>Ga0214472_10006479_pt1 | contig 12263 bp, 7 predicted proteins | sample RVTome_6_FD_207662 | JGI IMG/M metagenome (GOLD analysis project Ga0214472, IMG submission 207662) | Soil microbial communities from uranium-contaminated site in the Upper Colorado River Basin, Wyoming, United States - RVT140D175 | ecosystem: Environmental > Terrestrial > Soil > Contaminated >... | reverse complement strand
GCACCGGCGCCAGCTCGAGGCGCTGGCGGCACGGCGGGCTGCCTGGGAAACGCGCCAGGCATCGTGGGATACCCAATTGGACGAAGGCCAGACCCGCTGGGACCAAACGCAGGCCGCCCGCCAACAGACGCAGACCGAAGCCGACACTGCCGCCGGCCGGCTGGCCGAGGCGAAAGCGGCCTATGGCCGGGCCGAGGCGCAGTTGGAAGCAGCCCGCCAGACGTTGGCGGCGTTGGAGGCCGAAGCGCGCAGCCTGGCCGCCGATTTGGAAACGGCCGCTGAGCGACAGGCCAAGGTTGACATGGCGTTGGCCCGGAGCCAGGCGCAGTTGCAGGCCAGCCGGGGGGCCCGCAGCGGTCAGGCCGGTCTCGAACAGTTGGTGGAGGCCGCCCGCCGCGGCGAACTGCCGACTGATTTGGGCCGGCTGATGGATGGCCTGCAAATCCCGGCCGATTTCCGGCAAGCCGTGTCGACTGCGCTGGGAGAGTTGCTCAGCGCAGTAGTGGTGCAAAGCCAGCAAGGGCTGCGGCAGGCGTTGGCCTACCTGGAGCGCCAGGGATCGCCGGGCCGGACGGTGCTGCTGGCCCTCGAGCAGTCCGGCGATCAGCCGACACCCGCGCCGCCCAAAGGTGAGGGCGTGTTGGCCAGCGTAGCCGACGTGCTGGGTGCGAAGGGCCATGTGGAAGCGGCGGTACGCCGGATCCTGGGCTCGACCTGGATTGTCAAGGATCGCCAGACGGCGCTGCGCTTGTTGCCCGAGTTGGCGCTGGGTGGCCGGCTGGTTACCCAACAGGGTGAGCTATTTTCGGCCGACGGTACCGTGGTGGTTGGTGCGGCCGATGAGTCGTCCGGTCTTGAGGAGGAGACGAAGCTCGAAGCCTCGATCGCCGGGTTGGAGTCCGAACAAGCCGATGTGCGGGCAGCACGCCAGGGGTTGGTCGACCACCAGGAGGGGCTGCGTCAGCGGCGGCGCCAGGCCGAAACGGCGCTCCGGGAAGCCCGCCAGCAACAGGAAGCGGCCGCCACTGAATTACGACAGGTGCAGCTGGAAGCCGACCGGCGCCAGCAGCAGTTGGAGCTGCTGGAGCTGCAGGAGAAGGAATTGGCGGCGGACCGGTCCCGTCTGAGCGAGAGCCGCCGCCAGCATCTGTCCGAGGCCGAGGCCTTCGACGAAGAGCATGCCCGCCTAGAGCGGGCCCTGCGTGAGATCCAGCGCCAACTGGCGGGCAGTGGGGTTGTCGACTCGGGCCTGGAAGTCCGTTGGCAGACGGCCAAGAAGGCCGAGGAAACGGTACGCGCCCGGCTGGCGGAGCGGCAGGGCCGGCTGGCGGCCATAACCGCCGACGTGACCCAATGGCGCCGCCGGCAGGATGAAAACTTGGCGGCGCTTGAGACCAAGCGGGCCGAGTTGAGCCGGGCCGAATCGGAGGCCAAAAAGATCGAGGCCGCCCTGCAGGAGCATCGCGAGCAGGTTGAGCCGGCCGAAGAAGAGCTGCGTTTGGCCGAGAAGCAGCGCTCGGACTTGGAAGTAGGCGAGAACCAGCTGCGTTACGAAGCTCAGCGTGTCGAGAACCAGCATTCGCAGGCGCAGGTCGAACTGGCCCGGCGCGAAGAGGAGCTGCACGGGCTGCAGCGGCGGATCGAGGACGACTTCGGGTTGGTAGCCTACGAGTATGACGAGGAAACCACCGGCCAGGACCCGCTGCCGCTGGAAGGGTTGGTTGAGAAGCTGCCGGCGGTTGCCAGCCTGCCGGAAGGCCTGGAGGCCCAGGTCAAGCGGCTGCGGGCCCAGCTGCGGCGGATGGGCTCGATCAACCCCGAGGCCCGCCAGGAATATCACCACGTACGTGAGCGCGTCGAGTTCATGACGACCCAGGTCGACGACTTGCGGCGGGCCGAGTCACAGATCCAGGAGGTGATTGCTGAACTCGATGTAATCATGGCGCGGGAATTTCGCAAAACCTTCGACGCGGTGGCGGTCGCTTTCCGAGAAACCTTCCAGCAGCTGTTCGGCGGCGGTTCGGCCCGGCTCGAATTGTCCAATCCGGATGACCCCAACGAGAGCGGCATTGAGATTGAGGCCCGCTTGCCCGGCAAGCGCGAGCAGGGATTGGCCGTGCTGTCGGGCGGCGAACGCAGCCTGACGGCCTCAGCACTGGTGTTTGCACTGCTCAAGGTGTCGCCGACACCGTTCTGCGTGCTCGACGAGGTCGATGCCATGCTGGATGAGGCCAACGTCGGCCGTTTCTGCGAACTGTTGCGCGAACTCAGTGAGCAGACGCAGTTCATCGTCATCACACACAACCGGCAGACGGTCGAGGTGGCCGAGGCGGTCTACGGCGTCACGATGAATGCTGACTCGACCAGCCAGATCATCAGCCTCGATTTGGAAGAGGCGGCAAGCCAGGTGGCGGCGTGAGCGGCCGGTTTGGAGGACAGCTGGCGCTTGTCACCGGAGGTTCGAGCGGCATCGGGCTGGCCCTGGCCAGACAATTGGCGGCCGAAGGCGCCGATGTCAGCATTCTGGCCCGCCGGCAGCAGCAGCTCAAGGCAGCCGCCGAAGAAATCCAGGCGGCCCGCAGTCGGCCCGAGGCCACAATCGGGATGATCTCGGCGGATGTGACCGAGCCACGCGATGTCGAGCGAGCCATAGCCGGTCTGCCCAGGATTCCCGACCTGTTGATCAACTGCGCCGGCGTGGCCAAGCCGGGCTACGCTCAGGAGTTGGAGCTCGACGTCTTTCACTGGATGATGAGCGTCAATTACTTCGGTACCGTGTATGCCACCCAGAGCCTGCTGCCGGCCTTGCTGGCGCGCGGCTCGGGTCACATTGTCAACATCGCCTCGCTGGCTGGCTTGTTGGGCGTCTATGGCTACACGGCGTATGGCGCCTCCAAGTTTGCCGTGCGCGGCTACAGCGATGTCCTGCGGGCCGAGCTCAAGCCGCATGGGGTGCGGGTGTCGTTGGTCTTTCCGCCGGATGTAGACACACCACAGCTGGCCTATGAGAACCAATTCAAGCCCCCGGAGACCAAGCTGCTGGCCGGCGGCGGCGGTGTACTCAGCCCCGAACAGGCCGCGCGGGCCATTCTGAATGGCGTGGCCGGCGGTTCCTACATCATCATTCCGGGGATTGAGGGCAAGCTGTTGTACTGGTTGAGTGGGTGGCTGGGCACGGCCGTCTACCCGCTGATGGACTTCGCCGTGCGCTGGGCGCGGCGGCGTGCTGCCGGATCCGGCGGTCAACCCGAGCGCGGCAGCACGAAGGGAGTAAGTTGATGGATATTTTCGCCAAGACGAAGGAGTTCACGGCGGCCAGGGAAGCCCAAGAGGGCGGCTATTATCCGTACTTCATCCCGCTAACCGAAAGCGAAGGTTCCGAGGCCACCTACCAGGGTCACCGCCTGATCATGTGTGGCTCGAACAACTACCTGGGCCTGACAACCCACCCCAAGGTGCGCAAGGCGGCGCTGGAGGCCATCGAGCGATTTGGCACCAGTTGTACCGGCTCCCGCTTCCTCAACGGGACCCTCGAAATGCACGAGGAGCTCGAGCGCAAACTGGCCGAGTGGGTCGGCAAGGAGGCGACGCTGGTCTTCTCGACCGGCATGCAGGTCAATCTGGGGACGATCAGCGCCATAGTCGGCCGGGGCGACCATGTGGTGCTGGACAAGGATGACCACGCCAGCATCGTCGATGGCGCCATGTTGAGTTGGGGCGAGATCAAGCGCTTCCGCCACAACGATATGGACGACCTGGAGCGTGTATTGTCGAAACTGCCCGACGACAAGGGGTCAATGGTGGTGGTCGACGGGCTGTACAGCATGGAGGGCGACCTGGCGCCGCTGCCCGAGATGGTGCCGTTGTGCAAGAAGTACGGCGCCCGGCTGATGGTGGACGACGCCCACGCCATGGGGGTGTTGGGCGGCGGCCGCGGCACGGCGGCTCACTTTGGAATGACCGATGATGTTGATCTGATCATGTCGACCTTTTCCAAATCGTTTGCCTCGCTGGGCGGGTTCATTGCCGGCGATGAGGACGTCATCCACTACATTAAGCATCACGCCCGGGCCTTGATCTTCAGCGCCAGTATGCCACCGTCCAACACGGCGGCGGCGCTGGCGGCGCTTGAAGTGATGGCGGAGGAGCCGGCGCGCATCGAGCGGGTCAACCAGATTGGGGACATGATGCGGCAGCGCTACAAGGCGCTCGGCTTCGACACCGGCAACTCGGTGACGCCGGTCATTCCGATCCTGGTCGGCGACACGATGCGCACAATCGCCTTCTGGAAGGGCCTGTTTGATAACGGCGTGTTCGTCAACCCGGTGCTGTCACCGGCCGTGCCCGAAGGGCGTGAAATGCTGCGCACCAGCTACATGTCGACGCACACCGACGAGCAGTTGGAGGAAGTGCTGGCCACCTTCGAGAAGGTCGGCCGCAATGTCGGTTTGATCGACTGACGGCGGGTGTTGACTCCCGAAGGCCATCGGGTACAATGAACCGCCCAAGCCGAAGTGGCGGAATTGGCAGACGCGCTACGTTCAGGGCGTAGTGAGCAACCGCTCATGTGGGTTCGACTCCCACCTTCGGCATCGACAGCGGCCCCCACAGCGGGGGCCGTTCTCTATTCTCAATGCTTGGGGCACGCTTGTTGCACGGCAGTCACTTGGGTAAGATGGACGATTGATGGCGGAACCGCGCAAGACACGACGACCGGACCAGCGGGGCTGGCTGCTGTTGGCGGCCGCCCTGGCCATCCTGATTCTGGGCGACCTCAACCGGCGCATGACCGACGCCCGGCGGCTGGAGCGCGACTCGATCCAGCTGGCAACCCAGGTCGTCGAGCTGGAGCGGACCTATGCGGCGCTGCAAACGCGGGTGGCGATGGCCACCAGCGACCCGGCGGTCGAGGACTGGGCCCGCTCCGAGGGGCGCATGGTGCTGCCGGGTGAGCGGCTAATTATGCCGGTGCCGGCCGAGCCGGTGGCTGGGCGCGTGCCGGTCGACACGGCCGAGCCGGTCGAGCCGCCGACCAACTGGGAAGTGTGGCTGGCGTTGTTATTCGGCGGTTAGCCGTCAACCCTTGACGGGTCTGGTGGGGCCGGGTACCATTAGAAGTCCGATGGGGGAACAATCGAATAGCGTTGCGGGGTGGAGCAGTGGCAGCTCGTCAGGCTCATAACCTGAAGGTCGTTGGTTCGAATCCAACCCCCGCTACCTAAGCACCACAAAAGGCACCCGTCAGGGTGCTTCTTGTTTTTAGTTCCAGGTCGAAGGGTGGCCATTTCGCATTCGGACTGACGACCTGTGAGTTCTGACACGCTACAATCGTGGTCGAGCCCTTTGGGCCGTTCAAGACCCTCCAGATACTTGCGTGTCAGCTCTGGATCTTCGCCCATTCCGATGTCCTACCGTTGTGGCTGGAGGCAACGCCACCGCAATCTGGACTAATTGATCTACCCGCATATACTCTAGATAAGGGTCACGCGTCGACCTCGCACTCCCCTCTGAATTGACCTGATCTTGATTCTGAAGACAGCCGACTACTGACTGCGCGTGTTGCGTTGGGCTGGCGAGCGCATTCGGATTGGAGCGGAGCACTGGCGGGCCCGCAGGTGCAGACCTTCACCTACGACGCGCTGGACCGGCTCACCAGCGCGGATGTGACCGGCGGGACGGAGGGGCTGTACTCCGAGGACTACGAGTACAGCGCCACCACGGGCAACCTCTCCGCAAAAGGCGGCGTCAGCTACACCTACGGGGACGGAGGCCACCCGCACGCCGTCACGTCGCTTTCGATCGGCAACACCTACGCCTACGACGCCAACGGGAACCTGGTCGAGCGGGCCGTGGACGACCAGACCTTCGATCTGGGCTACGACGCGGAGAACCGGCTGGTCTCAGTGTTCTCCGAGGGACCGCCCGCCACGCCGACGCCCACTTCCACGGCCACTGCCACGCCCAGCCCCACGCCGACGCAGGCTTCCCAGGACCTGATCTTCGCCGACGGGTTCGAAAGCGGGGATCTCTCGGCCTGGTCCTCGAGCTCCACCGACGGAGGCGATCTGAGCGCCGCGTCCGCCGCCGCGCTTCAGGGTGCCTACGGCCTGCAGGCCGTCATCGACGACAACACCCGTCTGTTGGTGGTGGACGAGTCTCCCGAGGCCGAACCGCGCTACCGGGCCCGCTTCTACTTCGACCCCAACTCCATCCCCATGGAGGAGGGCGACGCGCACTCCATCTTGCACGCCAACCAGGGGATCTCGACCGTCGTGCTCGACGTGGAAGTCCGCTTTTCGGGCGGCACCTATGAGCTGCGTGCCTCTGCCCTGGAGGACAGCGCCGCCTGGTCGAGCACCGCCTTCTACGCGCTGGCGGACGAGCCGCACGTGATCGAGCTCGATTGGCAGGCAGCCAGCGCCCCGGGCGTCCTCGACGGGAGCCTTACTCTGTGGATCGACGGAGACCAGAAAGAAATCCTCTCTGGTCTCGACAACGGGCTACAGCAGGTGGATCGCGTCCGCCTGGGGCCGGTGGCGGGGATCGATACGGGTACGCGCGGCACGTACTACTTCGACGCATTTGAGTCGCGGCGGGAGACGTACATCGGTCCCGTAGCGGGAGAGCCCGGTATGAGATTCGCAGCGGCACCACCGCCATCCGGTGCCCCTTTACTGGCTGCCATCCTGCAGCCCGTCCGCGAGACTTCACTCGCCGGCTGGCTCCGCTCGGTTCTGCGTGAATTTCTGGCCTGGCTGGACAACCCGTCGGGCGGGCCGGGGAGGCTCAATCCCGGGAGCGCCGCCCTGCAGACGGGGGAAGTGCTGTTGAGCGACGATTTCGAGCGCTCCGATGGGAGTACGGTGGGGGCGGGCTGGGTGGAAGTGGAGGAGACAGGGGCGGACGTAGGGCTCAGCGGGGGTGAGCTGTGCGCGTTGGACTCCACGGACAACGTCAACCGGCCGCTGGTGCGCCATGCGTTCAGCCAGGTCTCAACGGGGACAGTTCGCTGGACCTTCGACTTCGACTGGGTCCGCACGGGACCAGAGGGTACGTACCGGGTGTTCCTGCAGCTGGGCGAGGAAGCCCTGATGAGCGACTCGGATCAGGACGCCGGAGTTGGTGTACATCTGGTGTGGACGATGCTGGACGGGGTGCATGAAAGCCTGGGCTACAGGGATAGCGGAACTGCCACGAGGCTGGCTACCGTGAGCGGGGTGACGCCGATCGTGGTGGAGGCGGATCTGGATGCGAACACATTCGCGATCTGGATCGATGGGATCCTGGCGGGCTCGGGGCTGCCGTTCGACAATCTCGTCGATCTGGACACGGTGCGGTTCTTTGCCGACGAGGTGAACGAGGCCAACTTCGATGACCGCTGCTTTGACAACCTGCTGATCGAGACGGTAACGGGTGGGGCGACGGCGACACCGACTCTGACACCGACGGCGACGAATACACCGACGCCGACTCCAACCGCCACGGACACGCCGACGGCCACGCCCACAGCAACTCCAACCAGCACTCCCGGGGCCGTGGAGGCCAGCTTCGTCTATGACGGCGACGGGGCCCGCGTGGTGGCGACCATCAATGAAGCCGCCACGATATATGTAGGCGACCATTATGAAGTCGAGCTAGATACCGGCCTCGTGACGAAGTACTACATGGCCGGGAGTCAGTTGGTGGCCCTGCGGGTGGACGGTGCCCTGAGCTTCCTGCTGGGCGATCACCTCGGCTCGACCGCGCTGAGCACGGATTCTTCCGGGGCGGTTCTTTCCGAACTTCAGTACATGGCCTGGGGAGAAACGCGCTTCAGTTCAGGCGAACCTCCGACGGATGTTCGATACACGGGCCAGCGGGAGCAGGCCGAGATTGCACTTTACTACTACCGCGCCCGCTGGTATGACCCGGCGCTGGGGAGGTTCGCGCAGGCGGATACCATTGTTCCGGTTGCCGGGGACTCCCAGGCCCTGGATCGGTATGGTTATGTGGTCAACAATCCGGTCCGGTTTGCGGATCCTTCGGGACACTACCTATGCGAAGGCCCAGACAACTGCCAACCACCGAGCGGCGCGACGCCAATTTCACAGCCCGCTACATCCATTGGTTCAGCATTAGAAGACTGGGAGGTTCAGGCGCTCGCCCTCGTTGTCTACACTGAGACTCAGAATGGTACTTGGGCCGAAGGGCTAATGGAGACCATCGCCTGGGTGTACCTGAATCGAGTCTCACTTGGAACCCACGAAGATTTGTGGACTGCAATCAAAGGCAATCAATCTGCGATCCATTGTCTCTACACGACAACGTGCGGCAACTCCGCCGGGTCGATCCTGGAGATCACGAACCCCCACGACCCAATTAGTTGGGTGGTCGATGTGGCAAGCGAAATTTTAAGAGGAGCATACTCTCAAGGCTTTTCCGGTGCATATAGTGTGGTTCAGAATGCCGTTGCCGAGTGGCAGAACTTCGGTACCTTTTCTACGGCAGACGCGACGGGAGGCGCAAACGGGGGGATGACTTCCTTTGCAATCGTCACGCCAAGCGTACGATTCAGCAATGATTACCAAGTGGCGGGCAACCCCCTCACACAAGCGTGGCGGGCACGAACTGTAGCAGGGTATCGTTACACATATGTCCCCTTCTATGAACCGGCGGTTGGTCAAAACTATATGTTGCTCTCGAACAAGGCGTCATTCTTCTGGTATTGAGGTGGCTGTGGGATGAACAAATCGGCGGTACTTCTAGCGTCTCTCATGTTGATGGGTTGTTCAACGCGCTACCTGCCCACGCCCGAGCGTACCCCATCAGGAGCGATTACCGCGACGTATGGCTCGCCCCCCTCATCAGCGGGCGTGCGTGTCTCACCGGACGTGGACCCCGCCACAGCCATGCCAACAGCTGTGGCGATCGAGAGCAGCCCGACACCCGTGTGCGAGCCCGAGTTGATGCCCATCGCTCTATCTGAGGTAGACGCGGAAGTCGGGCGGACAATTGACCGGTTCCTGGAATCTCGGGAGGCGGAATCGCTTGTGCATGTTGGTGTGAGGGCACGCGAATCTCCTCAATACAGTCCCGGTTGGATCCTGTGGCGGGAGGGCAAGGCAGGCCTTGTGGACCTGGGTCTCAATGTGGTGATCCTGGGCTCCTTTTGGGTTGAGGCGAGTGAGTATTTCGATGCGATCGGCGGAGGCAGTGGCGATGTCCTGCAGATTGCAGTCTTTTACTCTCCTGAGTTTGACATCGTTCTCCCGGCAGTACTCTCCGCTGAGATTCGAGATCACTGGGCCGTTGTTTCCAACGTCGTGGTAGACGATTTCTTTGATCAGGCAGAGGAGGAGAATGCCGAACCCCATGTGTTATTCAGCTCAAAGTGTGATGCCGAACAATGGGTCGATGATCACACTGGAGGGCTGGCTTCCATCGGTGTGTACCTGTACCATGATTATTTTGGCGGAGATCTTCTTACTGACACCCTGGATCCGCCGCTGCCGGATCTGCTCCTGAATCCGAACGGCTATGTAGCCCGTTTGACGAGACATCCGCCGAATATCAACCAGGTGACCATACCAATCGTACTTGGCTCAATCCTGCAGGAAGATCCGGCGTTGATCTTGAAGGGGGTGGTACCTTACTCGGAGTAAGAATCCTAACTGGAGTTCATGAGTGCTGGACAGTTGGACCCGGTACTCGGGTCGTGTCAATTGGTTGAAATGCGCTCAATGACGTCAAGGACGACCATCGGCTTTCTTGCGGGATCCGATTCAGGATTGGAAATGCAGGCACAGTTTAGTTCGGCTCCAACGAACGAGCAGTCCCAAAGCTCCGCATGAGCTTTGTCTGAGGATCTAGGGAGCCATTCTCAGGCTCAGCGTTCACGACCTGGAGGATGGTGACAGGGCCCTCTTCTCTGCTCTCCAATTTGATTGCCTTCCTTGGAATAGCTATCGCTACTGGATTTGAGATAGTAGGCTGGACCTGATGGTCTGTCATTCCACGTACAGGCGATCGATGTTGGGCCATCTATTGGAACTGGATTAGAATGAAATCAAACAAACTTCGAGGCTCCGGGAAACCGGAAATCCCCAGGCCACCCTTAGAAGCCAGGCCTGACGATCCAAGGTACCCTTTTCAGGATTAGAACTCATAACCTGAAGGTCGTTGGTTCGAATCCAACCCCCGCTACCTGAAAGAGAAGCGCCCGCGAGGGCGCTTTTTCTTTCGAAGCCCCCTTGTTTGGGAGTAGGGCCAGCGAACTACTTGTTATGAACCCTCTTCCTGAGCGGAGGCGGTCAGGCCTCTAATCGAACTGGAGACCGCCGGTCCCTTCCGGACAAAGTCTCACTAGCGAGTGCAAACTCCGGGTACTTCCTTGAACCTCAAAGCTGGCGGTCAGGTCGTGAACAGGGCCGTTGATAGAATCGCTCCCCTTTGGAGGGGCAGGGTTGTTAGCGGTATCTGGTGCGTGCTGCGGCGCTGAAGCGTCCTTGCCCATCGTTGCGCCACACCTGGTAGAACTCGACACCGGCGACAAATACATCGATAGAGCCGTCACCGGTCACATCACCTAGGGTGAGTCCGTCATAACGGTTGTATTCCAGGACCTGGTCTCCGGCTGTGAAGTTGCCTATGCCGTCATTGAACCATGCCCGGCCCTGAGTGTCATCACCCATGAAGATGTCCAGCTGTCCGTCCCCCCTCAGGTCGGCCACGAAGACGAAGCGGGTGGCCTGGCTGCCCAGGGCCTGTTCGTCCGGCGTGAATCTGCCCTGGCCGTCGTTGAGCCAGATCTCGTCCTGGCCACGATTACCCACGACCGCGTCTGGAAAGCCGTCGCCGTTCAGATCCCCCAGGGCGACCTGCAGGCTCTCCATCTGCCCCAGCCGCTGACCGCTGTCCCGGAAATTGCCGCGTCCGTCGTTGAACCAAACCGTGTTGGGGGTCCCACCGGTGATGCTCCGGTCGGCGTCCGTAGTGCGGCCACTGGCGATAAAGGCGTCCACGGAGCCGTCCCCATTCAGGTCTCCCAAAGCTACCGCGTTGCTGCTTGTTTGCGCCAGTAGCTGTCTTGATTGTTCAAAATGGCCTTCACCATCGCCTAACCAGACAGTGTCCTCGGCAGGTAGTGGTCGAAATTCGGGCTGAACGAGTGCGCCGCCGCAGCAGGTCGCGCCGAAGATGTCCAGGATGCCATCTCCGTCCAGATCACCCAGAGCTATATATAGAACACCCGTGCTCGGGTCGCCTGGACGGCCCGTGATCGGGTCACGGCGAAGCGTGTGCTGGCCGAAGGGGAAAAAGCCCTGGCCGTCGTTCCGGTAAATGGAAACGCTGTAGTGTGCCACCGCGGCATCAATATGGCCGTCCCCTGTCAGGTCTCCCAACTTCACAGACCTGCTATCGAAATTGTCCAGACTTAGCCCGCCGTCGATGAAATGGCCGTCGCCCTGGTTGAACAGCACGTAGTCGGGATGTTGGTAAGGTTCTCCGCCGGGACCAATGGCCAGGTAGGCGTCCAGGTAGCCGTTGCCGGTCAGGTCGGCCAGGGAAATCTCTTGTACCCGCGGCGGCCGGTCGAATGAAAAAAAGAAGAACACGTATACAAAATAGGCTATGAGCAACACCAGCAACAATGCCAGGATCAAGCCCGCCAAAACGAGAAAGCGTCGCAAGAGGTGTGGTTGGTACGCGCTCTTTTGAGCTTGACCACTGTCATTCATGGTCCCATCCCTTCTTCTAACACATCTCCCCTGGATGGTTGAAAGGCAGGCCGTCAGATCAATCGATCAGCGGGCAAGTACGTCTTGCCGAAAGTCAACGTACCAACAATTCTACGCTGATTTACATTCAGGTAGGGGATCTACTGGTGGAGGATCCTTGACTCGCATGTCTTCTTCGACATCTCGGATAGTCTGTGAGTGTTCAATTGCATGTTCCGATTGCCGCTTACACGATCAACAACCTGATGTAGGATATCGGGCAAGTACTCAAATTCATGCCCGCCGGGGCTCTCGACATCCGTAGATCTCCAGACCACCCTTAGAAACCCGGCCTGACGATCTAAGGTACCCTTTTTAGGGTTAGAACTCACACCGTGCCGCGCCGGCACGGCGTGGTGTAACCTGAAGGTCGTTGGCCGCAGGTCCCGCGGAGCGTGAGCGAAGCGGGAGAGAATCCAACCCCCGCTACCTAAGAGGGCACTGCAGATCGTCAGGCCAGCCGAAATGGGCAAGCCTGACGATCTTCGTTTGTTGGGGCCTCACCAG
>Ga0214472_10006477_pt1 | contig 12265 bp, 7 predicted proteins | sample RVTome_6_FD_207662 | JGI IMG/M metagenome (GOLD analysis project Ga0214472, IMG submission 207662) | Soil microbial communities from uranium-contaminated site in the Upper Colorado River Basin, Wyoming, United States - RVT140D175 | ecosystem: Environmental > Terrestrial > Soil > Contaminated >... | reverse complement strand
GTGGGCGACGCGGGGGCGCCTCATCCACAACGGCTTCCGCAATTTCTTCACCCCCGATCGCAACGACGTGCTGGCCGGATTTCGCACCTGCGCGCGTTGAAATTTCGTGCCGCGCGCGCCGCAGCGACGCACGGACGCCGCTGGAGGCCGCTGGAGGCCACTGGCCGCCACGGGACGCACGCGGCCGGGGTCGCGCAGCCCATGGCGCGGGGTGCGCAATTCGCCCCCGGCTGAAGGCTGCGTGATCCGCAGGGCGCCACCCCTGCTTGCGCAAAAATCGTCGGCGACCGCGTTTGGGCGCACTGCAGGAGGCCCGGCACGCGGGTTGCAAGTCCATTCCGGTCAGCAAGGCAAGGAGAAGGGCCATGGCAGATCGGGACATCACGCAGGCGGTGGCGCGCGCCGCGCAACCGCTGCCGGGCACGGCCGGACCGTGCGATGCGCTGCTCGAACTCATCGGCGATGCGCCGCTGGTGCTGCTCGGCGAGGCGAGCCACGGCACCCACGAGTTCTGCGAGGCGCGTGCGCACATCACGCGCCGTCTCATCACGGAAAAGGGTTTTGATGCGGTCGCGGCGGAGGCGGACTGGCCCGACGCGTTGCGCCTGAGCCGCTACGTGCAGGGCGCCGGTGACGACGCCGATGCCGATGCGGCGCTCGGCGATTTCGAGCGTTTCCCGCGCTGGATGTGGCGCAACCGCGAGGTGCTCGCCTTCGCCGAGTGGCTGCGTGAGGAAAACGCGGCGCGCCCGGCCCACGCGCGCGTCGGCTTCCACGGCCTCGACCTGTACAGCCTGCGCGCCTCCATGGCGGCCGTGGTGCGCTATCTGGCGGGCGTCGACGCGGAGGCCGAACGGGGCGCGCCCGCGCGCGCTACGCCTGCTTCGACCACGTGGCTGAGAGCGTCCAGCGCTACGGCTACGCCACCACCTTCGGCCTGTCCGAATCGTGCGAGCGCGAAGCGTTGCACCAGCTCGCCGACCTCACCCGCGCCACGGCGCGTTTCCTGCACCGGGACGGCCGCGCGGCCGAAGACGAGCTGTTCTACGCACAGCAGAACGCCCGCGTGGCGGTGAACGCCGAGGCCTATTACCGGGCCATGTTCCACGGGCGCAACGAGTCGTGGAACCGGCGCGATTCGCACATGGTCGAGACGCTGCAGGCGCTCGCCGATCACCTGGGCGAACGCCACGGACGGCGGGCGAAGATCGCGGAGTGGGCGCACAACTCGCACCTCGGGGATGCGCGCGCCACCGAAATGGGCGAGTCGGGCGAACTCAACCTGGGCCAGCTGGCGCGCGAACGGTTCGGCGTCGCCAACGTGCGGCTGGTGGGCTTCACCACCCACGCGGGCAGCGTCACCGCGGCCTCCGAGTGGGATGCGCCGGCCGAACACAAGCGCGTGCGCGACGCGCACCCGCAGAGCTTCGAGCGCCTCTTCCACGACACGGGCGTCGAGCGCTTCATGCTGGTTCCGGGCCGCGTGCCGGCGCTGCGCGGCGAGCGCCGGCTGGAGCGCGCCATCGGCGTCATCTACCGGCCGCACTCGGAGCGGGTGAGCCACTACTTTTTCGCGGATCTCGCGCGCCAGTTCGACGCGGTGATCCATCTCGACCGCACGCGCGCGCTGGAACCCCTCGACCGGTCGCACCTGTGGCAACCGGGCGTCGCACCGGAGATCGACACGTATCCGAGCGGCATGTAACGGGCGGAGCACTTCAGGAGGCGCCAGGAGAGCTCGAAAAACTCGAAAAACTCGAAAAACTCGAAAAACTCGAAAAACTCGAAAAGCTCGGAAAGCTCGGAAAGCTCGGAAAGCTCGGAAAGCGCTTGAAAATCGCTGACGATGCCGCGCCTTGCCCGGCGCGGCTCGCCGCTCCCGCGGTGCTCGGCCGCGCCGGCTTTCCACGGTGAAATCGTCCGGGGGACATCCCCCGGGACGCCGCGCACCCGAGCGGCGCGCACATCGCGCTGCACGCGGTGCAAATTCCGCCGCGCGCGAGGCCGCGCGACGGCACACTACGCGCATTGATCCGATCGGCGCCTCCCCATGCTGCTGCAAGTCACCCTCGGCCACGCCTCGCTCACCGGGCCGCGCCCCCGCAACGAGGATTTTTGCGGCGCGGTCACCCCCGACGGCGCCGAGCTCGACGCCAAGGGCGTGATCGTGGCGGTGGCCGACGGCGTGGGTGGCCACGCCAACGGGCGCGAAGCGTCCGAATACACCGTCCGCGGACTGCTCGCCGACTACTACGCCACGCCCGACACGTGGAGCGTGGTGCATTCGCTCGACACCGTGATCGGCGCCCTCAACCGCTGGCTGGTCGCGCAGAGCGCGCGCACCCGCGAGACCGCCGGCATGGCCACCACGCTCTCGGCGCTGGTGCTGCGCGGGCGCCGCTACACCGTCGCCCATGTGGGCGACTCGCGCATCTACCGGCTGCGCGGCGCTACCCTGCAGCGCCTCACCACCGACCACGTGTGGGAGCATCCGGAACTGCACAACGTATTGTCCCGCGCCATCGGCCTCGATCAGCGCGTAACGGTGGATTTCTCCGATGGCGAGCTGGAGGTCGGCGACGTCTTCATCCTGCTCACCGACGGCGTATGGGGCCAGCTCGGCGAGCCCCGCATCGCGGCCATAGTGGGCGACGGCGAAGACCCGCAGGCGACCGCCAGCGAACTCGCCACGAGCGCCGAGGACGGCGGCAGCCACGACAACTGCACCGCGCTCGTGCTGAGGGTCGACGAGTTGCCGGCGGACGACCTGCGCGACAGCATCGCGCGCCTGCAGGCGCTGCCCCTGCCGCCGCCGCTCAAGCCCGGCCAGAGCCTCGACGGCCTCACCGTGGACGAAGTGCTGCATGCGTCGCGGGTGACCCTGCTCTACCGCGTGCATGACGCGCACGGCCAGCTGCGCGTCCTCAAGACGCTGCGCGCGGAAGCCGACGACGCGGAATCGACCGCCGCGCTGGCGCACGAGGAATGGCTCGCCCGGCGCGTGGTCGACGGCCGTTTTCCGCAGGTCGTGCCGCACCCTGAGCGCGCCCACCTCTACTACCTGATGAGCTGGCACGAGGGCGCCACCCTCACGGCGCGGCTCGCCGCCGGGCGGCGCTTCACCGTCGCCGAGGCGGCCGCGCTGGGCATCGAGCTCCTCAAGGGGCTCGCCACCCTGCATCGCCTGGCCATCGTCCATCGCGACATCAAGCCCGACAACGTCCATCTCGATGGCGACGGCAAGCTGCGCATCCTCGACCTGGGCGTGGCCGCCTCCGACGGACAGGAAGAGGCGCAGCGCTTTCGCGAGATCAACAACCCCGGCACGCCCAGCTACATGGCCCCCGAGCTGCACGCCGGCGAGCCGGCCAGCGTGCAGAGCGACCTTTATGCCGCGGGCGTCACCCTCTACGAGCTGCTCACGCGCAAGTATCCCTACGGCGAGATCGAGCCCTTCCAGAAGCCCCGTTTCGGCGACCCCGTCACGCCCACCCGCTACCGGCCCGACATTCCTCAGTGGCTGGAGGCGGTGCTCCTCAAGGCGGTGGCGCGCGAGCGCCGCGACCGTTTCGAGACCGCAGAAGAATTCCTCCTCGCCCTCGAACTCGGCGCCCACCGCCCGCTCGCGACCCCGCGCCGCACCCCGCTCCTGAAGCGCGACCCCGCGCTCGCGCTCAGGCTGCTGGCCATTTCCTCGCTGGTGCTCAACGTCCTGCTGCTGTACCTGTTGCTGGCGCGGTGAGGGCGGGCTCGAAGTCCTCGGGCCCGTGAGCGCAATGGCTCGCCAACCATCCCGCCACCGCACCGGCCGGCATCGGGCGGGCAATCAGGTATCCCTGGAATTCGTCGCACCCCGCTTCGCTCAGAAAGCGCCACTGCGCCGCGGTTTCCACCCCTTCCGCCACCACCGTCAGGCCCAGTTCCCGCCCCAGCGAGGCGATTGCGCGAACCAGGATGGCGCTGCTCGAACCGGGGGTTGCGCTGGCGACGAACGACTGGTCGATCTTCAGGATGTCGAGGGGAAAGCGCGACAGATAGGCGAGCGAGGAATAGCCGGTGCCGAAATCATCCACCGCCAGGCGCAGCCCGAGCCGCTTCAACGCGTTGAGCTGCCCGACCGCATCCGTGTCGGTGCTCATCAACTCGCCCTCGGTCAATTCCAGTTCCAGGCGTTCGGCAGGCAGCCCCGTCTGCGCCAGCACCGCGGCCACCCGCGCCGCAAGCCGGCCGGACCGAAACAGGCGCGGCGAGAGGTTCACCGCGACGGCGGGCGCCGACGCGCCCGCGCCGGCCCACCTCGCCGCCTCGCGACAGGCCACCCACAGGACATGGTCGGTGATCGCCTCGACGAGCCCGGTGTCCTCGGCAATGGGGATGAACAGCGCCGGAGATACCGCGCCGAAGTCCGCACTCGTCCACCGCGCGAGCGCCTCGAACGAGAGCAGCCGCCCCGCCCGATCGACCTTGGGCTGGAAATGGACCTCGATCTCGCCGCGCTCCAGGGCGTGGCGCAGGGCCGTTTCCAGGCGCAGGCGGTCCACCGCGCCCGCGTTGAGCGTGGTGCTATAGAAGGCTGCGGCCGCGCGGCCGGAGGACTTGGCCAGATACATCGCCGCATCGGCATGGTGCAGCAGGGTTTCCAGATTGTCCCCGTCGCCCGGCCAGATCGCGACACCGACGCTGCAGGTGACCAGCAACTCGTGGCCGTCGAGATGAATCGGCCGGGCGACCTCCCGCAAGATCCGCTCCAGCACCCGTTGGAGGGCCGCCACCGTCCCGGGATGGTGCAGGATCAGCACGAACTCGTCGCCGCCATAGCGCGCCACCGTGTCGATGCCGCGCAAGACGGCATCGAGCCGGCCGGCAATCGCCACCAGCAGCTGATCGCCGATGGCGTGGCCGAGGCTGTCGTTGATCACCTTGAAGTTGTCGAGATCCACGAAGGCGACCGCGACCTCCCCGCCTTCGCGCTCGGCATGCGCCCGGGCCTGCGCGAGCCGGTCGGTCAGCAGGTTGCGATTGGGCAGGCCGGTCAGCAGGTCATGATTGGCCTGGTATTCGAGCCGCTCCCGGTAGCGGCGCCTTTCGCTGATGTCCTCCACCGTCCCCTGGTAGTACAGCAGGCTGCCGTCGGGCGCGCGCACCGCGTGGGCGGTCTCGGCTATCCACAGTGTCGAACCGTCCATGCGATAGACCTCGGACTCGAAATGGCTGACCTGGCCCTGCTCCTGGATCTGGCGCTTGAACGCCTCGCGCCGTCCGGGCTGGACGTACAGCCGGTTGCCGATGTCGCGGATGTCGCCCATCAACGCCTCGGGCGAGGCATAGCCGTACATCTTCGCCAGCGCGGCGTTGGCCGCGAGGTAGTGGCCGTCCGGCGTGCTCTGGAAGATTCCGCTGACCGAGTTCTCGAACAACCCGCGATAACGCGCCTCGGCCTCCGCCAGGCGGTGCTGCGCGGCCACCTGCGCGGAGATGTCCTCGATGAAGCCCTCGAGCACGCGCACGCCGAATTCGTCCGCGACGCCCGCACCGCGCTCGAGCACCCATTTGTCTGTGCCGTCGCGCGCCACGATGCGGTACTCGACGCGGTAGCGCGTACCGTCCGCCAGCGCCGCCATGATCACCCGTCGGACCCACCCGCGATCGTCCGCGTGCGTAAGCGCCTCCCACGAAGTGCCGCGGTTGCCGATCAGCGCGTCCGCGCCGTAACCGGTCAATTGCCGGCAGCCCTCGCTCACGAAAAGCAGCGTCCACTGCGCGTCGATCGCGCGGCGGAAAACCATTCCGTCCAGATTGTCGATGAGCACGGCCAGCACGCGCCGGCTGTCGAGGCGCGGGTGCTGGCCAAACGCGGCCGGCGAGGCGAGCTGCCCTGAAGCGAGCGGGTCACGGGCATTCACGATCCGGCCCCGCACGCCGCGCCACTCGGTCGCGCACCCGCCCCAAGCTGCTCCAGGCTCGCCGCGGCATCGCGTTTCTGCGCTTCCAGCCAGGCGAACACCGCGTCCATCGCGCGGGTCGCAAGCGCGAAGTAGTCGGCGGCCGAAATGCCGATTTCGCGTGTCACCAGGAGGCGCTCGCGGATGGCCGCGACATAAGCCGCGACGGCCTGGCGCGCCTCGCCGCACACCACTGCATTGCGCCCGCCGGCCGCCGCCAGCGCCTGCCCGAGCAAGGTCTCGCAGCGGGCAGCCAGGAACGCGAGCCGCACCCGCGACACCGGCGGACAGTGGCGCTTCACCGCGACCGCACTGCCGAGGGCGCGCGACTGCCCCAGGCACTCGGCGAGCACGGGCAGGCGCTGGTACAGGTTGCGTGTCGCCGCGGCGGGGATCACGCCGGCGAGGGGCTGTTCGACGCGTGCTTCGCCCAGCGCGGCGAGCCAGTCGAGGAGCTTGGCGACAATGCGGCAGTGGCTCTGGAAGTTCCCTTCCGGCGGGCCGCCGCCCAGCTCCGCCACCAGTTCCCGCCACTGGTGGCGCAGCAGCCTGACATCGTTGCTGACGAAGCAGGGATAGGGCTCGCCGTCTTCCTGCGCCATACCCTCGAGCAACGCGGCGAAGAGCCGGCTCACCGCCGCCTGCTTGTCCGGCAGGCGGGCCGCGAAACTCGCATCCCCCGCCAGCCACGCGCCACTTATGCCGCGGTGCTGCTGGATGTGCACCATCAGCTGCACCAGCTGGTCAGCGCGGGCGAGTGCCGCCCGTGCCCGGCGGGCCCGGCCGCGCAGGGGGCGTCGCCGCATGCTCCAGCCCATTGCCGCGAGCAAGGCGGCCCCGCCCGCCGCGGCCGCCACGATGGTGGTCATGTCCATGATCCGGTCACTCGCAGTGGAAACGGTGCACGCGCTCTTCGAGGCGGGCCACCAGCTGTTCCAGATACCTGGCCATCTCGCTGTTCTCCGCGACACGCTGGGCATTGTCGTCGGCCAGGCGCGCCACCCGCTCGATATCGGCGGCGATCCGCTCGCCGGCCACGCTCTGCTCGGCGCTCGCGGCGGCGATTTCCCGCATGTGCCGCAAAGTGCGTCCGGCGGCCCGCTCGATCGAAGCGAGGCCCTGTGCCGCGTCCTCCGCCCGCGCGGCGCTCTCCTTCGCCTTGCGGTCGGCCGCCCCGATGGCGGCGGTGAGGCTCGCCACGTCGGTCTGCACATTGCCGATCAGGCTGCCGATATCGCGAGTCGCCGCGGTGGTGCGCTCGGCCAACTGGCGCACCTCGTCGGCCACCACCGCGAAGCCGCGTCCGGCCTCCCCGGCGCGGGCGGCCTCGATGGCGGCGTTGAGCGCAAGCAGGTTGGTGCGCGCGGCGACCTCGGCGATGGTCGCGGCGATGCCGTCGATCCGGTGCGAGCGCTCCACCAACGCTGCGGCGGCGGCGGCGGCATGATTCACGTCGCGCGCGAGCGCGTCCATGGCGCCGGCCACCTCCGTCACCTGAGCGGTGCCGTGGCGCGCTTCGTCGGCGGCCTCGCCCGCCGCCGCGGCGGCCTCGGCCGCGCCGTCACGGGTGCGCGCGAGGCTGGTGATCAGCTCCTCCAGCGTGGCGGCCGACGACACCGTCGTGTCGCGCTGGGTATGCACGCCCTGCTCGCCGGCGGAGGCGTTGACCGACGCCTCGCGAGACACGTTCCTGAGCTCGTCCGTCGCCCGCCCGAGCTCGATCAGCACCCCCGAAAGAGTGCGCGCGGCGCCGTTGAGGCACTCCGCAACCGGCGTGACCTCATCGTCCACCGCGGTCTGGAGGCGGACGGTGAGTTGTCCGTCCGACAGGTCCGCGGCGAAGGTTTCAAGCTCCGCCAGGCGTCGCCCGAGGTTTCGCCCGGCTGCCAGCGCGGCGGCGAGAGCACCCGCCGCCAGCACCAGAGCCGCCCCCCGCGCGGTCCACTCGGCAGTGGCCACCGCCACGCCGAGCGCGGCCCCCGCCACCAGCCATGCCAGCGCGATCCGCCGCAGCTTCGACGGCCTGCCGCGGCGGGCAATCAGCGGGGCATGCTCGCTCGCAAGCTGTGTTGCGCCATGCATCGGGATCCCCCTTTACCCGCATCGAGCCGTAAATGAACGCGGCGGGGCACGCCGCCGTCAGGCGTGTCCGCACTCGCCCAGGAAGCCGAGCAATTCCTCGCGCAGCCGGTAGTAGTCGGGATGCTCGAGCAGCATCTTGCGGGTGCGCGGACGCGGCAGGTCGATCTCGAGGATCTTGCCGACCCGGGCACGCGGCCCGTTGGTCATCATCACCACCCGGTCGGCGAGCAGGATCGCCTCGTCGACGTCGTGGGTGACCATCATGGCGGTGAGCCGGGTGCGGCTCCACACCTCCATCAGCACTTCCTGCAGGTCCCAGCGGGTGAGCGAGTCGAGCATCCCGAACGGTTCGTCGAGCAGCAGCAGCTTGGGCGACAGCGCAAAGGCGCGCGCAATCCCCACGCGCTGCTTCATCCCGTTGGAGAGTTCGGCCGCCTTCTTGTGCGCGGCGTCGGCGAGGCCGACCCGGGCGAGGTAGTGGTCGACGATGTCGCGCCGCTCCTGGCGGGTGGTGTGCGGGTACACCTGCTCCACGCCGAGGGCCACGTTGTCCCACGCGGTGAGCCAGGGCACGAGGCTCGGCGCCTGGAACACGATACCGCGGTCGGGACCGGCGGTGGCGACTTCGCGGCCGTCCAGCACGATCACCCCTTCACTGATGTCGTTGAGGCCGGCGACCATCGACAGCACCGTCGACTTGCCGCAGCCGGAGTGGCCGATGACGGAGATGAACTCGCCCTTGCGGATCTTGAGATCGAACTCCTCGACCACCGTGACAGGGCCCTTGCGGGTCGGATAGATCTTGGACACCTGGGAGAACTCGACATAGCGCTCGGCGGCGAGCGGCGCCTTTTCCTTCGGTGCGCGCTTGACGCCCGCCTGGTGCTCGCGGCTGGTGTTGGGCCACACAGTGGGCAGGCTGACGATCTTGCCGGCCTCGCCGGCCTGCCCCGCGCCGACCTGCATCAGGTATTGGGTGACCTCCTTGCGGATGCGCTTGAATTCGGCCGAGTGATTCATCTCGGTGCGGTCGCGCGGGCGCGCCAGGGTGACCTCGAACTCCGGCCCGAACGAGGCGCCGGGGCCGGGGTTCAGCGGGATGATGCGGTCGGCCATGATGATGCCTTCGTCCACATCATTGGTGATGAGGACGACCGTCCGCTTCTCCTTGCCCCAGATCTGGATGATCTCGTCCTGCAGGTTGCCGCGGGTGAGCGCGTCGAGCGCGGAGAGCGGCTCGTCGAGCAGCAGGATGTCCGGACTGCCGGCCAGCGCGCGCGCCACCGACACGCGCTGGCGCATGCCCCCCGAGAGCTCCGCGGGGCGCTTGTCCATCGCCGGCGTGAGGTTCACCATCTCGATGTACTTTTCGACGCGCGCCTCGCGCTCGGCCCTGGGCGCGCCCTTGAAGATCTGATCGACGGCGAGCGCGACGTTCTGGCGCACCGTCATCCAGGGCATCAGCGAATAGCTCTGGAACACCACCCCGCGGTCCGGCCCCGGGCCTTCGATCGGGCGTCCGTTGAGCAGCACCTCGCCCGCGTCGGCGGCGATGAGGCCGGCCATGAGCGAGATGAGGGTCGTCTTGCCGCTGCCCGAGAAGCCCACGATGGCGACGAACTCGCCCTCGCGGATCTCCAGGTCGATGTCCTTGAGCACCGGCGTCACGTGGCGGCCGCTGCCGTAGGACTTGGCGGCGTTGCGCAGTTCGAGGATCACCTTGCCGGGGGCCGGCGCGGCGATGATCGGCTCGTCCGCATAGTCGAGCGGCTCGACGAGTTTCAATTGCGTGCTGGGCATGGTCGCTCTCCTGGCCTAGTGGGCGGCGTCGCCGAAGCTCGCGAGCTGCTGCAGCGTGTTCATGATGCGGTCGAGGAGGAAGCCGACGAAGCCGATGGTGAACACCGCGACCATGATGCGGCCCAGCGAATGCGAGCTGCCGTTCTGGAACTCGTCCCACACGAACTTGCCCAGGCCCGGGTTCTGCGCCAGCATCTCGGCGGCGATCAGCACCATCCAGCCCACCCCGAGCGACAGGCGCAGGCCGGTGAAGATGAGCTTCAACGACGAGGGCAGCACGATCTTGGTGACCTTGGTCCACCACGACAGGCGCAGCACCTTGGACACGTTGATCAGATCCTTGTCGATCGAGGCCACCCCCAGCGCGGTGTTGATGAGCGTCGGCCACAGCGAGCACAGCGTCACCGTGATGGCCGAGGTGATGAAGGACTTCTCGAACATCGGATCGGCGCTCACGTACACCGCGCTCACCACCAGGGTGACGATCGGCAGCCAGGCGAGCGGCGAGACCGGGCGGAAGATCTGGATGAGCGGGTTGAGCGCGATCTGGATGGTGCGCGACAGCCCGCACAGGATGCCCAGCGGCACCGCCACCAGGGTGCCGATGGCGAACCCGGTGAACACCGTATAGAGGCTGGTCACGATCTGGTCGAGATAGGTCGGCTTGCCGGTCCACGGGCGGATCGCCACATTGGCCGCGGGGTCCTCGGCGAGGCGTTCGACGTTGCGCGCCTCCTGGCGCGCGTAGAAGGCCGCTGCCCTATCGCGCTCGGCGTAGTGCTCGTCGACCAGGCCGCGCGCTTCGACGAGCACCTCGGACGGACCGGGGATGGCCCCCAGACTCGTCTGCACGCCGGAGGCGAGCGCGTTCCATACCAGCAGGAAGAGCGTCAGCGCGAGGATCGGCACGCCGATCTGCACGATGATGTCCCTCACCTGCTCGCGCGGATCCTCGCCGGCGGCGAGGCGCACGAAGGGCACAAACCAGGTGAGTCCCGTCTTGTTGAAGAAGTTTGCCGTCGTATTGAGCATGGCAATGGTCCTGTCAGTCGAATCCATGAAACGGCGATGGGCCCGGCGGCGCGGCGCCAGCGGCGGTGGCGCCGATTGCGCACCCCCACCCGCCGGCCCATCGATGCGATTTACTTCACCGTGTCCTTGCCCTTGAGGCCGATCTTGAAGCTGTCGATGTAGGCGTTGGGCTTGCTGCCGTCATAGACCACGCCGTCGATGAACTCCTTCTGCGGCGGCTTGAAGCCGGTTTCCTTGGCGAGATCGGGGAAGTCGGACGCCTTCATCTTGCCCTCGGCGATCAGCTCCTTGGCGGCCGCGGCATAGACGTCGGGGCGGTACACCTTTTTCGCGATCTCCATGTACCAGGCGTCCGGCTTGTGCTCGGCGATCTGGCCCCAGCGGCGCATCTGGGTGAGGTACCAGATGGCGTCCGAGTAGTACGGATAGGTCGCGTTGTAGCGGAAGAACACGTTGAAGTCGGGCACCTGGCGCACGTCGCCCTTCTCGTACTCGAAGGTCCCGGTCATGCTGTTGGCGATGACCTTGTAGTCGGCGCCGACGTAGTTCGAGGCCGAGATCATCTTCGCCGCTTCCTTGCGGTTCTTGTTGTTCTCCGCATCGAGCCAGTAACCGGCGCGGATCAGCGCCTTGACCACCGCCTTGTGGGTGTTCGGGTGCTTGTCGTGCCACCCCTGGGTCACGCCGAACACCTTCTCCGGGTTGTTCGCCTGGATCTCGTAATCGGTGATGACCGGTGCGCCGATGCCCTTGAACACCGCCTGCTGGTTCCACGGCTCGCCCACGCAGTAGCCGTCGATGGTGCCGGCCTCCATGGTGGACGGCATCTGCGGCGGCGGCGTCACCGACAGCAGCACGTCGGCGTTGATCTGCCCGCCGGTGTCGCCCCTGAGGGGCGCGTAGTAGCCGGGGTTCAGGCCGCCCGAGGCGAGCCAGTAGCGCAGCTCGTAGTTGTGGGTCGATACGGGGAAGACCATGCCCATCTTGAAGGACTTGCCTTCCTTCTTGTAGTCGTCGACGACCGCCTTGAGATACTCGGCCTTGACCGGATGCACCGGCTTGCCGTCGTCCTGAAGGGGCAGCTTCTTCTTCAGCCGCTCCATCACGGCGTTGGAGACGGTGATGCCGTTGCCGTTGAGGTCCATGCTGAAGGCGGTGATCACGTCGGCCTTGGTGCCGTAGCCGATGGTGGCCCCGATCGGCTGGCCGGCGAGCATGTGCGCGCCGTCCAGCTCGCCGGAGATGACGCGGTCGAGCAGCACCTTCCAGTTGGCCTGCGCCTCCAGCGTGACGTAGAGCCCTTCATCCTCGAAGTAGCCCTTCTCGTAGGCCACCGCCAGCGGCACCATGTCGGTGAGCTTGATGAAGCCGAACTTGAGATCGGGCTTCTCGATCGCGCCCTTCGCAGC
>Ga0214472_10006476_pt1 | contig 12266 bp, 11 predicted proteins | sample RVTome_6_FD_207662 | JGI IMG/M metagenome (GOLD analysis project Ga0214472, IMG submission 207662) | Soil microbial communities from uranium-contaminated site in the Upper Colorado River Basin, Wyoming, United States - RVT140D175 | ecosystem: Environmental > Terrestrial > Soil > Contaminated >... | reverse complement strand
TCGACGACGTCGCCGTCAGCGAGCAGATAGGTTCGGAAGCGGTACTCGGGTCCGAGAATCTCCAGCGCCGCCGCCGTGGTGAGGAGCTTGAGGTTCGACGCCGGCGAGAGCGGCGTCTCGGGCTCGATCGTGAAGAGGGTGTCGCCGGAGTCGAGCGAGACGACCGAGACGCCCCAGGTGGCGGCCCTCCAGCCTCCGCCGCCGAAGGTCGTCGCGAGGCTGCTCTGGAGATCCGCGAAAGCAGGATGGACGGCGACTTCCTGGGCGCCGACCTCGGCCGCAAGGAGGCAGGCGGCGACCGTGGCGGCCGCTCGCATCCATCGTGTGTTGCCGCTCGCCATGGGAGTCCGGGCCGCGTCCGGTGGTCAGGCGAGCGCCGGGGCGCGTCCCCCGGCGGGGAGGCAGTCCGAACAGTAGCCGGAAAGCTCCAGGCGATACCCCGTGACGGTGAAGCCGTCCGCGCGGCCACGCAGCGCCTCGATCTCGCGCGAGGGGATCTCTCCGGGAATGTCGGTGACGCCGCCGCAGGCGACGCAGCGCGCGTGATGGTGCGGGTCGGTGCGGCCGTCGTAGCGGGCCGACTCCTCGGCGTAGGTGAGCTTGACCGCGAGCCCGCATCCCACGAGGGTCTCGAGGCTCTTGTAGACGGTGGCGAGCGAGATGGCCGGAAGGTTACGCCGCACGGCCGAAAACACCTCGTCGGCGGTGGGGTGGACGTCCGTTCCCGCGAGGTATCGATAGACCGCCGCGCGCTGCTCCGTGAAGCGCTGCCCCCCGGCCTGGAGGGCCTCGCGAAGCCGGAGATCGCTCGTGTCGCCGTTCATCGCCATGTTGCACGTTACACGGGCTTGCGAAGGAGTGTCAACCTGGACGAAGTCGGCGACTGGCGGGCGGAATCGCCACCCTCTGCGCGTGTGTCTCGATGAGCGGCCTCGGGGGTCCGCCCAGCGAGGAGGCCCTGCTCACGCTCGAGCCGCTCATCGACGCCATCCGGTCGGGCGTCGAGGGCGCCGGCTGGCCCCTCTCCGGGCTCCAGAAGACCACGAGCCACCAGTTCGAAGGACGGTGGCAGGGCGAATCTACGAGGAGCGCGTACCTCTTCTTCCACTCGGAGGGGGGCTCGGAGGATGCGAGCATCGACGTCTACCTCGACGAGACCAGCCAGGGCCTCACCGGCAACCTCGCGCTCGTGGTGGATCTCGTTCCGCTCTCCGAGTTGGGCGACCCCTCCGCCGCGCTGCGGTCGCTCGGGTCGCTCGCCGCCTCCCGCCTCCCTCCGGAGCACGCGACGCCCGTGACGCTGCGCTTCAGGCTGCAGACCGGGGACGCAGACCCCGGGGCGGCGGAGACGGAGGTGAGGTTCAAGGTCCGCATCCCCCGGCGAACGGTCACCGCCGGAGCGGACGCCGTCCGCCGCCTGGCGGCCTCTGCGGTAGAGGGGTTCGCGAGGATCCTCGCTGCCCCCGAGCTCGCCCGGTACATGATCGCGGAGTGAGCGTCGGAGTGGCCGCGATGGCGCGTGACGTCCACGAACGCGAACGACGAATCGCTCCTTGCTCGGTGGGATGTGCCGTGCAGATTGGGACCCTCGCGCATGTCGCACTGTCGGACCCCTCTCCTTCCTCTTCGAAATCCAACGAGGACCCACGATGAGCCAGGACGCAGGATCGCTCGAAGCTCTTCTCACCGAAGACCGCCGCTTCGCGCCCTCGGAGTCGTTCAAGGTGCGGGCCGTCGTGAGCGATCCGGAGATCTACCGGCGCGCCGAGGCGGATCGTGAGGCGTACTGGGCCGAGTGGGCGAAGGAGCTCGATTGGTTCGAGCCCTGGACCGAGGTGCTGCGCTGGAAGCCGCCGCATGCCGAGTGGTTCGTGGGGGGCAAGCTGAACGCGGCCCACAACTGCCTGGACCGGCACGTGGAGGCGGGCCTCGCCGCCCGTCCCGCGCTCATCTGGGAGGGGGAGCCCGGCGACGCACGCACGCTCACCTACGCCGAGCTCCGCGACGAGGTGTGCAGGTTCGCGAACGCCCTCAAGAGCCTCGGCGTCCGCAAGGGCGACCGCGTCACGATCTACCTGCCCATGATCCCCGAGGCCGTGGTCGCGATGCTCGCGTGCGCGCGCATCGGGGCGATTCACTCGGTGGTCTTCGGCGGCTTCAGCCCCGAGTCGCTCGCCGACCGTAACAACGACGCGAAGGCCAAGGTGCTCGTGACCGCCGACGGCGGGTGGCGGCGCGGAACGGTGGTGCCGCTCAAGGAGAACGCGGACGAGGCGCTGAAGACGTCGCCCACCATCGAGCACGTGGTGGTCGTCGCCCGCGGCGGCGCCCTGAGCGAGCAGGTTGGCGCGTCGCTCCGCAAGGGACGGGACCATTGGTACCACGACCTGGTCGCCGAGGCGGCGACGGACTGCCCGTCGGAGCCGATGGACGCCGAGGACACGCTCTACATTCTCTACACTTCCGGCACCACGGGGAAACCCAAGGGCGTGCAGCACAGCACGGGCGGATATCTCACGCAGGTGTACGCGACCACGAAGACCGTCTTCGACCTGCACGACGAGGACGTCCACTGGTGCACGGCCGACGTGGGGTGGGTCACGGGCCACAGCTACATCGTGTACGGGCCGCTCGCGAACGGTGCCCAGGTCCTCATGTACGAGGGCGCGCCCGACTTCCCGGACCGCGGCCGCTTCTGGGAGCTCTGCGAAAAGTACGGCGTGACCGTCTTCTATACGGCGCCGACGGCGATCCGCTCGTTCATGCGCTGGGGCGCGGATTGGCCCGCCAAGTCGGACCTCTCGAAGCTGCGCCTGCTCGGCACCGTCGGCGAGCCGATCAACCCCGAGGCGTGGATCTGGTACCACGAAGTCATCGGCGGCCGGCGCTGCCCCATCGTCGACACGTGGTGGCAGACCGAGACGGGCGCGATCATGATCACGCCGCTCCCCGGCGTCACCGAGACCAAACCCGGAACGGCCACGGTGCCGTTTCCCGGCATCGAGGCCACAATCCTGAACGATGCCGGGAGCCCGACGTCATCCGGCTATCTCGCGATCACCTCGCCGTGGCCGTCGATGCTACGCACGATTTGGGGCGACGACGAGCGCTTCAAGGCCACGTACTGGTCGAAATGGAAGGACACCTACTTCCCGGGCGACGGCGCGAAGCGCGACGAGGACGGATACTACTGGATCCTCGGGCGCGTGGACGACGTGCTCAACGTCGCGGGTCACCGAATCGGGACGATGGAGGTGGAGAGCGCCCTCGTGGATCATCCTGCCGTCGCCGAGTCCGCCGTCGTCGGGAAGAAGCACGACATCAAGGGCGAGGCGATCGCGGCCTTCGTGACCCTCAAGGAGGGTCCGGAGCCGACGGACGCACTCCTGAAGGAGCTCCGGGAGCACGTCGGCAAGAAGATCGGCGCGATCGCCAAGCCGGATACGATCATCTTCACGGCCGACCTGCCGAAGACTCGCTCCGGGAAGATCATGCGGCGCCTGCTGCGGGACATCGCCGAGGGGCGCACGGTGGGTGACACCACGACTCTGGCGGATCCGGCGGTGGTGCGCCGCCTGCAGGCGATGCACGAGGAGGAGGAGTAGCGCGCCTCAGCGACCGGCGAACGGATCCTTCGACGGCGGCGCCTTGCTCGCCCGCTCGCCGGCCGGCTTCTCCTTGACCTTGTGCGCGGGTGCGCCGACGTAGACCCAGTGCGGCTCCGTGCTCTTGGTCACGATCGAGCCCGTCCCGATCATGGAGTCGTCGGCGATGTGCGTCCCCGCGAGGATCGTCGCGTGGTAGGTGATGCGCACGCCCTTGCCGATGACGGTCTTGGGCAGGTAGACGATGCGGCCGTCCACGATGTTGTGGGAGTGCGAGTAGACGTTCGCGAAGTCGGACACGGACGAGCCGTCGCCGATCTCGATGCCGCCCCTGTCGTCGAGCAGCACATGGCGGTGGATGACCACGCCGTCGCCGACGCGCAGGTTGTACCCGCACGAGATGCGAACGAAGGTGAACGCCTTGAAGTCCTTCCCGCAGCTCCCGAAGACGTGCTTCGCCAGGACGCGGCGAAAGCGGATGCCGAGCTCGATGTTCTCCCCCACGGGGCTGCGGTCGAACATCTCCCAGAGCCAGATGAGCGGCTTCCTGGGGGTGTAGCGCTCGACGTCGATCTCCTGATAGTACTCGGGCTCGAGCGTCACATTGCGCGGATCCATGTGAAGCAGAGCCACTCGCGCCGTCGGCGAGAGGTCTGCAGGGTCGGCGCTGGCGAGCCCGGGATAGTAGAGGTCCGTGAGGATTCGGCGGCAGAGCTCGTTCCTGTCGCACGAGGGATCTTCGAGGGACTCCGCCAGCCACCCGAGCCAATCGTCGTACTGCGCGGCGGCCGGGTCGGCGACGGGGACGGGTCTGAGCGGGAGGAAGGACATACGGAGAGGTTATCCGGATTCGGAGGCGTGGCAAGGTGGGCCGCTGCCCGGGCCTGCGCTACTTTCACGAGGCGCCGAAGCGGGTCGGCGCACCCGACGAAAACCCCGCTGGCCCGCGCAGAGGTTCCCCGAGCATGCACGACGTTCTCCGCCAACGGCTCCTGCGCAAGATCGAGAGCCTCCCCGACGAGCAGATCTACCAGGTACTCGACTACATCGAATTCCTGGAGTCCAAGTACGCATCGACGGAGCTCGTCGAGGCTTCGGGGCTCCAGAAGTTCGCGGAGGGCCTCGAGGACAAGCTTCGCAAGCGCGCCGTGAGCCCGACCACGATCCGCGAGGCGTTCCAACTGATCTCGGCGGCCGACCGGGTGCTCTCCGGCGTCTCGTCGGCGGGACGCCAGATCATCGCGGAGCTGAACCAGGCGCTCGAGGTCCCGGAGGATGGGAGCGAGGCGGACCGAGCGGGCGGCGCGCCGGACGCCGCTACGCAGGGGCGCCATGAACGTATCGAGGCCGATCCGCTGAAGTCCAGGCGATCGACCCGGCCGGGCACGCCGCCCGGAGGGGAATCGGGCGATTGACGCTCAGGGGAGGTCCTCCTATCCTCTCCCATGCATAGCATGAAGCTCTTCGGAGCGGGTCACGCTCGCTCCCCGAGGCCACTGTCGCGGCCGCTCGGGGGCGGGCGTTCGTCGTTCGTGGCGGGGGTGTCCCGACATGGCTGACGCACCCGCCGCCAGCGACCGGATCGTCAAGGACGCTCTCACCTTCGACGACGTCCTGCTCATTCCGGGGCACTCGCTCATCCACCCGAAGGACACCGACGTTTCGACGCGGCTGACGCGCGGCATCGAGCTGCGCATTCCGCTCCTTTCTGCGGCGATGGACACCGTCACCGAGTCGGCGATGGCGATCCAGATGGCGCGCGAGGGCGGCATCGGGATCATCCACAAGAACCTCTCCCCGGAGCAGCAAGCCGAAGCGGTCGACCGCGTGAAGCGGTCCGAGAGCGGGATGATCCTCAACCCGATCACGCTCACGCCCGAAGCCACGCTGGGGGATGCGCACGTGCTCATGGAGCGCTTCTCCATCAGCGGCGTGCCGATCGTCGAGAACGGGGGCAGGCTCGTCGGCATCGTCACGAACCGCGACCTCCAGTTCGAGACGGATGTCGGGCGCTCGATCTCCGAGGTGATGACCTCCGAGGATCTGGTGACCGTGCCGGTGGGGACGACGTTGGACGAGGCTCAGGCGATCCTGCACCAGCATCGCATCGAGAAGCTGCCGGTCGTCAACGCGAAGGGCGAGCTCAAAGGGCTCATCACGGTCAAGGACATCTTCAAGCGGAGGATGTATCCCGGCGCGTGCAAGGACGAGCACGGCCGCCTCCGAGTGGGCGCGGCCGTGGGTGCCGCGAGCGGAGAGGTGGAGCGCGCGGCGCTGCTCGTGGCTGCGGGCGTGGACGTTCTGGTGGTGGATACGGCGCACGGGCACTCGGAGGGGGTCCTCGAGGCCGTCACGCACGTGCGTGAGCGCTTCCCGGACGTGCAACTCATCGGTGGCAACGTCGGCACGGTCGAGGGTGCCAAGGCCCTGCTCGAGCGCGGTGTCGATGCGGTGAAGGTCGGCGTCGGTCCCGGCTCGATCTGCACCACGCGAGTGGTGACCGGCGTGGGGCTCCCGCAGCTCAGCGCGATCATGGACGCGGCCGAGGGCGTGGCGGGGGAGGTCCCCGTGATCGCCGACGGCGGCATCCGCTACTCGGGCGACATCGTGAAGGCGCTCGCGGCGGGCGCGCACAGCGTGATGATGGGGTCGATGTTCGCGGGCACGGACGAGTCGCCCGGAGAGAGCTTCCTCCTCGAGGGACGCCGCTTCAAGACGGTGCGTGGCATGGGCTCGCTCTCGGCGATGGAGGACGGCTCTGGCGATAGGTACTTTCAGGAGGGAGAGCGGGAGAGGAGCAAGCTCGTGCCGGAGGGGATCGAGGCGCGCGTCCCGTACAAGGGTCCGGTGTCGGACACGATCTTCCAGCTCGTGGGCGGCCTGCGGAGCGGGATGGGCTACTGCGGGGTAGCCACTGTGGACGAGCTGCGAACCAAGAGCCGCTTCAACCGTATAACGACGGGCGGGCTCAGGGAGTCTCATCCGCACGACGTCACCATCACCCGCGAAGCACCGAATTATCGCATGTAGCGCACGGCGCGCGCCGTGCGGGTGCGCACCCACCGACGGAGACCGCCGACCTTGAGACCCTCCTCGAGCTGCCGTCGTGTGCATCTCGTGCTCGTCTCGCTCGTCCTCAGCGGTTGCGCGGGAGGGCTGCCGCTCCTCTCGACGTCCTCCACGCCGGGCGACGCAGCGGCGCCGCGCCCGACTCCACTGACGCCCATCGCACTCGAGGCGTTCGTGCCCCGCGTCGAGGTCCGCGTGGATGCCCACCCGGCCGTCGAAGTGCACATCGACGAGTTGCTCTCCTCGCCGGTGCTCCGTGACCCCGACTTCGAGCGCGCCCTCGGCTCCTGGGTCGCCTACTGGCGCGGGCCGGCAGCGCCGGCGCTTCCGGACTTCCTGGGGCGGATGGCGGTGTTCGAGGCCCTCGTGGACTCGGCGCTCGCCGCGAGCGCGATGCCGCCTTCGCTTCGCTACCTCCCCTTCATCGAGAGCGGCTACAACCCGAGCGCCGCGAGCCGGACCCGAGCCGTCGGCATGTGGCAGTTCATGGAGGCGACCGCGCGGGAGCGCGGGATGGAGGTGTCGCCCCTCCTCGACCAGAGGCGCGACCCGGTCAGATCGACCGCCGAGGCCGTAGCGTTCCTGTCGGAGTTGCGCGGCGAGTTCGGATCGTGGTTCTGGGCCCTGGCGGCGTACAACGGCGGGCCGAATCGGGCCAGGCGTATCCTACGCAGCTACGCGCCGGGAGCGCCCCCGAGCGACAGCCTCTTCTGGGCGCTGCGTGGCCGCTTCCCCCGCGAGACGCGCGACTTCGTGCCCAAGCTGATCGGGGCTGTCCGCGTCGCAGGCGACCCGGGGCACGGGGTCGAGCTCACGCCCGTGGGCGAGTTCCGCTTCGACGAGGTCCGCGTGCCGGACGCGACCACGCTCGACGTCGTCGCGCGCGCGGCCGGCGCGCCGCAGCAGGAGATCGAGCGGCTGAACCCCCAATACGTGCGGCGCATGACTCCGCCGGGCCGCGCGAGCGCCGTGCGCGTGCCGGCCGGTCGGGGCCAGGCCTTCGAGGCCGCCTACGCCGGGATCCCTCCGGAAGAGCGCGTCACCTTCGTGATGCATCGCGTCACGCAGGGCGAGACGCTGTCGCACATCGCGGTTCGATACGGCGTGCGCGTCGGGGATATCGAGGCCGCGAACCCGGGCATCCGGCCGCGCTATCTGAGGGTGGGTGGAACGGTCACGGTTCCCGCGGCTCCGAGCGCACGGCGGACGGTCCAGACGGGGAGCTGAGTGCGGCGGCCGGGTCCGCCTACTCCTCCGCCCTCCAGCTTCCCGAACGCCCCCCCTCCTTCTCCATGAGGCGGACGCTCTCGATGCGCATCCCCCTGTCCACGGCTTTGGCCATGTCGTAGACGGTCAGCAGCGCGACGGACACCGCGGTGAGGGCCTCCATCTCCACACCGGTCCGGTCCGTGACGGTCGCCTCTGCGCGCGCTCGGATGCCGGGGAGCGCCGGGTCCGGCTCGAGCGAGACCCGCACGCTCACGCCGGGGAGAGCGTGGCAGAGCGGGATGAGGTCGGACGTCTTCTTCCCACCCATCACGCCGGCGAGCTCGGCGGTCCGCAGGACGTCCCCTTTGGCGGTATCTCCGGCCACGATGCGCTCGAGCGTGGTGGCGGCCATGACGATGCGCCCCTCCGCGACGGCGCGACGATGCGTGACGTCCTTCTCCGTGACGTCGACCATGCGCGCCCGGCCCTCCGCGTCGAGGTGGGTGAGGCGGTCCTCGCGCCCGCTCATACCGCCACCGCCTGGTGCGGGCGCGTGAGTACCGCCCGGAGGTCCTGTACGAGCCCGTGGACGACGAGCTGCGGGTTGACGTTCCCGTACGCCAGCTCCCGCGCCCGCTCGACAGAAGCGAAGGCGCGGGTGACGTCGAAGGGAACGATGCCGGCGTCGGACGCACGACGGGCTAGGACCTGCGCGGCGTCCCGATTCAGCACGGCATCCTCTTCACCGGTGGCCGCGGCGGCCAGGTCGCGGAGCCACTCCTCCACGAACGCGAAGAGCTCCACCAGGCCGCGAGCGCCTGCCGGCGGGTAGCCGAGCGCGAGCGTGTAGCCTTCGGCGGCCGTCGAGGATGTGGCGGCCACAACCAGCTCGTAGGCGCGCCGGCGAAGCTTCTCGAGCGGCCCCTTCTCGTCGCCGTCGGGAAGGAAGCCGAGGGCCCGGCCGATGGAGCCCTGCCCGAGCGCCGCGGCCCACGCCGCAGTTCTTGCGTCCGCGCCCGCTTCCGCCTCCAGGAGCTCTGCGATCACGTCGTCCGTGAGGCCGGTGAGGTGATAGGGGACGGTCCTGGACTGGATCGTCGGGAGGAGCCGCCCCGGCTCGCTGCTCGTGAGGATGAAGCGCACGCGACCCGGAGGCTCCTCGAGCAGCTTCAGGAGCGCGTTCGCCGCCTCCGGGCTCGACTCCTGGGGCACGAGCAGCTCCCCATCGCCGATGATGAAGACAGGGCCTGGGGCCATCACCGGCCGCTTGTGCGCGTGCTCACGGATGCTCCGCACGGTGCCGAGGTAAAGGCCCCGCACCTCCTCCGAGTGGCTCGAGCGGAGCGGCTGTGTCCTGAGCTCCGCGAGCTCCTCGAGTCGCGCCGCCTCCAGCGCGTCGACGAGCTTGTCCCCCGCGGCACCTTTGGGCCGCGGCAGGGGGAAGTACCAGTGGACGTCGGGGTGCTCGAGCGAGAGCGTCATCCGGCATGGCGGGCACGCTCCGCACGGCTCCTCTCCCGGGCGGGTGCATACCGTGAGCTGCGCGAGCCAGAGCGCGACGCGCTGCTTGCCGATGCCGCGAGCGCCGTGGAGGAGGAGGGCCGACGGAAGGCGGCCCGTGGCGAGCGCGTTCGCCAGGGACGCGCGCGCTCGGTCGTGGCCGACGACGGGGTGCAGACTCAACGCTAGGGTCGCGGACGGAGCCAGAGGAGCGGATCCTGCGCCGCCGGCGAGCCACCCTGTAGCGGAGCGCGGATTTGGAACTCGAGGTGTGGGCCCTCGGGCGTTTCCGCGCCGCCCACGGTTCCGACTACCTGACCTGCCTCCACGTCCCGGCCCTCGACGACTCCAATGTCCTCGAGGTAGAGGTAGAGCGTATAGAAGCCGTCCCCGTGGCTGAGCACGACCGTCGGGCCGTACCCCTCGAAGAGACCGGCGAGCACGACGCGGCCGGCCTTCACGGCGCTTACCGGGGTGCCCGTGGGCGCGCGCAACCCGATGCCGTTCCAGCGGAGCACCGTGCCGTTCGGTCGCTGCTCCCGGCCGAAGCGGTAGAGGACGTCGCCGCTGAGCGGCCAGTCGAGGAGTCCCGCGTCCGACGCTGAGATCGTCGCCCCGCCCGGGCGGGCGCGGGCCGCCTCGAGCGCGCGGCGTTGGTCCTCGAGGTCGTCGATGAGCGCGGTCATACGGGACTCGTCCGCCTCGAGCTCCTCGATGCGCGATGTCGCCCGCTGCTCCCTCGACCGGAACTCGGCGAGCGCGGCCTCTCGCTCCCGCTCGACGGAGCGGAGCTGCGCGACCTCCGAGACCCGGTCCTGCCGCAGGGTCCCGAGCTGCGCCATCCGCTGCCGAAGATCCTCGTTCTGGTCGATGAGCAGGTCCTGGAGCGCGCGCACGCGCTCGACGAGCTGCCGATCGGTCGAGGCGATCAGCTGTAGGTAGCGGTAGCGGTTGAGAAGATCGGTGAAGGACCTGGCCCCCAAGAGGACCTGCGCCGTATGGAGCGAGCCCATCTTGTAGATGTCGCGGAGACGGCGGTTCAGAATGGCTTCGCTCTCGGCGAGCCGGTCCCGCGAGTAGATGAGGTCTCGCGTGGTGTTGCGAACCTCGGTCGCGGTCGCCTCGGACTGGAACTCGATCTCCGCGAGCACCGCCGTGCTCGCCGACAGGCGGCGCTCCACGTTGGCAAGCTCCTGTGCGACGTCGCGCACGCGATTGCGCACGTCACCGATCTCCTGCTCGAGCCGCCCGCGTTCGACGCGGATCTGCTCGAGTCGCTGCTGGCTGTCGAGAATCTCCTGGCGAAGATCGGTCTGCTGCGCCGCGGCGAGGCCCGGCGCGAGGAGCACCAGGCTGCACGCGAGGGTGAGTCGGGCGCGCATCTAGATCTCTCTCAGGTGGTGTCGGATTGCGAGCGCGCTCGAGACTGCACCGAACGCGCCGCCTGCCACGAGTCCCAGCAGCACCCAACCGCCGGGCAGCCACGCCACCTCGAAGAGGAAGGAGTAGACGCCCCGATACGTCGCGTACGTGAGTGCCCACGCGAACAGCCCTCCCAGCAGGCCGGCTAGCGCGCCCTCCAAGAGGAACGGACGACGAATGAAGCCGTTCGTGGCCCCGACCAGGCGCATCACGTAGATCTCCTCACGTCGCGCGAACACGGCGATGCGAAGCGCCGTCCCGATGATCAGCGCGGCGACCAGCGCGAATGCCGAGCCGAGCACCGCCGTGGTGGCGGCCCCGATCCTGCGGAGCGTGAAGAGCTTGTCGACCCACTCGCGTCCGTATCGCGCGTCCTCCACGAAGGGATAGAGCATCGCCGCTTCGGAGACTTTCTCCACGACGTCCGGGCTGCGGGAGCCTGGGCGGAGCTCGACCTCCAGCGACTGGGGGAGCGGGTTCACCTCCAAGTCCGAGAAGAGCTCGCCGAACTCGGGAAGCTCCGTGCGGGCGCGCTCCAGCGCGTCCCGCTTCGACACGAACGTCACTTGGCGCACCTCCTGGATCGCGGCGAGCTCGGTGAGCACGAGGTCGATCTCGCTCTGGCGCGCGTCGTCACGCAGGTAGACGGCGATCTCGACACGCTCCTCGACGGCGCTGAGTGCGAGCTGGAGGTTGTACGTTGCGAGGCCGAACAGCCCGACCACGTAGAGCGCGAGCCCCACCATCGCGGACGAGAGTCCGGTGAGAACCGGCGCGCGCTTGAAGCCGGTCAGCGCTTCGCGGAGGGCGGGCACCGTGCGCTACGCCTCCGCGGAGTCGTAGACGAGCCGGCCCTGATCGAGCTCGAACACGCGGGCGTGCGGGTAGCGCTTGATGAGCTCGAGGTCGTGCGTGGCCATGAGCACGGCCATGCCCTTCGCGTTGATGTCCCAGAAGAGGTCCATCACGCCACGGGTCGAGCGGTCGTCGAGGTTACCCGTGGGCTCGTCCGCGAGGAGCACGAAGGGCTCGCTGGCGAGCGCGCGCGCGATGGCGACTCGCTGCTGCTCTCCGCCCGACAGCTCGTTCACGTACGAGCCCGCCTTGGGAGCGAGGCCGACCTGGGAGAGTAGGCGCTGCGCCTGCGGGACGATCGCCTTGCGCGGCGTGCCCGTGACCTCCAGCACGAAGGCGACGTTCTCGAGCGCCGTCCGCCCGGGGAGGAGACGGAAGTCCTGGAAGACGTAGCCGACGCGGCGGCGGACCCTCCACATGTGCCGCTCGGTCACCTTGTCGGAGGTGTAGCCGGTCACGCGGACCTCGCCCATGGTCGGCCGCTCGGCCATGTGGACCAGGCGCATGGTGGTCGTCTTACCGGACCCGGAGTGACCGGTGATGAAGGCGAACTCGCCCTTCTTCAGGTGGAAGGAGACATCCCGCAAGGCGTATCCGCGACGGGGA
>Ga0214472_10006474_pt1 | contig 12267 bp, 12 predicted proteins | sample RVTome_6_FD_207662 | JGI IMG/M metagenome (GOLD analysis project Ga0214472, IMG submission 207662) | Soil microbial communities from uranium-contaminated site in the Upper Colorado River Basin, Wyoming, United States - RVT140D175 | ecosystem: Environmental > Terrestrial > Soil > Contaminated >... | reverse complement strand
TTCTCCCGCCGCTCGATGAAGCTCAGCGTGTGGAGGCTCTCCAGCTGGTCACGCTTGACGCTCGGCTGGAAGGTGAAGTCGAAGTCGGCCAGGGTCTTCACCGCCGGGAGCCGGGCGGCGCGCATGGCGGTCTGGAGCCGTCGCTGATTGCGGAGCGCGATGTGGCTGCCGAGGAGCGCGCTCATCGCCTCGCCGGCGGCGAGCTCGCCACTGTCGGCGCGGCGCAGGATGTCGTCGAGCGCTTCGAGCGCGCCGGGCATCTTGAGATCGGCGAGTTGGGCGCGGAGCCGGTCGCGCAGGGTCGGGGCGGGCATCAGCGCGCCTCCGCGAGGAGGGTCGCATAGCTCACCAGCGACCGGCGCTCGACCTCGACGGGCAGTGTCCGCGGCGGCTTGGGCGGCGGTGGCGGCAGGGTCAGGACCAGGGAGCGGTAGGGGCGCGCGGCCAGGGGCAAGAAGGCCGCCTGCTCTTCCGCCAGTCGGCTCACCGGGACGACGTGGGTGGTGCCATGCACGCGCTGATTGGCGCGCCCCAGCCAGCGGGCACATTGGTCGGCGAGGTCGGCGTCGCCCAGGAAGGTCCGGCCGTAGAGGAAATTGCCGCGGAGATACGCGACCGGCCGCTCCACCTTGCCCTTGGTCTTGGCCCGGTAGGGGCGGCAGGCCCGGATGCGGAAGCCCCAGTGCGCGGCGAAACGGAGGAACTCGGGATTCTCGAGCAGCCGCCCGCCGGTCGGCCGGTGATCCTCGACGATGACGCTCTTCATTTGATCGAAGAGGACCTCGTGGGGGACGCCGCCGAAGGCCGCGAAGGCCCGCTCGAGGCCCAGCATCACGGTGAGGGCGGTCTGGCGCGCCACGAATTCGACGAAGAGCACGCGCGAGTAGCCGAGGACCACGAGCAGCGCGTAGCGCGTGCCCCAGGGGAAGCGGATCTTGGCGAAATCGAACTGCGCTTGGTGGCCCGGCGCGGTCTCGAAGCGGACGACGGGCTCAGGCGCGGGCCGCGGGCGGATGCGGGCCACGTAGGCCTTGAGCTGGCTGTAGCCGCCGGCGTAGCCCGCGGCACAGCACTCCTCGAGCAGCCGCACGGCCGACAACTCGGGGTAGGTCGTCAGCCGCTCCTGAAGCAGCGGCTGAAAGCGATCCAGTTTCGTCGGGCGGGGCGCGGGGCGGCGGGCGCCCGATGCCCCGCTCAACTCACGATCGAGCTGACCGGTCTGGATCCAGTGATAGATGGCGCGGCGGCTGACGCCCAGCTGCCGGGCAATAGCGGTCTTCGAAAGCCCCGACTCCAAGTAGTGTTTGAGCAGCACGAGGGTATCCCATCCGTACACAGGCCCGCTCCCCCAACGAGGAGCAGGCAAGCTCCCAAGGAAGGGGCCCCGACGTCAGGCCCCACGCCGGATACCCAGGTGTGCAATTTCACCCGGCGATTCTGTGCAATCTGAAGTCGGCGATGACAGCAGGATGTTAGTTGACGTTTGTCTGGAATCCGCCCAGGATCATCGGGGTCGCGCACGGGACGCTCATTTGCAGTCTCGCATTGTTTCCGGGCCCGCTCTAGCCATAGTCGAGTGAGGCGTTGCGGTCGGTCAGAAACCGGCGCCGACGGCGCGAGCACTGGCGCTGCTCCGCCAAGAGACGCCGGACGTCCTAGCCCGGCAAACCGTGGACGGCGCTGGTCGGCACGGACGATCCCCTAGAGTGTGGAGGCCCACCCGTAGACGCGAAAGACCACCGTTCGCACCGCAGTTTCGAGAGCAAACACCTAGTCTCCGAGCAGGCACATGACTGATCGACCGGACGTCTCTCCCGGCACCGTCTCCAAGATCCTCTGGCACTTCACGGGAGGGCCGACCTGGAATCCGAAGACTGGGAGGCAGAACGCTTCACCGAAGACATCAGCTGCGGCTTACAATAACCTCAAATCCATCGTCCGCTCTGGGGTCCTGCACCTTGGGGATTACCGGGAGGTAGTGAGGGTTGTTCTGCCCGAGCGCCGCCAGGTCGATGCGACCACGCGAAAGGTCAAGATCCTCAAAAATGCTCAGATAGACATCGAATCATCCCCGATCTGCTGCTTGTCCGACATTCCAGCCGCTCATCTTCGCTACCACGCGTACAGGTACGGGAAGTTCGCTCTTGGATTCCATCGCGACGCCGTCATACATGCCGGCTTTAACCCGGTGTTCTACACTCTCGAAGACACTCCCATTGTTCGATCGATTTACAGCGGGTTCTCTGCTCTGCAATTCGCGGATCCCGGAGTGATCCAGAACGCTGTTGGCGTGATCGAATCCCAGGTCTCGGACCTAGAGGCGGAGAACGACGACCTCGATTTCGATGTCTCTCAAGAGATTTGGGAGATTGAATCGGAAGCCGACTCCCTCGAGACCGCAGTCTTGAGTGCGAAGCGGAGTCTCGAGGATTTCGTCGCATTTGTAAAAACATTCAGGCGCACCGAGTTCGGCACGATCTATTGTGAGCGGGAATGGAGGTCCACAAAGGAGTACCGTTTCAACACAGATGACGTGGCGATGATCGTCCTGCCTAGGGCAGCTGGAGAGAACAGGTACTTCAAGAACTTCGTTGAGAGGGTTGCGCCCGGTCTCCGCCTACCTAGGATGATCCCGGTCGTCCCGTGGGATGATCTGGTCGAGCACTAGGTACGCCTTTGGGCTGACCCAACCACGAGCTATATCGTCTCGCTGCTCGCAATAGGCGCTCGCTCCGAAGCTCTCGGGCCAGCGATGGAAGGAAACACCGACCGGCGCACTCCCCCACAAGGACGCTCCCTACACGCGCCGCGCAGTCAGCGCTCGATAGTACCACCGGAATCTCGTGGCCCGCCTAGCTCGCACGTTCGTGCCCTTTTGTGACGCCCGATGGAAGGTTCGGTATCTGCTTGGTACATCATCTTCATCCTCTCGATCGAGAACGGACGCCAGAATGTTGAGGTTACGCAGAATCGCTTCTGCCTCTTGAAGAGGCCGCCTCCTCTTGATGAGGCGCCCCAATGACTGAACGCTCTGTAGAGCGTGAAGGAGGGCCAGTAGGAGACTGTAGCCATGGTAATTCCTGCCGATCCGCTTGGGCAGTCGGCCCCACACCTTGAAGACTCTCTGTGCCGCCTTCAATCGCTTGGCGAAGTCCCTAGAGAGGTGGAATGCCGGGTCGAAATCACTGTAGATCTTCCGGAGGCTCCGTGCATTGGTGGTCGTGATACCATTGATCATGGCATGAACGATCTCCGTCAGGGGTTTGGCGTCACCCATGCGATCAATGCGCTTCTCCGTCAACACGCCGGACGACTTGAGAGCAGGCGCAAACACCTCACGCTGTTCTTGAATGAACCACTTGAACGTTCCCTGAAAGCGCGCATGTCGCTGTTCTTCTGGGTTTAGCGGCGCCGTGTAGTAGTTGATCCGACGAAAGACTTCGTGGACATCGTGGGCTGTTGCACTCTCAATCCGATCGATTCTCAGGGCATACCTGTCGAAGGAACGTCGGTCACGCTGACTGAGTCTAGAGTATGTCCTCCCGCGGAGCGCCTTTCGGTCTACGGCATCAGATAGCCTGAACTCATCGTTGCGAAACGACAACAATGCGACAGTGCGCTGTTGCCCGTCCACGAGCTCGCCGTGACCCTTCCTGCCGGCCCGGCCGCGTACCGCATGGACCATGAACGGTGGTAAGACAAGCTCTTCAACGACCGTTTCTACGAGGTACGACTTGGCATTCAGCGGCCATACCTTGCTGCTGCGCTGGTAACTCCTGTTTATGCGAATGCGATTCGCCTCGACGAGGTCGAGGAAGTCGCCCATCCTCATGTCCCAACGCCTGATTCTCATCACGCGCGCCGCTCCAGGGAGTGTGTTTGCGTTTGACTCCGACATATGCGCGCCTATGGCGGTAGCGGCTAGGGCGTTTTTGCGGCAGGGACAGGCGGATTTGCGGCAGCCGCCGGCTATGGGCGCGCCGACCACAATCTGCTATAATGGCGCCACTTGCACGCGTTTCTCCAACCAGGGGTGGCATGAAATCGGTACCGCGCGGCTACGGAACGCACGCAGATTTCTTGGACATGGTTCGAGAGTCTGCCACGAAGAGGGCGGAAGCAATCCAGGCGGAACTGCACCAGGCGTTCGCCCGCTACGTTCGGGAGGAGCCGGTCTCGGTCATCCAGCTCGCCGACATCACGGTCTTTGACCTTAGCGAGATCTTGAAGCAGCACCCGCTGGTGTTGAAGCCCCTGGTTATCGCGGGCAACATCGCCGCCCGAGCCATTGAGCGCGATCTGGGAATTGCCAACGTAGACACGTACAATCCCGATCTCTCGCCAGAGCAGGCCGCAGCAATCGCTGGTTACCTGAAGCCGTTCCTGCCGGCCTCCGTGGCCTTGCCTACGCTCGTGAAGCTGGATCAAGTGGAATACGTCGACAAAGAGATCAGGGCTCTCAAGGGACGTTGGGAGACACGAGTGACTGACGCTTTGTCGCAAGGCAGCGACCGACCGTTCGCCAAGAGGAGAATCGACGTTCAGGGCGAGGGTTTCGAGATCGACGCGGCCTCCCCGGCAGTTGGCGAGGTGCAGTTCGCTGTGGATATCAAGCGGGTGGAAGCCCGCCGCGACTTTCACAAACGGGTTGACGAGATTGTCAACAAGGCAACCAAGATCAAGAAACACAACCCGCGAGCAAAGTTCGGGGCCGTCATGTATTTTCCCTTCGAGGATCAGCATGCCCAGATCCGTAACCGGTTGGGCGAATCAGCGGTCGACGTCGTCGCCTTTGCAAACGAACTTGACGACTCAATTCATCGGGCAGCGGGAGAGATCCTGAGCGCCTTCGGGATCGAACACCAGAACCCCCTCAAGGGAAAGTGATACTGGCGCTGTGACGGCACCTGCGAACGCCATTTCGGAATACCTGCCCGCGGAGATAGGGGAACTGCAAAACCCCCAGACCGATCTCCCGAGGATCGCCCGTGATCCGAAACTGCCGACTCTCATTGAGACGGCCGTGCGCGGGATGCCCACCCAGCACGACTTGCACCTACGCGATTCCCGCGACATGCGGTTCCTGACTCAGGAGAGCGTGCACCTCGTATTGACATCTCCCCCATACTGGACCCTCAAGGAATACCGCCAGACCGACGGTCAAATGGGCTACATCGGGGACTACGACGAGTTCTTGAGTGAGCTAGACAGGGTTTGGAAGCAGTGCTTCGACGCCCTCGTTCCCGGTGGCCGGCTAGTCTGTGTCGTCGGCGATGTCTGCCTCTCGCGCCGCAAGAATCAGGGACGCCACACGGTAGTTCCTCTGCATGCCTCTATTCAGGAGCATTGCAGAGCCCTTGGCTTCGACAACTTGGCTCCGATCATTTGGAGCAAGATCGCGAATGCCACTTATGAAGTGGAGAATGGCTCCGGCGGCTTCTTGGGAAAGCCCTACGAACCAAATGCGGTGATCAAGAACGATATCGAGTTCATCCTGATGCAGCGGAAGCCCGGAGGTTATCGCGCGCCCTCAGTGACAACCCGCGTCCTCAGCGTTATTTCCGCCGAGAATCACAGAAGATGGTTTCAGCAGATCTGGACGGACGTGAAGGGGGCCTCGACACGAGAGCACCCGGCGCCCTATCCGCTCGAGCTCGCCGATCGGCTAGTGAGGATGTTCAGCTTTGTGGGCGACACTGTTCTCGACCCCTTCATGGGGACCGCGACTACCAACCTTGCGGCCCTGCGCTGGGGGCGGAACAGCATCGGTGTGGAAGTGGACCCTCATTACTTCGGGATTTCGCACCGGCGCGTGACGGAGGCCGGGGCGGACTTGTTTGGGAAGACCGCGGTCCGGACGCACGGGGCATAACGGTCTGGATCCCATAGCCCCTCCACCGGTGAGTGTTCTTGAACAGGCGATCACCAGCCTTCTCTCGCTACCGCCTACATCAACCAAGCGCCTCCAGGCACTAGCTGACTATTTGAAGAAACTCTTCGACGCCGAGGGTCTGCCCAACGTAAAGGGCGGTTCCGGCGGCGAGTTGCAGGTCCCCGGCCTGTCCCGAGTCAAGAAGTGGGACGTCGCATATGAATTCGCTGGGAAGTTTCGGCTTTTAGTGTCGCTTAAGTCGATGCTGAAGAACGTCAGCGGCTCTGTTCCCAACAGACTCGATGACTTGCAAGGTGAGATCGCGAATGTACAGCAGCTTCGACCAGAGATCGTGATCGGCTACGTTGTGCTATTCGACATCGCGGAAGACAGCGCGCGTGACGAGGACGGCAAGACGTGGTCGGACTACTTCGAGGCTGCGCTGAGGAAGATGGCCATCCGGAGAGCCCCTCTGTGGAACCAAGGGCTATTCGAAGGCTTGTGGTTCATCCGCTTTGACAGCAGGAAGCCTGCGGGTGCACGACTTCTCTCCACTGGCGACACGTCCCAGGCCCGAGAAGCGTTCTTGCAGGCCTTGCTGTGTGAGCTGAAGCTGCGCGAGCCCGCGGTGCCGTTATTGAAGGAGCCCGACTGCCCTGGCTAGGCTTGCGCAGAGACTTGGCATCTGCCGACCACCCAGCGCGTGGTCCCCCAGGCGGACACCCCCTGAAGAGCACGACTCTTTGGGGGTGTGTTCTTCTGGGTACGAGTCGCAGTGCCGTTCACCAAACCGTCGCCGACATCCATGCAAAGGCCAAGGATCTCAGTGAGTCCTTCGGCGCCGAGGGCCACGCCCTCGAGTGCCGGAACCCCCCTCCCCCCCTCACTGTTCTCCAAGCCACACAGCGATCCAGGAGCCCTCCCATGCAGGTCTTCGTCACCGGCGCCACCGGCTACATCGGCTTCGCCGTCTCGGCCGCGCTGCGGCGCCACGGGCACCGCGTCTGGGGCCTCGCCCGCAATGAGGCCAAAGCCGCCCGCCTCGCCCGCCACGAAATCGAACCCGTCTCGGGCGATCTCGCCGACCCCAACAGCTACGCCGACGTCGCCGCCCACTGCTCCGTCCTCATCCATACCGCCTTCGACTACTCTGGCGACGGCGTGGCCAAGAACAAGCTCACCATCGAGACGCTGCTCGATGCCGGTCGGCGCGGCGGAGAGCCCAAGACCCTCATCTTCACGAGCGGCGCCTGGGTGTACGGCGACACGGGCGATCACATGGTGGACGAAACCACGCCGCTCGATCCCATCAAGCTCGTCGCCTGGCGGCCAGCCCAGGAGCAGCTGGTGCTGCGGGCAAGCGGCGTGCGCGGCCTCGTCATCCGCGCCGGCTGCGTCTACGGCGGCGCGGGAGGGCTCACGGCGCCGTGGTTCGCCGATCCCGCCGCCGGCAAGCCGCCCACCGTGGTCGGCGACGGCCGGAACCGCTGGACCATGGTCCACGTGGACGACCTGGCCGACGCCTACGTGCGCGCCGCCGAGAGTAGCCTAGCAGGTGAGATCTTCAACGTGACCGATCGGTCCCGGTTCACGGTACTCGAGCTGGCGACCGCGGCCGCCCGGGCGGCGGGCTACAAGGGCGAGATCCCGCTGCTACCGCTCGCCGAGGCCAAGAAGACAATGGGCGATTTCGCGGACGCGCTCGCCCTGAACCAGCACCTGGACTCGGGAAAAGCCGTACGGCTGCTCGGCTGGCAGCCGCGCCACGGCGGGTTCCTGGACGAGGTGGAGGTGTTGTATCGGGCGTGGAAGGCTCGGCAGGGTTAGGACACCCTGAGGCGCTTCGTTGAGATCCTCCCGCAGGCGCTTGATCTCGGCGCGCGACATGGGCTCAGGCGGCTCCGATCCTTTGCAATGCCCTGTAACTGAGCTACTGCTCCGGCTGATACTCCCGAATCCGTCCTCGGTCAATGATCCACAGCTTCCCTTCCAGGCGGGCGTCGCCCAAGCCACGGCTGAGGGTCTCCACCCCCCCGCACAAGGTCCTGGAAAGACGCTCTGGGTGGCAGTCGCACCACGACGATGCCCGTGTATTGACTGGGGTCAAAGACCAACGGGTTGGCGAACTCGAGGTCCAACGTGATCAGGCAGCGCTTCTCGGCACGGGCGGCACCGATGACCGTGCGATCATCGGCACCCGCCAGATTCTCTTCAGTAACCGTGAGGATCTCATGCCCAGCTTGCTTGAGCGATTCGACGGCGCGGCGGGGGAAGTTCTCGTCGAGCTTGAACCTCACGAACCTTTGCCGGCCGGAACATCCACATAGCGCTCGCGGGCCATCTCCGCCCCATACGCGATACAGGCGCGCACGTCGGCCTCTTCGAGCTGCGGGTACTCCCGGAGCACGTCTTCAACCGACATGCCCCCGGCAAGCAGATCTAGGATCAGCGATACCCAGATCCGATGGCCCCGAATGCACGGCTTCCCGAAGCACACGGCCGGATCGATCGAGATGCGGGCGAGCAGTTGGTCGCGGTCCATGTAGACTCCCAGGAGATACGACTACAACCTAACACCTTCGGTCAATCGAACCATCCCAGCCCTGGTTCCCCCTCTCCCGAAGAGCCTGCCCTGAGCGCAGCGAAGGGGAGAGGGGGACAGAGGGTGAGGACCGACGGGAGAGGGGGTCAGGGCGTGAGGACCAGCACGCGTTTCTTTGCTCTATGCGCTCCGCTCGATTGCCATTACGATGGACGCGCTCGGTGATGGAGGGCGCGAGGCCGATGAAAGCGCGTAAGGCTCGAACGCAGCTGATCCGCGATGCCGCTCTGGCGACCGGGAGAACCTGCATCGCCTGTGGAGCGGAGGCGATCACACGAGTCGGCGACTACCCGGTGTGCGAGCGCCACCGCCCCACGGTATTCCCGCCCGACCCCCGCCAGCGCTGGAAGAAGAACGTCCGAGATCATCACCGCAGGATCCGAACCAGAGGACAGACCTGCCAGCGCTGCGGCCGCAAGGGTAACCTTACTCGACACCACGATTGGGCCAACGGTACCCCAGGCCACCCGCCCCGGCCCGTCATCCTGTGCAAGCGGTGTCACGCGTGTGTCGATAAGGAGGCGTGATGAAGTCCCTCGATTTCTCGAAGCCGCATATCCTGCGCAACGAGAAGGAGTACGACGCGGCCGTCGCTGAGATGGACGCGCTGCTCGACCGTCATTCACCTGTGGGCTCCCCGGAGCACGACCGCCTCGAGCTCCTGAGCGTGCTGGTGGAGGCGTACGACGAAGAGCATCACGCCATGGGGGCGACGGCCACACCGCAGGCTGTTGTTGAGTTCCTGCTTGAACAACAGGGGATGACGCGCGCGAACCTGGCCTCGGTGCTGGGAGGGCGCAGCCGAGTGTCAGAGTTCTTTGCTGGGAAGCGACCCCTGTCGCTCTCTCAAATCAAGAAGCTCCGCCGGCTCCTGAACGTGCCGGCCGATCTCCTACTGGATGACTCCGTAGCGTAGCGTCCCTCCCACGTCCCGCGAGGAGGCCGTCGCCGTGACGGAGTTACCCGAGGCCTCGGAGCTGTTTCTGACGGGCACCACGACGATCCCGATCGTGTGGCACCCCGCGTACGAGGTGGAAATCGGGCCGCACGTCTTCCCCACCCGAAAGTATCGGCTCGTGCGGGACCGGCTCGTCGCCGAAGGAACGATCTCGGAGGCCGACGTCGTGACGCCGCAGCCGGCCTCGGGCGATGAGATCGCGCTGGTCCACACGTCCGAGTACGTCCGCAAGATCACCACGGGGACCCTGAGCCAGGAGGAGGAGCTGGTGCTCGAGGTTCCTTTCTCACCGGCGTTACGCGAGGCGGCGTGGCTATCTGCGGGCGGGTCGGTGCTCACCGCTCGGCTCGCGCTCGAGCGCGGGATCGCCGTGCACCTGGGTGGCGGCTTTCACCACGCCTTCCCCGATCACGGCGAAGGGTTTTGTCTCATCAACGACGTCGCGATCGCGATTCGCGTACTGAAACGGGATGGGCTCGTCCGGCGGGCGATGGTCGTCGATTTGGACGTGCATCACGGCAACGGCACCGCCGCGATCTTTCAGGGCATCGACGACGTCTTCACCTTCTCGATGCATCAGGAGCGCAACTACCCCGCCTGGAAGCCGCCGAGCGACCTGGACATCGGGTTGGAAGACGGGACCGGAGATGCCGAATACCTGGCTCTGCTCGAGCGGCACCTGCGGGAGATCCTCGGCCGCCATCGTCCCGACCTCGTGTTCTATCTGGCGGGGGCGGATCCGTACCGGTTCGACCAACTCGGCGGCTTGGGGCTGACGCTCGAGGGCCTGCGCCGGCGGGACGAGCTCGTGTTCGCGGCGGCGGCGCAGGCGAGCGCTCGCGTGGCCGTCTGTCTCGCCGGGGGATACGCGCTGCGCCATGATGACACGGTCGAGATCCACTGCAACACGGTGCGCGCGGCGGCCCAGCGGCAGCCCCGTGCCGCCCGAATCTAGGGTGCCCAAGACCAGTGCGGGCTTGCTGATGTCGACGCGCGAGCGCGCCGCTGAGGAGTGGTCATGGTGGCTTATTCAACGGGAGGTAAAAAATAACGTTATGTCAATAACGTTATTTTACGCCGCGCGCCGTATAACGTTGTGTGTACGGCTGTAAACACCCTCCTGGGAGCCCACCGAAGATGGGCGATGCCACGGGGGGTTCCTGGACGAGGTGCAAGTGTTCTACCGGGCATGGAAGGCGCAGGGATAGTGTTGCGTCGTGCTCCTCGCGGCCCGCAAATTGGACCGCGTGACCCCCCCCCTCCCCGAGCGAGAGCGGCTGGCCGCGGCACTGAGCGGCCGCTATAGCATCGAACGGGAATTGGGCCAGGGCGGCATGGCGGTGGTCTACTGCGCCCGGGACCTGAAGCACGATCGTCTCGTCGCCATCAAGGTACTCAAGCCGCAGCTCGCGCATGCGCTGGGTTCCGATCGCTTCCTGCGCGAGATCAAGCTCACCGCCCAGCTCAGCCATCCGCACATTCTGCCGCTCCTCGACTCCGGCGACGCCGGTGACGGGCTCCTGTACTACGTCATGCCGTACGTCGAGGGCGAGTCGCTGCGCCAGCGGCTGAAGCGCGAGCGGGGGGGGTCGTTGCCGCTGGACGAAGCGCTGCGTATCACGCGCGAGGTCGCCGACGGCCTGGAGTCGGCGCATCGCCGCGGCGTGATCCACCGCGACATCAAGCCCGAAAACATCCTGCTCGAGGAAGGGCACGCCGTCATCGCCGACTTCGGGATCGCGCGCGCCATCGCGGAGTCGCAGGGGGCCGACGAGCGCCTGACGGCGACGGGCATCGCGGTCGGCACACCGGAATACATGAGTCCCGAGCAGAGGCTCGGGGGCCGCGCCGGTCCGATCGACGCCCGCACGGATGTGTACGCGCTGGCCTGTGTGCTTCACGAGCTGGTGACGGGGGAGCCGCCGCAGCGCTCCCTGGCGGGGCCGGCGCTTCCCGAGGGGATCGACCGCGCCGTGCGCCGCGCCTTGAGCGAGGCACCCGAGCACCGCTTCGACAGCGCCGCCGCGTTCGTCGCCGCGCTGCCCCGCCCCACTCCCGAGGCCGATCTCGGCTCTGTCGCCCGCCTCATCCGGCGGCCGGCATACGCCATTCCCGCCGGCGCGCTGATCCTCCTGGTGATTCTCACCATCATCCTGCCGGGACGCAGCCGCGCCGCCCGCGACCGCGGACGCGAGTTGCTCACGCGAGCATCGCTGCTCGCCGACTCGGGCCGCTTCGCCGACGCCTACACGGCGCTGACGCAGGCGGAGCGCGCGCTGCCGGGAGACAGCGCCGTCGCGCGCCTGATGCCTAAGGTCACCGACATCCTGACGGTGACGAGCGAGCCGGCGGGCGCGCGGGTGTACATCCAGCGGTTCGCGGCCGAGGCGGCGGACCATCCGGGCGACAGCGTGCTGCTCGGCGAGACGCCAATCCGTGAGCGCCGGATGGCACGCGGGGACTACCGGCTCGTTTTCGTGAAGGATGGCTTCATCCCTGTCGCGACGCCGTCCGCGGCCCACGGCAGTCGCCCGCGTCGGAGCGGATACCGGACGGGCGAGGCAGTCACGATCAGCGTTCGTCTCGCGCCGACGGCCGCCGCGCCACCCGACATGGTGCTCGTGCCCGGCGGTTCCTACCGCCTGGTGGGTCCGAAGATGCCGCTCGGCCTCGAGGCGCGTCTGGACGACTATTTCATCGACAAGTACGAAGTGAGCAACGAGCAATACCGGGCGTTTGTCGCGGCCGGCGGCTACCGCGCTCCCTCGCTCCAGCGATTCACGGACCGCAGCGGCATGTCCGGGCCGCGCGGCTGGACCGGCCAGGAGTATCCGC
>Ga0214472_10006473_pt1 | contig 12268 bp, 13 predicted proteins | sample RVTome_6_FD_207662 | JGI IMG/M metagenome (GOLD analysis project Ga0214472, IMG submission 207662) | Soil microbial communities from uranium-contaminated site in the Upper Colorado River Basin, Wyoming, United States - RVT140D175 | ecosystem: Environmental > Terrestrial > Soil > Contaminated >... | reverse complement strand
GGTGTCAGGAGGATGTGGGGGGTCGAATTCGTTGGATACGACCTCGACGTCCGATGGGAGCGGGTCGACATCGACGATCCTCACCACGACCACGGTCTCGACGACCACCAGCACGACGACCACCAGCACGACGACCACCAGCACCACGACCACCAGCCCACCCACCACCGTGACCACGTTGCCCACTTCCACCACAAGCCAACCCGGCACGACGACTCCGACCCCGACGGGTGCAGCCGTGCCGGTGTGGAAGGGGGTCACGACCCTCCCTTTGGTTGCGCTGACATTCGACGCCGGCTCGGATCGCGGTCACGCCGAGGAGATCCTCGACCTGCTCGCCGCCAAGGGAATCAGGGCGACCTTTGGGATGACCGGACGTTGGGCAGAGGCCAACCCCGACCTGCTGCACAGGATGATCGACGAAGGGCACACGCTGATGAACCACACCTACGACCATCCCCACATGGAGACCCTCACCACCGATGAGCGTCTCGAGCAGTTGGAGAGAGCCGAGTCCGTCATCTTCGACCTGACCGGGGTGAGCACGAAGCCATACTTCCGGCCCCCCTATGGTGCTTACAACAACCGGGTGCTCACCGATGTGGGGGCGGCGGGATATCGCTATTCGGTGATGTGGACAGTCGACTCCCTGGGGTGGAAGGGGCTCCCCACCGCCGTGGTGATCGACCGTTGCCTGAGTGGCGCACAACCCGGCGCGATCTTTCTTCTGCATGTGGGTGCCGCATCGACCGACTACACGGCGCTGCCAGCCATCATCTCCGGCCTCACCGACGCCGGCTATCAATATGTGACCATCCCGGAGTTGATTCCATGAGACGACCGTCTGTCCTGGTGCTGGCCTCGATCGTGCTGGCCTCATGTGTCTCCAACGGCTCTGAGACCACCACCACGACGTCCACGGCCGCGTCCACCACGATCCCCACAACCACAACCACGGCATGGACGACCTCCACGACCCCGCCACCGACGAGCATGGAGCCTGGGGTCTACTTCTTCTTCGACGGGTACCCGGTAGAGCCTGGTCCTTATCTCGTTCCGGTGGCACGAGAGGGAGACGACGACATCGGCGCCGTGCTGACCATGCTGCTGGAAGGGGTCACCGATGCCGAGGCCGCGATGGGTCTGTCATCTGCGATTCCCGAGGGAACGCATCTCCTCGGAGTCGAGGTCGCCGAGGGGGTGGCGGCCATCGACTTGAGCGGCGAGTTCGAGTCGGGCGGTGGGTCATTGAGCGTTCTGGGCCGCGTGGCCCAGATCGTCTACACGGCGACGCGACTCGACGAGATCGACGCCGTCGAGTTTCTCATCGAAGGGAACCCCGTCGATGTCTTGACCGGGGAGGGGTTGATCGTCGACCGGCCCCAGACCCGGGCTGACTACAACGATTTGCTCCCCGCAATCCTCGTCGAAGAGCCCACATGGGGCTCGAGAGTCCAGTCTCGCCTCGACGTCTTCGGTATTGCGATCACCGAGTCTGGAGTTGTCAGCTTCGTGGTCGTGGACGCCGACGGTCTCATCGTCGCCGAGGGCGAGACACCCGTGGCCCATCCGGGACAGCGAGCCGAGTTCGGCGCTACGGTCGATCTGTCATCGGTGCCTCACCCTGGAGAGGGCTCGATCATCGTGTTCGAGACAGCTCCCGATGGAACACAGCTCCACGTGCTGGAGTACCCACTGACCATCGGCGATTGAACCGGTGGCGAGAGCGTGACGAGCTCAGAAGGGAGACGTTCCATGACCCACTCTCGAGAACCGCAGATGAAGGCTGCTTCGTCAAGCGCCCTCGCCCACGCGTCGAGCCGCGTTCCCACGGCCGGCGTGACCGAGACCGCTAGTCATCTCCGCAGCCGTTTGACGGGATCAGGGCGATTCGACAGCGTGGCGGACATTGCGGTGCTCGACAAAGGGCGGCTGATCGGCATGATCCGGATCGAGGACCTGTTGGCGGCCCCCGACGACGCCCCGGCGTCTGCGATCATGGACTCCGATCCTCCCATGATCGGCCCGGGTGAGGATCAGGAGGCTGCAGCAGCCAAGGCAGTAGTCCACCAGGAGAGCAGTCTCGCCGTCGTCGACACCACTGGGCGGTTCATGGGATTGATCCCGCCTCATCGCATGCTGGGGGTTCTCTTGGAAGAGCACCGCGAGGATCTGGCCCGTATCAGCGGGTACCTCCACCAAAGCGCCTCGGCCCGCTCCGCAAGCGAAGAGAGGCTGGCCCTGCGCTTCTGGCATCGTTTCCCCTGGCTGCTGGTCGGCCTCGCCGCGGCGATGGCGGCGGCTGCGATCGTCGCCGCTTTCGAGCGTGGCCTGACGTCGCGTCTCGAGCTGGCGTTCTTCATACCGGGCATCGTCTACATCGCCGACGCCGTCGGCACCCAGACCGAAACGCTGGTGGTGAGAGGGCTCTCGGTGGGAGTGCCGGTGGCAAGAGTGATGTGGCGTGAGCTGATCACGGGTATGGCGCTCGGTGCCGTTCTCGGCGCCCTTGCCTACCCGGTTGTCTCCGTCTGGTTCGACCATGAGGTGGGGCTGGCGATCGGTGCGAGCATCTGGGCGGCCTCCACTGTGGCGACCTCGGTGGCGATGTCGCTTCCCTGGTTGTTCTCCGTACTGGACATTGACCCCGCCTTCGGCAGCGGGCCACTGGCCACGGTGGTACAGGACCTCTTGTCACTCACCATCTACTTCGCCTTCGCCACACTTCTGGTGCTCTGAGCCGGTTCGGCGCACCAGGCCCGACAGGCGGATCGATGCTGGGGAGCGGCGCGGTATGGATGTGACATTGGCCTCTAGCCCGGATTTCCTCCAAGTTGGACAATCCCCTTGAATCGGCTGTGGCGCGAGCCCGCGTCAGCAGCCGAATCACCGCTAGGAGGCAGGTTCGCGCATGGGTATGACCGAAGACCTGGAACGTTGGGTAGCCGCCGGGCTGATCGACCCCGACCATGCCCGGGCAATCGAAGCCTTCGAGACCGGGCGTGGCCGCTCGAGCCAAGTTGGGCGGGGCATGGAGGCGGTCGCATATCTCGGCGCCTCGTTGGTGTTGGTGGCCCTCGCCATCCTGGCCATGGAGTTCTGGGATCGCCTCGAGCCATGGGGCCAATTCGGGCTGAGCGTGATCGTGACGGCGGTGCTCTTCGTCGTCGGCCTGATCCTGGGAAGGAGTGATGAGCCGGCGGTGAGCCGTGCCCAGACGTTTGCCTGGTTCCTCACCGTGGCAGGTATCGGCTTGACCGCCCAGGTGGCCCTGCGCCAGCTTCTCGACGTCGACGAGCAGGACGCATGGGTCTATGTGTTCCTGGTGTCGATGCTGGGTGCCATTTGGCTGTGGTGGTCTCGCTCATCGGTGCTGCAGATGGTGGCCATGGGCGTGACGACATGGGCAACCGTCATCTCACTGATCTCACGTACCGAAACCCTGCCCGATTGGGCACTTGGTCTGTCGTTCGCCGGGCTGGGACTGGTTTGGCTCCTACTCACGTGGGCCGGTGCGTTCACCCCGGTACGGACGAGCTATGCGCTCGGTGGAATCGGGATGCTCATGATCGCCATCCCGGAGGGCAATCAGATGCCGTGGCCGCTGCTGGGGCTCTTGGTCGGTCTTGGCCTCATGGCGGCGTCGGTGCGCTTGCATCAGAACGTGCTCTTGGCCCTCGGCGTGGCCGGCCTCTTCATCTATATACCCATGACCATCTTCGAGTGGTTTGGAGAGAGCCTGGGTGTGCCGGTGGCACTGCTGATAACCGGGTTGGTGCTGCTCGGAGTGGTCGTGGCCATCATTCGCCTCAGGAAAGACACCCAGCCATGAGCCGCCGGCGCCTCCTGGGCGCCATCGTGGCATCGGTCGTGGTGATCGCAGCCGTCGTCGTGATCATCGCCTTATCGGTCATCCCACTCCCCGAGTTCGCCACCCTTCCTGCGGGCGAGCTCGATGGGTCGATGTCATTCGTGGACGAAGAGAACTGCGTGCAGATAGCAGACCTCTCGGCTGGATCGGTCACCAAGCTGAGCTGTGAGCCGGATCAGGGCGCGATCGACCACCTGGCGTGGACCGACAGTGGCGTGGAGATAACGACCTACTTCAACCAGCCGATAACGAAGGTTCTCGATCCGGCAACCGGTGAGATCCTGGAAACGCGGACCGGAGACGAGGCAACGGATCCTTCGGAAGCCGAGCGCCCGGCCGACGAGCTGTTCGTGAACAGGCCGGCTGAGGGGGTCATCGTCATCTACGACGACGACGACAATGACCTTCTGCACCTCGAGGCCCCCGAGCGGTACTGGATCGAGACGGCAATACAAAGCGCCGACGGCAGGCTGGTCGGATTCGCCGACTCGACGGGCCGTCTTGCCGTCTTCGAACCGCGCGGAGCCCGCCCGTATCTGGTGGCGGACGACGTTCGCTCCTGGCCCCCACCGGTGTGGGAGCCATAGAAGGGGCGCAGGCGTCGTTCAGCCGCGGCGCCTCATCCGTGGTGCTCGACCAGATATGTGACTGCGGTGGCGATGGTGAGGAACTCGGAGACGTCCCGCTGTGGGATGTCGATGCCTGTCTGCTCGGCGATGCCGATCATCCAGGTGAGATAGTCCATTGAGTCCAGGTCGAGCTGCTCGGTCAGGTCCCGGTTGTCGTCGACGGTGTTCCGATCGACCTCTGGGGCGATGTCCGTTAGGACATCGAAGATGATTTGTCGTGCCTGTTGGGGAGTCATAAGGACTCTGGCTCCTGCAGCAGCCCTTCGAGAGTTGAGAGGAGGAGTCCTCCCCTGTGACCGTCGGTCACCCGATGGTCACCAGCCAGGGTGACGTGGATCACCGGGTGAGCGACAGGCGACCCCTTCACTGGCACGATTGCATCGACAACTTTGCCCAACCCGACCATGGCCACCTGCGGCGGGATGATCACCGGGAAAGCGGTCTCCACGCCGCGGTCGCCGAGATTGGTGACGGTGATGGTGGGATCCGACATCTCGGAGCTCCTCAACCTCCAGGATCGAGCCCTGGTCACCAAATCTCGCAGAAGCTCCATCATCTCGCCGAGCTCGAGTTGATCTGCATTATGAATGGCGGGCGCAACGAGACCTCCCTCCCTGATCGAGATGGCGACACCGATGTGGACCGCCTCGGAGCGATGAAACTCCTCGTCGATCCAGTGGCCGTTGAGCTCGGGGACCTCACGCAGGGCGAGGGCCGTCGCCTTCAGTAATAGAGCGGCAGGCAGGATCCTCCTCGAAATCGATCTCTCCGCGTTGACGGCCTCCAACCAGCTGAGCGACTTGTCGAGGTCGATATGGGTTGCCAGGTAGTAGTGCGGGATCTCACGCTTGGAGTGTGACATCGACCTGGCGATGGCGCGTCGCATGGCCGCCACCTTGTCTTCCGGCTCGAGAGTCGTTGCGGGGGCGGCCTCGATGTCCTTCGCAACGACCATGTCTTCCGGTCCACTCGCAGATGTCGAGTCCAAATCGACGCCCAGCTGCGAAGCCAGCCAGCGAGCCCTGGGAGATGCCTTCTTTCTCCCCCGCGCCGGCACGATGCCGGCCGGCGACCCCTGGCCGGCAAGCGCGCTCGCCCCACGAAGCACATCGTCCCTGGTGATAACACCTCCGGGACCCGTGCGCTCGAGCCTGGTCAGATCGACTCCGAGCCGGTGGGCGAGTTGCCTGATCGGCGGGGCCGGGGCCACCTCCCTAGCCGTTGGTCGGAGCGGCGGCGCCTTCAGAGCCTGGGTTGGAGGCTGCGCTTCCGGCTCTGGGGTCGGGGCGCCTTCGAGAGGTCTGATCCTGGCCAGAAGCGCCCCGACAGGCAGCTTCTCCGGGCCGGGTTCGACCACCAACTCCTCGACCACCCCGTCGTGCCAGCACTCGACCTCGATGACACCCTTCTCCGTCTCCACCTCGGCGATGATCTGACCCTTCTTGACGACGTCCCCCGGCTCGACCAACCATCCGACCAGGGTTGCTCGGTCCATATCCGCCCCGAGCGACGGAACGACGAAGTCGATCATCGGCCGACGAGAGCTCGGGCCGTCGCCACGATGTCGGCGACCTGAGGGAGAGCCGCCTGCTCCATGTGGCGGGCGTAGGGCACCGGGACTTCGGCCGAGCAGACCCGCCTGATGGGCGCATCCAGCTCCCAAATCGCATCTTCGGCAACCCGTGCTGCGATCTCCGCCGAAAGCCCTCCCGTCTTCCAACCCTCGTCGATGACAACGAGGCGATGAGTGGTCGTGACGGTGTCGATGATGGCGGGAATATCCAACGGTCGCAGCACGCGAAGGTCCAGCACATCCGCCGAGATCCCCTCCTGGGTGAGTTCATCGGCAGCCGCCATGACCTTGGGGAGGCTGCCACCATATGTGATCAGGCTGACGTCGGTCCCCGACTGCCGGAGCTTTGCCTTTGCCAAGTCGACCGGTGCTCCGTTCTCGGGCAGCTCGCCCTCCATGTTGTACAAGCCGACATGCTCGAAGATGATCACCGGATCAGGGTCGTCGAGGGCTGTGGCAAGCATCCATCGGGCATCCTCGATCGTTCCTGGCGCCACGACCTTCAGTCCCGGCACGTGGGCGTACCAGCCCTCCAGCGAGTGGGAATGCTGGGCGGCGAGTTGGCGACCGGCTCCGGTCGCCATACGGATGACCACCGGCACATTGAACTGGCCTCCCGACATGTGAAGGTACAAGGCAGCAGTGTTGACGATCTGGTCCAGGGCGAGCAATGAGAAATTGACCGTCATCACTTCCACGATCGGCCGCATGCCGCCGAGGGCTGCGCCGATGCCGGCCCCGACGAACGCCGACTCGGACAGGGGTGTGTCCCGAACCCGGTCCGGTCCGAACTCCTCCAGCATTCCCTTGGAGACGGCATAGCATCCGCCATAGCGACCCACATCCTCTCCCATGAGGAAGACCCGCTCGTCATTCCGCATGGCGTCGGACATCGCCTCGCGGACAGCCTCCCGGTAGGTGATCGTCTTCTTCTCGGCGATGAGGGTCATTGGCCGCCCACCTCCGAATAGACAAAGCGGGACAGATCGCCAACCGGCTCCCACGACCCCTCTTCGGCAAATTCGACGGCGTCATCCACCTCCGCGCCGACTTTCTCCTCCATCGCCTCCCAATCATCTTCGGAGAGCAGCCCTTCGGCCGAGAGCCTGCCCCTCAAGAGCTCGATCGGGTCGCGGGACATCCACTCCCCAACCTCCTCCTTCGACCGATACAGCTCCGGATCGAACATCGAGTGGGCACGAAACCGGTAGGTGCGGAACTCGAGGAAATGAGGGCCGCCGCCCGATCTCACCGACTCCACGGCCTTGACCGCCGCCTCCTCCACTGCGACCACATCCATGCCGTCCACCTCCCACGCCGGTATCTCGAAACTCGCAGCCTTCAGCGTGAGGTGTGTCTGCGACTCCGACCGCTCGATGGCGGTGCCCATCGCGTAGAGGTTGTTCTCACAGCAGAAGAGGACAGGCAGATCCCACAAGGCGGCGAGATTCATCGACTCATGGAACTCACCCTCGGCCACCGCGCCCTCCCCGAAGAAGACCGCCGTGACTCGCCGACGCCCGCTGAGATGATCGGCCAACGCGAGCCCGACCGCGAGGGGGAGGCCTCCCCCCACTATCGCGTTGCCACCATAGAAACGATTGTCGGCATCGAAGAGGTGCATAGAGCCACCCCTCCCCCGACTGCAACCCTCCACCTTTCCGTACATCTCCGCCATCACCGAGCCCGGGGCCACGCCCCGGGCGAGGGCATGGCCATGCTCGCGGTAGGTGGCAACGACGGCGTCCTCGGGTTCGAGGGCCCCCATCACCCCCACCGCCACAGCCTCCTCACCGATGTAGAGGTGGAGGAAGCCGCGTATCTTTTCCTCCTGATAGAGCTGGGCGCTTCTCTCCTCGAAGCGTCGGATACGCAGCATCTGCCAGAGAAGGTCATGGAGATGTGAGGTCTCGCTCACTCTGACACGTCTCTTTCCAGAGTGGAGACGTCACCGATGGGCAACCCGAGCTCCCACGCCTTCAGAAGACGTCGCATGATCTTTCCCGACCGGGTGTGGGGAAGGTCTTGCATGTGCTCGATCTCCCTGGGAGCCACGGATGCCCCCAGCTTGACCCGGCCCCAGGCGGTCAGGTCCTTCTTGAGCTGGTCAGACCATTGGTAGCCGGCGTTGAGGGAGACGAGCGCCTTGACGATCTCACCCGCCACTTCGTCGGGCTTGCCTATGACACCGGCTTCGGCGACGGCCTCGTGCTCGATCAGTGCAGACTCGACCTCAAAAGGACCGATGAGATGACCTGCCGACTTGATGACATCGTCAGCCCGGCCAACGAACCAGTAATACCCGTCGGCGTCACGCTCGGCGAGGTCCCCCGTGCGATACCACCCGCCGACAAAACACTCCTCGTACCTGTCGTCCATGCCCAGATAGCCACGGAACATCGATGGCCAACCGGGTCGTAGAGCCAACTCCCCCTCGGTCAAGGGCGTGTTCTCCTCCTCTGCGGTTCCGTCTGGATTCAGTCTGATCTCACCTCTCCCGGTGTGGCGAAGGATGCCGGCTTCGACCCCCGGGAGAGGACGGCCCATCGAACCGGGGCGCACCTCCTCGCCGATGTAGTTGGCGATCATGATCCCCCCGGTCTCGGTTTGCCACCAGTTGTCGTGGATCGGCAGTCCCAGGTTTTTGGCGCCCCAGATGACGGCTTCCGGGTTGAGAGGCTCGCCCACACTGGCCACGAAGCGGAGGGACGACAGGTCGTACTGGCCGGCCACCTCCGCCCCCGCCATCATCATCATCCGGACCGCGGTCGGTGCGGTGTACCAGACGCTGACTCCTTGCTCCTCGATGGTCCGGTACCAGCGGTCGGCATCGAACTCTCCCTCGTCCACGATCGAAGTCACACCGTGGGTGAGCGGAGCGATGATGCCGTAAGACGTTCCGGTGACCCAGCCGGGGTCGGCGGTGCACCAGTAGATGTCCTCTGGATGGAGATCGAGTGCGTAGCTCGCCGAGACGTAGTGATGCAGGACCGCTCGATGGACATGAATCGCTCCCTTGGGAGTACCGGTGGTTCCGCTGGTGAAGTGGAGCAGGGCCATATCCTCTGCATCCATCGGCTCGGCCGGAGTCGTTGGATCGCCGGACTTGAGCAGCTCGTCGAAGGAGATCGTGTCGTCAACTTGGCCTCCCACGACTATGACATGCTCCAGGGATGGCAATCTGTCTCTGATCGCTGCCACCTTCCTCTGGTACAGCGACTCGGTCGTGACCAGCACCTTCCCCTCCCCCAGGTTGAGACGGGTCTCGATCGGCTCGGGCCCGAAGGCCGAGAAGAGCGGAGCGGCGACACTCCCGCGTTTGAGCGTCCCCAAGGTGGCGATGTAGAGCTCGGGGATTCGGGTTGACAGAATGAAGACCCGATCGCCACGGTCCACGCCCAGACTGCTCAGGCCTGAGGCGAAGCGGGAGGTGGCCTCGGCCAGCTCTGCGTAGGAATACCTTCTCACGTCTCCTCGCCGCCCCAGCCACCGAATTGCGGTCACATCTCCGTGGTCATCGGTTGCGTGGCGATCGACGGCCTCGTGGGCGATGTTCCATTTCCCGTCCCGCAACCCGCTGAGTCCGGATTCGGCCTGCTCCCAATTGAATCCGGATCGCGCCCGCCGATAAGCGGAGAGATTGGGTGGCAGGCGTAGGGGCTCCGTCTTCTCGATCGGGGCGTACTGGCTTTCCATGCTCGTTGCCAACCTGCCAGAGACACGGGACAGAGGAATAGGGACTTAATGCCCCTGTTGTGCCGGGAAGGCCCCATTTTTCCCGGCATGGCCCGCGCTTGACCGAAAACCGACCGGTCGAGCTTGGGATCGACTCAAGAGGCCCGGATAAGGTGATTCACACCAAGGTCGTGCCCGAGATCGAGAGGGAGTGGCGGGAAACGGGCACTGTGAGCACCAAAACCGTGCTTGATCCCGTGTCGCTCCAGCGTCCGATGGAACGGCTACCGCCCCTGCTCGGGCTCCTCTGACCGATCTGACTCATCCTCTCGCCCGAGCCCGACATTGTCCCCGGTCAGGATCTCGTGGCCCGGCGAGCCCTCCTTGAGCACAGATGCGGGCAGAGTCGCGTCGGGATCAGCGAACACCTCGATGCCTTGCGCCTCCTCGCGCTCGACTTCCAACGAGCTGACATGGCCACCATGGCCCAGCGTCGCGGTCTCCTCTGCTTCTTCCCTGGCATCCTCCAGGGTGGTCTCTCGTTTGGTCGGGTCGCTCATGAGCTACTCCCTTCTGGTGTGTTCGAGGTGCCCGCCGGCTGTGCTCCGATCCGTTGATCCCCACTCGTTGGGGGTGACACCGACGGCAGCACTACCCGCGTGAGAGCCTGCCGAAACAGCCCAAGCGCGGAAATGAACCGTGAACCAGTCCCGAGCCAGACGAGCCACCTGATCCAAGGCACCGGGCTCCTCGAAGAGGTGACCGGCATCTGGGATCACCTCGAGACTGCTCTCACACCGCAGCTCGTCTCGAGCCGCTCGATTCAGGTCGAGGACAATCGGATCGCGACTGCCCACGATCAGCAGCGTGGGGGCCTTCACCCGGGCAAGGTGGGCTGATGCAAGATCCGGTCGACCACCGCGTGAGACGACGGCGCCGAGGTCCGACTCGATCTCCGAGGCGGCCCACAGGGCGGCAGCCGCCCCGGTCGAAGAGCCGAAGAATCCGATCGGGTGCTGTGACCAGGTTCGAGACCCGGTGAGCCAGTCCACTGCCTCCATCAATCGACCAGCCAGGAGCTCGATGTCGAAGACGTTCGACCTGTCGAGTCCCTCTTCGGGAGTGAGCAGATCGAACAACAACGTGCCTAGACCACCGGTGTTGAGAGCCTCAGCCACCTGTCGGTTGCGCGGGCTGTGACGGCTGCTGCCCGACCCATGGGCGAAAACGACCACTCCATGCGTGCGCTCCGGGATGGTCAAATGGCCGCCGAGCCGATGGCCCCCGGCGAGCACCTCGACCTCGATGTCCACATGCGACGGATCCTCGCCGACCAACAGAGAAGGGTGATCAGCTCCCGACCGTACGCTGGCTCGATCCAGCCACTCGCTCACCTCGGCATCGGAAGTTTGTGTGAAGTCGCGATAGAACTCGCCTATCGCGTAGAACGGATCCGGCGTGTCCACCACGATCACCTCGTCGGCATCCCCGGCCAGCCGCCCATTCACACCTCTGGGAGCCACCGGGGCCGTAACAACCACCCGGGTGGCGCCCAGGGCACGTGCTACCTGTGCCGCGGCTCTGGCAGTGGAACCCGTGGCAATCCCGTCATCGACGATGACCGCAACCCGACCCACCAGCGATACCCTCGGGTGCCCATGTCGAAACAGGACGGCGCGCCTCTCCAACTCCTCCCGCTCTCGTGCCTCCACTGCGGTCAACTGCTCGGAGGTGACACCGCTCATGGACACAACATCCTCATTGAGGACGCGCACTCCGCCTTCACCGACAGCACCCATCGCCAATTCGGGTTGAAACGGGACGCCCAGCTTGCGGACGACGATGACATCCAAGGGAGCGGCTAGAGCCTTGGCGACCTGAAAGGCGACCGGGACACCTCCCCTGGGAAGCCCCAGGACGACGAGGTCTTCACCTTTGAGGTGCTGCAGGCGCTCTCCCAGTTGTATTCCGGCGTCCAACCGGTCGCTGAACATGGAAACACCTCCTGTGCGAGTGTGTCCAAAAGTCCATGGCGCGTCTAGAGGAGATGGTCCCATTCGATTGCCTTCGAGCCGGACGCAGCGATCGTGAGCGCCCTCGCCGCGTCGATGTGTCAGGTGGGTCGGAGGCGGGCACCGACTGATCGTGCCAAGCCTGACCCACCGCCGCGATCGGTTCGCGATTCACCCGCTGAGAGTTCGTGTCACCTCCAGCGGACCAGCAGTGAATCGCCCGACAACTCGACGGAAGTCCCCAACCGCTCACCTTCCCGATTCAGCATTTCCATGAGCCAGTGCCGTCCTTCCAGGGCAGCCATGCCGAGCTGGAACCGGTGAATGAGCATCGGCACCAGCTCGAGCCTGATGAGACGACCCGAACCGGTGTCCATCTCCACCAGGTAGAGGAACCGGAGGTCGGGCCGATAGGCCTCGTGCCCACTGATGCCCTCGTAGTCGTTGATCAGGTCTCCGCATCCGTAGAGGATCGGCCGACCGCGGTACACCTCGATCCCCATCGGGT
>Ga0214472_10006472_pt1 | contig 12269 bp, 11 predicted proteins | sample RVTome_6_FD_207662 | JGI IMG/M metagenome (GOLD analysis project Ga0214472, IMG submission 207662) | Soil microbial communities from uranium-contaminated site in the Upper Colorado River Basin, Wyoming, United States - RVT140D175 | ecosystem: Environmental > Terrestrial > Soil > Contaminated >... | reverse complement strand
GCGTTATTCGAGATCAATACACATCTATTACCCCAACCGGGAGGGGGCGGGCGGGCGCCCGCCCCCTCGTTCAGTCGTCCTCGTCGTCCCAGCCGAGATCGAGGGGGGGGATCTCGGGGAACGTGAGGTCAACCGTCTCGGAGGACGTGAAGAGCTCCTCGGCCTGCTGCGGAGGCGGGCCCTGGGGACCGGGCCCCTTCATCGTCGGCTCGGCCCAGCCGGCCCACGTGTCGGCGATGGGCGCGGGCCGGCCCGGCTCTGCATCCGGGATCTCCCGGACGTCGTCGCCTCCGTCGGGGCGCTCGATGGTGTCTTCGAGCTCCTTGGCCACGCCGATCACGCGTTCCTGCATCTGCGACAGCTGCTGGACGAGCTCGTCGCGTCGGGTCGACAGGCCGGCGATGGTCCGGTCGGCTCGCTCCCGGGCTCTTCGAAGGTGCCGCTCGGCCTCGGCTCGCGCTTCCTCCGCCCGGGTCTGCGCATCGAGCCGCACCCGGTCGGCTTCCGCGCGAGCCTCGCGCAGGACCCGGTCGGACTCCTCGCCGGCTTCCCGCCGGATCCGGGCTGCTTCCTGATCGGCCGAGCGAAGCAGGTCGCTCACTCGGCGGGCCAACGTCTCGTACGGATCGACCCCGGACGCCCCGGCCTGCAGGGCCGAGTCGGCCTCAAACCGAGCTTCCTGGACCATCGCCGCCATGTCCTCGACCTGCATCGCCAGCTGCTCCAGGTAGTCGCGAACCTGGTCGGGGTCGTAGCCGCGTCGCGTCGTCACGAACTCGCGGCGACGGATGTGCTCCGGCGTCAGCAGGACGGGGAGATCGAGCTCGGCCGGGGACATGACAGCCTCCTGATCGCTTCGATTCGGGGGACCGCGGGGAAGACTCTAGGGCCATGGGCCGCCGATTCAACGACCTGGCCCGATGTCTCGGCGAGGGCCCCTCAGGCTTCCGTGGCCGGGAGTTGCGCTTCGCGGCGCAACACCTCGTTGAACGAGGCGATGGCCACCTCGATCTCCCCTCGGTCCGGGGGCTTCGTCGTGATCTTCTGGAGCCACAGCCCGGGAGCCATCACGGCCCGCATGACCGGCGAGCGCTCGTGCCGCGCGCCCAGGCGCAGCACCTCGAACGCGAGCCCGGCGATGACGGGGATGGCAAGGATGCGGGACCCGATCCGCCACCAGAGGCCGGGGTTGCCGAAGGCCGCGAACACCAGGATCGCGACCACCATGACGATCAGCAGGAAGTTGGTGCCGCAGCGGGGGTGAAGCGTCGAGTACCGGTCAACGTTCTCGGGGACCAGTGTCTCGTCGTGCTCGTAGGTGGCGATGGTCTTGTGCTCCGCCCCGTGGTACTCGAAGACCCGACGGATCTCCTTCGCCCGCCCGATCAGCACGAGGTAGCCGAGGAACAGCGCCACCCGGAACAGTCCCTCCAGGACGTTGACCAGGAAGCCCGAGCTGACGCGATGGCCCACCCACCGGAAGGCGATGGCGGGGCCCACGACGAAGATGCCGACGAACAGCACGACGGCCACCGCCATCGACAGCGCCATCTGCCGCGACGAGAGGTGCACGTCCTCCGGCGAGGATTCGTTCGCCGAGATGGACAGGGCCTTGACCCCGATGGCGAGGGCCTGGCCCAGGGCGATGATCCCCCGGAAGAATGGCTGGCGAAGGATCCGGAACCGCCGGGCGATGGAGTGGACATCGTGCGACTCGATATGGATCGATCGATCCGGCCTGCGAATGGCCACGGCCCACACGTCGCGGCCGCGCATCATGACGCCTTCCATGACGGCCTGACCGCCATAGAAGTGGTGGGCAGCGGGGCGATCGTTGCCCATCCTCGATGTGGCGATCAGGACTGCGGCGCGGACCGTTGCCCGTACCGGCGCTGGAACCGCTCCACGCGGCCCCCGGTGTCGACCAGCTTCTGCTTGCCCGTGTAGAAGGGGTGGCAGTTCGAGCAGATCTCGACCCGAAGCTCCGGCTTGGTGGAACGTGTGGTGAACGTGTTCCCGCAGGAACAGCGCACCGTGGACATGACGTATTCGGGGTGGATTCCCTGCTTCATTTCGATTCCTCGTCTCCTCATGATGGGTTCGGCCGGCAAGCTTACGACGCCGGCGCCTTGGCGATCTCCCTCAGGAACTGCTCGTTCGACTTGGTGGCCCGGATCTTGTCCACCAGGAGCTCGAGCGCAGCGCCCGGCTCCAGCGCGTGGAGGACCCGGCGGAGCCGCCACACCAGGGCCAGCTCCTCCTGGGGCATCAGCAGCTCCTCCTTGCGGGTGCTGGAGGCCTCGACGTTGATGGCGGGGAAGATCCGCTTCTCGGCCAGGACACGGTCCAATCGGATCTCCATGTTCCCGGTGCCCTTGAACTCCTCGAAGATTCCCTCGTCCATCCGGGATCCCGTCTCGACGAGCGCGCTCGCGATGATGGTGAGCGATCCGCCCTCCTCGATGTTGCGGGCGGCGCCGAAGAATCGCCTCGGCGGGTACAGCGCGGTCGAGTCGATCCCGCCCGACAGGATCTTGCCCGATGCCGGCGCGGCCAGGTTGTACGCGCGCGCCAGCCGGGTGATCGAGTCCAGGATGATGGCCACGTCGTTGCCCATCTCGGCCAGGCGCTTGGCCCGCTCCAAGACGAGCTCGGTCACCTGGATGTGCTGGTCCGGCGGCTTGTCGAAGGTCGAGTAGACGACCTCGGCAGCCTGGACCGTCCGCTGCCAGTCGGTGACCTCCTCGGGTCGCTCGTCCACGAGCAACACGATCACGTGGGTTTCCGGATTGGAGGTCAGGATCCCGTTCGCGATGTTCTTCAGCACGGTGGTCTTGCCGGCCTTAGGTGGCGAGACCACCATCCCGCGCTGGCCCTTCCCGATCGGCGCGACCATGTCGATGATCCTCGCGGTCACGTCGGTCGGCGAGCTCTCCAGGCGGAAGCGCTCGTGGGGGAAGAGCGGCGTGAGCTTCTCGAAGACCGGCCGCTGCTTGGCCGTCTCGGGGTCGACCCCGTTCACGCTCTCGATCTGGAGCAGCGCGAAGTACTTCTCGCTGTCCTTGGGCTGGCGGACCTTGCCCGTGACCACATCGCCCTTGCGGAGCATGAATCGGCGGACCTGCGACAGTGATACGTAGATGTCCTCGGACCCCGGCAGATAGCCGGACGTTCGAAGGAACCCGTAGCCCTCCGGCAGGACGTCCAGTAGGCCTGTTGCCGTGGGGGCGGTGGCCATCTCCTCCTCCCGGGCCTCCACCTCGCGCTGGCGTCGCTCCTCCCGGAACCGGCGCCGCTCCTCGCGAGACAGCCGTCGCCGGCCCCCGTCGGGTCCCGGCCTTCCTTCCTGTCCCGGCCTACCTTCCACTCCGGGCCGTCCTTCCGACCCCGGCCTGCCCCCCGGGCGTCCGCCCGGCTCGCGAACCTCACGCGGCTCCGTGCGGGTGGGGGCCGCCGTGGACTCGCCGTTGTCGGAGGCCTGGGTCCCTTGCTCGGCGGGGGAGGTCGGGACCTCCGTCGGGACCTCCGTCGGCGCCTCCGCCGGCCGCGGCGGGGACGGGACCGTGTCCGCCCCGGCGTGACCATCCTGGCTCGCGGCGAGGATCGCGTCGACCAGCTCCGCCTTCTTCAGTTTCTGATGCCCCCCGATTCGCAGGCCGGCGGCGATCGTGTGTAGCTCCGACGCAACCTTGCCCTCGAGGACGCTCTTTTCCATCGTTTCGGGTGCCAACTAGGCTCCTCCCTTCAAATTCCGCTGAAGGGCTTGCCAGTCCTGGGCGAACTTCTGCAAGCCCACATCGGTCAGCGGATGCTTCACCAACTTGACGAACACGTCGTACGGCATGGTCGCGATATCCGCGCCGGCGATGGCCGACTCCACCACGTGCATCGGGTGGCGGAGTGATGCCGCGAGGACGTTCGTATCGTAGCCCTGGATGTCATAGATCTCGCAGATCTGCCGCAGGGCGTACATCCCATCGGAGGCCACGTCGTCGATCCGTCCCAGGAACGGCGAGACGATGTAGGCTCCGATCTCGGCGGCCAGGATGGCCTGCCCCGGGGAGAACACCAGGGTCACGTTGATCCTGATGCCGTCGGCGACCAGCCGCTTGCCGGCCTCCAGGCCGTCGGGGGTCATGGGGACCTTCACCACCGCGTTGGGGCCCATCTGGGCCAGTTGCAGGCCCTGTTTGTACATCGGATCGGCCTCCGGCTCGGTGGTCTCCAGGGACACGTCCCCCTCCACCTCCGCCAGGATCTCCTTCCATAGGGCCTCCGGGTCGTCGTCCTCCTTGCTCACGAGGGTGGGATTGGTCGTCACCCCAGACAGGACGCCCCACCGATTGATCTCGCGGATCTCTTCGAGGTTCGCGGTGTCAAGAAATAGCCTCATGTGCTCCTTCCTTTCCGAGGGCCGGGCGAACGCGCTCCCCGTCACGAGGTGCGGGCCCGGTGATGCGCTCGGTCACCTTCTCCATGACCAGGTCGATGACGGCCGCCAGGGCCTGATCGAAGTTGTAGTTGGGGATGACCGGTACGCCGTGGGACAGCGCCTGGCTCTTGATGTAGCGCTGGACCCGGCGGATCTTGTCGAACCCCTCCATGTACTTCGTCGCCGGGCGCCCGGCATGGTCCGCCGACCGTGCCAGGAAGTGGTTGCGATGCACTGCCTCGTCCTCCACCGTCACGATGACCGGCACGGCCATGACCCGGCCGGCCCGGGAGTCGAGGTCCACGAACCCCGGCACCACGTGAGCACCCTCGATGATCATGCTCATGCCCTCCACGGCCGCCCGTTCGAGCAGGGCATCGACACCGGTCGACACCGCCGACACCTGCTCCCGAAACCCCACCACGACGGCGTCCTTGGTCGGTGGCTCCCGAAGGGCGTCGCCCGCTTCGAACGACGACTTATACAGCGCCGGCATGAGCTCCCTGGAGAACACCCCCCGCATGACCTCGCGCACGGCATCGGTGGCCACCACCCGGACGATCCCCAGGCGCGTCGCGAGCTGGGTGGCGATGGTGGACTTCCCCACACCGGTGGCCCCCCCGATCAGCACGATCAACGGGATATCCAGGGCGTCGACCTCGCGCCACCGGCTGTAGTTCTTCGCGTAGCGTTCGCCGGCCAGGTCCTCGATCACCGGGACGGCGATCCGGTCGAGCTCCTCGGTCGTCACCGAGGGCGAGCCCAGCTCGCGGAGCCGTTCCTCGATGGCCTCCGCGACCTGATAGGACCGCCACGGCGACAGTCCGGTCACCATCACCTGGGAGGCCATCAATCCCTTGGAGTAGGGAAGGCCCGCCTCCTTGTCGGAGATGAGGATGTGCTGGTTCTTGATGTCCTTGGTCATCGCGCCTCGTGCCGCTTCACCGCGAGATCTACCGTCTCCGCGAGTAGGTTGGGGAGGTCGGTCCCGCCGTCGACCGCCAGGGGTCGGTTGTCCACGAAGACCACCGCGGCCCCTCGCGCCATGGCCCGCTCGCAGGCCACGTCCACGGCCGCCGCCTTCAGCTCCGTGAGGAGCACCTCGTACGCCTCTGCCTTCTCCAGGTCCTCCATCAACCCCGACCGGTCGGCAAGGCGGGCGCTCCAACCCACCACCTTGCATCCGAAGCCTGCCTCCAGGGAAGCCACCTGCTTCGCTGCGACTGCCTGGGATGCGGTGGTGGTGAAGAACGCCTCCTTGCCTCGCACATCGCCCAGCGGAACCGGTTGGAGGTCCGTCACGACGACCCGGGCATCACCGCGGATTCGCTGGACGTGGGATGTCAGGGCGAGGAGGTTCTCGGGCCCGGTGATCGGGCTCCCTGTCATTGTAAGCACCACCAGGTCCGATAGCAACAGTCGATAGGGGCCCAGGTAGCCGCCCAGGTACTCCGGCGGCGCCGAGGCCGGGACGGCCAGGATCCCGGCGTCCCACGGGACGGGAGGAACGGCCGAGCCGCTCCCCTCCAGGACGACCAGGCCCGCCCCCAGGCCCACGGCGAGCTCGGCCGCCTCCCGCACGTTCGAGGCGAACGGGGCCCCGGCCAAGCCCCCGCCCGCACGCCGGGCCCCGATCGTCGTGACGCCAGAGGTGACGGCATCCTCCAGGTAGTCGGACGCGGCGTGCTCACCTCGTCGGACCAGGTCGAGCAGCCCGTCCAGCGTGACCGTCCCGGCCCGGGCCACCTGGGGCTCCGGTGGACCCCCACGGCCCATGGCCACCACGATGGGGTTGCGACCCATCGCCTTGGCCACCCGAGCGACCTCGCCGCCGATCGCCGTCTTGCCTGTCCGTTTCCCCGTCCCGATCACGGCGACGGTGGGACACCGCAGGGGCGGGCCGGAGATGGGTGGGTCCAGGCGGAAGTCCGGACCGAGGTACGGGATCCCACGCACCAGGGAAACGGCGGCGAGCTCCATCCGCTCCCGGTAACCCACCACGGGCTCGTCCGACAGGTCGAGCACCGCCTCCGGCCTCACACCGTCGAGGGCATCGGCCAGGGCCGCCTTGATATCGACTCCGGCGGGGAGCGTCGGGAGGCCGAGGTCGGGAAGCGCCGAGGGGTCCACCTTCTCCGTCCCACCGAGGAACAGCGCGGCGACGACCTCGTGGCCCCTGCTCCGCGCGGCCTCGATCCCCCACCTGGTCACCGGGGGGTAGTGCTCGCCGTCCACGAGGACGAGGACCCTCACGACGATCCCTCCGAAGATCGAGGCCCGGCGCTCGCGCCTACTCCGTGTGTGCCGTGGCCTGCTGAACCGGCGGCTCGAACTCCCGGTAGAACTGCTCGCCGGACGAGAGGGAGAAATGGGCGATGGCGCTTCCGCCGCCGAAAGGGAACTTCCGGGTGATCTTGACCTCGTCCCCCTCGAACTCCAGCACGTTGTAGCAGGGTTTCGTGTACCCCCGCAGCCGCAGGGACGCCACCGTCCCGGCGTTCGCGATGTACAGGTTCTCCAGCCGCCACACGTACGGCACGTGCTTGTGCCCGGACAGCACGATGTTCACCCCAGAGGCGATGAGCACCTCGAGGAGATCGCCCGCATCCATTACCGTGCTCCGCTCGCGGCCGGTGCCGGGGACGGGGATCAGGTGATGGTGAAGGACGAACACCTTCAGCTCGGCGGGCTGGGAGAACTGCTCCCTGATCCACGGGTAGCGCTCCCGGCCGATCTGGCCCTCGTTCAGGTCCGGCTCGCTCGAGTCGGCTCCGACCACCCGAACTCCTCCGACATCGATGGACCAGTGACGAGGACCGATCAGCTCCTCGAAATGCAAGTAGCCGACGTTCCGGGCGTCATGGTTGCCGGGCACCGTGTGCAGGGGGGACGTGAGCCGCTCGGCGTAGGCCACCCAGTTCTTGTACTCCTGGCGATAGCCCTCGTTCGTCAGGTCGCCGCTGCAGACGACGATGTCGGGGCCGAGCTCGTTGATCTCCACGATGACCCGGTTCATCAGGTTCGGCACGAAGTAGGGCGACCCGACATGGGGATCCGAGATGTGGGCGATCGTCACCACGGCCCCAAGTGTAGCTTCGTGGACGGGGCGGGCCCGGAGCTCCGCTGCCGACTTGGCCCCGGTGGCCGGCGTGGGACCATTCCCCGAACGTGAACGGCCTCGACCTCCTGATCGTTGTCCTCGTCGCCCTCGCGGCATTCACCGGTTTTCGGCGGGGCGCGCTCCTCCAGCTGTTCTCGTACGGCGGCCTGATCCTGGGGGTGCTGGCCGGCGCGCTGCTGGCGCCCGCCGTCGCGTCGCAGGCCCGGAGCGACGCCGTGCAGGCTGGGATCGCCATCGCCGTATTGCTCGGCATGGCAGGGATCGGCGACGCGCTCGGCTGGGTGGCGGGCACGTCGGTCCGGGCCAGGGCCCAGGGGGTTCCCGTCGTCGCGACGGCCGACAAGGCAGGCGGCTCGGTGATCTCGGTGGTCGGGCTCCTGCTGGTCACATGGTTCCTGGCCCTGAACCTGGTGAATGGACCGTTCCCCCGGGTCAACGGCGCGATCCGGGGGTCGGCCATCGTCCGGAGCCTCGACGCAGCGCTGCCCCGGCCGCCGTCGCTCCCTGCCGGGGTGCGCAGGTTCCTCAATCAGCCCGGGTTCCCCGACGTCTTCGCCGGGCTGCCGCCCGCTCCGACGGGCCCGGTCGACATGCCGAGCGAGGCGCAGGCTCGCCAGGCCTTCCAGGCGGCGGCGGCGAGCACCGTTCGGATCGTCGGCTCCGCCTGCGGCGAGCTCCTGTCGGGGAGCGGCTTCGTGGTCTCCGGCGACTACGTCGTGACCAACGCTCATGTGATCGCCGGCGTCCACGGGCCGCAGGTGCAGGGACAGGACGGGACCTCGCAGCCGGCCACCACCGTGCTCTTCGATCCCCGGACGGACCTCGCGGTCCTCCATGTCGAGACCTCGGCCGGGCAACCGCTTCCGCTGCTCTCCAGCCAGGTCGGTCGGGGGACCGGTGGGGCCACGCTGGGCTATCCGGGCGGGGGCGACCTGACCGGCGCGCAGGCGGCGGTTCGCCGGCCCATCGACGCCGTCGTGGGACGCGACATCTACGGCAACCGCGAGGTCGAGCGCGATGTCTACGAGCTCCAGGCCACGGTGGAGCCGGGCGACTCCGGTGGGCCGTTCGTGCTGCCGGATGGGTCCGTGGCGGGCGTCGTGTTCGCCGCCTCCACCACCGACCCGTCCGTGGGCTATGCCATCGCCTCGACCGACGTCATCCCCGACGTGAGCCGGGCGGCGGGGCGCACCCGCCCGGTCTCGACGGGCGGGTGCGTCCCCTAGGGCTTCCTACTCCTCCATCACCACCCGGACGTCGCCCTCCCGAGACAGGAGCGAGAACGAGGTGATCTCAGCCTCGCGGCGGAACACGAGCGAGATGCGGCTCCCCCCCACGAGCAGGTTGCGGACCTCGACGGTGTTGAGCCACGTCGGCAGGTGCGGCTTGTTCACGGTGAGCAGATTCTCGTGAGCTCTGGCGGAGATCCCCAGGATGGCCTGGAGCATGAGGAACGGTGAGCCCGCCGCCCACGCCTGGGGCGAGCATGCGACCGGGTAGCTCACCGGTCGGTTCGGCGTTCGTCGGGTGAACCCGCAGAACAGCTCGGGCAGCCGGAGGTAGTCCGCGTGCACCGCAGCGTCGAACAACGCGGTGGCCACCCGGTTGGTCGAGCGGATGAACCCGTACCGCTTGAGGCCCGCCGCGACGAGCGCATTGTCGTGCGGCCACACCGAGCCGTTGTGATAGCTCATGGGGTTGTAGGCGGCGGCGGCCTTGCTCAGGGTGCGGATGCCCCACCCGGAGAACATGTCCGGCGCGAGCAGCCGTTTGGCCAACGCCGGGGCCTTCTCCCCGTCCACGATCCCGCAGTACAGGCCGTGCCCCGGGTTCGACATCACCGTGCGCACCTGCCGCTTGTCGCCGTCCAGGGCCGCAGCGAAGTACTTCTCGTCGTCCATCCAGAAGGCCTCGTTGTATCGGCGCTTCAGCTCGTGGGCCTCGCCCATGAGGAACTCCGCCCTGCGGTCGTCGCCCAAGGCTCGGTACACGTCGGCCATGCGTTCCTTGGCCAGGTACACGTAGGCCTGTACCTCCGACAGCGCGATGGGCGGCTCGGCCAGGTGACCGTCGGCGTGGACGATCGAGTCGTGGGAGTCTTTCCACCCCTGGTTCCGCATCCCCCCGGGTGAATGGGACAGGTACTCCACGAAGCCGTCGCCGTCCATGTCGCCGTACTCGTCGATCCACCGCAACGCGGCGTCGGCGGCAGGCAAGAGCTTCTGGGCGAAGTCCAGGTCGCCGGTCCACCGGAAGTGCTGGGCGTACAGGATCAGGAACCATGGGGTGGCATCCACGGAGCCGAAATAAGGGGTATGGGGCACGAAGCCCGCCTTGGCTAGCTCTCCCTGGCGGACCTCATGGAGGATCTTGCCGGGCTGCTCGTCCCGCCAGTCATCGACCACAGTGCCCTGCCGGGCGGCCAGGAGCTCGAGGGCCTGCCGGGCCGGGTTGGGGTTTACCGAGAGGAGCTGGTGGGAGGAGATCAGCGCATCGCGTCCGAAGATCGTCACGTACCAGGGGATCCCCGCGGCCAGGATGCCGCCGCCGTCGGTCTCGGTGTACAGCGCCCGAAGGTCCCGCAGGCTGCGGTTCAGGAGCTGGTTGAACAACTCGTTGTCGGTGAGGATCTGGGTGGAGTCCCGCTCCCACTCCTCGTAGGAACGGCGGAGCTCGTGGACGGCCACGTCGAATTCGCGCTCCCCGGAGTGTTCCTCGTCCACGAGCGGCTCCACGGTGAGTCCGATCAGCTTGGTCTGGTACGCGCCGAGGTGCATCCGGAACGTCGCCCGCACGGTCAGACCTTCGATCTCCAGGGTGTCCGGCTCCTGCGCGAACTGGACGACGGTCGTCCGGCGAGCCCCGTCGAGGCCCGTGGAGGTGAACCGAACCTGGTTGCCCTCCGCAATGGGCCTGTCGGGAGGGATGTTCTTCTCCCGGGCCATGCCCCTGACCTCGAAGATGTCGGCGAAATCCGCCGCCAGGGAGAACCCGAGCTCAACGGCGATCGGGTGGGGGTTGTAGTTCTTGATCCGGACCCGTTCGAAGAGCTTCCCGTTGATGGCCCGGATCCGCCGAACGTTCAGGGTCTGCTGGCCCACGGCGACGACGTCTCCGTCGTACAGGTCCGGGTTCGTGAGGTCCACGTACGACATGTAGCCCCTCTCGGACGAGGAGGACAGCAGCACAGGGTTCCGTCCTGAGACTTCCATCCGGAAGTGGGAGAGAAACCGGGTGTCCTTGTGGTACAGGCCCAGTCCGTAGTCCCCGCCGTGATCCAGGTTCCCCTCCAGGTCGGAGTACAGGAAGGTCTCACCTTCCTTGATCGCGAGGGTCTTGCTGGCGAGATCGGTGATGAGGACGGGGACGGCGATGGTCTCCCGCCGGTCCTCGGCGAACTGGGTCGGCGCCTCGCGCTCGGGCTCCGCGTTCATCGGGTCGGTAGGTGGGCTGTTCACCGTGGATACGAGCCCCGTCGGAGTCTAGGTTGGCGCATCTTCCCGTTTCAGCGGCATCGGTCACTCAATCACATCGGTCGATCGCGACCCGGACTGAGGGAGGACGACGCTTCCCGCACCTCCACGCCGGTTGCGTGGAGCGGCACCCGGAGGATCCGCCACCCGGCCCCGAGGTCGGGGACCGTTCGCCCCTCCTGCTCGAATGCGAGCAACGACGGGCCGGCGCCCGAGACACAGACCGGGAAGCCCTCATCCCACAGCCGCTGGAAGATCGGCTCGACCGAAGGAAGGAGCGCCAGGCGAGCCCGTTGGTGCAACCGGTCCTGCAGGGCATCGCGCAGCAGGTCGGCACGCCAGGCGATGGCCACGATGGCCAGTGCGGCCCGCCCAGCGTTGAAGGACGCCTCACTCAGGGCGACCTGGCGTGGGAGCGCATCGCGGGCGACCGTCGTCGCCAGCCGATCGTGTTCGGGGATCAGGACCGCCGGCCGAAGGTCCGGGGAGGGATCCACCCGGATCGCCCGATCGTCGAACGCGATGGTCAGCCCCCCGTGGACGGCCGCTGCCACGTTGTCGGGGTGGCCCTCCAGGCGCGAAGCGATGGCCAGCGTGCGTTCGGGCTCCGGATCGTGCCCCAACAGGGCGGTCGCGAGCTCGATCCCCGCCACGGCCGCAGCAGCCGAGGACCCTAGGCCTCGCTCCAACGGGATCCGGTTGACCGACGAAAGGGCGAACGTTGGGAGGTCCAGCCCGAGAGCTTCGGCCGCCTCCCGCATGGCCCGGGAGACGGCGTCGCTCCCGTCGGTTGGAAGTTCCGTGGCCCCCTCGCCCTCCCACGTGACGCCGGGGCTGGCCTCGGTGTCGACGGTCACCTCGTTGCAGAGGTCCAGCGCCAGCGCGAGCGAGTCGAACCCTGCCCCCAGGTTGGCCGAGGTGGCCGGCACGGTTGCGACGAGCCTCATCCGTTTACAGGCCGAGCTCGGCGGCCACCGCGGCGGCGTCGACGGGAACCGTCGGAGGGTGGCTGGCCCCGGTGATGGCCCATTCCGGGTCCTTGAGTCCGTGACCGGTCAGCACACACACGACCGTCGCGCCCTTCGGCAGCCGCTCGTCGGCGAACACGTGCAGCATGCCGGCCACCGAGGCCGCCGACGCGAGCTCGGCGAACAGCCCCTCGTGTGACAGCCGCTTGTAGGCGCCGAGGATCTCGCGGTCGGTGACCGCCAGGATCGCGCCCTCTGACTCGCCGGCCGCGGCC
>Ga0214472_10006471_pt1 | contig 12270 bp, 9 predicted proteins | sample RVTome_6_FD_207662 | JGI IMG/M metagenome (GOLD analysis project Ga0214472, IMG submission 207662) | Soil microbial communities from uranium-contaminated site in the Upper Colorado River Basin, Wyoming, United States - RVT140D175 | ecosystem: Environmental > Terrestrial > Soil > Contaminated >... | reverse complement strand
CCTTTCGACCGACCGCCACGTCGTTGTCGCCGGCGTCGGCAAGTCCGGCCATATCGGCCAGAAGATCGCCGCCAGCCTCGCCTCGACCGGCACACCTTCCTTCTTCATCCACCCGACCGAAGCCAGCCACGGCGACCTCGGCATGCTGGTGCCGGGTTCGGTGGTGATCGCGATCTCCTATTCCGGCGAGAGCCGCGAACTGGTCGACCTCCTGCGCTACTGCAAGGGCAACGACATTCCGGTCATCGCCATGACCCGCGCCCGCGAGTCGACTCTCGGCCGTTACGCCGATGTCCTTCTTGAAATGCCGGTTGTCGCCGAGGCCTGCCCGAACGGGCTCGCCCCGACCTCCTCAACCACGATGGCCCTCGCCCTCGGCGATGCCCTCACCATCGTGCTGATGGCGCGCCGCGGTTTCTCGCGCGAGGATTTCGGTTTCCGCCATCCCGGTGGCAAGCTCGGCCGCTCGCTCCAAACGGCGGGCGACTATGTTCACGAACGCAAGGAAGCGATGCCGCTGATCGAGGCGGACGCCAATTTCGAAGCCCTGGTCTACGCCGTCTCCGAAGGCCGCAAAGGCTGCGTCGGCGTCATCGACGCGGCCGGCGCGCTGGTCGGCATGGTGACGGACGGCGACCTGCGCCGCGCAATGCTCGCCGGCAAGACCGGCGCCGCCGCGCGCGAGGTGATGACCGCCCGCCCACGCACCCTCGAGCCGGACGAGCGCATGCAATTTGTGATCAAGGAACTCAGCGAGAACCGCATCTCGAACGCCTTCGTCGTCGACGACACCGGCGCCCCGCTCGGCCTCGTCGACATGAAGGACCTGCTGGCCGAAGGCTACCTGTAGCCTTTACTTCACCAGCTCAAACAGCACGCTGACGCTCGCGGTGACCGCGACTTCCCCGGCAGCTACCGGCGACGGCGCCGCGTCCATCGCCATTTCGGCGCGGGCCATCATCATCGGCTGCGGCGCATACTCGTAGCCTTCGATGATCGTCACGATCCGCGCGACCTTGAGGCCCGCCGCATTGGCATAGAGCTCGGCCTTGGCGATCGCATCCTTCATCGCCATGGCGCGGGCCTCGTTCTTGATCTCCTTGTCATCCTCGATGGCGAAGCTGACCCCGGAAAACGTGTTGCCGCCGGCCTTCACGAGGCTGTCGATCGTCGCGCCCAGCGTGTCGAGATTGCGCACCCGCGCCGTCACCTGGTTGGTGGCCACATAACCGGCGAGCTTCTGCACGCCCCGCGTGCTGCCATCTTTCGACTTCTCTTCGATGTAATCGTAGCGCGGATAGAGGCTCAGGCCAGACGTCTGCATGTCCTTGGCGACAATCCCGGCCGACTCGAGAGCCGCGAACACGCCGTTCATCGACGCCGCCTGCGCCGCCATCGCGTCGCTGGCGGTTGCGCGCTCTTCAGTGACGCCGGCGGTGATATAGGCGATGTCCGGTTCCCGGTTGATCTTGGCTTCGGCGTTGATCTGCAGCGTTGTCTCCGGCTGGATCGAATTGTGGTTCATCACCTGCGACATGGCCGGGCTCGCCGTCATGGGGGCGGCCGAGGAAGCGAAGGGCATCTGCGCGCAGGCAGCAGGCGCTGCGGCGAACAGGACGGCAAGAATAGCCAGCGAGGGACGGTTCATGCGAGGTCTCCATCTTGGTGTGGTGAAAGCGGTACGCCTGTCTTCAAGGCCGAACAAGGCCGTTGCAAGGCGTCCCGGCGGCGCCTAAACGACCTCGGCAGGAGGGCCTGTAGCTCAGTTGGTTAGAGCGGACCGCTCATAACGGTTTGGTCGCAGGTTCAAGTCCTGCCGGGCCCACCACCCTTCGCCCACGGCAAAGAAATCCCTCAAAATAAATACCCCCTAGATTCGTAGACGCTTCCTTCCCTAAATTTGAGGCAAGGAGGTTGAAATAGAGGTTCAAAGACGACTCAAGGCTGGATTATCAGAGTTCCGGCCAGTCTGCTGAACCATCAGCCTTGTCACGGGCCAATGCAGATTTTGTAGCGGTTTGCCGGGGCGGGTGATGCTCAATGCCGGGTCATGGATCAACTTCACAATGGCAACATATATTTCTCATGGTACCGTTCCGCCGGCTCCGAATCGCTGACTGTGGAAGATGACGCTCAAACCCAAGCAAATTCACTATTTTTGTATGTCGCTGTGCTTGGCCCTGATGGCTTTTGCCAATTCTTCTTTGGCACTCGACATCAAGAAGGCCGTTCAGAACTACGAGAAAACGCCGCCACCAGTTCAGGCTGGAGAACAGATAACGGTTTCTATCAGCTATAAGTCCGTGCGCTCCAACGACTCCAAACCCGTCATTGGCTTTGTGCATGGCATTGCAGGGGCATCAAGTGCCAGCGATGATTTTCCGCAGGCTACCAAAGACAAGATTGTCGCCCTGAAACCAGCGCTTTGGAAGGTATCAGACCCTACGCATTATCAGATCGCCAAGCAATATAGCCCGCGAATCATCGTGCCTCCGGCGGACACCCTCTATGGTTACGACCCTATGCCCGAGCCGTGGAAAGATTGGGCGAAGTATGAGCGGCATTTTTCAAGCTTGGTGATGCAATCCCTGCAGCACAATGCCCCGGTCGATTACTGGAACATCTGGAACGAACCGCAATTCGGCAAATATGAGAACCCTGCCCTTGTGGCTGAGGGTTTTAAGCGAGGCTATCAGGCAATAAAATCGGCTGACCCAACGGCCAAGGTCATAGGACCTTCAACCATCGGCTTTAGCGATAAGATCATGGCCTCGTTTCTAGACTATGCCGACAAGAACAGTCTGAAATTTGACGCTTACAACTGGCATGAGTTCGGTCGTCCCGAAGCCCTGCCGGAACATGTTAAAACCATGCGCGCCCTGCTTGCCAAACACCCTTCTCTAGGCCAACCGCCCTTTATTATCGATGAATTCGCCACGCCCGAACAACATCTGCAGCCCGGCTTTGCCGTAGCGTGGTTTTATTATCTCGAAGAGGCGGACATCAAGCTGTCGGCCCGCGCCTGCTGGGACGTGGAAGACAGTCAAAAATGGTCAGATTGCTGGAACGGGCTTGACGGCTTGTTCCTGAAAGACAACCTCACACCGCAACCGCTCTATTGGGTATTCAAGACCTATTCGGAACTGAACGGCTCCAGAATCGTCACGTCCAGCAGCGATGCCAAAGACACGGTTGCCTTGGCATCGAAATCGGACAGCACATTTTCGACAATCATTGGCCGCTTCAACAATGAGAAAACCCCAACAAGCGTCAGACGGGTAACAGTTAACCTTTCAGAATTGCCTGCGACCAAGATGCATGTGGTTGTTTACCGCATACCCAATCCTGACAAAACACCCAAGGCGCTGCCGCAACCTCTTAAGATTTATGAAGGAGATGTCGTGATCAGGGCGGGATCGGCAAATCTGCTCATCGAACAATTCAAAGACGGCGATGCCTATATTCTCAATGCCAGTTTTTAATACAATTACGACTTGAAGGGTTCCGGCTGGTCTGGCGGAATGGCCGGCTCATCACCGACCAAGGAAGTATCCTGCAGATCGCAGTTCCAATCCGCCAATGTTTCAGACAATTGATTTGATTTTTGCTCGCTAGGACCCACCACGTCCCCTTCGTCCGGGCCTCTACAGACACTCCGGGCGCTCCCTGCCGAAAAAAATGTTGCCCTCTGCCGTTACAGGGAAGATTGTCCGGCGCGGCGCCCGGATTCAGTCACACAGGTGTTTTAATGCCCCACTATGTGTCACCTCGAAACAGCTTCCGCATTTTCCCGCTCTGGATTACACTTTCGCAATGACAACGGGGTTTCCGGAGTCCAGTTTCGGTGGCACTACAAGGGGTGAATCGACCCGTCGGTTCAGGGGTAAGGAGTAGAGGCCGTGAATCCAAAAGACGCCGCAAGGCGGGCCATGGCCCTCACGCTCTCCTTCGACGTGGCCATGGCCGGCGTCGCCATGACACTCGCGCACTTCGCGCTGCTCTACTCCGATCCCCTCGTGACCCGCTTCCCGGTGCAGGCCTGGCTGCTGGCGACCTCAGCCTACATGCTGGCGGCGACGTGCGGCTTCGTCATCGGCGGTGTCCACCGCCAGGTCTGGCGCCACATGGGCGCGCCGGATGCCGTTCGCCTGATCCAGGGCATCGCGCTGGCCATCTTCTTCTACCTTCCGGTCGTGGTCGCGCTGAATGGCCGCCTGACCGCCCCGCTACCGATGCTGCTGGTCGCGGCAGCGCTGTGGACGGCCGCGCTGTTCGCCGGCCGGATGGTCGCGCGCTATCGCACCACCAATGCTCCGCTCCAGATCTTCCAGCGCATTCCGCGGGTCAGCCAGCCGGTCCTGCTGGTCGGCAGCCCGGACAGCTGGATCGATGTGCTGCGCCGTCTTGAATCCTCAACCGGCGGCTCGGCCGTGCGCGTCCTCGGCCTCATCGAGGTCGACGCCAGGGAGCCCGGCCGCGCCGTGCGCGGCGTTCCCATCATGGGCAGCCTCAAGAATCTCGGCGAAGTGATTGACGTGCTGTCGCTGCGTTATGGCAGCGCGCCGTGGGTCGCGGTTACAGGCCCCGCCCGGGATCGCTGCGCGATGAACGAGATCCTCGAAATCGCCTCCGTTCACGGCGCCCACATCATGGCGCTCGGCCATGACGCGGCCGCCCAGACGCTGGAACCGGTCCGCCCAGCGGACCTGCTGTCGCGTCCTGAGCGCGAACTGGACCTTCAGCCTGTCCGGACCCTGATCGCCGGCACGCGGGTCATGGTCACCGGCGGCGGCGGCTCGATCGGGTCGGAACTCGCCCGGCAGGTCGCCCGCCAGTCGCCGGAGGCGTTGTCGATCATCGAATCGTCCGAATACAATCTCTATCAGATCAACCATTTCCTGCGCGCGCTGCACCCCGGGATTCCGCTTTACGCGCATCTCGGTGACATTCGCGATCTGAACCGCATGAGCGCCATCTTCGCCTCCGCCCGGCCGGACCTCGTCATCCATGCCGCGGCGCTCAAACACGTACCGCTGATGGAAGAAAACGTCTGCGAAGCCATCCTCACCAATGTCGGCGGCGCGGTGAACGTGGCCCGCGCGGCGGCCGCCTCCGGGGCCAGCCGCTTCGTCTTCATCTCGACCGATAAGGCCGTCGCGCCCGACAATGTCATGGGCGCCACCAAACGCCTCGCCGAACTCGCCATCGGCCGGATTCTCGCCGATGCCGGAATCGCCTGCGCCATCGTCCGGTTCGGCAATGTGCTTGGCTCCTCAGGGTCGGTCGTCCCCCTGTTCGAGCGCCAGATCGCCGCCGGCGGCCCGGTCACCATCACCGATCCCGAAGCGACCCGCTATTTCATGACCATCGAGGAGGCGAGCGCGCTGGTGCTCCAGGCCGCCGCGCTTCAGCACGATACGCAGCATGCGGATCTCTTCGTGCTCGACATGGGCGAGCCGCTGCCGATCCGCCAGCTAGCCGAGACCATGATCCGCCTCAAGGGCATGGTGCCCGACGTCGACATCGAGATCACGACCATGGGCATGCGCCCGGGCGAAAAAAAGCATGAAGCGCTGACCTACCCGTACGAGGAACTCGAGCCGACCGCCGTCGAAGGCATCAACCGGGTTGCGAGCCACGCGCCGGCCGGCGAGCTGCTCGACAAGAAGGTCACCGCCCTGATCGAAGCCGCCCGGCGCCATGATATGTCGGAAGCCTTGCGCCTGCTCGGCGTTCTCGTGCCGGAATACGGCGGTGCGCACGTCGAAGAGGGCATCCGCGAGCCGGCCTGACGGGCCCGGTTCCTGCGCCGAACGGGAGAGCCAGGGGGATTAGTCCTGGCTGGGGCAGGGCTCGCTTCGGTGGCATCTGGGGCTACCGGGCCGGATTGCACTACTGTTTGCGCCAAGCGGGCTGAGAATTTTTTAGCCCCGGCACCGGCGTCAGAACAGTCGCAGTCTTCCCCAGATTCCCCCCCCACCCACATCTTCAACCTGCACCCCGGGGCGCAGACGAGTTCCTCTTTCGCTTCCATCCCCTGTGGCGTTTTTGCACCTGCAAATCATTTGCAAATGCAAAATGCCTGCGCTAACCCCGCCGCTGTGATCGCTCAGCGGTCAAAGGATAGGCCCGTAGGTGAAGGAAAAAAAATACATGGCGAGGATTAGCGACCACCGGACGCGTCTCTTGATCTCTGGTGCCGTCTGCGCACTGGTTGCCTGTGGAGCGTCTGCGGAAACAGAAAATGCCGCAAGCCTTGAAGAGGTCACCCTCTCGCTCGACCGGATTGTTGTCGCCGGTTCCAAGGAAAAGGCTGAGGGGGCCGCCAGCCTTGTCACCTTTATTGACGCCGAGACGCTGGCCCGGCTCGACTATAGCGATGTCGGCCGCGTCCTGCGTCTGGCGCCGGGTGTTTACGTTCAGGACGAGGAAGGCTTCGGCCTGCGCCCGGATATCGGCATCCGCGGCTCCGGGACGGACCGGTCCGAGCGCATCCTCGTCATGGAAGACGGCGTCCCGATTGCCCCGGCCCCCTACGCCGCAGCTTCCGCATATTACTTCCCCAGCATGGCGCGCATGTCCGGCGTCGAAGTTGTCAAAGGCGCCGGCGCTGTCAAATATGGGCCCCGTACGGTCGGCGGCGCGTTGCAACTGTTCTCCACACCCATTCCGGATGATTTCGGCGGACGGGTCTCTCTGGCGGCGGGTTCAGACGACAGCTTCAGGACACTCGGCCATGTCGGCGGCTTCACAGATGCCGGAAAAATCGAGATCGGCGGACTTGTCGAATATCTCCATGAAGGCAGCGGCGGCTTCAAGCGGCTCGATAATGGCGGGGATACCGGCTACGCGCTCGATGATTTTGTCGCCAAACTGGCATTCCGCACCAAAGACGGCGCATCCCTGCCGCAGAGCCTCGATCTGAAATACCAGACTTCGGAGCAGGATTCTGATGAAACCTATCTCGGCCTGACGCTGGCCGACTTCGCAGGAAATCCCTATCGCCGTTACAATGGCAGCCAGCTCGACAACATCAACGTTGATCATTCGCTTTATCAGGCCACGCACAATATCGAATTTGCATCTTTCGGCGTGACAACGACCGCCTATCAGACAAAAACCGAGCGCATCTGGTACAAGCTCAATGATGTGCGCGACACAGGCACAGCCTATGTCTCGCTCTCGAACGTCCTGAGAGCCCCTGCTAATTATGCGACCGCCTACGCCAACCTTCTGGGTGCGGAAGGCTTTGTCAGCGCGAATGATGTCCTGCGTGTGCGCGCCAACCAGCGCGCCTACGAGGCCAAGGGCATCCAGAGCGTACTCGGTTTTGACCTTGAGACCGGCGCCATGAGTCACGCGATCGAAGCATCGGTCCGATATCACGAAGATGAAGAAGACCGCTTCCAGCATGACGACCGCTATCGCATCGATAACGGCACGATGGTGCTCACGACCGCTGGCGCGCCCGGCTCTCAGGACAACCGCGTAGGGTCCGCCGAAGCGTGGTCCTACTTCATCCGGGATGAAGTCACTCTCGGTGCGCTGACATTTTCGCCGGGCGTGCGCTACGAATCCATCCGCCTCAAACGGGTGAACTATGGCACGTCGGATCCCACCCGTTCCGGCTCGCCCACGCCCTCGGTCAACGATGTCGAGGTCTGGATTCCGGGCGCTGCGCTGAAGTACGACTTCAACGGCGCGCTCTCGCTCTTTGCAGGTGTACACAAGGGCTTTGCCAACCCGGCCCCGGGATCGTCCGCGAAAGCGGAAGAGTCGGTCAACTGGGAAGGCGGTCTGCGCTATTCTGCGGGCCCGCTGCGCGCCGAAATCGCCGGCTTCTACAATGACTACGAAAATCTCGTTGGAACCTGCACGGCCTCCACTGGCGGCGGCTGCTCCATCGGCGAGCAGTTCGATGGCGGCGAAGCGAGCGTCAAGGGCATTGAGGCGAGCCTCGGTTTCGCCGCGGATGAAGCTCTGGGTCTCACGCATGTGAAACTGCCCGTGAACGTTATCTATACCCTGTCTGACGGCGAGTTCGGCTCAAGCTTCACCAGCGCCTTTGGCGCCTGGGGCACCGTGGCGGCAGGCGACGAGCTGCCTTACCTTCCGGAGCATCAATTGACCGTCGATGCCAGCCTCGAGGCCGGCGCCTTCCGCTTCGACACGCTTGTAAACTATGCCAGCGAGACGCGTAGTGTCGCCGGCAGCGGCGCCATTGGCGCGGACCGCCTTGTGGATGCACGCACGATCGTGGACCTCGCCACCTCGTATGAGATCCGCGAGGGCATCCGTCTCAAGCTTCGCGGCGAGAATGTCTTCGATGAGGTCTACAATGTCGGCTTCCGCCCTTCGGGCGCCCGGCCCGGCAAGCCGCGCACGCTCTGGGCCAGTATCGATGTCACCTTCTGACGTGGCGATTCCGTAAGGATGCAGAAAGACCCGGCGAACTCGTCGCCGGGTCTTTTTATTCAGGATTTCAACGAACCCCGGAGCGTATCAAGCCACCACGATCGGCTTGAACGTCCCGTAGATCATCCTTCCCAGGTCAGCCCCGGCCTGCGACGGATTGAACTCGGCCATGCGCGGATCGGCGGTGACCTTCTCCCAGCCGGCATCGCGCGTCGCCCGGTCCTTCCAGTTGATCCACGAGAACACGATCGCCTCGCCCGGCTTCTCGAGCACGGCGGTGTGGAACGAGTTCACCTTGCCTTCCGGCACATCATCACTCCACGCATCAACCACCGAGACGGCGCCATGCTCGACAAACATGTCGTTCATCTTCCCGGCGAGCTTCATGTAGGCCGCCTTGTTCGCAGCCGGCACCGGCATCAGCGTCCCGTCGATATAACCCGGCTTGGCCAGCGCATCGCCGAACAGATGCTCGAAGCCGCCGAAGATCATCCGCTGCCCGTCAAACGGCATCGTCTCCGGCGTCATTCCGTCGAAGGCGGGGTCCACCATGGTCGCCGCATTGCCGGCGTCCCGTGCCGCCTTGTCCGGCCAGATGATCCACGAGAATACCACGGACTCGTCGTCCTTCTTCATCACCGCCGAGTTGAAGCAATTGGTCTTGCCTTGCGGCACCTCATCACCCCAGGTCTCGACGAAACCGATGGCGCCATGCTTGCGAAACACCTTCGCCGCGTCGGCCGCCATCTTCCGGTAGTCTTCCTTCTTGGCGTTGGGCACCGCCAGGACAAATCCGTCTACGTATGCCATTTCATCTGCCTCCTGCCATCTGCGCCATCGCGGCGTCGCGCGCCGCCTCCATTTCCGCGGGCGATTTCGGCGGCCAGATCGGCGTTGCGACCGACCACTTGTGCCCGAACGGATCCTTCACCACGCCATAGCGGTCGCCCCAGAACTGGTCGGCCACCTCCATCGTGATCTCCGCGCCGGCCTTCACGGCCCTCGCCACCACCGCGTCGACATCATCGACCATCAGGTGCAGCGTCACCGGCGAGCCGCCGAGCGCCAGCGGCGAGGCGCCGCCCATCTCCGGATACTCGTCGTTCAGCATCACCATCGCGCCGTTGAGGCGCAATGAGGCATGCAACAGCCGCCCGTCAGGGCCTGGCACGCGCATCATTTCCTCGGCGCCGAACGCCGTCTTGTAGAAATCGATCGCCTTCGCGCAGTCGCGGCACGTGAGGTGCGGCATCAACATGGCCACCCCCATTTCAGCGGCGATCTCCGCCACCGGCTTCTTCTTCGCCTTCGTCATCACTTCGCTCCTTCAGCTGCAAACGCCGCTTCGATTGCGGCCAAGTCGATCTTGCGCATCTTCAGCATCGCGTCCCGCGCCCGCCCAGCCGCTGCCCGGTCCGGATCGGCGAACCGTTTTACCATCGCCTCCGGGATGATCTGCCAGGAAACGCCGTATTTATCGGCCAGCCAACCGCACATGCTCTCTTCGCCGCCGCCGGCGAGCAGCGCATTCCACAACCGGTCGGTTTCCTTCTGGTCCTTCGTCAGCACACTGATCGAAACAGCAGGCGTCTGCGTATAGTGCGGCCCGCCGGTCAGGATCATCATCGGCGCGCCGGCCAGTGTGAACTCCACCACCATCGGATCGGCCACATTGCCGTGGTCCATCACGCCGTCAATCCGGCTGTCCGGCAGCAGCGACACATAGAATTTCGCGGCCTCAACCCCGCCCTTTTGGAACCACAGGCAGGTGCGAACCTTTTTCTCAAGCAAAGCCATCTTGTCCTCCCTCAAACCACCGGCGCCCGGCCGGCTTCAAACTGCTCGAAATGTTTCAGCTGCGCCGCCAGCGCCTTGCTGAACGCAGGCCGCTCAATGCAACGCGCATGGTAGGATTCCAGTTCCGGGAACGGCGAAAGATACTTCGAGCCCGCCACCTCGCGCAGCACGCACGCCATCATCAGGTCCCCGGCCGTGAACCGGTCCTCGAGATAATCGCGCGGGCCGAGCCAGTCCGACAGCCTCTGCAGACGCATCTTCAGCATCTCGCCCGCCTTGCGGCCAAAGCCCGCCGCCCAGGGCTCATCCGCCCAGAACAGCTCGGCGCTGCGCACATTCATCACGAACGGCTCAACCGAATTCAACGCCGCAATCACCCAGCTCGCCGTCCGCGCCCGGCCCACCTCGTCCCGGGGCATCAGCGCGTCAGACGCCTCTGCAATGCGCAGCACGATCGCGCCGGACTCGAACATGTCGACCGGCCCGTCCCGGTAGGCCGGCACCTGCGCGAACGGCTGGCGCTTGCAATAGGCCGGCGTCAGCTTCTCCACATGGTCGATGATGTTTTCGGTATAGCCGGTTCCTGCTTCTTCCAGCGCCCAGCGCACTCTCAGGTCGCGCACGAAGCCCTGCGCAAAATCCGGCACCCAGTTATAGGCTGTCACTTCCGGCATCGGTGGTCTCCCTTCCTCATTGCGTGTTGCCCGCCTGTTCTCGTTGACAGATACGTTGATGTCAACATACATAATCGTCATGCGATCCGATTTGCCCTTGAGCGTCACCCAGGAAGTCTACGGGCGGTGCCTTTGCCTCAACGTCCACCGCGCCGCGCGCACCCTCGCCCGCCGCTTTGACACCGCCTTCGCCCCCTTCGGCATCAGCCACGGCCAATACTCCCTCCTGATGTCGCTGAACCGGCCGGACGCGCCCCGTCTCGGTGAGGCCGCCGCCTTCCTGGCGATGGACCGCACCACGCTGACCGCCAACCTGAAGCCCCTGGAACGCCGCGGCCTCGTCACTGTCGTGCCGGACAAGGACGACCGGCGCTCCCGCCGCCTCTACCTCACGGACGCCGGCCGCGATCTCCTGAAAGCCGCCGTCCCGGTCTGGCGCAAAACGCATGACGAGGTTGACACCCACCTCGCCACCGATGGCCAATCCTTGCGCGCCGAACTCCGCCAGATCACGGCTACGGTCTGATCTGCCAGTCCGGCCGCTGCAGATAGCGCCAGCGCCCTATTCCCTCCGCTCTCGGAGCTTTTCCCGGTAGGCGCCCGGCGTATCCCCGAACCAGCCGCGGAACGCCCGCACGAACGCCGTCTGGTCGCCATACCCCACCAGCCCGGCAATCTCCGCCAGCGTCATCTTGTCTTCGTGGATGTAGACTTCCGCCGCCTCCTTGCGCGCCGCCGCGAGCAGCTCCGAATAGGAGAGGCCCTCCTCCTGCAGCCGCCGGCGCAGCGTGCGCCCGCTCATGCCCAGCAGCTTTGCCGTCTCGTCGAGGCTCGGTTTGCCCTGCCGGATCTGCTTGTGCAGCCCGTTGACCACCAGCATCCGCAGCGAACTTCCCGCCTTGTACGCCCCCAGGCGCGCGTTCAGCCGCCCGGTCAGCAGCTGCACCAGCGCCGGATTGGCATTCGGCAGCGGCCGCGACACCAGCGCGGCATCGAACACTAGCATGTCTTCCGGCGCGCCGAAGGCGACCTCCTTGCCGAACACGGACCGGTAGACCCCGCAGGTCTCCTCGCACGGCCGCGCATGCCGGAACGTCACCCGCACCGCCGGTCGTTCCTGATCCCACAGCAGCCACCGGCCGATCGAGGCATAACCCGCCAGCACCGCCTCGGTCACCCGGCGCATCGCCTCGGCATCGGCACAGGCCGGATCGAACACGATCCGCGCCTCCATCCCGTCGATCCCGAGGCGAGTGCGCGCCACTTCCTGGGTCAGGGACTGGTAGCGGATATTGAGCTCCAGGGCCTCGCGGATGGTCGAGGCCGCGGCCAGTGCATAACCGATATCGAGGAAGGTCGCCGGCCGGAACTGCATCCCGATCTT
>Ga0214472_10006470_pt1 | contig 12270 bp, 6 predicted proteins | sample RVTome_6_FD_207662 | JGI IMG/M metagenome (GOLD analysis project Ga0214472, IMG submission 207662) | Soil microbial communities from uranium-contaminated site in the Upper Colorado River Basin, Wyoming, United States - RVT140D175 | ecosystem: Environmental > Terrestrial > Soil > Contaminated >... | reverse complement strand
GCGGAGCGTGCCGTCGAAGATCGGGATCTCGAGCTGGAAGAAAGCCCGCCAGGACTTCGACGGCTCGAAGAGGCCGGCGGGCGTGACGTAGCGCGGGGTGAAGGACGCCGTCGCGGTCGGGAGCCACGACTTCCACGCATCGGAGGCCACGCGTTCGGCGGCGTCGAACTCGGCCGTGAGCAGCCGCACGTCCGGCCGCCGGTCGAGCCACGCCTCGTCCGCTGGAGCTGATGCCGGGGGCAACGCGGGCTCGCCCTCAGCACCCAGGGGCCCCGGGGCGAATACCGCGACGCCCAGGGCTTCCTGCGCCCGGCGCACCAGCAGCGCGGCGAGCTCCACGAGGCCCTCGGCGCTCGCCAGCTGCTGCAGCGACCGGACGTGATTCAGACGGCTGCCCTGGCCGGCTTCGAATCGGGTGCGCGCGTAGTCTTCGAGGGCCTTGGCCGTGTCGCGGTTGCGCACCACGATCGCGAGCTGTCGCTCGGCCGCGATCACGGCGAGGTACGCCTGGGCCGCGCTCACGGCGACCTGGAGGCGCGTCTCCTGGGCGGCGGCCCTGGCGGTCCCCAACCGGTCCGCGGCCTGGTTCTTGGCGGCCCAGCGGGAGGCGGCGAGCACGGGATACGACGCCGTCGCGCTGAACGCGGTCTGGGTGCGGGGCTGCACGATGTTGCCGTCGAAGCCGCGGGCGGCGTCGAGGACCGCCGTGCCCACGTTTCCGTAGGCGAGCGGCAGAAACACGCTGCGCGCCTCGCTCAGGAGCGCCTCGGCGCGCAGGATGGCCTGCGCGGCCTCGCCGACGCTCGGGTTGTGGCTCGTGGCGCGGCTCACGGCCTCCTCGAACGTCACCTGCTCGAGGACGAAGGCGTCGCTCGTGGCCTGCGCCTGGGCTGCGACGTCGCGCGCCAGGGCGAGCGCGGCCAGGGCGAAGCCCAGCCAGGCGCCGCGCCTACTCATGGCCCGCCAGCGCAGCCGCGGCCACAGGCGCCTCGTCCTCGGCCCTCCGGCGCAGCTTCCCGGGCGCCCACGAGCGGATCACGACGTAGAGCACCGGGATGAAGAAGATCGAGAGCATCGTCGAGGCGAGCATGCCGCCCGCCACCGACGTCCCGACGGAGTTGCGGGCGCCCGCACCCGCGCCCCTGGCGAAGGCGAGCGGCAGGACGCCCAGCACGAACGCGAGCGACGTCATCAGGATCGGCCGCAGCCGGATCCGGCTGGCCTCGACCGCCGCGTCGAGGATCGAGAGGCCCCGCTCGCGCAGCTGCTCCGCGAACTCGACGATCAGGATCGAGTTCTTGGCCGCGAGGCCGATCAGCAGCACGAGCCCGACCTGGCAGAAGACGTCGTTGGAAAGGCCCCGCAGGAACTGGGCGCCTAAGCCCCCGACGACCGCGAGCGGCACGCCCAGCAGGATGATGAAGGGCAGCACCCAGCTCTCGTACTGCGCGCACAGCACCAGGTACACCAGCACCAGGCTGAGCGCGAAGATGAAGACGGCCTGTGCGCCCGACTTCTTCTCCTCGAGCGACTGGCCCGCCCACGCGAAGTCGAAGCCCGGCGGCAGTGTCTCGCGCGAGATCCGCTCCATCGCCGAAAGCGCCTGCCCCGAGCTCGTGCCCGGCGCCGCCGCACCGTTGATCTCGGCCGACCGGAACAGGTTGAAGTGGCTGATCACCTGGGGCGCCGTCGACTCCCGCGCGTGCACGACGCTGTCGAGCGGCACCATCGCGCCGCTCGCGGATCGCGCGTAGAACTGGCGCAGGCTGTTGGGGTCGGCGCGGTACTGCTGGTCGGCCTGGACGTAGACGCGGTAGGCGCGGTTGTTGAAATCGAAGTCGTTCACGTACGCCGAGCCCAGGAACACCTGCAGCGCGTCGGTCACCTCGCGCAGCGGCAGGTCCAGGTTGCGCGCCCGGTCGCGGTCGATCTCGACCACGAGCTGCGGGTCGCTGGCGCGGAAGCCCGAGAAGAGGCCCACCACCTGACCGCTCTTGCCGGCAGCGCCGATCAGGGAGGCCGTGGTCTCGGCGAGCCGCGCGATGTCCCCGCCGGTCTGGTCGAGCAGCTGGTACTGGAAGCCGCCGAAGACCGAGAGCCCCTGGATCCCGGGCGGCGCGAACGGGATCACGAGGCCGCCCGTGATCGACATCAGCGGGCCCCGCACCCGGTCGAGCACGGCCTGTAGCGAGTGGCTCTTGCCCGGCCGATCGTCGTAGCTCTTGAGCCGCGTGAAGATGAGTCCGTTGTTCGGTGCGGCGCCGCTGAAGCTGAAGCCCACGACCGAGAAGGCCGCCAGGATGTCGGGATCCTTGAACAGGATCGCCTCGGCGTGCTTCGCGACCTCGGTCGTGTAGCCGAGCGAGGCGCCCGCGGGCGCCTGGATCACGGTGATGAAGTAGCCCTCGTCCTCCTCGGGCACGAAGGCGGACGGAACGGTCCTCACCAGCCACCAGGTCCCCAGCAGGCCGAGGCCGAAGAGGCCGAGCATCAGCGGCCGCAGCCCGAGCGCGCGCTTCAGGGTGCGGACGTAGGCGGCCGTGCCGCCCTCGATCACGCGGTTCACGGCCGAGAAGAAGCGGCCGTGCGTGTGGCTCTCCCGGTCGAGCAGCACCGCCGACAGCGCCGGGGTGAAGGTGACCGCGTTGAAGACCGAGAGCACGACGGCGAACGCGATCGTGAGCGAGAACTGCTGGTAGAGCCGGCCCGTCGTGCCCGGGAAGAAGGCCACCGGCACGAACACCGCCACCAGCACCAGGCCGATCACGATCACGGCTCCCAGCACCTCGCGCATCGCGTCGATCGACGCCCGGTAGGCCCTCTTGTTCCCCTCGCGCATGTGGCGCTCGATGTTCTCGATCACGACGATCGCGTCGTCCACCACGATGCCCGTGGCGAGCACGATCCCGAACAGAGTGAGCGTGTTGATCGAGAAGCCGAAGAGCTTGACGAAGGCGAAGCTGCCGACGAGCGACACCGGGATCGTGATCGCCGGGATGAGCGTGCTGCGCCAGTTCTGGAGGAACAGGAACATCACCAGGATCACGAGCGCGATCGCCTCCAGCAGCGTGACCAGCACCTCCTTGATCGACTCGCGCACGACGCCCACGTTGTCGAAGGCGAGCCGCCACTCGAGCCCGGGCGGGAAGCTCTTCTCGAGCCGCGCCATCTCCTTCATCACGCCGTCGTAGACCGCGAGCGCGTTCGCCGACGGCAGCAGCTGGATGCCCATGCCGGAGGCCTCGAGCCCGATGAAGCGCAGGTTGGCCGAGTAGGTCTCTGCCCCCAGCTCCACGCGGCCGATGTCGCGGACGCGCACGAGGGTCGCGCCGGAGCCCGATTTCACTACCACGTTCTCGAACTCGACGGGTTCCGTGAGGCGGCCCCGAACCCGGACGCTCAGGTTGTACGCCTGGTTCGGGTCGGCCGGGGCGTCGCCCAGGGCCCCGGCCGCGACCTGCAGGTTCTGCTCGCGGAGAGCACTCACCACGTCGCCGGCGGTGACGCCGCGGGCCGCCAGCCGCGCCGGGTCGAGCCACAGGCGCATCGCGTACTTCCGCTCGCCGAAGATCAGCACGTTGCCCACGCCGGGCACGCGCTTCAAGGCGTCGCGCACGTTCGTGTCGAGGTAGTTGCTCACGAATTGTGCGCTATAGCGGTTGTCGCGGGAGAAGAAGCCGAGGCCGCCCATGAAACCCGCGGTGTTCTTCGTGACGGTGATCCCGGTCGTGCGGACGTCGGCGGGCAGACGCCCCATCACCTGGTTGACCCGGTTCTGGACGTCGACCGCCGCCAGGTCGGGGTTGCGCCCGACCTCGAAGTAGACGTTGATCGTCGACACCCCGCTGTTGGTGCTCGAGGACTGCATGTACGTCATGCCCTCGACGCCGTTCACGACCTGCTCGATGGGCAGCGTCACCGCGCTCTCGACGGCCTGCGCGTTGGCGCCGGTGTAGAAGGAGGTGATCGTCACAGATGGCGGCGCGAGATCGGGGTAGCGCGCGATCGGCAAGAGCGGGATGCAGATCGTCCCCGCCAGGATGATCACCAGCGAGCAGACCGTCGCGAGGATCGGCCTGCGGATGAAGACGTCGGAGGACACGCTAGTCGCCCTTTCCGCCGGGCGCCGTCTTGGCCGTCGGGGCCTGTGCGGGGGCGGCGGCGAGGATCGTCACGGGCGCGCCGTCGCCGATCTTCTGCACGCCGGAGACGATCAGCTTCTCTCCCACCTTCAGGCCGGACTTCACGACGTAGTCGTTTCCGACCACGGGCCCGGGCTCCACGGCCCGCTGGCGCGCGACGGTCACCCCCGCCTCGCCGCTCTCGGCCACGTAGGCGAAGAACTGGCCGCCGAGGCGATTGAGCGCGACGATCGGGACCGTGAGCGCCGGCGCCTCGGTCCAGACGACACGAGCGCGGACGAACTGCTCGGTCCGCAGCCCGACGGCCTTCTCGAGGGTGGCCTTGGCCAGCACGGACTGCGTGGCGCCCTCCACCGAAGCCGAGACGTACGACAGCCGTTCGGTCGCGAGGACGGCGCCGCGATCGTCGACGAGGTGGACGGGCAGCCCGAGCTTCAGATTCACGGCTTCCTGCACCGGCACGTTGATATAGAGCTCGAGGCCCGCGCTCTGGTCGATCGTGGTGAGCAGCGTCGACTTCGTCACCCGGTCGCCGACCCGCACGGGGATGTCGCCCACGACTCCGGCCGTCGGGGCGCTCACCGTGTGATAGGCGAGAGCCACGCGCTGCTCGCGGAGCTGTGCCTCGGTGGCTTTGGCCTGTGCCTCGGCCGTGGACAGCGAGGTCTCGGCCTGCTCCATCTCCGCCTGGCTTGCGGCCCCGGCTTCGAGCAGCGTCTTCATGCGCGTCGCCTGCTGCCGGGCCTGCTGCAGGTCGGCTTGGCGCATGGCCAGCAGCGATTCCAGGCTCGCCACCGCCGCCTCCTGCATGCGCGGGTCGATCCCCATGAGCGCGGCGCCAGGCGCGACCCGATCGCCGGACCGCACCATGATGCGCGTGACGAAGCCCTCGACCTGCGGCTGCACCGTGGTCGAGCGCCGCGACTTCACGGTCCCGACGAACTCGGTCGTCTGCTCGATCGGGCGCTCCGCGAGGGTCACCACCTCCACCGGCACGGCCGGGGGGCCGCCCCGGGCGGCCGTCTTGCCGCTGCAGGCTGCGGCGACGACGGCGACGGCGATGGCGATGGCGACGAGGGGTGCGATCCTTCGGAAGTCAGGGGACGGCCCCAGCAAACGACGCATGGCCGAATCGTGATTCATGGTTTTGGACGGTCCGCTCTTGGGCTGAGCCGGAGTGGGGCCCTGAAACCGCATTGTAGGCCAGAGCGACGGACCGACTCAATGAACCCGGGCCCATCCTGGCAGTTGGCTCGCAACCACATTGGCGGGTTCTGCTAATGACCAGGACCGTCCGGACGAAGTAAGTTGATTCTGCGAGTGACCGAACTGCACCTACGATCCAAGCTGAAAAGTGCGGGGAGGGAGCGCGACGTCCAGCGGAGACAGGAGCCGCAAGAATGAGAAACACCGCCAAACTCATGACGGTCGTGGTCGCTTTGTCGGCAAGCTCCGTGTTCGCGGCGGATTGGCCGTCGATCTATGGACCGGCAGGGAACAGCACCTCCGACCAGAAGGGCCTGCTGCGCACATGGCCGGAGGCGGGCCCGAAGGCGCTCTGGACGGCGCCGATGGGCGTCGGCTTCGGCGGCCCGGCCGTCAGCGACGGCAAGGTCTACCTGCTCGACAGGGATGAGCAGGTCGGGGACGAGCTGCGAGTGTTCGACCTGTCCAGCGGCAAGGAGCTGTGGAGCTTCGCGTATGAGGCTCCGGGCCGATTCATGTTCGCCGGCTCGCGGACCACACCGACGGTCGATGGCGAACACGTCTACACCGGAGGACCGCTGGGAGACCTGTACGCCATCAACACCAAGACACGCAGACCAGCCTGGCACAAGAACATCTGGAAGGACTTCGGCGGCGGCGAGTTGCCCCGGTGGGCCATCGTTCAGAATCCGCTGATCTACGGCAACCTGGTGATCGTGGCGCCGCAGACGTCGCAGACAGGCGTGGTCGCGTACGACAAGCTGACAGGTGAGCTCAAGTGGAAGTCGGCTCCGCTGTCGGGCACGGCCGGATATGTGAGCCCATCCATCGTCAGGGTCGGCGGAGAAGACCAGCTGGTCATGGTCACGGCCGCCGTGGGACGGGGACGCAACGCCAGGGACGGCAGCGTCAACGGCCTCGACCCGCGGAGCGGGAAGGTTCTCTGGACGTATGCGAACTGGCAGTGCGCCATCCCGGTTCCGCAGCCGGTTGACGCTGGCGACGGCCGAATGCTCATCACGGGCGGATACGGCGCTGGCACTGCGATGATCAAGGTTCACAAGACGGGAGACGGCAGTTACGGAGTCACGGAGCTCTACAAGAACCCCGACTTCGGCGCCCACACGCATCCGCCGATCCTCCACAACGACCACTTCTATTCCCACTACACCATCAACGAGCGCAGCGATGGCCTCGTCGCGATGAGCATGGACGGCCAGGTCAAGTGGAAGACCGACCAGCAGCCGGCGTTCGTGCGGGGCGGATCCATCCTGGCCGACGGTCTGCTGCTCGTGACCGACGGCGACACGAAGCTGTATCTCGTCGAGCCCAATCCCTCGGGTTTCAAGCCGCTCGCCAGCGCCGTAGTGCTCGAGAAGGGCGACAACTGGGCGCCGCTGGCGCTGGTCGATGGCAAGCTGCTGATACGCGGCCAGAAACAGCTGAAGTGCCTGCAGGTCGCGCAATGAAACAGGGCTGGATTGAGCGCCGAGTGAACGCAGGGCCGCGGAGCCGAAGAGGATGAACGCGGATGGCTCAGAACTCGGGGGTGCTGCGCGACTGCACGACGGCGCGCACCACCCCCGAGTGCATCAATACCGGTAGCGGTCGGACTTGTACGGGCCCTGCTTCGAGACGCCGATGTAGCTTGCCTGCTGGTCGGTGAGCTCGGTGAGCTGGGCGTTCAGCTTCTTGAGCTGGAGCCGCGCCACCTTCTCGTCGAGCTGCTTCGGAAGCGTGTAGACGCCCACGGGGTACTTCCCGCCGTCCTTTTCCTTCCACAGCTCGATCTGCGCGATCGTCTGGTTGGCGAACGAGGACGACATCACGTAGGACGGGTGCCCCGTCCCGCAGCCCAGGTTCACGAGCCGCCCCTTCGCCAGCAGGATCAGGCGCTTGCCGTCCGGGAAGATCACGTGGTCCACCTGCGGCTTGATCTCCTCCCACTTGTAGCGCTCGATCGAGGCGACGTCGATCTCGTTGTCGAAGTGGCCGATGTTGCAGACGATCGCCTGGTCCTTCATCTTCGCCATGTGATCGTGGCCGATCACGTGGTAGTTGCCGGTGGCGGTGACGAAGATGTCGGCCTTGTCGCAGGCGTAGTCCATCGTCACCACCCGGTAGCCTTCCATCGCGGCCTGCAGCGCGCAGATCGGGTCCACCTCGGTGACCCAGACCTGGGCCGAGAGCGCGCGCAGCGCCTGCGCCGAGCCCTTGCCCACGTCGCCGTAGCCGCACACGAGCGCGACCTTGCCCGCGATCATGACGTCGGTGGCGCGCTTGATGCCGTCGACGAGCGACTCGCGGCAGCCGTACAGGTTGTCGAACTTCGACTTGGTGACCGAGTCGTTGACGTTGATCGCCGGGAACTTGAGCTCGCCCTTGGCGTGCATCTGGTAGAGGCGGTGAACGCCGGTCGTCGTCTCCTCGGTGACGCCGCGCACCGACTCGAGCTGCTTCGCGTACCAGCCCGGCTTCTCGCCGAGGCGCTTGCGGATCGAGGCGTACAGCACGCGCTCCTCCTCGCTGGCCGGGCTCGCGAGGACGGACGCGTCCTTCTCGGCTCTCGCGCCGAGGTGCAGCAGCAGCGTGGCGTCGCCGCCGTCGTCGAGGATCATGTTGCTCGAGCCGCCGTCGGGCCATTCGAAGATGCGGTGCGTGTAGTCCCAGTACTCCTCGAGCGACTCGCCCTTGACGGCGAACACGGCGGTGCCGCCCTTCGCGATCGCGGCGGCCGCGTGGTCCTGCGTCGAGAAGATGTTGCACGACGCCCAGCGCACGGAAGCACCGAGGGCCTTGAGCGTCTCGATCAGCACCGCGGTCTGGATCGTCATGTGCAGCGAGCCGGAGATGCGCGCTCCGCTGAGCGGCTGGGCCCTCGCGTACTCCTCGCGAATCGCCATCAGGCCGGGCATCTCGGTCTCGGCGATCGCGATCTCTTTGCGGCCCCAATCGGCGAGCTTGAGGTCGGCGACCCTGAAGTCGCCCGTCTGGATCTTGCTCTCTACGGCAGCGGACATGGCTCACTCCTTCCGTCCCGGGAGCGCCAGAAAGCCGAAAGGCGCCCGAAACCGGTCCGTTGGTCACGAGCGCCGTTGTCTACGCTGAGCCTGGCCCCGTGAGACGGGGTCGCAGCGCCCCTCAGCTGCCTCTATTCTCGCCGATCGACGGATTCGTGCAAGGGGGGGTAAGCTTCCCGGGCGCAACGAGGCCCATCGATGACGGGCAGCCCACCGGCACGCCGCCGCTCCCACGAATACCAGGACCTGATGCGTCACCGCATCATGGACATCCTGCTCGTCTCGACCCCCTACGACACGTTCATCCTCGAAGAGGCCGGGGAGCTCTCGGAGCGGATGCTCGGCGAGTTCCGCAACCTCGATCTGCACTACGCCCCGGGCCTGACGGGCGTCTCTTCCGGCGAGGACGCGCTGCGCATCGCCCGCGAGCGGGCCCACGTCAACCTGATCATCACGACGCCGCACCTCGCGGACATGGACGCGGCGGAGCTCGCCCGGCGCATCCAGGCCGAGGGGCTGGACGTGCCGGTCGTGCTGCTCGCCTGGGACACGCGCGAGCTCTCCGACTTCAAGGCGCGCAAGGACACCTCCGCCATCGAGCGGACGTTCCTGTGGCAGGGCGACGCGCGCATGCTCGTGAGCATCGTGAAGTCGGTGGAGGACTGGCGCAACGTCGGTCACGACACGGGCTCGGTGGGCGTGCAGGTCATCATCCTGGTCGAGGACAACGTCCGCTACTACTCGTCGTTCCTGCCGGTCATGTACACCGAGCTGCTGCACCACTCGCAGCGGGTGATCACGGAGGGCCTCAACCTCTCGCAGAAGATCCTGCGCATGCGGGCGCGGCCGAAGATCCTGCTGTGCACCACCTGGGAGGAGGCGGAGCAGGCCTTCGAGCGCTACGCCGACGAGGTGCTGGGCATCATCTCGGACGTCGAGTTCCCGCGCGCGGGGGAGAAGGTCGCCCGGGCGGGAGCCGAGTTCGCGCGCCACGTGCGGGCCGCAACACCCGACGTGCCGATCATCCTGCACTCCTCGCGGCCGGAGAACGAGGCGCTCGCCCACAGCGTCGGCGCCGACTTCCTGCTCAAGGGCTCGCCGCTCCTGCTCCAGGAGCTGCGCGACGTGATGCTGGAGCACTTCGGCTTCGGTGATTTCGTCTTCCGCCGACCGGACGGGAGCGAGGTGGGCCGGGCCTCCGACCTGCGGGGCCTGGAAGAGAAGCTCGCCACGGTGCCGGAGGAGTCGATCGTGCACCACGCGGGCCGCAACCACTTCTCGCGCTGGCTCAAGGCGCGCACCGAGTTCGCGCTGGCCGAAGAGCTGCGGCCGCGAACGCTCGACGACTACGCGAGCCCGCAGGCGCTGCGCGAGAGCCTGATCCGTGCGATCGCCGCGTACCGGTTGGAGCAGGCCCGCACGCTGGTGACGGACTTCGACCGTGACGACTTCGACCTCTCCGGCGACTTCTACCGCATGGGCGGAGGCTCGCTCGGCGGCAAGGCGCGCGGCCTCGCCTTCGTGCGGCGGCTGCTCGCGCAGCTGGGCCTGCGCGACCGTTTCCCCGGCATCGAGATCGCCGTGCCCACGTCGGCGGTTCTCGGGACCGACATCTTCGACCGCTTCCTGGACGACAACGACCTGCGTTACTTCGCGATCGAGTGCGAGGACGACCTCGAGATCCAAAAGCACTTCCGCTCCGCCCGCTTCCCGGCGGAGGCGGAGCGGGACGTGGCGGCGTTCCTCGAGCGGGCCACTTGGCCGCTGGCGGTGCGCTCCTCGAGCCTGCTCGAGGACTCGCAACACCAGCCGTTCACCGGCGTCTACGAAACGCTGATGCTGGCGAACAACGCCTGGAGCCTGGGCGAGCGGCTGGACCGCGCCATCCTCGCGATCAAGCGCGTCTACGCCTCGGCCTTCTGCCAGCACGCGAAGGCCTATCTCCGGGCGACACCGTACCGGCTGGAGGAGGAGAAGATGGCCGTGATCCTCCAGCGCATCGTGGGCAAGGCCCACGACCGGCGCTTCTACCCTGACTTCTCGGGGGTCGCGCGCTCGCACAACTTCTACCCGACGCCTCCGCTCGCCGCCGGCGACGGGATCGTGGCGGTGGCGCTCGGGATGGGGCGCGCCGTCGTCGAGGGCGGCGCGTGCCTGCGCTTCTGCCCGCGCCATCCGCGCAGCATCCTGCAGTTCTCCTCGGCGCAAGAGGTGCTGGAGACGACGCAGCGCGAGTTCTGGGCGCTCCCGCTCGAGGGCGGCAGCGCGGACGGCGGCATGCGCGAGGAGGCCTTCGACCTCGCGAGCGCGGAGGCCGACGGGACGCTGGCGGCGGTCGGCTCCACCTACTCGCCGGAGAACGAAGCGGTCTACGACGGCCTGTCCCGGCCCGGCGCGCGGCTCGTCACCTTCGCCCCGGTGCTGAAGCACGGCGCCTTCCCGCTGCCGGAGCTGCTCACGACGCTGATGGAGGCGGGCGAGCGCGGGATGGGGAACCCGGTCGAGATCGAGTTCGCCGTGAGCCTGGCCGCCGCAGCGGGCGGAAAGTGCGAGTTCGGGTTCGTGCAGATGCGCCCGCTCGCCCTGATGCGCGAGACGGAGGCGCTCGAGATCGGGGACGTCGGCAAAGGCACGCTGCTGTGCCGCAGCCAGCGCGTGCTCGGGAACGGGCGGCTCGAAGGCATCAAGGACCTGGTCGTGGTGGACTTCCAGCGCTTCGAGCGCGCGAAGAGCCGGGAAGCGGCGGCCGAGGTCGGGCGCCTCAACGCGACACTCGTCGCCTCGCGCACGCCGTACGCGCTCGTCGGCGTGGGGCGCTGGGGCTCGCGGGATCCCTGGCTCGGGATACCCGTCACCTGGGACCAGGTCGCGGGAGCGCAGGTGATCGTGGAGGCGGGGCTGCGCGACCTGACCGTCACGCCCTCGCAGGGCACCCACTTCTTCCAGAACCTGACGTCCTTCAACGTGGGCTATTTCACCGTCAACCCGGAGACCGGGGACGGGGAGGTGGACTGGGCCTGGCTGGACGCACAACCCCCGCTGTCGAGCGCTTCGCACGTGCGCCACATCCGCCTGGAGCGACCGCTGCTGGTGCTGATGAACGGCAAGCGCAACGAGGGAGTGATCCTGAAGCCTCCGGCCTGATAGAATCGAGGTCCTCACAGGATTGTCCTGTTGGCTCCGGTCCGAGCGCCCGTGTCCGCCGCCGGGCCGGAGGGCAATAGCACGCGGATGCTGGAGCCCCGGAGCCGTGGATCGCGGCTCTGGTTCACACGATATGAAGAGGATCTCCCTCGTGTCCGTCCTCGCGGGTGTGGCACTGTTGTCCGTCGCGTGCGCCAAGGAGCCGACCGACGCCCTGAACGCGGCGAAGTCGGCGCTCGAGGCGGCCAAGACGTCCGGCGCCTCTGACTACGCCCCCGAAGCGCTCGCGGCTGCCGACACCGCCGCGGCCGCGCTCGACGCCGAGCTCAAGGCGCAGACGGAGAAGTTCGCGCTGACCCGGTCGTACACGAAGGCGGCCGAGCTCGCGGCGGCGGCGAAGACCGCGGCCGACCAGGCGGCGGCCGCTGCCGTCGCCGGCAAGGAGCAGATGAAGGCCGAGGCCACCACCCTCATCGCGGGCGTGCGCGGCAGTGTCGACGCCGCCAGGCAGGCGCTCGCGAAGGCGCCCAAGGGCAAGGGCAGCGCCGCGGACCTCGAGGCCATGAACGCCGACGTTGCCGGCGTCGAGACCGCCCTCGGCGAGATGGATGCCGCGATGGCCGCGGGCAACTACAAGGACGCCAAGGTGAAGGCCGAGGCGGCCAAGGCGACGCTCGACAAGATCGTGGCCGACGTGCAGGCGGCGATCGACGCCAAGAAGGGCAAGCGCTAGAGGCGCCGGGGCGCGGCCCTGTTGG
>Ga0214472_10006469_pt1 | contig 12270 bp, 9 predicted proteins | sample RVTome_6_FD_207662 | JGI IMG/M metagenome (GOLD analysis project Ga0214472, IMG submission 207662) | Soil microbial communities from uranium-contaminated site in the Upper Colorado River Basin, Wyoming, United States - RVT140D175 | ecosystem: Environmental > Terrestrial > Soil > Contaminated >... | reverse complement strand
TTCCCCCCAGGCCTGACGGTACTCGATAAGCTCAAATTCATGGCCGCAAAGTGGATGAAAAGGATGGGTCACCCGGAAAAGTTTCTTCTTACACGCTTGACTATGTGTAGTTGACGGACAATGCCAACAAGGAAGTGGAAGTCTACGCCTATGTGGCCAAGGGCAGCTATGATGAAACAATGTGGCAGTTTCTGGAAACAAAACAGCGGTTCATTGATCAGTTTCTTTCAGGAAATGTCGCTGAAGACTCGGTATCGGATATCGACGGATCAGCCGATAGCTTTGGCGAGGCCAGGGCGATGTCTTCCGATAACCCACTGGCTATTGAAATGGCCGAAGTACAAAACGAGTTAAGCAGACTCGAATCCTTGTATCGAGGTCACATTGATGACCAGAGACAACTTGCCTTAAAGAAAAATAGGGCAATAGCTTCAATTGAATCCTACCGGAAAAACATCGGCTTTTTAGAAAAAGCAATCGATAAGAGATTGGAGACAAAGGGAAACAAATTCTCCATGGTTATTGGCAACGATTCTTTTACTGAGCGGGCCAAGGCCGGTGAATCATTGGCTGGTCGATTGATAGATCTTGTTGAGGGGAGAGAACGATATCGAGAAAGTATCAAGGTAGGTGAGTTCGCCGGATTTGATCTACGGGCAAAAGAAGAGGAATTCGTTGGATCGGTCTATGTGAATCTTTCGGTTGTTGACAGGGAAACGAAGTATGCGGTGGCAGGATTTGGAAGAACAACTGTCGATGAACTGAAAGAAGCCAGCAAATCCGGGTTTATAATGCAGCTTGAAAACGGGATCCGCAAGCTGGACGCTTCCCTGGAGAATTTCAAGGAGTCTGTTGCTCGGGATCAAAATGTTATCGAGGAATCAAACCAGCGGATTGGTCAGCCATTTGAGTATATGGCTATCTTGAAGGAAAAGCGGGAAAAATTGGATTCCATCCGTGAGGAGTTGGAGAGACAGGGACAGAGTCCGGCGGCTGAGCTGCAGGAACAAGGCAGTGAGCCGGAAGGTGATGCCGTGCAAGCTGCAGCTCCCTTAACCCCTCTGGCCGATCCCGCAAACCTGCGAACAGAGCTCGGTACGAAGTTGCCGGGCTTTGAGGAAATGCTTGATTCAGAGACGGTACGTATAGTTACTCCCGAGCAGGCAGATGTTATCATCCAAGCCCTTGATACCGCCTCATCTTCCGAAAGCGTAACTGGCGACCAGCTGGATGTCAAGAAAAGTGAAGATGGCAGGCTTCAGGGGTTCATTTTACCAAACGGCAAGGTGTATCTGGTCGAGGGAAACATTGAAAAGGGGAAGGCCTGGGGTGTTCTTTCCCATGAGATTGGGGTCCATGCCGCTCAACTCATGCAGAGTGACAGCGGATTCATCCGACTGCTGCAGACCATTGAAGCACGTAAAAATGAGCAAAGCGCAACCGGCGAGGCAATCCGTGCAGCAATGAGCCGGGTGCCGAAAGGCACAAAAGCCGAACATGTGACCGAGGAGGCACTTGCCTATCTTGTCGAAGCTGCTCCACAGGTGGGAATAGTTCGCCGGTTTTTCGCTCTCTTGAAAAACATCCTGGTAAAGATGGGACTCGATCCGAAGTGGTTCACGATTGCCGATCTTTCCGCCTTGGCCGAGACTGCTTTACGGCGAGAGACATTGCAGAGAAAGCCCAAGAAGAACACGGGCGTTAAAGCCTCATTCGCCGGGCCGTCATCAACCACTGCCGGTTTGGACCAGGCAAAACAGATGCGGCAAGCCCAAAAGCCACGCCGGGAGATATGGAACGAAACAGGATGGTGGGAGATAACCCCCGGACAGTGGAGTTACGAAATTGATGATAGTATGTCTACTGTCACGATGCGGGACGGGGTTTTGCGGAATGCACTAAAGCACCCAAAGTTATTCGAACAATATCCCGTTTTGAAAGATGTGCAGGTTAAATTTAAAGATCTTGGCGATACCCAACGGGGCGCATTCAGCCCCAAAAATAACCTTATCAGTATCAATTCGAATTTCCCCAGCGAATTGCAAAGAAGCACCTTGCAGCACGAAGTGCAGCACATCATCCAGGAGCAGGAAGGCAGCAGCACAGGTGGCAGTTTCGATGTAAACGATACGCTGGCACAGGATAAATACTGGCGGCGCACCGGAGAGATAGAGGCACGGCTTGTTCAGAAACGTCTCAATATGCCACCGGCACAGCGGAAAGCCGTTCCCCCCTGGGTGACTATGCGGCGCATGTTGACGGCAGAAGGATTGTTGAAGGCTGGCCAGAGGGTTGAGGATGTGTTGATATCAGAAAAGCACAAGGAACAAAATGTCGAGAAAGATGATACACGTCATAGCGTTTCCGGTGCCCATGAGATCCTCACCAAGCATGGTCAGGCGGCAAAGGATTTCGACCAGGATCTGCATGAAGCAAAAGATGAAGTACTGTCCCGCGAAAAGCAGGATTCCAGCTTTTTACATCGGGTCTATTCCACCGCTGAATACTATTTCGGTAAGTTTTCGCCAGCTGCCGGCAGAGTGGTGGAACATGCGCTGAGGAAAAATGATATCAAGTTTGAGTACCAGGCCAAGGTGTTTAATGGCGACGGTAAAGACCTGGATTTTATTAAGGCTGGAGCGGAGTTTCAGAAGCAATTCCCTGCTGATTATAAGCGGGCCAATGAATACCTGGTGGAGGTAGGCCGGACTTACCAAGGGTTCACTCTTCAAAAAGAGGGGCAGGCTTGGCAGGTCCTCGATCCTACCGGGGAGGTGGTGGTTGATGAGGTAACAGGCGAGCTGCAGAGTTTTGAAACGGAAAGTGACGCTATTGCCGCAATGATCAATTCTGAAAAAGCCCATGTTCTTGATATCGGCTATTCAGAGAAGGCCGCGGAGTATGTCGCTATGTTTCGCCGGGTATCGAACCGGAGTTTTGATATCATGGCGGAGGAGATGCGGGGGATTGATACGGAGCGGATCAGGGCCGGGGTACCCGAGCTGCTAAACAGTGACGAAAATGCCGGAAAGCGATGGGGGTTGTTTGAGCAGGGCAAGCGAAATCCGGTGGCACGGTACGCGAGCGAGAAAGAGGCGATTGAGTCCCTTGAGGAAGCATCCAGGGTTGTTTCTTATCTGGTTTATGGATCAAGGGCGGTGGCTGGAAAACAGGTACCCTATAAAAAGGCCTTTGCCAATCAGTTGGCGGCTGAACGTTATGCCAAGCGGATTCAGGGAAAACTCAAGACACAGAAGAAGTTTGGACAACTGAAGATGCGGAAGTTGACCGACGCGGAGCTCAGGCCAAAGACCCTGCAGGATATGATTGCCGAAATGGGTGATTTACGCGGGGTATACTTTCCGAGGATCAGAAACAGCGGAGCATATATCCTCAAAGCCTTTAAAAAAGATCATGATCCCTTCCGGCAGAGTTTTGATGTGCCGTTTGTCGATCCGGAACAAGGTAAGACCAAGACAGGTCAGCTGGTTCGAAAGATGATCAGTATGGGCACGCCTATTGGACGGAAGATCGCCGAACTGCAGAAAGAAGGCTACCGCATAGAGGTGACGAAAGATGAGAGTATCAGCGAAGATGTCTTTGAAGCATCCAAACTCACAGCTTCACTGGAAGCCATCCTGAGCCAGACCTTTGTAGGGCAGGAAAAAGAGACCGAGGGGGAATTGAAGGCGAGCCAGATCGTCAACCAGCTATTGACCCTGCAGGTGGCCGATATGATCAAAGGCCGGGGCTTCCTCAGCTCACGGATGTCGAGGGCGGAACAGCATTGGCAAGGATATGAGACCGACGCCAATGTAGCCATGATCACAGCAGGGCAGAATATCTCAGGCGGTATGGCTAAGAGAGAGACGGCCAAAAATATGATCCTGGCTATGAGTGGCAAGGATTACAGCTGGCAACAGTATAAGATAGAGGTCGCGAAGCCGGTCTATGAGGACTGGGAGCAGATTGTCAACGAACGGCGGGTCGATCCAGGCAAGCAAAAGAATCTTTGGAAGGATACCAGGGATCTGATAGTTGAGGTTTTACGTAATGACGAGCAGCTGGATAGGATCGTCGGGACCATGCGGGGGCTGGCGGTTATTAAATTTCTTGGCTTCAGGGTGAGTTCGGCAGTAGTGAACCTGACGAATATGGTGCTCGGGGTACCGGCAACAATATCTTCTCTTTCCGGGCTCGGCCTCCCTGGTTCTTTGCGAATGATCGGCGTCTCGTCCATGCGTTATGCTGAAATGCTGGGCAAAAAAAATATAGGAAAAGAAGATCGGCAGGTTTTCGACTACTTGATGAGTAAGGGTTGGGATTCGGCGCAGTTCAACATGGAAGCGGCACAGATGCTGCGAACAAAGCTTGGCCGGAAGTACGACAAATTCGCCGACATGGCTATGATGATGTTTGGCGCGGTGGAGAGGACTAACAGGGCGGTGACCATCCATGCTGCCTATAAAGCTTTAAAAAGTCAGAGTGAGTGGGCGAAGGGCGGGGAGATACCGGCCCCCGCTTTTGAGCAGCTGATGCAGGAGGCACATCATATTTCCGACCGGGCGCATGGTATTTACAATAAGGCCACGGCACCGAAGTGGACCCATGGGCAAGGGAATCCGTTAAAACTTTTTTATACCTTTCAGAAGTTTTCTCATTCATACCTGTTAAACGCGATGGAGATGGGTTTTGACCGTAAGGATTATAAGAATGCGGCTTACCTGCTGCTTTCTCCTTCGATCCTGGCCGGGGCCGGGGCGTCGTTGCCTATTGCCGGACTGCTGCAGATAATGCAGGCGTTCGGTATCGGCGGTGACGATCCGGAAGAGAGTCTGTATGATTGGGTGGCCTCGATCTTCGGTAGTGACGCGATAGTAAGACAGGGGATCGCCGGCGCCATGGGGATCAATATCAAAAGCAGTCTGTCTATGAACTTTGCCATCCCAACCAGTCTGAAGGATTTGGGCGGTGCACCGTGGGCGATGGTCACCGATGCGATTGATGCAGGGGCATACCTAAAGGAGGGGGAGCAAATGCGGGCGCTGGAGAAGCTATTACCAACAGGGCTTGGTAATCCGGCAAAGGCCTTGCGGGAATATGGTGAGGGGATCACTACCGGCGGCTCCAGCCCGGTGTTTTACGGTGATGAGCCACTTAAGGCAAGCGGAATTGATGCCATTGTAAGGGCCTTGAGCTTTAATCCTGCCCGGTTATCGGGCATTCGGGAAAAGATCTGGAATGAGAAGGAGGTTGCCCATAAATACAGTGACCTGCGGGCTGAGATCTACAGTGAATGGCGAAAAAATTATATCGTCAATCCCGCCGGGAGGACCAAAAAGGATGAGGTGGAACTGATAGCCATGGTCATGGATTTTAATCGTAAGGTTGCCGCTTCTGGTAGAAACGATATCAAGCCTATTTCCAGAAAATCTATTCAGACGATGTTGAAAAGAGCTGCTACCCCTAATATTCGGGAGCGGAGCCGGGCTGCTGAATAATTTCATTGTATTTCATGGTTGGATATGTAATCATTATGTGTTAGGTAAGACTTCTCCTTATAGAGAATGAACTGAACTCCGAATTGGTTTGAAGCTCCCGGTAATTGCCCGGGAAGATGCTGAAGCCCCGGATAAACGCTTTATTATGCGTTTATCCGGGGCTTTTTTTTTTGGAGAAACGGAAAGTGGCTGGAATATCAGAAAAACAAGCTGCGTAATTGGCGGTAACAATAACCAGCAAAATGAACCCGAGCTCTCTACCAGGAGAATATAAATGACATTTAAAAAAATCTGCCCGAACTGCGGTACACAAATAGCTAATGGCGCTTGTCGCTGCCCGAAATGCGGCAGAATAATTTGAGATTGATTACTTAACCTGGAGGTTAATAAAATGGGATTATGGGCAACAATTACTGGCGCTGGCAAAGTCTCCTCAGTCGTAGACACTGGTCTTGATCTTGTCAAAGCAGGTGTAAAGGGCGTCGATATGGCGATTTACACGGACGAAGAGAAGGCCATTGCCGGTGCGCAAAACATAGTGGCAAACATGGGCCATGCCTTGGAGTTTGCCAAACTATCGCAAAATGAGAGTGGGGCTTCAGCGGTAACTCGGAGAATCTTTGGGCTGATCGTTTTGGGAAATTTCACCTTGTTCGCCATGGTAGGACTTGTCGCTCTCTGTCTGGGGCGTCCTGGGCTCGTTGAAAATATCGTTAAATTTGCTAATGCGATTTCTATCGGAGAGCTCACGATAGCGGTGATAGTCTGCACGTTTGGCTATTATGGCGTAACAAAAAATCGAAAATGAAAAATAGGGTTTATCCATGGATCTGAGCGCAAAAGAAGTCAGCGGCATTGTTGGATGGGGCGTAAGCATAGGCGGAATAATCGCCTGGGTAAAGATACGAATAAAAGATCATGGCACAAGCTTGGGAAAGCAGGATGCCCGGCTTACAAAAATAGAAGCTGATAATTCAAGGTTGGCGAAAATTGAAGACCATGACGCCCGGCTCACAAAAGTTGAGAATAGGTTTTTCACGGAAAATGGCGAACCGTCCTTGCTCAGTTTCCGAGCGCACAACCATATCTGTGACCAAAAAAGCAAGCTGCTCGAACAGCAGTTTAAGCCGGTCGTTGATGCGCTGGTGCTTAATTCTGCTGCAACAAAGGAGCTGAGCGACCAGGTCGCGAAGCTCTCCATTGGTGTGGCTGTTTTGGAAGAAAAAATGGAGAAAAGGTAATGGGAAAAGAACATTTTTTGAAAGCGTTATCAAAAACAATGCAACACGAGGGACATTACAGCGCGGATAAACTCGATCCAGGAGGTGAGACGTATATGGGTATCTCTCGCGTTTACTGGCCCGATTGGCGTGGATGGGTAAAAATTGACGAGTGGCTGCTTGCCGGTAAACCCGAGATGAATCTTGATGAAGACGTTCGGGAGTTTTATCGAGTGAATTTCTGGAACAGAATCCAGGGTGACTGGCTCGCGGAAATTTCGCCGGCAATCGCCTATGAGGTATTTGATACCGCAGTCAATATTGGTGTTTCATCCGCAGTAAAATTCCTACAGGTCGGCCACAATATCGCGTCGGGATATGCCTATGAGTTGACAGTTGACGGGAAGCTCGGGCCAAAGACGCTTGAAATGATCAGTAGATATCTGTCTATGCGACCAGGTTCATACGAACTGAACGAAGAGATCCTTCTGAATTGCCTCAATGGCGAACAGTATGTGCATTATAAGGCCAATCCGAACCATAAACATTTTAGAGGTTGGTTTCGACGGGTATGATGTTTCGGCTATTTGCTTTCCCGTTTTTCTCCCATTTTGTCTGGTTCGAAGATTAGTAAATTATCAGAATTATATTCTGATGTATTTAGTTTTTTAATAGGACAGTTTAGCAACAAATAACTTATGTCGTCACATATATTAGCTGGAATCTTTTTTCTTTGAATCAACTCCGATTGTGCTTTGGGAGAGAGTCCAGCCCAAAATCCATCGCTTGCCAGCAAAACCTGATCTGATGGAGAGATTTTGTGGACATTAAATTCTGGTTCAATAAATCTTCTTCCTCTGAAGCTTCTTGTAAGGTAATTCCTGTCTGGGTCTTTAGCTAAGTCATGATGGCATTTAGTTCTTGTTGCATTTGCAAGAGTGTGGGGTGATATTAGCCAATCAATTTGATCATTTTTATTAACTTTTCCGATTAAACAATCGCCAGAATGAAAAGTGATGAGTTGACCATTTGGATAGAGGATGACCAATAAAAAAGAAGTAGATTCAGAAGCATACTTTAGTTGGAGTTTCTTTTGGATGAGCCTCATGCAGTGAATTAAAGCATCTTTTGTTGGGTTAATTATTTCCGATTGGAATAAATTCTTAACTAACTCTTTTGCAAATTTACCGCTATTTGGGCTATTCGTCGTGCCATCTGCAATTATATATAAATTATATTCTTGGCATGGCTTTATCCCGCAGAAATCCCTGTTGTCGCATGTGTTTGAGCCAGATTGGCTATACCATGTGAAATTTATTTGCATAGGAAGATTTATAATACTTTTGCTTTCTCTAGCCGACTGTAAATTATCTTCGCTCTGCCTGGACTATTTCTAGTGTGTGACTCCACAGTGTATTGAAAATATTGGTTTTCAAGTAAGTTGCTTATCTTGTTGGAAATGTATTCTTTTATATCGTATTCTGCTTCTTGAATCTCCCTTGATAGTTCTTCTCTTCCATCGAAAAGGTTTAGGATATCTTCTATGTCGTTACTGGCTATTGGATCATTGTTTCCGCGTCCTAAATATGCTTCAAATTTTGTAGCAATAAATAGGGGTGGAGTAAGTAATCTTATGTGGGTATCAGGGGTCAATTGGTAATACTGTGCGGTTTCGAGAGCTTTTTTGTACCAACTATTACTGAATCCCAAGATATTTGGATCAATAGGCATGAAATCTACTTTAAGTTCACCAAGTTTCATGCGACATATTGGGCCATCATCCATAGCATCTTTAAAGCCGATCTCTCTCAGTTTCTCTTGGAATGTTGTCCAAGCTGGGTAGCCAATTATATCAATAATTAGATCTACATCTTGGGTATATCGAACCGATTCTTTAGCAATGGAGTCAGTCATCAATAATCCGGTCGTGCAACCGCCAACAAACGCAATTTCTGAAACCATTGTGGTGCCAAGTGCATCAGCAACTTCTTTTATCATCAATGCAAGTTTTTCTGGTATTTTGTCCATTATCTCATTAATCCTTTTTCCAGCTGAGATTTTGCTAATTTCACTTCTCTGGCATTCCCAAGACGTATCGCATCTACTAAGGCTAAGAACTCATATAGTTGTCTGTCTTGTCGGACTGCAAATGGTACGGAGGGAAATAATGGCTCAATAGATTGGCCCATTTCTTTTCCTTCAGGGTCTGGCCAAACATATATTAGACCGCCAGCTGTTTCTACGTGCTCACGAAGTGCCGGAGACGCAAATGATGTCGGAATTCCTCTTGTCATCAAAGAAATAGAAGCTGGGAATACATACTTTAAACCATGAATTATGAAGTTGTACATAATTGGTCTATTTACCCTTGGGATGTTGTTGTTGCGATCATAATATGCAATTCCTGCGTAAATACTCCTTTTCAGTGATTGCGCAACCTCGGTTTTGCCAATCCCAGTTAAATCAGCAAGACCACGTACTGTGTATTGGTTTTGGATGCTTTTTAGGCTATTTGCATCGACCAATTTCTTTTCATAAGCTGGTTCGCCAGCGAGCCAGCCTTCCCACTCTTCTGGGTGTGCAATAGAATCAGAATCAAATTCGAGTTCGTCCCATTCCTCGTCTGATTCGAATTCAACTTCGCCCCATTCTTCATCTGATTCGTAATTTGAAAAGTAATTGTCTGTTTGTTCAACAATCAGAGTTTCTGGATTTTCTTCAATAAAATCTGTTATTTCTCTCTTCTTGATGATTTCTTTTTCTTTTTGTTCCAGACAAATAAGTTTCAGTGCTATTAAAATATCTTGACTTTTCATTCAGCCTCCTTTTGTTTGTCCTCTGTCCGCGGACTAAGGTCATGCTAAAGGGGGAAGATGCTCTCTGTCAATAAAAAAATGTTGACTAGGTTGTTTTTTTTGTCTTTGTTCCAGTTTTCAAAGGTCCTTCTGTTCATCCATGGCGTCGGCTGCTTTCTGCATTGCTGCCCGTACCGGCTCAATTGTTAAATGAGCATAGTGGGCGGTGGCTGATTCTGATCTGTGCCCCAGACTGGCACCGATGATTTTAGTTGACGATCCGGTAATAGCCTGCCAGCTGCCCATCGTTCGCCGCAGGTCGTGCAGACGGTATGTTCCTGGAAGGCCTGCACGTTTCAATAAACTTTTCCAGGATTTTTTGGGTTCGGCCAGGTGCCCTGAACTGCTTTGTCTTGGAGAAGGCAAAACAAAGATAGAGGAGGAGGTTCTTTTTTTTCTCTGAAGAATTACGATAAGTTGTTCCAGTAATGGTATGATCATCGGCTCAGAGTTTTTCATCTCATTGGCAGGGATCATCCAGAGTTTTAGATTCAAGTCAATCTGGTCCCATCTCATAGAAAGGACATTTGACTTTCTAGCACCGGTATACAGTGAGAGTAGAAGGTAGTCTCGTAAATATTCCGGGGTTTCTGGATGGCCCAGGGCAAGGAAAAAACTTGCAAGTTCGTCGGATTTTAAAAATATGGTCCGTTTTTCCGGCTTATATTTTCTTAACTCGAAACAGGGATTGGATAAATCCGGAGCGGCCTTGCTAAAAACTGACGATAAGACAATCAAGTTTCGATGGATCATAGCTTTAGAGAGAAATTGTAATGGTTTCTCATGCGTGTTCCCTCGTTGTTTTTTTTGCTTGGCTAAAATGGATTGCCATCGTCTTATAACGTCTGGTGTGATTTCGGATATCGTCATGGATCCTAAATGAGGTCCAATATAAAGGTCGTATCTCCGCTTGTCTTGATCCCACCTCTTGTTGTTCACCTTTGCGTGTTCGTTTAGCCAGACAATAAACAGGTCATCGAGCGTTTGTTCATCCCTGTTCAGCTTTATCCGTTCGGCGACGTCGATCCCATGAAGCAAATCCAGCAAATGTTCTGAAACAATGGCTCTTGCATCGTTTATTCTGACATCAGGATAGTGACCGATAACAATCCATGTCATTTTCCGCTTTGCTTTATTCCAAGCATGTAGTCTAAATATTTTCGTATCTGCTTTGGTTACCCTAAGGACCAGACCTTTTTGCCCGGTATCTTTGTACAATTCATCTTTACCGGTGGTATTAGTGATTTTTTGTAGCCGAGCATTGGTAAAATGGAATTGTTCCATGATGTTTAACCAAGGTAGATGAAAATTTATTTAGGCTAGCTATAGGCTAGTAAAATGAGAAAGAAATAGTAAATTTCGTGAATATATACCATATGACTTCGGATATTGGTAGTTAGATAACATCCAGAAAATATAATAAATATTTAACAATAATTAACTTTAAGAAACATTACATCCTCGCTCTCGTAAAGCGCAGGCCAGCGGTTCGATTCCGCTTGCTGGCTCCAATTATCAAGGACTTATGGCTTTTGCCGTGAGTCCTTTTTTATTGAGCCGCCGCATCCTGAAAAGTCTTGCATATCGCGTTACGTACTGCCGACTTTGTGTCGTTTATGGAAGTTGGTTATAGAAAAAATCCTCAGTAGTATTGAATTCCTCTATGAGCAGGAGGTGATTGGGAATATACTGATTCACCTCAACGTTCTCAGAGTTGGAACAGGAGCTTAATTTGGCCTAATCCGGCCAGATGTTTAGCAGGAGTTTTTTTCAAGAATTCTTCAGAGAGGTTTTTCCATGAAGCTCAATGATCCCTTTGGCCGGCTGGAAACACGGCATCAGACTGGTTACGAGTCGATGCGTGACAACCTGCGTAAAAGTCATATCGATACACCGCAAGCCGCGTTGGAAGCCATCAGACAAACGAAAAAAAAGGCACTGAAATACATAGGTGTGATAACAGCACTCTTTCTGCCGGTGATATTGTTGCTGCCAAAAGCCTTGCCGGTGACTTTAAGTCTCACCCTTTTTCTGGTGGTCTGGGTTGCTATTTCTGCTCTCAATGGTCAGCGCTATATCCAGCGATATATTGTTGAGGATCTCACCCCGGTAAACGGGAAATAAGCCAGGTAGGGGCGGGTTCTAAACCCGCCCTTACAGCTTTTATAGCACAAATGTTTGACATTAAGCATCGCTATTATACATAACATGTAAACGGAAAGACCGAAAAACGGATAAACGGGAGAGAAGATCTATGAAAACAGTGGCATTCAATGGCAGTCCCAATAAAAATGGCAATACTTACCATGCAATACAAATGGTTGCCGACGAACTGGAGAAGGCAGGTGTTGAAACAGAAATCCTTCATGTCGGGAACAAGGCGATCAGAGGCTGTCTTGCTTGCGGACAGTGCGCCAAAAAGAAAAACGAACAATGCGTACAGGTCGATGATGAGGTCAATGAATGGATTCAGAAAATGAAGCTCGCTGACGGCATCATTTTAGGTTCTCCCGTGCACTTTTCGGCCATTGGCGGCACCATGAAATCCTTTCTTGACCGGGTCTTTTATGTGACCGGCGTCAATAACAGCATGCTGCGGCACAAGGTAGGGGCTGCGGTGGTTGCGGTGCGACGCTCCGGCGGCCTGCCGACTTTCAATCAACTCAATAATTTCTTGTGCTATTCCGAAATGCT
>Ga0214472_10006468_pt1 | contig 12271 bp, 11 predicted proteins | sample RVTome_6_FD_207662 | JGI IMG/M metagenome (GOLD analysis project Ga0214472, IMG submission 207662) | Soil microbial communities from uranium-contaminated site in the Upper Colorado River Basin, Wyoming, United States - RVT140D175 | ecosystem: Environmental > Terrestrial > Soil > Contaminated >... | reverse complement strand
TCCTCCTGCCACCGGTGCCTCCTGATCTTCCGGAGGGCGGCCGGACCGGGCCCGCCCTCCTCCCGGTATCCTAGCCCCGTGCGGATCTACACGAAGACCGGCGACGACGGGACCACGGGCCTCCTGTACGGCGGCCGGGTCCCCAAGGACGACCTGGCCGTGGAGACCTACGGCGCGGTGGACGAGATCGTGGCCCACCTGGGCATGGCCCGGGCCCTGTCCGAGGCCACGGACCTGGCCGGGGAGATCCTCCGGATCCAGCGCGACCTGTTCGTGGTGGGGGCCGACCTGGCCGCCAACCCGGATGAGCGGGCCAAGCTCACCCCCGAGGTCTCCCTGGTCACGGCGAGCATGGTCGACCGTCTGGAGGCCTTGATCGACCGGACCGTGGAGCGCCACCCCCTCCCCCAGGCGTTCATCGTCCCCGGGGCCAACCCGCCGTCGGCTGCCCTGGACGTGGCCCGAACCGACGCCCGGCGAGCCGAGCGGAAGGCCGTCCGGATGCGGGCCGAGGGGCGGAAGGTCAACCCCGACGCCCTCCGGTACCTGAACCGCCTGTCGGACCTCCTGTTCGTCCTGGCCCGAGCCCAGGCCGGCGGGGACGAGGCCCTCAGCCGGTAGGATGCCCCCAGCCGACCGGAGGAGGTCCCGTTGAACACCGTGCAGATCTGGGTCCGCAGGAAGCCCGACATGAGCGCCGAGGACTTCAAGGAGCACTGGCTCTCCAAGCACGCCCCCATCGCCCGCGACGGGTACCAGCACCTGAAGGGCTACACCGTGCACCTGGTGACGGGCGCGCCCGAGGGGCAGGAGATCCCCTTCCACGGGATCGCCACGCTGACCTGGGAGGACCGCGACGGGTTCCGGGCCGACATGAAGAGCGAGGCCGCCGCGGCGGGGACCGAGGACCTGAAGGCGTTCGCCGGGGCGTTCGGGATGCTGTTCGTCGAGGAGCACACCGTCACCTAGTGGCCCGACGGCTGGAGCTCCGCCGCCACGCCCCCCGGGACCCCGATCGCGATGCCCTGTCCCCTGAGGGCGAGGCCCTGGCCGAGCGGGTGGGCCGGATCCTCCGGGGGCCGTACGACGCGGTGTTCACCTCGCCCAAGGAGCGGGCCGCCCGGACCGCTGCCTTCTTCCTGAAGGGCCTGGGCCAGAAGCTCCCCGAGCGCCACGGCGTGGCCGAGGGGCTCGCTCCCCCGGACGGTCCCATCGACGCGGCCACCGCCTCCGCCCTGGGCGCCGAGGTCCGCCGCCTGCTGGAAGCGGTCCCCGAGGGACGGACGGGCCTGGCCGTGGGCCACACGCCCAGCCTGGAGGAGGCCGTGGAAGCGCTGACCGGCCGGCGGATCCCACCCCTGGCCGAGTGCCAGGGCGTCCTTCTCCGCGAGGAGGACGGGGCGGTCACCGTGGAGCGGGAGCTCCGGCCGGACTGACCCCGGCATGCACCACCGGCACGGGGGTATGCTCGAACCGAGCGCCGAGCACCGGAGGTGAGCCTATGCGCCGCATCCTGGTGGTCGCCAACCAGACCCTGGCCGGCCAGCACCTGGCCCACGAGATCCGCGACCGGATGGCCGCGGGGCCCTGCGCGTTCCACCTGGTGGTCCCGGCCACGCCCCCCGGGCGGCTGGCCACGTGGACCGAGGGGGAGACCCTGGGCATCGCCGGGCACCGCCTGCACGAGGCCCTGACCCGGCTCAAGGAGCTGGGGGCCGAAGCCACGGGCGAGGTCGGTGACCCCAACCCGATGGACGCCATCGACGACGCCATGCGCGACGGGTCCTTCGACGAGATCATCCTGTCGACCCTCCCCGCCGGGATCTCTCGATGGCTGAAGCAGGACCTGCCCCACCGGGTCCAGCATCGCTACGCGGTGCCCGTGACCCACGTGGTCGGCACGGACTGACCCGCGGGGCTACAGGCCGAGGAGCGGCTCCAGGCCGGCGGTCAGCCCCGGGCGATGGGCGACCTGCTTGATGGCCAGGAGGACCCCGGGGATGTAGGTGGAGCGGTCGGTGGCGTCGTGACGGATGGTCAGGGTCTGCCCCTGCCCCCCGAAGATCATCTCCTGATGGGCCACCAGGCCCGGGAGGCGCACGCTGTGCACCCGGATGCCGTCGACTCGGCCCCCCCGGACCCCGGGCACGCTCTCCTCGGCCGGGCCCGACCAGACCTCCTCCCGGGCCTTGGCCAGTCGCTCCGCGGTCTGGGCGGCCGTCCCCGACGGGGCGTCCACCTTCTGGTCGTGGTGCAGCTCGATGATCTCCACCGCCGGGAAGTGCCGGACCGCCTCCTCGGCGAAGCGCTGGGCCACCACCGAGCCGATCGAGAAGTTCGGGGCCACCACCACGTTGGACCCGCCGGCCTCGGCCTCCAGCCATCCTCGGATCTGGTCGAGCTCGGGAGGGCCGATGCCGCTGGTACCCACCACCAGGTGGATGGCGTGGTCGACGGCCCACCGGATGGTGTTCATGACCTCGCCCGGCCGGGTGAAGTCCACGGCCACCTCGGTCTCGGCCTGGAGGAGGGTCTCCAGCTGGGAGGACACCACCACGTCCTGCTTGGGCTGTCCGATCAGAGGGCCGATGCTCCCGCCCTCCCGGGTCCGGTCGATGGCTCCCACCAGGTTCAGGTCGGGGTCCTCCGCCACCCCCTGGCAGACTATCCGCCCCATCTTGCCCAGGGCCCCGATGACCCCGACCCTGATCACGCGGGCGCCCCGGCGTACGTCTCGAAGGCCCCCTGGTCGAACGGCCCGATCACGGTCACCGCCCGGGGGCGGCGCATGACCTCCTCGGCCACCGCCCGGGCGTCCTCGGGGGTCACCGAGTCGATCCGCTCGAAGATCTGGTCGATCGACAGGATCTCGCCGTGGCCGATCTCCGACTTCCCCAGACGGCTCATCCGGCCCCCCGAGTCCTCCAGCGACAGGGCCAGCGAGCCCTTCATGTGGCTCTTGGCCCGGTCAAGCTCATCGGGGGTCAGTCCCTTCTCGGCCAGCTCGCCCAGCTCATGGTTCACGATCTCCAGCACCTCCGGGGCCCGGGACGGCGCCGTGCCCGCGTACACCGTGAAGATCCCGCTCTCCGCGTACATCTGGTGGTACGAGTACACCGAGTACACCAGCCCCCGCTTCTCCCGGACCTCCTGGAACAGCCGCGAGGACATCCCCCCACCCAGGGCGCTGTTGACCAGCCCGAACGCGAACCGCCGCGGGTCGCTGCGGGACAGCCCGGCCGCTCCCACGCAGATGTGGGCCTGCTCGGTGGTCCGGTGCCGGATCGAGGCTCGCCCGAAGGTCTCGGGTGGGGCGCCGCCGTCCCGGACCCGGGACCGGGCCCCTGCCACCGGGTCGCCAAGGTCGAAGGCTCGCCCCAGCAGGTCCGCCACCTGCTCGTGCTCCAGGTTCCCGGCGGCCACCACCACGAAGTTGGACGGCTCGTAGTGCTTCTTCCAGAACCGCCGGATCTGGTCCCGGCTCACCGCGGTCACCGTCTCCACGGTGCCCAGGACCGGCCGGCCCAGGGGATGGTCGCCCCACAGGGCCTCCGAGAACAGGTCGTGGACCAGCTCGTCCGGGGAGTCCTCGTGCATGTGGATCTCCTCCAGGATGACCTGCCGCTCGGCGTCCAGGTCGGGGGCCCGGATCACGGAGTCGGTGAGCATGTCGCACAGCTGCTCCACGGCCATGGGGAGGTCCCGGTCCAGGACCCGGCAGTAGAAGGTGGTGTGCTCCTTGGCGGTGAACGCGTTGAGGTCGCCGCCCACCGCGTCGAAGGCCTCGGCGATGTCCCGCGCCGAGCGCGTCCGGGTCCCCTTGAACAGCAGGTGCTCCAGGAAGTGCGAGGCCCCGGCGATGCGGGGCGCCTCGTCCCGGGAGCCCGCCGAGACCCAGATCCCGAGGGTCACCGAGCGGACCTGGGGCATCCGCTCGGTGATCAGCCGGAGCCCGGACGCGTATTCGGTTCGCCGGATCTCCGAGCGGGCTTCAGCCATCCCGGCGCTCGCGGCGCGGGCCGCGGCGCCGCCCGCGGTCCCGGTCCGGGCGCTCGCCGCGGTCGCCAGACTCGTCGCGGCCGCGAGGCTCGCCGCCGTTCCCAGAGGCCTCCGCCGGCGCAGAGGCTTCGTCGCCGCCCTCCCCCTCCGGCCACACCCGGTCCAGGCTGACCTTCCCGGCCCGGTCGACCTCGCGGACCACGACCTGGATCTTGTCGCCCACGTTGACCACGTCCTCCACGGCCTCCACGCGCTCCCGGCCCTTGCCGAGCTTGGAGATGTGCAGGAGGCCGTCCTTGCCGGGGGTCAGGTTGATGAACGCACCGAAGGTGGTGGTCTTGACCACCGTGCCCTCGAACGTCTCTCCGACCTCGGGCATCTTTGGGTTGATGAACTGCTCGATCATCTCCTTGGCCTTCTCGGCGCCCTCGCCTTCCTTGGAGCCGATGAACACCGTGCCGTCGTCCTGGATGTCGATGTCCGCGCCGGTCAGAGCGATGATCTCGTTGATCCGCTTGCCCTTGGGCCCGATGACCTCGCCGATCTTGTCCACCGGGATCTGGATGGACTCCACCCGCGGGGCCGAGGCCGACAGCTGCGGCCTGGGCTCGGGGATGGCGCCCAGCATCTTGTCCAGGATGAACAGCCGGGCCTCCAGGGCCTGCTTCAGGGCCCCGGCCAGGACCTCGGCCGGCAGGCCGGACAGCTTGGTGTCCAGCTGGAGCGCGGTGACGTAGTCCTTGGTCCCGGCCACCTTGAAGTCCATGTCCCCCAGGGCGTCCTCGGCGCCCAGGATGTCGGTCAGGGTCACGTACTTGCCGTCCTCGTGGATCAGGCCCATGGCGATGCCGGCCACCGGGGCCTTGATGGGCACCCCGGCGTCCATCAGCGACAGCGAGGACCCGCACACGCTGGCCATGGACGTGGAGCCGTTCGAGGACAGCACGTCCGAGACCAGCCGGAGGGCGTAGGGGAACTCCGCCTCGTCGGGGATCACCGGCTGGAGGGCCCGCTCGGCCAGGGCCCCGTGACCGATCTCCCGGCGCTTGGGTCCGCGCATGAACCCGGTCTCCCCGGTGGAGTACGGCGGGAAGTTGTAGTGGTGGATGTAGCGCTTGGTCTCCTCGGGATCGATGGTGTCGATCATCTGGGTCATGCGGAGCATGCCCAGCGTGGTCACGTTCAGGACCTGGGTCTCGCCCCGTTGGAACAGGGCCGAGCCGTGGGCCCGGGGGACCAGGCCGACCTCGCAGGTGATCTCCCGGATGTCCTCGGGCCCGCGGCCGTCCAGCCGCACGCCCTCGTCCACCACCCGGCGGCGCATGATGCCCTGCTGGAGGGACTTGAAAGCCCGCTTGACCTGGTCGGCCTTGGCCGCGTGCTCCTCCTGGCCCCACGTGTCGGCCAGGTGGGTGGCCAGGTCCGTCTTGATAGCGTCGAGGGCGTCGGACCGCTCGTGCTTGCCGGCGATGGTCAGGGCCTCGGTCACCTTCTGGCGGGCGAAGGCGTCCACCGTCTCCATCACCGCGTCCTCGTAGTCCACGAAGGCCGGGAACTCTCCGACGGTGGCGCCGGCCATCTTCACCAGCTCGTCCTGGAGGTCGATGATCTCGCCCATGACCCGCTTGGCCTCGTCCAGGCCCTGGGCCACGATCTCCTCGGTGGGAGCCTGCTCGCCCTCCTCGATGCGCTCCACTGCGCCCTCGGGGGCCTCGGCCTCCACCATCAGGATGTCCACGGTCCCCGCCTCGTTGCGGCGTCCGGCCACCACCATGTCGAAGGTGGCCAGGTCCAGCTCCTGGTACGTGGGGAACGCCTTCCAGCGCCCTCCGATGTGGGCGATGCGCACCGCGGCAACCGGTCCCCCGAACGGCAGGCCGGCCAGCGAGGCCGCGGTGCCCGCCCCGATGATGCTGGGGACGTCGTAGGGGTTGGCCTGGTCCGCAGCCAGGATCGTGCACACCACGTGGACCTCCTGGCGGAAGTCCTTGTCGAAGGTGGGCCGCAGGGGCCGGTCGATCAGGCGACAGGTCAGGATGGCCGTCTCGCTGGGCCTCCCCTCCCGGCGGAAGAAGCCGCCGGGGATCTTCCCGGCCGCGTACATCCTCTCCTCCACGTCCACGGTCAGAGGGAAGAAGTCGATCCCCTCCCGGGGAGCGCTGGTGGTGCAAGTCACCAGGACCTGGGTCTCGCCCAGGGTGATGACCACGGCGCCGTGCGCCTGGAGGGCGAGCTTGCCCGTCTCCAGGGTGATGTCCTTGCCCCCGATCTGGCGGGTGGCGGTGATGGGTTCCATGTCTGCCTCCTCGAAGTTGTTCTTTCACCGAGCGCGGGAGGCGTCTGGCTGGCCAGTTGTCAGTGGTGGGCCTCGGCGCTGGTCCGGGGCTCGCAACTGATAACTGGCCGTCAGCCACCCTCGCTCTTGCCGACGGATGCGTGATGCCTGGGGAGCCTCCTTCCTACCGGCGAAGGCCCAGCCGCTCGATCAGGGCCCGGTAGCGCGAGATGTCCTCGCCCTTCAGGTAGTCGAGCAGGCGCCGGCGGCGGCCGACCATCTTCAGGAGGCCGCGCCGGGAGTGGTGGTCCTTCTTGTGGGTCTTGAGATGCTCGGTCAGCTCATCGATGCGGCGGGACAGCACGGCCACCTGGACCTCGGGAGACCCGGTGTCGGTGTCCGCGCGACGGTAGTCCGCGATGAGCTGGGATTTCGCTTCCTTGGTGACGGCCATACGGGGAATCAGGGTAGCACGGCGGAGGGCCCGGCCACCGGGGCGGGCCGCTCGGCGCCGGCCCGGGGCCGGGTGGCCACGCCGAGCACGGTGGCCAGCACCAGGACGGCCCCGGCAACCACATAGCCTCCACGCACGCCGGCGTCCACCAGGCCGAGGGCGGTGAGGCCCGCCCCCACCAGGAAGGCCAGGTTCACCACCCCTTCCACCGCGGCCAGCACCCGGCCCCGGACCCGGTCCGGGGTCTCCTCCTGGAGCATGGATTCGTAAGCCACGGAGCCCAACCCGTTGCCCGACCCGGCCCCTGCCGAAAGGAGGAGGAGGATCCCCACGGACGAGGTCGGGGGGACCAGGATGGTCCCCACCGCCACCATGGCCACGCCGCCCAGGAACAGGGCCTCCCGACGGAACCGCCCTGCCAGCCACGGGGCCCACAGGGATCCCAGGACCATGCCCAGGCCCCAGCTCCCTTCCACCAGGCCCAGGGTCTGCGGGGTCCCGTCCAGCTCGCGCAGGACCAGGAGCGGCTCGAGCGGGGCCCGGATCGCCGTGCCCGCCATGACCAGGCCCATGACCATCAGGACCCACCGGACCAGGGGCGTGCGGATCGCGTACCGGAGGCCCTCCCGGATGGCCTGCAGCGCGGGCTGGGCCGGGCCGCGGGCCCGGTCGGCGAGCCGGGAGCGCAGGATCAGGAGGGCCGACAGGGCGAACGAGGAGGCGTTGATGGCGATCCCCGGGACCACGCCCAGCTGGGCCACGGCGATCCCGCCGATCACCGGGCCGGCCATGACCGCGGCGTTGAACGTCAGGGACAGCAGGGCGTTCGCCGCCACCAGGTGCCGGCGTTCGACCAGCCCCGGCAGGGACGCCTGGACCCCGGCCTGGAACACGGCCCCCCCGGCGCCCAGGATGGCGGCCACGATGGCCAGGTGGGCCAGGCCCGGGTCTTCCACCAGCATCAGCGTGGCCACCGCGCCGCCCCGGACCACGTCGGCGACCACCAGCGTCAGCCGGCGGGACCGCCGGTCCAGCACCCCTCCTCCTCCAAGGCCGGCCGCGGCGGCCGCCCCCATGTAACAGACCAGCAGGACGGCCAGGGAGGCAGGGCTCCCGCCCCGCGCGGCCAGCGTGGCGGCCACGGACAGCTCGTAGACGAAGTCTCCCAGGCTGGAGGCGGCCTGGGCCGCCCAGACCTTCCGGAAGTTCGCATCGCGCAGGACCGGCCCGTACCGGGCGCCGCCGGGAAGCCGGAGCCGGGACCTGCTGGCCCCGTGCAGGAAGGCCACCACCCCCAGGACGATCAGGACGTCTCCCAGGCTGAACACGTTGGCGAAGGGCACCCACGCGGGCAGGGCGAACACGTCACCCAGGAACGACAGGTTGGGATCGGACAGGACGCTGGAGTTCACGAACAGCGATGTGGACGTGGCATCCCCGGCGATCCGGACCGCGGTGGCGCTGGCCGGCATGACCCCGCTGTTCGCCGCGATGGCCAGGAGGTTCAGGCCCCCACCCACCGCCACCAGCCACAGCCCGGGGAGGCGCAGGTTGAGGAGCACGAAGGCCCCGCCCAGGAGGTAGGAGGCCACGTGAAGCCATCCGAGGAGGGCCCGGGGCCCGTCCGGGATGGCCACCAGGACGAACGTCTGGATGGCCAAGGCCGCCCCGATCAGGGCCAGGGCCCGGAACCGCACCCTGGACAGCCTGGCCAGGTCCCCCCGGGCCACCGGCACCGAGAGGGCCGCCAGGAGCAGGACCACGACCAGGATCAAGAGCCCTCCCGCCTCCTCCGCATCTCTCCTGGGGTATCGGAACCTGAAGGGCCCGGATTGAGGGGGGAACTAGTCATAAAGAACCAGCCTCTCCCAGCCGATGACCTACGTACCGCCCGCGTGGGGCGGGCAAGGGAGGTGACCACATGAAGGCGCGCATCTTCCGCCTGGCCGTGGTGCTGGGATCGCTGTCGATGGTCGTGCTCGTGCTGGGCGCGCCCAAGAAGTGGCGCTAGGGCCGGTCAGGATCGACCGCCGGACCGGGGCTCCCGCAGGGAGCCCCGGGCCTGCTGCCGGATGAGGAGGCGATCGGGGTGACACGGGCGCGCGAGGGCGGACGCGGCGTGCGGATCTACGTGGCCGGTCTGGGCCTGGTGGCCGTGGCCGCGTGGACCTGGCTGGTGCCCGTCCGGCTGAGCCAGGCCGCCGAGCACCCGCTCCTGTTCGCCCTGTTCACCGCATTGATCCTCCTGGGAGAGCTGGTCTCGATCAAGATCCCCCGGGACAACGGCACCGTTGACGAGATCACCACCTCGGCCACGTTCAGCTTCTCCCTGCTGCTGGCCGTGGGCATCGGGCCCGCGGTCCTGGCCCAGGCCCTGGCCTCGGTGATCGCCGACGCCTTCCGGCGCAAGCCCCTGGTCAAGACGGCGTTCAACGCCATCCAGTACACCGTGGCCCTCAGCGTGGCCGGCCTGATCCTCCGGGGCTTCGGCCGTCCGGGGGCCCTGACCGGCGACCCCCTGACGCCGCTGGACGGCCTGGGCCTGCTGCTGGCCGGGGCGGCCTTCTCCTTCACCAGCAGCACGCTGACCAACATCGCCATCGCCCTGGAGCAGGGCGAGCCCCCCCTGTCGCACTTCGGGCTGGACCTCCCGTTCCAGGGGTTCACCGACCTGATCCTGCTGGCCCTGGCCCCGGTGGTGGTACTGGTGGCCCGCGACCACCTGGCCCTGACCCCTCTCCTGGCCCTGCCGATGTTCGCCGTGGCCCGAAGCGCCCAGGGGAGCGTGCGGAACGCCCAGCTGGCCGAGGAGCTCCGGCAGCAGGCCCAGCAGAACGAGCACCTGGCCCTGCACGACGCGCTGACCGGCCTGCCCAACCGGACCCTGTTCCGGCAGTCGGTGGACCTGGCCCTCCGCCAGGCCCAGCGGGAACGCCACACCGTGGCGGTGCTCCTGCTGGACCTGGACCGCTTCAAGGAGATCAACGACACGCTCGGCCACCATTGGGGCGACATCGCGCTCAAGGAGGTCTCGGCCCGCCTGCGGGACGCGCTCCGGGACAGCGACGTGGTGGCTCGCCTGGGCGGCGACGAGTTCGGGATCCTCCTGACCAAGGTCGAGGGCGAGGCCGGCGCGTTCCTGGTCGCTCGCAAGGTGATGGAGTGCCTGGAGGGGCCCCTGTCCGTGGAGCACATGCAGCTGGACGTGACCGCCTCCGTGGGGATCGTGCTGTTCCCCGACCACCAGGCGGAGACCGACGCCGACGAGCTGATGCGCAAGGCCGACGTGGCCATGTACGCGGCCAAGGAGCGCGGCCTGGACCACTGCCACTACCGGCCGGACCTGGACCGCTACAGCTCGACCCGGCTCACGCTGGTCGGGGACCTCCGCCAGGCGGTCGACGAGGGCCAGCTGATGGTCCATTACCAGCCCAAGGCGGTCATGGCCACCGGCCAGATCACCGGGGTGGAAGCCCTGGTCCGGTGGATCCATCCCCGCCTGGGGGTGGTCAAGCCCAACCAGTTCATCCCCCTGGCCGAGACCACGGGCCTGGTCCGGCAGCTCACCCGGCGGGTGCTCTCGCTCTCCCTGGCCCAGACCGCGCGGTGGAAGGAGGCCGGCCTGGACCTCAGCGTGGCCGTCAACCTCTCGGCCCACAACCTGATGGACGCGGACTTCCCCCAGAGCGTGGAGCGGATGCTGGACGACGCGGGCCTGGAGGCCGGCGACCTGGAGCTGGAGATCACCGAGAGCAGCATCATGCGCGACCCCAACCGGGCCACCGACATCCTGGGCTGCCTCCACGAGATGGGCGTGGGCCTGTCGATCGACGACTTCGGAACCGGGTACTCATCGCTGGCCTACCTGCGGCGCCTCCCGGTCCAGAGCCTGAAGATCGACCGCGGGTTCGTCATGAACCTGGAGTCGAACCTCAACGATGAGGTCATCGTGCGGTCCACGATCGAGATGGCCAGGAACCTGGGGCTCCAGGTGGTGGCGGAGGGCGTGGAAAGCCTGACCATCTGGCACCGGCTGGCCGCGTTCGGATGCGACCAGGCCCAGGGCTACTTCCTGACCCGCCCCATCCCGGGGAGCGCCATCGCGCCATGGCTGTCGTCCTGGACCCCGCCGGTCCCCGAGCCCCGGCCCACCCTGCTCACCGGCTGAGCTCTGCGTTCTGCCGCCACAGGTACTGCCGGACGGTCAGGCCGCTGTCGAGGATCCTCCTGGCCTCCCGCCGGCCGACGTACCGGTAGTGCCACGGCTCGTGGGCGTAGCAGGTCACGGCCTCCTTCCCTTCCGGGTAGCTGAGCACGAAGCCGTACTCCCAGGCGTGCTCCCGCATCCACCGCCCGGCGGGGTCGTCCTTCCAGGTCTCGTCCACGTTGAGCGCGCCCTCGGACTTGAAGTCCAGCGAGGTCCCCAGCTGGTGCTCGCTGTGCCCGGGGCGGGCCGCGGTCCTCAGGGCGGCCTCACCCTTCTGCTCCGTCCAGTACTCGAACACCCAGGTCTGGGTCCGGAAGCTCCGGTACCCCCAGGTCACGTCGACCGGGCTGCCGGCCGCTCCGGCCGCCTCGACCAGCGCCTGCAGGTCCGGGACCACGAACGCCCGGATCCGCATGTCTCTGGTCCCCACGCCGGCCCGGGTGATGGGCACCAGGTCCGGGGGCTCGTAGGACCGGGGCAGGCGGTACGTGGTGTCCAGGAGGGTCCGCTGCCAGTCCTGGTAGGAGGTGAGCGCGGTGCGCTCCCGCGAGTACCGGCAGGCGGGCAGGGGCCGGGCCGCGGCGGCCGGGCGGCGGGGAGCCGGATCCCCGGATACCAGGGCCATCCGGACCAGCAGGCCGGTGGGCAGGACCACGGCCGCGGTCACGGCCAGGGCCACGAGCATGGACCGGCGGGACCGGGGAGGCTTCACGGCCCTCCCACCAGCTCCCGGGTCCGGGCCACGTCCTCGGCGATCTGGCGGGTCAGGTCGGCCGGGGTGGGGAACCGGACCTCGTCCCGCAGCCGCTCCCAGAACTCCACGGTGAGGACGGCCCTCCCGAGATCGCCCTCGAACCCCAGCAGATGGGCCTCGACGTGCAGGGGCTCCTCCCCGAACGTGGGGTTGACGCCCACGTTGATGGCCGCCGGCCACCACGAGCCGTCCACCGCGGCCCGGCCCGCGTACACCCCCCGGCCCGGGAGGCACAGGCCCTGGGGGGTCTGGAGATTTGCCGTGGGCCACCCCAGGCCCTTGCCCCGTCCGGCCCCCTGAACCACCTGGCCCTCGACCACGTGGCGGCGGCCCAGGGCCTGGAGCGGCCAGGCCAGGTCCCCCTCGGCCAGGGCCTGACGCACGGAGGTCGAGGACACCACCCGGCCGCCGAGCTTCAGCAGGGCCACCCCCTCCACCTCGAAGCCGTGCGCGGCGCCCAGGTCGGTGAGCATCTCCAGGGTGCCCTCGGCCTTGTGCCCGAAGGTGAAGGTGGAGCCCACCGCGGCGTGCCGGGCCCGGAGGCCCCGGGCCTGGATGCGGCGGACGAAGTCCGCCGGCGGC
>Ga0214472_10006467_pt1 | contig 12271 bp, 7 predicted proteins | sample RVTome_6_FD_207662 | JGI IMG/M metagenome (GOLD analysis project Ga0214472, IMG submission 207662) | Soil microbial communities from uranium-contaminated site in the Upper Colorado River Basin, Wyoming, United States - RVT140D175 | ecosystem: Environmental > Terrestrial > Soil > Contaminated >... | reverse complement strand
GCCACGGGCGATCTGGGCGACAGAGCGTTCGCCCTTCAGCAGCTCCAGGACGGCCTTGAGTTTTGTCTGGGCGGAATGCCGCCGCCTTGCTCTGGACATGGTTGACCTCCTCCGCACCGGGCAACCTCAACATGCCAGGCCCCGGTGACGGGGATCAACTCCACATTAGAGCACTGTCCAAGAAACGGGGCACAGATCCTCGGAAACCGTAGTCGGGGGCCTTGGTGTGGCCACCAATCTTGATGGCGTCCTCGTGGATGACGTCCTTGTACTGCTCGGCGTAGCCCTTCTCATTGTCCATGTCCCAGCCGAGCATCTTGAAAAATGGATTGATGAACTCCTGGCGGACCTGGGTTTCATTGTAGCGGCCAGACGTGTAGACGTCCTTGTGCTCCTCGAAACGGTCCACCAGGACCTTAAGTTGTTCTGGGATAGTCATGTAGGTACTTATACGCCAGTTTGCCGGTTCCGGCAAGAAGGCTGGCGAGGGTTGTCACGGGGTGCGCAGCCGGTAGTCGCGCGGGTCGACACAGGCGTTGCAGAGGGTCCGGTCCAACCGAATCCAATCGGTGTCGTTGATGCCGCGCTTGTTCCTGCTGGTTGGGCTTGAGGGGAAAGCGGACGCCAACCTGATCCAACGGCCACGTTCACGAGACACTCTTGGGATCCAGGTTGTTCCTCTGATTAGGTACGAGTCAGAGTTCCGATTTGAAGGGTTCAATGTTGAATCATTTTCCACTTTTTATGGAACCGCATGAACCCCTAAAACTCCCGCTTAGGGACTATAGGCTCGTTTCGGGAGACCTAAGAAGCGGAAGCTAACACTCGGGAATACTTTTCTTGCTGAAGACAACGTTGCTGTTGCCACTTCAGCACCTCAACTCCCTCACCCCCCTGAACAGCTCCTGATCCGACGGCCACGTGTAGATGATCGTCGTCAGAGGTGAGGCGTGCCGGGCAAAGCGCTGGGCTAGAAACAGATCCCGGGAGGCTCGGTACACGTTGGTGACGGCGCTGTGGCGAAGAGCGTGGATGCCATAGTGGCGATCAAACCCGGCACGCACCTGCCTCTGCTTGAAGATCACCTGCACCCTGCGCTTGGAGATCCTGGAGCCGGTCTGGGAGCAGAAGAGTGGGGCATCGGGTGCGGACGATTCGCCCCCCCGAAGCTTGTAGCTCAGGAATCGCTTCAGCTTCGGCTTCAACGCGTCCGGCAAAAACACGTCTCCCCCGCGGCCACCCTTGGCTATCTCCCGGCGCAGGCGCATGCGGGTCCGGGGCCTGCCGTCGGGGAAGTACAGATCCCCGACGTTAAGCCCAACGAGTTCGGCAAGCCTGAGGCCGGTGCCCAGGGCCAGGGAGAGAATCAGGTGGTCCCTTGGATGGGCGCTGGAGGCTGCCAAGAGGGTCTCCTGCTCGTCCTGGGTGAGGGTCGGTGGGCTGAGGTAGGGCATGGGGACATTGGGCCTCGGAGGGGCAAGAAGATCAAGGCTGCTTACCTGCCTGGTAACATACAAGGCATGGTGTCCAAACTTGCCTTCTTCGTGGCTGGCTTTGCGGTTGCGGCAAGCACGGTCGTGTACGCCTCGCCATCGATCAACTACAGCCCCATTGCACCCGGTGATTCCACGGCTGGGCCGTTTCAGATCGCAATTGAGGCCATGACTCCAACCGGCGGCCAGTTTCAGGGAACTCTCTTTACGTTCCGAATAGTGATTCACTCCGATACGGTGCGCACAGACAGCCTGGTCGCCGAGATCGAAATACTCGGCCCGGTATCCCCGGCACCAAGTGATCTTCGGTGTAGGCTTGCACCCACGTCCCCAGAGCCTGGTCATGTCCTGTACTCGATTCAGTTGACCCGATCACTGGCTGAACGGGCGGTCTTTAAGTTCAAACCTCCCTGGCCAGCCAGAGACGGCTGGTGGATGAAACTGAGTGAGTTCATCCCGTAGCCAAGCGAGCTGGCAAGTATGCGAATGTCTGGCGCGCCACCATCTCGGCGTGCCCAGGTACATCGTCGTCCCTACTCGTGCGTCCCCTGGGACGCCAACGTTCAGCCTGTGAAGTTTGGCCCCATTTCGGCCTCGGGACGCCGAATCCGGCCGAAACCAGCAACTCCCCGAACCCGCTAACCGCTTGTCAGCAAAGGCTTATACGAGGCCCCCAGCTTAGTGCAATCTACGGCGTCCCACAGGACGCCGAAGCTCCCAGTTTCGCCGGGAAACGTGGTTATTGGCGTCCCGGAGTGAGGGGGGGCTACCGAGGTTCATGCCCACTCGAAAACGACCAGAATCCAGGGACGTGAACGTGCCCACTCGAAATCCGGCGAAAGCACGGCCCCGCTAATTGCTTGCAGTCAATAGCTTATAGACCGCCCGGACTGGAGCGCAGCCTCCGACATCCCACCCCCTGTGTATGTGCCCACTCGGTTCGAGTGGGCCTCTGAAACCCCACGGGCCCGAAGGAGCCCCCGAACCGACCCGTCAACAGCGCGACCGGCAGTACCGCTCGAACCGCCGCATCGCGCGGTCCATGTCCCGGAACACGGGGATGCCCCCGGCTTCGAGGAACTCGACCAGGGGATCGTAGAGCCGGCCCCCGTCGATCACCGCCACCCAGGCCTTGGACGTCTCTTGCCGGAGGGCGGCCAGCCTGGCCGCCACCGACTCCTCCGGCCATTCCCCGCCCCGGGGCACGGTCTCGAGGGCCGGGGTCAACGGCACACACCCGACCACGGCCACATCGACGCCGTCGTCCCCGAGCACGGTGCGGACGATCTCGCCGAACGTCTCGTCTCCGATCATCGGCGTTACGTCGAGGGGATTGTGGATGTCCACGATCCGGTCCACCTCCGCCCCGTGGAGCAGTTCTCCGATGCGCCTCCGTGTCTCCCGCCCGAACCGGGCCAGCTCGAACCGGCCGAGGTTGTCGCCCACCGCCACGCACTCGAACCCCGCGTTGGAGATCGCCCCCAGCCGCGGCCCGGTGGCCTGGTGGCGCAGGAGACAGGCCAGGCGAACGAGGTCGTCGAACTCGTCGAGGGAGTCGGCGACGAGCACCCCGGCCCGGTTCGCCAGCTCCCGGGAGACGAGATAGTCTCCGGCCACCACCGCGGTGTGGGAGGCGGAGGCAGTCGCCCCCGCCGGCGTCCGGCCCGCGCGGTAGAGCACGACCTTGCGCCCGCTGGCCGCGATCTCGGCCGCGGCCCGCAGCCAGCGCCGGCCGTCGAGCTGCTTGAACCCCTCCACGTAGCAGGCGAAGACGTCGATCCCGGGGTCGTCCTTGAGATAGGTCAGGTAGTCCCCCACCGTGAGATCGGTCTGGTTGCCCACCGTGATCAGATAGCGGGGGTTCCAGCTCGCGAACTTGCTCGCCCGCGACACCGCGAACGCCCCGCTCTGGGCGATGACGGCCAGCGGCTTTGCGGGGCCCGAAGGTGCGGGCAGCCGGTTCCGGGGAATGAACAGCGTGTCGTACTTCCCCGGGGCCGAGCGCACGCCCAGGCAGTTCCCGCCGTTGATCACGGGTCCGCCCCAGGACGTGGACCGCGAGGCGCGGAGCAGGGAGTGGACGGCCACCGCGATGCCCTCGCTCCCCCGCCGTTCCCCCAGGCCTCCGGGGATCGCGATCACGCTCTGGGCCTGCTTCTCGGTCACCACGTCAGCCACCACTTCGGGGATGGCGCGCGCGGCCACGCTCGCCACCAGGAGGTCCACCCGCTCCGGGAGCGAGGACACCGTGGGGACGCACCGGCAGCCGTCGATGGTGGAGGCTCCGGGTTTGACCACGTAGAGCCGCCGGGGGTCGAACCCGGCGGCGAGGATGTTCTTGAGGATGATCCGGCCCGCGTTCATGCGCTTGGAGACACCCATCACCGCGATCGACTCCGGCTCGAGGAGGTTCTTGATCCGGGCCAGGGGCCGTTCGGGTTCGGGAGGGAGCGGCTCGCGCCCCGCCTTGACGAGAACGTCCAGGGCCACCGGTCCATCGTCGGTGAGGACGAGGGGGTTGACCTCCAGCTCTTCGATCCAGTGGGGCATGAACCGGCGTGCAAGCTCGAAGAGCCGCTCGAGGAGCTCACGGATCCCCTCAAGATCGATGATGGGATCCCGGCCGCGGAAGGGCCGCGTGGCCAGCTTGAGGATGGGGATGCGCTCGAGCGCCCGCGTCAGGGTCTCGGGGTCGCTGAACTCGGGGGAGAACACCGCGGTTCCCCGGCCCGGGGAGAGATTCCGGGCAAGGAACTCGGCGCGGAGTCCACCCGGACCCAGGGTGGCCACGGGGCCGAAGTCCTCGGTCCACCGGATCCCCAGCAGCCACTGCCGTTCGAGATCGGGCGTGTGCTCGACGTACTCGAACAGGTTGAAACCCGTCAACTCCCGACCCGCGAACCGGGCACGCATGGCGGCGAGCGCGGCCTGCACCGCCTCCGGTTCCTTGTCCACCACCGCCACCGCCCCGGCGTCGCTCTTGTGGAGGAGTCCGGGAGAGGCCGCCTTGATCACGAGACGGCTCCCGGGCAGGGCGGCGAGGACCTCCGTCGTGACTGAATCGGGGTCGCGAACAAACACCAGGGCCGGGGTGCGAAAGCCCAGCTCCTCGAGGACGCGGAAGCCCTCGCCGTCCGAGAGATGGTCGTGGCCGTCGCTCCGGGCGCGTCGGACCCCCGAGCGAACGGCGTCGTCCAGTTCCGGACGCAGCATCACATTCTTGTTCCCGGCTATGCGGGTATGCACGGCAGAACCTCCCTTCCCAGCCGGTAGGCATCGAGATTGGCGTCGACGATCCTCGTCCCCTTCCCCGCGAACGTCTTCCGTATCTGGTCGCTGAGGGACCGGCTCGAGATGGGGAGAAAGCGCGAGGCCGTTCCCAGCAGGACCATGTTGGTGGCCGTGCGGAACCCCGCCTTGCGGGCGAGACCGGGGGCGTCGACGAGCCACGTCCGCTCCCGGGTCTCCAACCGGCGGAGCAGCTCGAGGGGATCGGGATAGCCCGGGAAGTTCCGGATCATCTCGGTTGAGGCGATCAGGCTCCCTTCCGGGTCCAGGTATTCGGTGTACCGGAGCGCCTCCAGGGCCTCCAGGCTCAGCACGAGATCGGCGGCGCCGCGGGGAATGAGATCGCTGTGGATCTCCCGGTCCGAGATCCGGAGATGGGCGTAGACCGCGCCGCCTCGCTGGGCCATCCCGTGGAGCTCGGACTGCTTGACGTGGCCGCCCCGGACCAGCGCCGCCCGGGCGATGATGGCGGCCACGGAGAGGATGCCCTGCCCCCCCACTCCCGCGACCAGGATGTCGAGCTTCATGATTCCGCCCCCTCCTTCACGGCCCTGGACTTCTTCCTGCGGATGCTCTCCAGACACTCCCGCCGGATCACCAGCACCGAGAGCCCGTGGTGCGCGGCTTCCTGCTCGATGAGACCGGCAAGGCGGTCGACGTGTTTGGGGTGGGAATCGACCACGTGGAAGTGCCCGGGATCCACCCCGAGGCCGAGGATGAGACCCTCCAGATCGGTGGGCGGGGTGGCCGTGGGCTGGGCCCCCGTCATAGCCACCACGCGGTTGTCGAGAACGAGGACGGTCATGTCCGAATCGGCCTCCACCGCGTCCAGGAGGGGAGGGATCCCCGAGTGGAGGAAGGTGCTGTCTCCGATCACCGCGAACACCGATCCGAATCCGGCGTCGGCGGCGCCCTTGGCCATCCCGATCGAGGCTCCCATGCACACGCAGGACTCGATGGCCGAGAAGGGGGGCAGGGCACCCAGTGTGTAGCACCCGATGTCGGAGGCCACGAGCGAAGTCCGGTGGTCTCCGGTCACGCGGTTGAGAGCGGTGAACGCGTCCCGGTGCGGGCATCCATCGCAGAGCCTGGGGGGCCGGACGGGGACGTCCTCCGGGGTTGTTCCGGTTCCGGCCGCGCCGAGGGCGGCTCCCACGATCTCGGGGGTGAGCTCGCCCGACGGGGGAATCTGCCCGGCAAGCCGTCCTCGAATCTCCACCCTCTGGGAGAGCACGCCCTTCAAACACTCCTCGATGAACGGATAACCGTCCTCGAGGACGAGAATCGTGTCGAGATTCTCGGCGAACCTCCGGATCGCGGCCCGGGGAATCGGATAGACGCCGACGTGGAGGTGGGCGGGCCGGCCGGTCCGGCTCCCCACGGTCTCCAGAAAGTAGTTGCGCGCCACTCCGGCGGTGATCACGCCGAACCCCGACCCGTCGCCGGGGATCCCGGGGACGTTGAAGGGGGTGCTCTCGGTGTACGCCTCCATGTCGGGGACGCGAGCGAGCAGCTTCGCCCACCGGAGCCGGGCGAAGGCAGGCAGGAGGTTCCAGGAATTCGGTTCGGGGGGTTTGCCGAGACGGCGGGGTTCGAGGGGCTCGTCCACGCGGATGGCGGAGCGGCTGTGGGCGAGCCGCGTCACCAGCCGGACCACCACCGGGACCCCGAACCGTTCGGAGACCGCGAACGCCTCCCGGGTCATGTCGTAGGCCTCCTGCTGATCCGCGGGTTCGAAACAGGGAACATGAGCGAAGTCGGTGTAGAACCGCGTGTCCTGCTCGTTCTGAGAGCTGTGCATCCCGGGGTCGTCGGCCACGGCGAGGACCAGTCCTCCGTGGATGGCCACGAGGGCGGAGTTGATGAAGGGATCCGCGGCCACGTTGAGCCCGACATGCTTCATGGCCACGAGAACCCGACCCCCCACCATGGAGACCCCGAGAGCGGCTTCGTAGGCCGACTTCTCGTTGGTGGCCCACGCCGCACGGATGTTCCCGTCCCCGGCGCGGCGGTCGAGGAGGAACTGCAGGATCTCGGTGGACGGTGTCCCCGGATAGGCGTAGGCCGCGGAGATGCCGGCGTGAGCGGCGGCCAGGGCCACCGCTTCGTTTCCGAGCAACACCCGCGGGTCGTCGGTGAGGCGATCCTGCGGTTGCGTGCGCATGGTGTCTCCTTGGGGGGCGTGCCGCGGTCTAGCCCGCGAACTCCAACCCCACCTGGGCCAGGAGCGCCTCCAGCGGCGTCCCCGAAGCCGGTGTGCACGAGAGCACGCGGCGCGCGTTGCGCCGGACGAACTCCGGCGCCTTCTCCGTCGCCCGAAGCGATCTGTCGAGGTCCAACAGGCGTCGCCACTCCGCCCTGCGCTCGGCGTCGTAGGCGTCCAGGGTATGGAGGGGAACATCGTCGTGGAGCACGCGCCGGATCTTCTCGGCGAGATCGCGTCCTTCCCGGAAGCCCACGTTCATGCTGTGCATGCCCACGGGACCGGCGAGATGGGCCGCGTCCCCGGCGAGCCAGACCCGCCCTCCGCCGAACCGATCGGCAAGCCGCTGTCCGAACCGGATGGCCACGGACCAGATCACTTCCTCGACCCGGCCCGTGAACCAGGGGGCGCGTTCTTCGATGAACGCGGCCAGCCGGTCCTCGCTGAGCTGGGGGAGCTGCCACCGGCCCAGTACGGAGAGCCGGCTCTTGATGCGCTCCCCGGGAAGCTCGTCGGGGTCGGTGAGCTGGAAGCTCCACCGGGCCCGCCGTCCGGGAAGGGGCCAGAGCACGTTGGTGCTGTCGGGATTGAGAACCACCGACGCCTCCCCGTTCAGATCGGCGTCGGTGACGAACTCGAATACGGCGAAAAGGGAGCCTTCCTCCACTGTCTCGGAGGAAATGTTCAGGCTGCTGCGGGTGGACGACTCATGGCCGTCGGCCCCGACCACGAACCGGGCGCCGAGACGGGACGTCTTTTCCACCACCCGCTCGGTGTGGGCCACTCCGTAGCCCAGGCTGTCCTCTCCCCACTTCTCGAGGGTGGCGACCACGCCGTCCTCTCCGGTCTCGAACCCGGCCACGCGGGTCTGCCACCGGACCTTGGCCTTGTGCCGCCGGAGATAGTCCTCGAGCAGGCGTTCCAACGCGCTCTGCGGGAACATCGCAAGGAACGGATAGAGCACGGGCAGGCGGTCGAAGTCCATGGTCGCGACCCGGCCTCCCTTTTCGTAGAAGGCCAGCCGGCGCACACGATAGGCGGATTCGGCGACCACGTGGGCGAGGTCCAGATTGTCGAGCAGCTCCATGGTCGTGGGGTGGAGGGCGAGCGCGTAACTCATTCCCGCGCCCTGGAGTTCCTCGTCCGCGACCACGACATCGATCCCCTTGCGGGTGAGCTCGGCGGCGGTGAACATGCCCACCGGCCCCGCTCCCGCGACCAGGACCTCGGCTTGTTTCTTTGCGAACATGGCACTCCCCTTTCCGGGCGGATGCGGGCGGGCCGGGCCCGGGATCGGAGCGCCGTGGGGAGTCTGCCGGCTCCGCTCCCGCCGGGATCCGGCCGCCCGTAGCGGTCGACGCCGGGTGCGTCCACCTCTTCCATCGTCACTTTTTCACCCGGATAGAAGGGATACAAGCGGCAAAGAACGTATCCAGCAAATGAATACGGACGCACCGGCTGCTCGGGCGCCGCCGGGGGCCGGCAACTCCGGAGGAATCGGATCGGTCTTGTCGGGAATGGGGCGGCGGTCGGGAAGACGGGGTTCAGATCGAGCGATTCACCATGCTCGCCCCGGGTCCCGCGTACACGCCCTCCCAGGCCGTCTTGATGCGCCACAGCACGGCGGTGTCCACCGCCCTCCCCGGTCTCTTGCCGGCGAACGAACGCACCGCGAGGTCCTCCCACGCGACCTCGATCTCGATGTCGTCGGAGGAGACGAGGACCGGGTCCGCGTCCGGACGCACCCGGTACTCCACCCCCCCGATCCGCGCGTGCAGCACGGACCCGTCGTAGAAGAACCCCTCCAGCTCCGGCGCCGCCGCGTAGGTGGCCTCGGAGCTGAAGAACCGCTCCTTCTCCACGAACGGCGCTCCGATCTCGGGGCAGAAAATCTCGCAGTTGGAGCACTCGTTGCAGGCGTCGGCGAACACCGCGAGCTGATGCTCCTTCTCGCGCCGGAACCCCACCCCGGGCTCCGCCCCGGAATCGCCGTTGGCATGGACGTCGGTGGCCACGGTTTGCGGAGGAAGCTCGTAGGCGAACATGGCGTCGTTGGGGCAGGCGGGGATGCAGAGATCGCAGTTGATGCAATCGTAGAGCGCGAGGGTGCTCTCGATGCGGCGAGGCTCCTTCTCGTTCCGGCTCCGGTGGTAGCGGGGATCGTCGGGGAGCGCGGCCACGATCGCGTCCCCGTTCCGGCGGCCGGCGATGCGGATGGCGTGGAGCAGCACCGCGTCCGCGTCCAACCCCGCCTCCGCGGCCGTCCGGCGCACCGCACCGGGGAGGCCGCCGGGTTGCCCGGCTCCCCCGCTCACCGAGGCCCAGACCGCGTCTCCGTCCCTGCCCGCCCCCGCGAACGCCTCCCGGACCGCGGCTTCGGCGTGCCCCCCCCCGATGAGGACGTAGGCGTCTCGGGAGACCGCGTCGGCGGCGGCGAAGGCGCGCCGGAGGGCCCTGAGATAGGCGGGAAGCCGGCCATAGCCCCCCTGTTTGAGGAGATCGGTGCACGTGGTCACGGGCACCATGCCGCAGGCCACCGCCCCCGCCACGTTGACCGCGTCCACCCCGGCCGAGAAGGAGACCGGGAACTCGAACCCCGCATCACGGCGGAACCGCTGCATCAGGGTCATCGAGATCACGTGGAGGGGAGGCCCCGAAAGGTACATGTAGGGATCCCGCTGGGTGGGGAAGATGCCGGGGTCGTTCTCCACCACCAGGGTGTTGGTGAACTTCGCGCCGATCGTGGTTCCCTGGTCTTCGGCCACCGTCTTCAACCGCCGCATCATGGCCAGTCCGTCGTCGTACTGGAGGTCCCCGTCGAAGGCCTCCCGGCGGAGCCGTTCCTTCGTGTACCCCAGGCGATCGTGGAGCAACTCCTTCACCCGCTCGTATCCGAGCAGGGTGGGGTTCAGTTTCACCAGGGTGTGCACGCCGATCTCCTCCAGAAGATACCGGGAGATCAACTCGATCTGGTCGGCGGGACAACCGTGGAACGTGGACAGGGTCACGCAGTTGGAGAGGCGGGAGGGGACGGCGAGATCGCGGAACTTCGCGAACTCGGGAGGCAGGTCGCGCCGGAGGCGGTCGATGGACGCGCGGGCGTCGAGCATGGAGCGGAGGAAGCCGGTGACGAGCTCGGAGCGGATCCCGGCGAGGTCGTAGCCCACGCTGAGATCGAACACGGTTTCCAGGGACGCGTCCTCGGGAAACCGGCCGAAGACCCGGGTCTGCTTGAGGATCTCGATCAGGTACGCTGCCTTGGCGTACTCCTCGAGGGTGTCGGCGATCCGGAGTTCCTGGGACCACTCCACGTTGAAGCCCAGGTTGGGGGCGTGGATGCAGGGACGGGGGATCTCGAGGCGGTCGTCGATCTGGACCGTCTTGAGCTCGATGATCCGCGCCCCCGCCAGCCAGGACAGCACGATGTTCTGGGCGAGCTGGGTATGGGGGCCCGCGGCCGGGCCGAGCGGGGTGGCCGGGCGATGGTCGTGATGCACGGCGCTGTAGTCCACGTCCGGCTCGGGGACGAACCACTTCCGCCGGGGAAGATCGAAGGCCCGGTCGTGATCCTGGATTTCGCGGGCGAGGCGGGAGAGCAGCCGGGGGAAAGGGACTCCGACCAGCTCAGCCATGCACGGGCCGCCTCGAGCGGGGAACGCTGGAACGGGCCGCGGGCGCGTCGATCATGGGAAGCGCGGTCCGGTGCACGCCGTCGAAGGCCCGGAGCGCCCCCGCCACCGCCCCCGCGGTGGGGACGAGACCGATCTCCCCCACCCCCTTCGCCCCGTAGCCTCCGATGGGCTCGGGGACCTCGATGAGGATCACCTCGATCTCCGGAGTCTCCTTGGCCTTGAGGATCCCCAGATCCCGTAGCAGGAGCGAGTCGGGACGCCCCCCCGTGCTCGGAAGATCCTCCGAAAGCGCGTACCCCAACCCCATGTGGACCGATCCCTCGATCTGCCCCGAACACAAGAGCGGGTTGATGGCCCGCCCCACGTCGTGGGCCGCGACCACGCGCTCGAGGGTGCCCTCGTCGTCGAGGATCACCACCTGGGTCGCGTAGCTGAAGGTCACGTGGGTCACCGGGTTCTCGACGTCCGCCCCCGGCTTTGTCGTGAAGTCGCACACGTACTCACCCGCGTACTCGCGGCCCGCGAGATCCTCCAGCCGGTTCCCCTCGAGGTCCCCGGCGAGGGTCTCGGCGGCCCTCCGGGCGGCCATCGTCCCCAGGGCGGTGGCCCGCGAGGCCGTGGTCATCCCGCACAACACGGACATCTCGCTCACCGTGCGCACGGTCATGATCTCGGGGTCGAGCCCCGTCTCCTCGGCCACCACCTGGCCCAGCACCGTGAACAGGCCCTGGCCCATCTCGGTGTAGCCGGTGAGGATCTCGATCCGGCCGCCGTCGAGGATCCGGAGCAACACCCGGCCCGAGTCGTCGAGTCCGTTTCCGATCCCCGTGTTCTTGATCCCGCATCCGATGCCCGCGTACTTCGCGGTCTTGTAGACGTCGCGCACCGCCTCCAGGGTCCCGCGGATCCCGCAGCTCTCGGTGAGCTTCTGCCCGGTGGCGAAGGGGTCGCCGGGCCCCACGATGTTCCGGTCGCGGATGTCGTATCCGTCCACCCCCACCTTCTCGGCGATCCCGTCCATGATCCCCTCGATGGCGAATGCGGCCTGGTTCGCTCCGAACCCCCGCATCGCGCCGCAGGGCACGTTGTTGGTGTAGACGGTCTTGGCCTCGATGTCGACGTTGGGGACGCGGTAGGGCCCGCAGGAGTGTCCGGCCGCCCGCTCCAGCACCTTCATTCCCACCGAGGCGTAGGCGCCGGTATCCCCGACCATGCGCGCCCGCACCGCGGTGAGCCGGCCGGCGGCGTCCGCCCCCACCGTGTACTCCATGGTGATGGGATGGCGCTTGGGGTGCATGCGGATCGACTGTTCGCGGGTGAGCACGGTGCGCACGGGGCGCCCCAGGAGCCGCGCCGCGAGCGCGGTCTGGGCCTGCACCGAGAGATCCTCCTTGCCCCCGAAGGCGCCGCCGTTGGACACCAGTTCCACCCGCACCTCCCCCGCCTCCACCCCGAGCACGGCCGTGATCTGGGTCTGGTCATCGTGCACCCCTTGCCCCTGGGAGTACACGAGCAGCCCGTCGCCGGCGGGCCGGGCCAGACAGGCCTCGGGTTCGAGGAATGCGTGTTCGATCCTCTGGGTGGTGTAGGTCTCGTGAATGACGTGCACGGCCGCGTCGAGGGCGGCGTCCACGTCCCCGCGGGAGAACGCGCAC
>Ga0214472_10006465_pt1 | contig 12272 bp, 11 predicted proteins | sample RVTome_6_FD_207662 | JGI IMG/M metagenome (GOLD analysis project Ga0214472, IMG submission 207662) | Soil microbial communities from uranium-contaminated site in the Upper Colorado River Basin, Wyoming, United States - RVT140D175 | ecosystem: Environmental > Terrestrial > Soil > Contaminated >... | reverse complement strand
TTAATTTTCAATAAGTTAGTATTTGAAACATTATAATTATTGCTTCAGATGTATTCCGACTCAATTGATAGCTATGTATTAAAGATTGGCCAGTTTTGAGCCAAATTATACCATTCCAGTTATATTAAAAACCTGCGAATGTTCTTTACAATATCTCTTTAACTATAGTTTATAAGTAGTCTTTTACCAAAATTTCAGCAATTTGAACACTATTTAATGCGGCCCCTTTACGGACGTTATCGGAGACCACCCACAGGTTGAGTCCCCGGGGATGAGAGATATCTTCACGGATCCGGCCAACAAAGACCGGATCCTTACCGGCAGCCTCGGTCACGGCCGTCGGGTAACCACCATTGGCACGCTCGTCAACCACGGTCACCCCGGCGGCCTTTTCAAGCAGTTTCCTGGCCTGGTCAGCACTCAACTTGTCCCTGGTTTCCAGGTGCACGGCTTCAGAATGGCCATAAAACACCGGTACTCTCACTGTTGTCGGGTTGACCTGAATGGTCTCGTCTTCAAGGATCTTGCGTGTTTCCCACACCATTTTCATCTCTTCCTTGGTATAACCGTTATCCTGGAAAACATCGATATGAGGCAAGACATTAAAGGCGATCTGTTTGGGATAAACCTTGACCTCAACCGGTTTGCCATTCAGCAGTGCCGCTGTCTGCTGGGCCAGTTCATTAACTGCCTTCATCCCGGTGCCGGACACGGCCTGGTAGGTACAGACATTAATGCGCACTATGCCGGCCGCATCGTAAATGGGTTTCAATGCCACCACCATCTGGATGGTGGAACAGTTCGGATTGGCGATGATGCCCCTGTTTTTGTATTGCGCAATGGCATGTGGATTCACCTCGGGGACAACCAGCGGGATATCATCCTCATAACGGAAACGTGAAGTGTTATCGACCACAATACAACCGGCCGCCGCTGCACGCGGTGCGTGTATGTCAGACACCGAGGCGCCGGCGGAAAACAGGCCAATATGCACATCCTTGAAATCAAAGGATTCGAGTTCTTCAACAGCGATCACTTTGTTACCAAATTGCACTTTCTTGCCCACAGACCGGCTGCTGGCCAAAGCATAGATTTTGTCTACGGGAAATTTCCGTTGCGCCAATATGGACAACATGGTTTTACCCACAGCGCCGGTGGCACCAGCCACGGCTATATTGTATTTTTTACTCATATCTCTCCTGATTTTAAAATCTCAATTTCATCAACAATTATTAATTACCGGATTATTACCTGAGTGCCGCAAGAACCGCATCTCCCATCCCGGAGGTCGAGACACTGCGCATACCCGGCGTACAGATGTCTGCTGTTCTTACCCCGTCTGCCAATACTTTTCTCACCGCAGTTTCAATTCGTGCCGCTTGTTCCGGTTGATTAAGCGAATAACACAACATCATTGCTGCAGACAAAATCGTGGCAAGCGGGTTGGCCTTGTTCTGTCCGGCAATATCCGGCGCAGAACCATGTATGGGTTCATAAATCCCCTGCCCGATCGCATTGATCGAGGCAGAAGGTAACATGCCGATCGAACCCGTCAGCATGGAAGCCAGATCAGACAGGATATCGCCAAACATGTTTGTAGTAACGATGACATCAAACTGCTTCGGTTGCCGCACCAGTTGCATTGCGGCGTTATCGACGTACATGTGCTGCAGTGAGACATCCGGGTAGTCTGCTGCCACTTTTATTACCACCTCCCGCCAGAGTTCCGTCGCTTCAAGCACATTCGCCTTGTCGACAGAACACACCTTGCGGTTGCGTTTTTGCGCAATTGTAAATGCTACACGTGCAATCCGTTCAATCTCGGATTCACTGTAGACCAGTGTATTAAAGCCTTCTCTCTGACCGTCTGCTTTTGTCCTGATGCCGCGTGGCTGACCAAAATAAATACCCCCGGTCAGTTCCCGTACAATCATGATGTCCAGGCCGGAGACTATCTCCGGTTTTAATGTCGAAGCATCCACCAGTTCTTCATAAAGCAATGCAGGCCGGAGATTCGCATACAAACCCAGAGCAGCGCGGATAGCAAGTAACCCACGTTCCGGCCTGAGGGCCCGTTCAATGTTTTCCCATTTCGGGCCACCGACCGCGCCCAGTAATATTGCATCACTGGCTTTTGCTTTTTCCAGAGTTTCAGCAGGTAAAGGCGATCCCGCGGCATCCACAGCACAGCCGCCAATCAAACCGTGTTCGATCTCGATGTCGAGAGCATGTCTTTGCGTTAACGCATGCAGTATTTTTTCAGCTTCGGTAACGATCTCGGGGCCGATACCATCACCGGGCAATATCAGAATTTTCTTGCTCACAGTGTAATTCCACTTTCAGAAAAACAATAAATTTATCGCCGCTCGACAACTGTTCCAGATGTTGTCTCGGTCTCTGTTCCAGACTCTACTCTCGACCGCTGTTCCCGACGCGGTTCTACCTCCCCCGTCCATGGGGTCGTACCGATTCCATCCCTGTAATCGTACCTCCTGCATCCGTGTAGTCGTGTGCAGTCGCTATCAGCATCCTGCTTCACGCGACACTAATACATCCCTGTATGTCGTCCTGCACCCGCGGCCACGACCGCCATGGATGGCGGAAGTGTCGAAGTCGCTCCAGCACATCCTGTGCTCGCGACATACAGTACATCCTGTTCATAAATGTCAGGAACAATTTTCGACCAGTACATCATAATATGTACATACATCGCTCGTGTGCTCCTCGGCAACTGTTCCAGACGTTGCACTACCTCCCACTTCCCTGTGGTCGTGCACTCGCGGCTACGACCGCCATGGATGGCGGAAGTGCAGATATTGCAGGAGCAAATATCTGCCCGTACATCCTGTACATCGCCGCTCCTGTGCATCCATGCACCCGCGGCATACCGTACATCCTGTACATAAAAGGCTGCACAGCATACCTTAAGTTCAGGACTTCTTCGAGGAGACAACCGGTTGCAGGGTTTCCATCGCTGTTATCCATGCGGCCAGCACCACCAGCAATCCACCCGCCCATTCCCTGAGTGTTACAATTTCGTTCGTCAACAAGGCGGCTGATACAGCACCGGCGACGATTTCAAACAAAAATATCACTGCTGATCGATGCACTGGCAGATGCGTCACGCCATATTGTGCAGTGTAAGTCATGACCAGCATGCCGATACCACCAATACCCATGGCAAAACCCAGTGTCGCAGTGGTCAGCACCGGCGAGGGCGGTTGCATGACAAAAATTCCGATAGCGGACAGGGAAAGCACGCCCAGGCAGGCCGGACCCATTTTCAGCACGATCGGGATATTGCCAGTCTTGCGGATCATGACATTCATAATGGCAAAGGCAAAACCGGCAGTTATGGCCAGGATATCAGCGGCATTGCCTGGCAACATAATTCCGGTATCAGGCGGCCACAGCATAATACCGGCCCCACACATCGCCATCACAATCGAGAGCCAGGCCATGATTGATACCTGTTCTTTTAACAGGAATTTCCCCAGCAACACGGTCCAGATCGGTGAGAGGTAAAACAGCAACAGCACCCGGACGACATTGCCCTCGAGCAGGGCCAGGATAAATCCGAGGTTCGCCCAGCCGGCTGTGATCCCAATCAGCAACAAGGCCCAGTGTTGCTGCTTGATCCCTGAACGGTTTCTCCAGAGCAATGGCAACAAGGGAATTAATGTTGCGGTGTATATCAACGCAGACGCCCAAAGACCCGATACGCCCATCTCTTCCATGAGCCGCAAGGGATACCAGAGCAGGCCCCACAAGGTAGCTGCAATCAGGCAACTGATAACCGGGAGAAAAGTATGCGGATTTTTGGTTGGCATTAGCAGATGGCCTATACTAGCGGTTTCCGTGAAAGAATAATTAAAAAAATGAATACTGGTCTTGCCTCTTTACAACCGTACCCTTTTGAAAAGCTGGCCCAACTCAAACAGGGTTTATCACCACCGGCAGGCAAATCAGCAATTGACCTCTCCCTCGGTGAACCCAAACACAAAACACCGGATTTTATTCTTGATGAAATCAAGTCGCATTTATCATTAACGGCTGTATACCCGAAAACCCGTGGTCAGGAAAAACTGCGAGAGACCATAGCCGGCTGGTTGTGTAAACGTTTCACACTGCCGGAAAACAGCATACATCCGGACAAACATATTTTGCCGGTGAATGGCACCCGTGAGGCCCTGTTCGCCTTTGCCCAATGTATTGTGGATCAGACAAAATCCAATCCGGTAATAATTTCACCCAACCCGTTTTATCAGATTTACGAAGGCGCTGCCCTGCTCGCCGGGGCGAACCCCGTTTTTGTAAATTGTATTGCGGACAATAATTTTGTCCCGGATTTTTCCTCTGTCACAGAAAATACATGGAATGATTGTCAACTGGTGTATATCTGCACACCGGGCAACCCGACAGGCACCGTGCTGGATCATGCAACACATGCACGACTGCTGGATCTTGCGGACAAATATGATTTTGTCATTGCCTCGGATGAATGTTATTCCGAGATCTATCTGGATGAGGGCCGTCCACCAACCGGATTGCTTCAGGCCGCAGCGGCTGTGGGCCGTAATGATTATCGCCGTTGCATTGTTTTTCACAGCCTGTCCAAACGTTCCAATGTTCCGGGATTGCGTTCCGGTTTTGTTGCCGGTGATCAGGCGCTGATTGAGTCATTTTTCAAATACCGCACCTATCACGGTTGTGCCATGCCAGGTTTTACCCAGGCGGCCAGTATTGCTGCCTGGCAGGATGAAAACCACGTGGTACTCAACAGAAAGTTGTATCGTGAAAAATTTGCTGCAGTGCTTGAGATTCTTGCCCCGGTGATGAACGTGCAACAACCTGAGGCCGGGTTTTATCTGTGGCCAGAGGTTCCACTCTCTGATCAGGCGTTTACACAACAGCTGTTTTCCAAGCACAATGTGACCGTGCTGCCGGGCAGTTTTCTTTCACGCACGGCCAATGGTATAAACCCGGGAGATAACAGAATAAGGATTGCGCTGGTGGCCTCGCTGGAGGAATGTGTCGAAGCGGCCGCCAGAATCCGTGATCAAATCCATACTCAATTTACAGGATAATAAAATGAACAAGTTTGAAGATATCATTAACGCAGGGTTTGAAAACAGGAACAACCTGACCCTGGCGACAGCGAGTTGGGAATTAAAAGATGCTGTTCAGCAAGTTTTAACTGGCCTGGATCTGGGCAAGGTGCGGGTCGCGGAAAAGATAGATGGAAACTGGGTGGTTCATCAATGGCTGAAAAAGGCCGTCCTGCTTTCCTTTATCCTGGAATCCAACAAGGTCATAGATGGCGGCCACACCAATTATTTCGACAAGGTGCCCAGCAAGTTTGCCGGTCGTGGCAAGGTGGATTTTGAAAAATTCGGCGTCCGCGTCGTACCACCCGCCACCGCCAGACGCGGATCATTTATCGCACCGAATGTCGTGCTGATGCCAAGTTTTGTGAATATCGGCGCCTACGTAGATACAGGCACCATGGTCGATACCTGGGTGACTGTCGGTTCCTGTGCGCAGATCGGCAAAAATGTACATCTTTCCGGTGGCGTAGGTATTGGTGGCGTGCTGGAGCCACTGCAGGCCAACCCGACTATTATTGAAGATAATTGTTTTATTGGCGCCCGCTCGGAAGTTGTTGAAGGGGTGATTGTCGGTGAAGGTTCTGTAATCTCCATGGGTGTGTATATCGGCCAGAGCACACGCATTTATAACCGGGAAACCGGGGAAATCAGTTACGGGAAAATCCCGCCGGGTTCTGTTGTTGTTTCCGGTAACCTGCCCTCCGGTGACGGTAAATACAGTCTTTACTGTGCGGTCATCGTCAAACAGGTCGATGAAAAGACCCGCAGCAAGGTCGGGATCAATGAACTTTTACGTGATTTATAATTCCCTGTATTCAGCTCTCCAGTTATGAAAGTAACCTGATAGTTAACGCTTGATGAATATTTTCGGAAAATTCAACGTTGCCGAACAGATGGATGTCGAGCACGTTGAACTCAAGGGTTTTTCGCGCAGTGTTGCGGAACTCGAGTGGTTATTGCTGATTCTGGTCATACTCTATACTGTTGTCCCCGGTAATTTCGTTGTTGATCAATGGCTGATTATCAAATCCTGTGTGCTTTTTGCCGGGTTTGTGTTGGCTTTCCGTTATCTGAATTTTTACAAGCGGGAAAGCCGCTGGAAACTGGCCATTGAAATCTGGGTAATGATAGCGTTTATCACCTGGATCCTCTGGCACACGGGGAAGATAGACAGCCCACTATTGAATCTTTACCTGCTGGTTATCATTACCAGTGGCCTCACCATGGGCAAGTTCACGACCTTGTTGATCCTTATGCTGATTACCTCCGTATATATTTATATGGGCCATCCGGTTTATGCGGACATAACTTTTTCATTACAGAACTTCGGCCGCCTGATGACGATATTCACCCCGTATCTGCTGGTAGCCTATCTCACAACCATGCTGTCAGCAGACTTGCAATATGCAAGAAAAATGTTCAAACATCTTTCCGAAACGGATGATCTGACCGGGCTGGATAATATCAGGGCTTTCAATACTGCCCTGGATCAGGAAATAAAAAAATCAACCCGCTATCAGCGTTTATTTTCCATGCTGATGATAGATGCGGATAATCTGAAAGAAATTAACGATAAGTACGGTCATGAAGCAGGTGATCGACTGATCAAGGCCATGGCAAACACTATCCAGGGATGTATGAGGGAATCAGACACTCTGGCCAGGTACGGGGGTGATGAATTTATCGCTCTGCTGGCAGAAACAGATCAGCAACATGCCATCGAAGCCGCTGAACGCATAAGAAAGGCCGTGGAAAATACCGCGTTTGATATGGACGGCCAGCAAATCAGGTCAACCGTCAGTATCGGCATAGCCTGCTTCCCGCAACAAGCCGAAAACACGATAGACCTGCTGCGTAAAACTGACCAGGCACTGTATGCGAGCAAGAACGCAGGACGGAACAGGGTTATGGTATTTGACGGAGAAAGATAATCCAGATTAACCGGATGTTATTCAGGCCGCCCTTGCTACGGCAGTTTCTATCTCATCAGCCAGCTGTCTGACGATTTGACTGACCTGGGTTTCATCCGGACCTTCAACCATGACCCGGATGACCGGTTCAGTCCCGGAAGACCTGATCAGGATACGCCCATGCTCGCCGAGTTGGTGTTCTGCATTCTCGATCACACCCGGGATCCCGTCCAGTTGTAATGGATCGACAGGCCTGTGCATTTTCACATTAATCATCTTCTGCGGGTATTTCATCAAACCGGCCTTGAGTTCATGCAGCTTTTTACCACTTCTGATCATCGCTTCAAGTACCTGTAACGCCGAGACAATTCCGTCACCGGTCGTGGTCTTGTGCAAATTAATAATATGTCCTGAGGTTTCTCCACCCAGAACAAGATTATCCTGATAGAGTTTTTCCATCACGTAACGATCACCTACACTGGTCCGCAGAAAATCCAGACCAAGTGCATGAATGGCTTCTTCAAGTCCGAGATTACTCATGACTGTTCCGACTATTGCGCCGTTGAGTGCGGCGGGTTTTGCACTGGCAATGATAAAGAGTATCTCATCGCCATCGATAACCTCGCCTTTATGGTCTACCATGATCAGCCTGTCACCATCGCCATCGAAGGCGATACCTGCATCTGCCCCTGTGTTTATAACCTGTTGCCTTAATTTTTCCGGGCTGGTTGCACCAACCTCATGATTGATATTAAACCCGTCAGGATGGATACCTATCGCGCTGATATTTGCCCCAAGTTCCTCAAACACATTCGGTGCTATGTGGTAAGTTGCGCCGTGAGCACAATCGATAACCAGTTTGAGCCCACCGAGATTTAACCGTGATTCAATGCGGGACTTGCAGAATTCAATATAGCGCCGGGGAGCATCGTTCATGCGCCTGACTTTACCCAGTTGATCAGAGTTGACCACCTTGAATGGTTGGTCGAGTTCATTTTCAATAGCCAACTCAATTTCATCGGCCAGTTTTTTACCGTCACCGGAAAAAAACTTTATGCCATTATCCTGATAGGGATTATGTGATGCGCTGATGACGATACCGGCCTGGGCGCGGGTATTCTGTGCAAGAAAGGCAATGCCCGGTGTCGGCATGGGACCGAGTAAACGAATATCAACACCGGCAGCAGAAAGACCGGCTTCCAGTGCGGATTCAAACATATAGCCGGAGATACGGGTGTCCTTGCCGATCAGTACCGGACCTTTGCCCATACTGGCCAGGATGCGGCCTGCGGCCCAACCCAGCTTCATGACAAAATCGGGTGTTATGGGTAATTCACCGACACAACCGCGAATACCGTCAGTGCCGAAGTATTTACGTTCTGAGTTAATGGGTTTACACCAATTGAAATTAACTACCTAAATAGTTAAGTGTGAAAAGTGAATCATCATTACTTTTCACATTTAACTCTTCACATTGATTTTACGCTGGTTTTGCTGGTGGTTCGCCCCGGGGGGCGCTTGCCCGCTTTTTCTTACCGGAATCTTTGGCCTTCACCACGGTACCGGAGCCGTTATCATCATCCCAGTCCGCGGGTGGAGACGGCACTTTACCCTGCATGATTTCTTCAATTTGACCAGCATCGATGGTTTCATACTTGATCAACGCTTCTGCCATCATGTGCAATTTATCCAGATTGTCCTTCAATAATTTCTCGGCACGTTTGTAGTTGCGATCAATAATGGTCTTGATTTCATCATCGATCATATGGGCAGTCTCATCCGAAACGGCCTTGTGCTTGGTCACCGAATGACCAAGGAAAACCTCACCCTGCTCTTCAGCGTAAGTGAGCGGTCCGAGTTTGTCCGACAGGCCCCAGCGTGTGACCATATTGCGCGCAATCAGGGTCGCACGTTCAATATCATTACTGGCACCGGTAGTGACATTGTCTTTGCCGAAGATCAACATTTCCGCAATACGCCCGCCAAACATGGACGAGATCATGCTCTCGAGTTGTTCCTTACTCTGACTGTAACGATCTTCTTCAGGCAGATACATGGTGACACCCAAAGCACGCCCTCGCGGAATAATCGTGACCTTGTAGACCGGATCGTGAGACGGAACCAGCCGTCCGATAATCGCATGGCCAGCCTCGTGATAAGCGGTCAGTTTTTTCTCCTTCTCACTCATGACCATGGAACGACGTTCAGCACCCATCATGATCTTGTCCTTGGCCCGTTCAAAATCATCCATATCAACGTGTTTCTTGTTGCTGCGGGCGGCAAACAGTGCTGCTTCATTCACCAGGTTGGAAAGATCGGCACCCGAAAAGCCCGGCGTACCGCGGGCGATAATTGCAGGCTTCACATCATCAGAAAGCGGGACCTTGCGCATGTGCACCTTGAGGATTTGCTCACGGCCACGGATGTCCGGTAATGGAACAACCACCTGACGATCAAAACGGCCCGGTCGTAATAAAGCCGGATCCAGTACGTCCGGACGGTTGGTTGCAGCGATGATGATGACCCCTTCATTACCTTCAAAACCATCCATTTCTACCAAAAGCTGATTTAATGTTTGTTCGCGTTCATCATGGCCACCACCGAGACCGGCGCCACGATGTCGGCCGACCGCGTCAATCTCGTCGATGAAGATAATGCACGGCGCATGTTTCTTGGCCTGCTCGAACATATCACGCACACGGGATGCACCAACACCCACAAACATCTCGACGAAATCAGAACCGGAAATAGTAAAGAACGGGACCTTGGCTTCGCCGGCGATGGCCTTGGCCAGGAGTGTTTTACCGGTACCCGGCGCCCCCACCATCAAAACACCGCGCGGGATCTTGCCGCCGAGTTTCTGGAACTTGCCCGGGTCACGCAGGAACTCCACGAGTTCGCCAACTTCTTCCTTGGCTTCTTCAACACCGGCGACATCATTAAATGTCACCTTGACCTGATCTTCTCCCATCAGGCGCGCGCGGCTCTTGCCGAAAGAAAGTGCACCACGGCCGCCGCCACCGCCCTGCATCTGGCGCATAAAATAGATCCAGATACCGAGCAACAATAATATGGGGAACCACGAAATCAGTGCATGGGCCCAGAGCGAGTTGCGCGGCTCTGCCCCTTCAATTTCGACCTTGTGTTCCAGCAAGGTACCGATCAGTGCATCATTGCTGGTCTCCGGATTATAGGTCTTGAACCGTGAATCATCGGTGCGTTTTCCGGTGATGGTATTACCTTCTATGGTCACTTTTTTCACGGTGCCGCTCTTCACTTCACTGATGAACGTTGAATAGTTGACGGCGCTTACCATGGGTGTGGACATGTTCCTGAACACTAGCATCAATACCAGTGTAATCACCACCATCAGAATCAGGGTTCTTGCTGTTTCGTTCAATTCAAATTCCTCGTTTGAAATTGCATACTCATTATATTCACTATAGCACTATCTCCTGTTGTCTAGCACTTAAAGGTGCGTGCCAGAAGGTAAAATTCACGCGAACTGTCACGGGAGGCCCTGGGTTTTCGAGTGAGTACATGCCGGAAATGTTCCTTCAGACCATCCCGGAATTCAGACACACCTTCACCTTCAAAAATCTTGATCAGTACATCACCCCCGGGGTTGAGTACCTGGCAGGCGAGTTCCCTTGCAGTTTCTGCAAGATGCATGCTGCGCGCCTGATCGCTGGACTTGATACCGGATATATTGGGGGCCATATCGGAGATTACAAGGTCTGCTTTTTGCCCATCCAGACTATACAGGCACTGTTCATAAATTGCCTGATCGGTGAAATCTCCCTTGATAAACAGTACGTTATCTATACTATCCACAGGCAGGATATCTATTGCAATCACCTTCCCATGTGGTCCTACACGCCGGGCAACATATTGTGACCAACTCCCGGGTGCGGCACCCAGATCAATGACAGTCTGGCCTTTGTGAAAAAGGTGGTCTTTGGCATCGATCTCCTCAAGCTTGTAAACAGCACGGGACCGGTAATCAGATTGTTGTGCCTGCTTGACGTAGGGATCTTTCTTCTGGCGCTGGAGCCAGCGGGTGCTGCCGGGACGTTTAGTCATGGGAATCCAGAGGTCAGGAGACAGGAGTCAGAATAACAAAACAACCCCGGAGCACAAATATCAAATACTGGATTCTGAATTCTGACTTCTGAATTCAAAGTCATTCATACCGCACTTCCAGTATCTCATATTCCACTACGCCACCCGGTGCCTTGACTTCAACCACATCACCTTCCTCCTTGCCTATGAGGGCCCGTGCAATAGGTGAAGTAATGGAGATCAGCATTTTCTCAATATCGGCTTCCATTTCCCCAACAATCTGATAGGTCACTTCCTCATCATTGGCGAGGTTCATCAAACCGATAGTGGCACCGAATACTACCGTACCATCAGTATTCAGTGAGGTAACATCAATAATCTGGGCATCCGCCAGTGCAGTTTCTATGGCAGCAATACGGCCTTCAAGAAAGCTTTGTTGTTCGCGCGCCGCATGGTATTCGGCATTTTCACTCAGATCACCGTGGGCCCGGGCCTCGGCGATCGCCTTTGTAATCCGCGGCCGATCCACGCTCTTCAGTTCCTTCAATTGTACACGCAACCGCTGTGCGCCCCTGGCCGTGATGGGTGGTTTGCTCATGATATTTCCCCGTGTAAATTCTGTAACCGGTTAACTTCCCCGGAATCTTGCTGTTTCAAAGCCAGTATCGTTGCAGTCGCACCGGCCATGGTGGTGGTATAAAACACCTTGTGTTGCAGGGCAGTGCGCCGGATGGAATAGGAATCCGCAATTGCCTGTTTGTCTTCTGTCGTATTCACTATGAGATCAATTTCATCATTTTTCAACATGTCCACAATATGGGGTTGTCCTTCCCGCACCTTGTTCACTCTCTGACATTCGAGCCCGTCTTCAATTAAAGTCCTGGCTGTCCCTTCTGTTGCACACAATGAAAATCCTAACCGCAATAACTCACGCGCAATATTTTTCGCCAGATTTTTGTCTTCATCGCGTACACTGATAAAGACCAGTCCGGAACGGGGAATGATCTCGCCGGCACCAAACTGAGCCTTGGCAAAGGCCTCCGCGAAACTGCGCCCGACACCCATCACTTCCCCGGTCGATTTCATCTCCGGTCCCAGCAAGGAATCAACGCCGGGGAATTTGATAAAGGGAAACACAGATTCCTTGACCGAGAAATACGGCGGTACCTTTACAGTAGTTATCCCTTGCTCG
>Ga0214472_10006464_pt1 | contig 12272 bp, 11 predicted proteins | sample RVTome_6_FD_207662 | JGI IMG/M metagenome (GOLD analysis project Ga0214472, IMG submission 207662) | Soil microbial communities from uranium-contaminated site in the Upper Colorado River Basin, Wyoming, United States - RVT140D175 | ecosystem: Environmental > Terrestrial > Soil > Contaminated >... | reverse complement strand
CTGTCGTAGCACAGGTTCTGGAAAAACGTGCCGCGCGAGGGCAGCGGCTGGAAGCGCGAGGCCTTGACGCCCTCCAGAAAGAAGTCGCGCTTCTTCTGATAGAACGCGGCGAGCGTGAGGTACGCGTCCCGCTCCTGCATGTACTCGGCGAGCGCGTACTGCACCGGCGAGTTGGTGACGAAGGCGTTGAACTGGTGCACCTTGCGGAATTCCGCCATCAACTCGCGCGGCGCCAGCACGTAGCCCGTCTTCCAGCCGGTCACGTGATAGGTCTTGCCGAAGGAGGACACGACGAAGCTGCGCTCGGCAAGCCCGGGAAAGGACGCGACGCTTTGATGGCGGTGGCCGTCGAACACGATGTGTTCGTAGACCTCGTCGCTCACCACCACGATGCCGGTCGCGCGCAGGACGTTTTCCAGCATCCGCAGATCTTCGCCGGAGAACACCGTCGCCGTCGGGTTGTTGGGCGTGTTGATCACGATCATCCTCGTCTTTGGCGTGATCGCGCGCTGCACGGCGTCCCAGTCGATGCTGTAGTCGGGGTAGCGCAACTGCACGTACACCGGACACCCGCCGGCGACTTCGACCGCCGGCGCATAACTGTCGTAGGCGGGTTCGAACAGGATCACCTCGTCACCGGGGCGCACCAGGGTGGCGATGGCGGTGAAAATTCCGTAAGTTGCCCCCGGCACGACCGTCACCTCGTGTTCGGGATCATAGGTCGCCCCATACAACGCCTGCACCTTGTCCGTGATCGCCTCGCGCAATGGCATGATGCCCGCCATCGGCGGATACTGATTGACGCCCGCGTTCACGTACTTGGTGAAAAGCGCGCGCAGTTCCGGCGCGCAATCGAAATCGGGAAAGCCCTGCGACAGGTTGATGGCGTTGTGCTCGGCGGCAAGCCGCGACATCACCGTGAAGATCGTCGTGCCGACGCGAGGCAGCTTGGAGGCGATCGGATGGACGAAGGCGGGCATGGCGTAAGACCGTGGTCGCGAGCAGCTATTCTATCGCCCCAAGAGCGTAGGGTGCGCATCGCGCACCGTGGTGGGCAATACCCACCCGATCGATGATCCACAGCGTAGGTTGGCGGTGAGCGATGCGAACCCCAACATCCCGTGTGTACGGTGATCGTTGGGATGCGCTGCGCTTATCCCAACCTACGAAACCGGTCACTGGTCACTGGTCACTGGTCACCGGTCACGCAGTTTGCTGTTCACTTGAATTGGACTATCACTGCGCGGCAGTCTGTGCGCCGCGGCGTTCCGCGAGGCGAGTGAAATCGTCGATGTAATTTTGCAGTCGCCGCGTCAAGGTGGCGCGTTGGTGCGGCGTGAGCATGCGGTCCACCGCGACGAGAAAGGCGATGCGGTTCTCCCACGCTTCGGGCTGCAGCCGTTGGTACTGCGGCGCGCGGCCCTTCTCCCAGTCAATGAGCCAGTCGCGCAACCGCGCCGGGAACTCGGCTGGATTGGCGCGCTGCTCCAGCAGGGCGAGAAATTCACGCTGCCGGCGGCGGCGGTCTTCATGGCGCAGGGGTTGAATCGAAGGCGCGGCCGTGACGAGTGCGGCAATGCGTTCCTCCTGCTCGGGCGTGAGGCTCCCGACCCAGTCCGTGACCTGGTCGAGCGCGCGTTTCACGCGCGCCCGCTGCCGTTCCTGCGGCGTGCCGTCGAGCTTGTGATCGCGGATGAACTTGCGGTTGTCCTTGTCCCATTGGCGCTTGAGCGCCTCGATCTGCTGCGGGGTGATCGTGAGCAGGAGCGTCGCGGCATCGTCGGCGCCGTGGCGCGCGAGCGTGCGGTAGCGCGCCCTGACCCCTTCCGCCACCCAGACCACGTCCTCCCGGGCGAGACCTTTTTCCACGCGGCCCCTGATATCGCGCAGAAACGCGGCGTAGTCGGGCAATTGCTCGTAGCGGTGCCACTCGTGCAGGCGCGCAAAGCGCTTGTGAAACTCGTCCTTCTGCTGATGATCGAGATCGAAGTAGTCGTCGGCCATCCACGCCGCAATGTGATCGAGCTGCCCGTAGCCGAGCCGCAGCAGGCTGCATCCCTGAAGCGTGGCGAGCGCCAGCAGGATCGCCAGCAGCAAGCTGGTGTGGAACCGCATACTACTCAAGAGTTGTCCCGGCTCGCCACGCTTTACCGGCAACATGTAAGAAAAAGAAGCGTCATAGGCGTTCCAGGTGTTCCACCATGCGCTGCCGCTGCGCCGCATCGGGCAGCCGGCCAAATCCGGCCTGCATATTGTCTTTCAGATGCGCGAGCCGGCCCGTACCCGGGATGACGCAGGTTACCGCGGGATGGCCCAGGATCCACTTCAGGAAAAACTGCGCCCAGCTTGCACAGTCGAACTCCGCCGCCCACGGCGGCAGCGGTTTCCCTTTGACTCTCCCGAAAAGGCTCGCGTGCGAGAACGGCCGGTTGACGATGACCGCGGTGCCGGATTCGGCGCACGCGGAGAGCAGCCTCGAATCGGCTTCGCGCTCGGCCATCGAGTAGTTGAGCTGGACGAAATCGTAATCGCGGGTGCGCACCAGGCGCTCGAGCTCCCGGTACGCGCCTTCGTGGTAATGCGTGATGCCGAGGTAGCGGATTCGCCCCGCGGCTTTCCACTCGCGGAGCGTGCCGGTGTGAGTCGCGACGTCTAGCAGGTTGTGCACCTGCATGAGATCGAGCCGCTCGGTGCGCAGGAGTCTCAACGACCGTTCCATCTGCCGGATGCCGGCGTCGCGGCCACTGGTCCACACCTTGGTGGCAAGGAACAGCGCTTTGTGCAGCTTGAGTTCCGCGGCGAGATCGCCGACGGCGCGCTCGGCTTCACCGTACATCGGGGACGAATCGATCGCGCGTCCGCCGAGCGCGACCAGTTCGCGCAGCACCGCCTTCAACTCGCCGCGCGCCGCGTCGTTCGGGCCCACGTCGAACGTCCGCCAGGTGCCGATTCCCACCACCGGCAGCAACTCGCCGCTGCGGGGAATTGGGCGCTTCAGCGGCCCTGTCACGGGGGCCGCCGCCTGCGCCATGCGCGAGAGTCCGGCCGCGCCGGCGGCAAGCAGTGCGAGCGCACGGCGTCGTGTCGGAGAATGCAAGTCATTGCGGGCCATTCAGGGCATCGGTGCTATCATCATACGGTGCCCGACGCAAGACCGGGCGCATGCCAACCCAGGAGAACACAACAATGATATACGAGCTTCGCGTCTACCATGCAATGCCCGGCAAACTCGCGGCCCTCGTGGACCGCTTCCGCAAGCACACGGTTCAGATCTGGAAACGGCACGACATCCGCCCGCTCGGTTTCTGGAACGTGGACATCGGCGAGAACACCAACGATCTTGTCTACATGCTCCAGTGGGACGACCTCTCGCACCGCGAGCGCGCCAGCGCCGCGTTCCAGGCCGACAAGGAGTGGGCCGCCGCGCGCGACAAGAGCGAGGAAGCCGGCCCGCTCGTCTCAGGCATCACTCGCACGTTGCTCCGACCCACCGATTTTTCGGCGCTGAAGTAAGGCGCGCCCGGAATCGCGCAGCGCCATGGCTTCCGCCTCGCCGCTCGTCACGGAAGGGCTGGTCGCGTTCGTCAAACGCGCGTGTTCCACGTGCACCATGATCGAGAAGCAGATGCAGGCGGTCGCCCGCCGCGTGCCGGCGTTCCGGGTGGTGTCGCAGGACGATCCGCGGTTCCCCGCTGCGATCGACGGCGTCGTGGATGACCGCGAACTCGATCACTCCTGGCGCAACGCTATCGAGTTCACGCCCACCTTGATCCGGTTCGAGGCGGGGCGCGAGGTCGAGCGCGTGGTGGGCTGGGACCGCGATGCCTGGCGACGCTTGACCGGCATCGCCGAACTGGGCGAGGGGCTGCGGCCGTTGCAGCCGGGGTGAGGCTCGCGCACGCTCGAGCCCGGGGTGGCCGAGAAACTGGAAGCGCGGTTTAGCGGCAAGACGCTGCCCGCCGCACGCAAGGCGGGCGGATAAGCCGTGGGTTGATCTGTTGAATGCCGTTACCTTCGATTTCACGCGCGCACCGTTCCGGCTTAACGACCGTGCAAGCCCGCAGCAGGTGGCGCGCGAGATCGTTGCCTGCTACGAGGCGGCAGCGAGCTTTCCCGACGAGGCGACGCAGTGCTGGCGCGCCGCGATGCAGGCGGCCGGGATCGAGGATGCACACCCGCTGCTGCAGGCGGGCGGGCGGATCGCGCGCGATATTGACGCCGGCATCGGTGCGGGGGACGGCAACCCGTATCACAACCGGCAGCATTTCTGCGAGGTGCTCCTCGCCGCGCTCTACCTGTTGCTCGCGGCGCCGCTGACGCAGGCCGAGCGGGTACAGTTGCTGGTCGCGGCGCTCGCGCACGACTTCCATCACGACGGGAAGGGCTTCGGGGACGCGACGTTCCGGCTCGAGCGCGTCGCTGTGGAGGCGATGCTGCCCTACCTCGCTGCCTCCGGGGTGCCGCCGGACGAGTGTACGCGGATCTCCGCCATGATATTGGCGACGGAAATTTCAACGGGCATGCCCTTCGCGCGGCGGTGCTACCTGCATTTCTTCGAGGGCGGCGCGCAACCCGATGCCGCGGGCATAGGTGAACCGCTTGCGATGCTGGCGCGCGACGCGAGTCTCGCGCGGCAGGCGGTGCTGCTCACGGAGGCCGACGTTCTGCCCTCGGTAGGCCTCACTCCCGGCTACAGCGAACTCAGCCAGGCGAACCTGTCCAGCGAGTGGGGGAAACCGCTTTCCGACGCGGACAATCTCAACTTCCTGGAGCGCGTATTCGGCGACTTCACGGTTAATCGCTTTTTTTCTCCCAACGTGAGCGCGTTGAAGGAAGCGATGCGGATTCAGGCGGGCAAGCGGGTGGGTTAGAACGGCCGCGGCGCGGAGAATTTATTTTCCCGGCCGGGCATAACGCGAACACCTTCACATCGCATGCGATATTGTCGAACCGTCTTGGCGGCGCGCTTTGCGTGGATTGCCGCGCCTCCTGTGCCGGCCACCCGGGATGAAATCCGCCTTTGAAGATTGCGATACTGGAAGGATTTCGCCAGTCTTCCACCCGGCGAAATCCTTAAATGGGAAATTGTGACAGGAGTGGAAGCCGACTCAGCACGTCGAAATCATGTCTCCCTCGGGCGCGGGCGGAGGATCCGACAACGTCGTGCGCGCGATCGCGATGTCAGTGCCGCATCGTGAACAGAGAACGGGAAACAGTGAACAGTGAACGGTGAACGGTGAGCAGTGAACAGGGAAAAGCGAGATCGAAGGAACCCGGAGGTGGAGTTTGACGGTTTCCTGTTTACTGTTTCCTGTTCACCCAGGACCTCGGTGCCGTGACTGACGAGGCGCTGCCGCAGCGCTGGCTGCGCCGGCTGGTGGAGGTGCGGCCACGCGAAGTGCGCGCGCTTCTCTGGTCGTTCGCGTACTTCTTCTTCCTGCTCGCGGGTTACTACGTGCTGCGCCCTCTGCGCGACGAGATGGGCATCGCCGGCGGCGTGCGCGCGCTGCCGTGGCTCTTCACCGCGACCTTCCTCGTCCTGCTGGCGGCGATACCGCTTTACGGCGCGCTGGTGGCGCGGCTGCCGCGGCGTCGCTTCATCCCCGCGGTGTACCATTTTTTCGTCGTCAATATCGCGATCTTCTGGATGCTGCTCACCCTCGATATCGAGAAGGTTCACGTCGCACGGATTTTCTTCGTCTGGATCAGCGTGTTCAACCTGTTCGTGGTGTCGGTGTTCTGGTCGTTCATGGCGGATCTCTTCGCCGCCGAGCAGGGCAAACGCCTGTTCGGCTTCATCGCGGCCGGCGGCTCGGCGGGCGCGCTGCTGGGGCCGACCGTCACGGTGGGACTTGCAGCGCCGCTCGGTCCCGTCAACCTGCTGATCGTCGCCGCGCTGCTGCTGGAGGGGGCGGTGTGGTGCGCCCGCCGTCTCGAGCGATTCGCACCGCGGCGGGAGGACGCAGGCGATGGCGGCGGCGCGGCCAGGGCATCCCAGGCGCGCGCGGACGCAAACGCACTCGGCGGAAACTGGGTCGCCGGCATCGTCATGGTCCTGCGTTCGCCATACCTCGCCGGCATCGCGCTGTGGGTGGCGCTGCTGTCTCTGCTGGGAACGTTTCTCTATTTCCAGCAGGCCAACATCGTCGCTGCCGCCTCGGACGATCCCGCGGTGCGCACCCGCATCTTCGCCACCATCGACCTTGTCGTCGGAATTCTCACCATCCTCGTGCAGTTCTGCGCGACCGGGCGGCTGATCGTGCGCTTCGGCGTGGGCGCCGCAGCGGCCTTCCTGCCCCTGATTTTCGGTCTGGGATTCGCGGTGCTTGCGCTCGCCCCCGCGCTGGCCGTGGTCATTGCCTTCCAGGCGCTCCAGCGCACCGCGAACTTCGCCCTCTCCAACCCGGCCCGTGAAATTCTCTTTACCGTTGCCGGGCGGGAGGAGAAGTACAAGGCGAAAAACGTGATCGACGGCGTCGTCTTTCGCGGCAGCGACGCGGTGGCGGGGTGGGTTTTCGAGAGCCTGCGGGCGCTCGGGCTGGCCTTGCCGGCGATTTCGCTTGCCGCGGTTCCAATGGCGGCGCTCTGGTTCGTTCTCGCACTGGCGCTCGGCCGCGGCCACGAGCGGCGCGCCCAACGGATATAATCGCCGTCAGCAAAAGGATTCTTCATGCGATTAGTCACTTTCTCGGATGACCGGGCCGCGCGCATCGGCGTGCATGACACGGCATCCGCCACTATCGTCGACCTCGCAGCGACCACGCGCCTGCCGCGCGAGATGACCGCCTTTGTCGCGCTCGGCAGGAAAGGCCTGCAGCGGGCGCGGCGCGCGTTGAAAAGCGGCGAGGGGCGCATCCCCGCCGCCTCGGTCACGCTGCTCGCGCCGTTTCCCCGCCCGGCGAAGAACATCCTGTGCGTTGGAAAGAACTACCACGACCACGCCCGCGAGTTTCAGGCGAGCGGCGTCGACGCGACCGGCAAGGAGACCATCCCCGAAGTGCCGATCATCTTCACCAAGTGGCCGAACTCGGTGATCGGGCCCGGCGTGCCGATCCCGGCCGGGAACGACTACACCGACTCCACCGACTACGAGGGTGAACTTACCGTCGTGATCGGCGGGGGCGGGCGCAACATCGCGGCACGGGATGCGTTCGACCACGTCTACGGCTACACTATCGTCAACGACGTAAGCGCGCGCACGCTCCAGAACCGCCACCGGCAGTGGTTCCTCGGCAAGAGCCTCGACGGCTATTGCCCGATGGGCCCGTGCCTGCTGACTGCCGACGAAGTGAAGGAGGTGGGCGAGATGCGGCTGACGACGCGCGTCAACGGCGAGGTGCGCCAGAACGCGATGGTAAGCCAGCTGATCTTCGACATCCCGACCCTGATCGAGACGATATCGCGCGTGATGACGCTCGAACCCGGCGATATCATCGCGACCGGCACCTGCGCCGGGGTCGGCATCGGCTTCGATCCGCCGAAGTACCTGAGACGCGGCGACGTCGTGGCGGTCACGATCGACCCCATCGGCACGCTCGAAAATCCCGTAGACTGACCATGACGCAACGAGGAGGAACCATGAAACACGTTATCGCAGCGCTATTGTTATCGGCAATCGGATTTACGACGGCGGCGGCGCACGCTCAGGAGACCTATCCGGCACGCGCGATCACCATGATCATACCGTTCCCGCCAGGCGGCATCGCGGACATCACCGCGCGTCCGACCGCGCCGGCAATGGAAAAGGTGCTGAAACAGCCGGTGTCGATCGTCAACCGCCCCGGCGCGGCCGGCGCGGTGGGCAATGCCGCGGTGGCGCACGCAAAACCCGATGGCTACACCATAGGCATGGTGCTCTCCAGCATCTCGGTCATTCCGGCGGCGGACGCGCTGTTCAACCGCAAGCCCGCCTATTCGCTCGACCAGGTGGTGCCGATCGCGCTGATATCCGCCGATCCCACCATCCTCGTGGTGCACCCGTCGCTGCCGGTCAAGTCGGTGAAGGAACTGGTCGCGCTCGCCAAGGCGAAGCCCGGCGAGCTGTCGTTCTCCTCGTCCGGGATCTACGGCGCACTGCACATGCCGATGGAAATGTTCATGCACGCGGCCGGCCGGCTCAAGATGCGCCACGTGCCAACCCCCGGCGGTGGACCCGCGATCACCGCGCTCCTCGGGGGGCATGTCACGCTGACAGCGGGCGGCCCAGCGGCGATCAATGCGCACGTGAAAGCCGGAAAGATGCGGGCGCTCGCGAACTGGGGAGCGAAACGGCACCAGGCCTACCCCGACATACCGACGTTCGGCGAGCTGGGCTACAAGGACGTCGAGTACTACATCTGGGCCGGGCTGATTGCGCCGCGCGGCACGCCCGACGCTGCGCTGAAGGTATTGCGCAGCGCGGTGCGCCGGGTGGCCGAGGACGCTGAGTTCAAGGCCGCAATGGCGAAGCTCAATACGCCCATCCAGTATATGGACGCGCCCGAGTTCCGCAAGTACTGGGATGCGGATGCCAAGCGTCTGGCTGCGCTGGTCAAGGTCGTGGGCAAGGTCGAGGACAAGAAGTAGCGTGTCGAGGGGCGGAACAGGGGTTCGATGGGGATGCGCCCCGAACTCGGTCTCTCGCAGAGTGGTGCGGGAAGGGGCGCTCAAGGCTGCGCTCACCGTTGTCAATCGGGGCTTCTGCGGCGGCTCCCGCGAACAGCGCGTCGGAGGGCGGAAGAGGGGCCCCTTTGGGGATCTGACCTCGGAGACGCGCATGGGATCGGCATTGACTCGACGCGCTCATGATCGGCTCCACGGTCACATCCCGCAAGCGGGTACCTGTTCCGCGTTGCGCCGATCCCTGCGGCAAACGAGTCGCAGCCGCACCCCCGGTGACACGCTGACGGCCGACACGCGGACCGTGAAACCCTGAGAAACCTGTCAGAGGCCGTTTAGGTGGAGAGTGACTGGTGATTCGTGATCGCATGGGACTCCGCAGCGACCAGGTTTCGGGCCTGATGCTGATCGCGCTGGCGCTGTTCATCGGGTGGCAGAACCGCGCCTATCCGGTCGGCACGCTCTCCGAGCCGGGGCCGGGCTACATGCCGCTGCTGCTCGCCATCTTCCTCGGAGCCATGGGCGCGCTGATCGTTGCATGGGGCGGCCGGTCGGCCCCGCTCAAGGACCTGCGCTGGGTGGAGGCGCCGCGCGCGATGGCGATCCTGATCGCGTGCGCCGTCGCGGCGTTCGCGCTCGAGCGGCTTGGCTACCGCATCACCATCACGGCGCTGCTGATTTTTTTCCTTGGCGTCGTGGAGCGCAGGCCGCCGCTCGTCGTCGGCCTGGTGGCCGTCGGTTTCGGTCTCGCGTCGTTCTATGTCATCGGCGACCTGCTGCACGTGCCGCTGCCGCGCAGCCCGTGGGGCTTTTAGCAGTGATGAGTGCAGAGTGCAGAGTGTAAAGCGATGAGTGATGAGTTCGTAGGTTGGGCTGAGGCGTTCGCGCCGATGCCCAACACCGCCGCGATACGTGTTGGGGTTCGCCACGCTCACCCCAACCTACAATGCCGGTTACCGGTCACGAATGGCCGCCATGGGTGAGACGCTGCAGAGCCTGATGGTCGGTTTTTCGATCGCGCTGCAGCCGCAGATCCTGGTGTACGCGTTCGCCGGCTGCATCATCGGCACGCTGGTGGGCATGATGCCGGGCCTGGGCCCGCTTGCCGGCATCAGCATATTGCTGCCGGCGACCTTCGGCCTGAATCCCATCATCGCCATCGTGCTGCTCGCGGGCGTCTATTACGGCGCCATGTACGGCGGATCGACCACGTCGATACTGATGCGCATTCCGGGCGAGGCGGCTTCCGTGATGACGTGCGTGGACGGTTACGAGATGACCAAGAACGGGCGTGCCGGGCCGGCCCTCGCCATCGCCGCAATCGGTTCCTTCATCGCCGGCACACTGGGCGTGGTGGGGCTGATGCTGCTCGCGCCGACGCTCGCCGAGTTCGCCCTGCGCTTCGGGCCGCCCGAGTACACGGCGCTGCTGCTGATGGGGCTTTTCATCCTCGCCTACATGAGCGGCGGCTCGATGCTGAAGACGCTGGCGATGGCGGGATTCGGTCTTATGATTGGCATGATCGGCATCGACGTGATGAGCGGCTACACGCGGTTCAGTTTCGGTATCGTGGAGCTGGGCGACGGCATCGGGATCGTGCCCGTCGCCGTGGGGCTGTTCGGTGTGTCCGAGATCCTGTTGAGCGCCGGCCAGGCCAACCCTCCGAAGGTGCAGCGGCCGAAGCTGCGCGACCTCATGCCGTCGCGCGAGGAATTCAGGCTGTCCGTAGGGCCTATCGCGCGTGGGAGCCTGCTGGGATTCCTGATCGGCATCATTCCCGGATCGGCGCACATCATCTCATCGTTCGTTTCGTACGGCATCGAGCGGCGCCTGGCGCGCGAACCGGAGCGCTTCGGCAAGGGCGCGATCGAAGGCGTCGCCGGCCCGGAATCCGCGAACAACGCCGCGGCGAGCGGCGCCTTCGTGCCGATGCTGGCGCTCGGGATACCGACGAGCCCGGTCACCGCGGTGATGATCGCGGCCGTCATGGTGCACGGCATCTCCCCGGGCCCGATGCTGATCCAGGAGCAGCCGGAACTGTTCTGGGGATTCGTCGCCAGCATGTACGTGGGCAACGTCGTGCTGCTCATCCTCAACCTGCCGATGGTGGGCCTGTTCGTCAACCTGCTGCGCATCCCCTACGCCTATCTCTATCCGTGCATACTCGCGTTCTGCATACTGGGCACCTACTCGGTCGCCAACAGCCTGATCGACCTGTGGATCCTGCTCATCATGGGCGGCGTGGGCTACGCGCTGCGCAAGTTCGGATACGACCTCGCCCCAGTCGCGCTGGGGCTGGTGCTGGCGCCGATGCTCGAGCTGTCGCTGCGGCAGTCGCTCGCCATGAGCGCCGGGGACTACGGCATCTTTCTCGAGCGTCCGATCGCGACCACCATGCTGGTGCTCGGGCTCATCCTGTTCCTGTTCGCGTTGAGGCCGCTCATCTTCAGGGGGCGCGACTGGCGTGAAAGCGTCGGGCTCGACGAGCAGAAAAGCTGACGCAGGAGGCGCGACCGACGACGGGTGTTGGAACAAGTCGGCAGTTGGCGGCCGTCAGTTGGCAGCCACTGCAATCTGCTGACCGCCTACTGCTAACTGTTCATCCATCAGCAGGAGAAGCATTTAATGCGCGTGACGAATCTTGTCGTGGCGGTGCTGTGTTTCGCGGCGGCGGCGACGGCGGCCGCGCAGGAGGAGCGCACCGGCGGACCGTACGTGCCGACGCCCCAGTCCGTGGTCGACGAAATGCTCAGGCTCGCCGACGTGCGCGAGGAGGATTTCGTCGTCGATCTGGGCTCGGGCGACGGTCGCATCGTGCTGACGGCGGCGCGGCGCTTCCAGGCGCGCGGCATGGGGGTGGATATCGACGGCGAGCTGGTCGATCAGAGCAACGCCGCCGCGCAGCGCGAAGGGCTCGACCATCTGGTGCAGTTCGATCAGCGCGATGTGCTGCAGACCGACATCGGCGAGGCGAGCGTGCTGACCCTCTACCTGCTGCCGAACATGATGGCCTCGCTGCGCTCGAAGATACTGGCGGAACTCAAGCCGGGATCGCGCGTCGTCTCGCACGACTTCGAATTCGGCGAGTGGCAACCGGACCGCAAGGTGACGATCGATGCGCCCGACAAGTACGGTCCCGGGGGCACCTGGACGTCGAACGTCATGCTGTGGGTGGTGCCGGCGCGGCTCGAGGGCGTGTGGCGGATTGCCTCTTCCGGAAATTCCGACAAGCCCTACACGGTCACCCTCAAGCAGAAGTTCCAGAAACTTGAAGGCGAGGTGCGGCAGGGCGGCCGTCGCGTCGAGATCAGGGACATGCATCTCGAGGGCAACAGGATCCGATTCGTGCTGCAGCCGGGAGCGCCGCGCGCCGCGCCGCGGGAGTTTCGCGGCGTGATCAACGGCGACCAGATCCGCGGCGAAGTGACGATCGCCCAGGCGACCGCCAACTGGACGGCGAAGCGCGTCGTGACCTCGGCGCGGAAACGCTGAGGTGCGGGCACAGGAGCGCGCGCAGACGACGTGAGAGCGGGAGATCGTGAGGCCGGGAGGGGGAAGGCAACGCCCACTTTCGCTTTTCTGCTGTCTGTCCTGCTCGCGGGGCAGACACTGGGCACCATGGCGACGAGCATGCTGCCGGCGGTCGCGCCCAAGGTCGCCGAGACCTACGGCGT
>Ga0214472_10006463_pt1 | contig 12273 bp, 15 predicted proteins | sample RVTome_6_FD_207662 | JGI IMG/M metagenome (GOLD analysis project Ga0214472, IMG submission 207662) | Soil microbial communities from uranium-contaminated site in the Upper Colorado River Basin, Wyoming, United States - RVT140D175 | ecosystem: Environmental > Terrestrial > Soil > Contaminated >... | reverse complement strand
AATAATCCCCATATGTTTCCATCGTCAAACCCAGGAACTGAAGAAAACAAGTTTAAACAAAGGCTGGTCGGCGCACTGGTATTGATTGCCCTGGCGGTGATTATCATTCCGCTGATCATTGATTTCCGCAAAGATTATGACCATGTCATCAAGAGCACTAATATTCCCCCCAAACCGGATGATTTCCGTATTGAAGTGGTACCGTTAACCCCGCCCGAAGATGCGAACTCCTTACCAACCCTCAAGGATTCCGAAGATATTGTGTCTGAATCATCGCCAGCCGGCCAGGAGATCCCGTCTACCGCGGCTGCAGAGCCCTCTTTGTCCGCTAAACCCCGGGAACCGGTTGTCCAGGCTGAAGCAACTCCCGGGGCTGTTAAAACGGATACATCCAAGACCGTTGCAGTGGCAAAACCGGCCAATGAAACTGTAAGAGTGGATGACAGGGGCTGGATCGTGCAGCTTGGGAGCTTTTCAAGCAAAGAGAATGCCGAAGATTTACGTAATCAATTACAAAAGAAGGGTTATAAAGCCTTTGTCGATGAAGTCGCGGTCGGGGGCAAGCAGATTCAGCGTGTCAGGATAGGGCCTATGGAGAAAAAGCCACAGGCCGAGGCCATACGTGATAAATTGGCCGCTGAAATGAAACTTGACGTGATTGTCGTAAGTGATCGTTAACCGGTATGCTGTAAATGCCGGATAAAGTATCGTTAACCCCTCCTTGAATGATAAAATGTGAGTTCTGCAATAAATGATATGGATTGATTACACGCTGATTATCATTATTGCCTTATCAGCCTTGTACGGATTCTTCAGAGGTATTGTCAGAGAAATATTGTCACTTATCGGCTGGGTATTTTCATTTTGGGTGGCCTTGAAATATTCACATAATCTGACCGGATTATTCGAGGGCATGGGTGCAAATGAAGGGCTTCTATATGGTGTGTCATTCGTGGCGCTGCTACTGTTAACACTCATTGCATGTACACTGATTAGTTATGTGACGGGTAAATTTATTAAATTGAGCGGTATGGGTTTTGTTGATCGCGGTATTGGTGCGGTTTTTGGCATATTCAGAGGTTTATTAATAGCGACAGCGCTGGTTTTATTTGGCAAAATGACGCCGCTTGCCGACGGACAGCAATGGGCTCAATCAATCCTGGTGGGACCATTCAATGAAATTGCCGTATGGGCCATGGATTTCAGGTCTGTCGACGCCAGTCGCAGTTTGCCCCCAGTAGAGGAACGCTAGGTGGATTCAATAAATATGTTACCCGGGTATTTGTGATATGTGCGGTCTTGTAGGCATAGTAGGAAAAAACAGCGTTAATCAGGCAATATATGACAGCCTGACGGTATTACAACATCGTGGTCAGGATGCGGCCGGCATCATGACCTGCGATGGGAACAAGTTTTATCTGCGTAAAGACAACGGCTTGGTGCGGGATGTATTCGAAACGTCCCATATGATCAATCTCATAGGCAATATGGGCATTGGTCATGTACGCTATCCCACCGCAGGTTGTGAATCATCCGCTGAGGCACAACCTTTCTACGTCAATTCACCTTATGGCATTGCACTTGCGCACAACGGCAACCTGACCAATGCGGAAACACTCAAACAGGAACTCTTTCGTGAAGACCGCCGTCATATCAATACAGAATCGGATTCCGAGATACTGTTAAATATATTTGCTCATGAATTACAAGGTGCGGGCAAGCTGCATATTGATCACGGAGATATTTTCAGGGCCGTTTCCGGCGTGCATAAGCGGTGCAGGGGAGGATATGCCGCAATTGCCATGATCACAGGTTATGGAATATTGGGCTTCAGAGATCCCTATGGCATCAGGCCCATTATCTTCGGTAAGCGCGCGGTCGAACACGGCGTGGAATACATGATCGCTTCCGAGAGCGTGGCGCTGGATGTATTAGGGTTTGAACTGATTCGCGATATCGCGCCTGGCGAAGCGGTATTCATCACCCAGGATGGCAAGTTGTACACCCAACAGTGCGCGGATAAGCCGGTTTATTCGCCGTGTATTTTTGAGTATGTCTATTTGGCGCGGCCGGATTCGGTTATCGATAATATCTATGTGCATAAGGCACGCTTGCGCATGGGTGAAAAACTTGCCGCGAAGATCAAGCGTGAGTTTTCCAAGCATGATATAGATGTCGTTATACCGATACCCGACACCAGCCGCACCGCGGCGCTTGCCCTGGCAAATAAATTGGGAGTGAATTACCGTGAGGGTTTTATCAAGAACCGCTATATTGGCCGGACGTTTATCATGCCCGGACAGAAGCAGCGCAAGAAATCCGTGCGGCAAAAGCTGAATGCCATCGATCTTGAATTCAAGGATAAAAATGTATTATTGGTCGATGATTCGGTGGTGCGCGGGACGACATCGGAACAGATTATACGCATGGCAAGAGAGGCCGGTGCCAATAAAGTGTATTTTGCATCGGCGGCGCCCCCCGTCCGTTTCCCGAATGTCTATGGCATAGATATGCCGGCGGCAGAGGAACTCATTGCATACAATCGTGATGTTGATGAGATCGCCCGTATTATCGGCGCCGACAAGATGATCTACCAGGATTTGAACGACCTGATTGATGCGGTGCGCAAGGGCAATCCCAAGGTAACACGCTTTGACACCTCATGCTTTAGCGGCGAATATATCACCGGCGATGTCAGCAGTACCTATCTTGATCAGCTTGGCAAACTACGCAATGACGAAGCCAAGGCGGAACGCCGTAAAGATGAGGCCGATATCATCGGCATGCATAACGTCAGCTGATCTCATAAATGCTGCACTTCTAATTCCTCTCCTGTCATTCCCGCACCCCCACTATCGTCATTCCCGCGCAGGCGGGAATCCATCTTAATTAAGAACCTGGATGCCCGTTTACACGGGCATGACACATTTCAAATCAATGTTTATTGACTAACAGCATTTATGAATTGACAAATTAAATTTATTTACATAATCTTTGCGAATAGCGCCGATTTGATTTCAGCTTGCGGGCGCTAAATAAATGCAGCTAAAGCGGGGGGAACCTGCTATAGCTCAGCTAAGCGGGTTTTTTTATACCTGAATTTTTTGCCCGCTGTTTACTGGAACCTATATAAAAATTAGCGAGTGTAGATGAGACAAGGCAAAAATGAACGAGAAAGCGGAGTTGACACGAACAGTCAATGAACATTTTGAGTTCATTTTTAACGCTGTATCATCAAGTGCAGCAATTTTGACATTGGAGGTGACTTGTGTCAGAGGGTAATAATGATAAATTCCGTTTCGATACAAAAGCCGTGCGTGCCGGACAAGTGCGTAGCGCCGAAGGCGAACATTCGGAACCCATCTTTACCACGTCGAGCTTTGTCTTTGACAGTGCCGAACAGGCCGCCGCGCGTTTCTCAGGCGAGGAACCCGGTAACCTTTATTCCCGGTTTACCAATCCGACGGTCAACACGTTTGAACGCAGACTTGCCGCGCTCGAAGGCGGTGAGCGATGTGTGGCGACGGCATCGGGCATGGCGGCGATATTATCGACCTGCCTGGCCTTGCTTCAAAGCGGTGATCATATTATTGCCTCGAACGGTATCTTTGGCAGTACGACTATATTGTTCAGTAATTATCTGTCGAAATTTGGTATTGAGACGACATTTGTATCGCTCACAGACATGTCTATCTGGGAAAAATCCATCAAGCCGAATACCCGGATACTGTTTATCGAGACACCCGCCAATCCGCTGGGAGAGGTCGCCGATATCAAGAAACTCGCAGCGCTTGCCCACCAGCATGATTGCCTGCTGGTGGTGGACAACACCGTATGTACCGCGGCACTGCAGCAACCTTTATCTCTGGGCGCCGACATCGTCGTGGTATCGGCCACAAAATATATCGATGGCCAGGGACGATGTGTGGGTGGTGCTGTTATCGGTAACAAGGAACTGGTGGGTGAGAAGGTCTATGGTTTCCTGCGCACCGCAGGACCGAGTTTGAGCCCCTTTAATGCCTGGGTTTTTCTCAAAGGGCTGGAGACCTTGTCGATCCGCATGAAGGCGCATAGTGAGCGGGCGACACAACTTGCGCAATGGCTGAGCAAACATCCCAAGGTGACGGCGACCTACTATCCGGGACTGGAAACACACCCGCAACACAAGCTTGCAGCTAGTCAACAAAAAGGATTTGGCGGGTTGCTGGCCTTTGAAGTGGCCGGTGGCCGCGAGCAGGCCTGGCGGTTTATCAATGCCACGCGACTGATATCACTGACAGCAAACCTTGGGGTTAGCAAGACCACTATCACGCATCCGGCCACCACGACACATGGAAGACTGACACCCGAAGCACGCGAAGAAGCAGGTATCCATGAAAACCTGATACGTATCGCAGTGGGTTTTGAAGATGTGGAAGACCTGAAAGCAGACCTGACATTAGGCTTTAACCAGCTTTGATTGAATATTAAATCGCCCCCTTTGAAAAAGGGGGCCGCGCATTGCGCGGGGGGATTTCCAAATCATAACCATCTGTCATTACCGTGAAGACGGGAATCCTGAACTATTGATCTAATACAGCTTGTCATTCCCGCGCAGGCGGGAATCCAGTACCATCGATCTAAGATATCTCGTCACTAAAGCCCCCTTTGAAAAAGGGGGCCGCGCCTTGCGCGGGGGGATTTTAAAGATATCCATATCACAATAATCCCTTCTCCCCTCAAAGGGGAGAAGATTAGGTTGAGGGGTTAAAATTTTCATTGCAACACCACCGCAACAATCTCCTTACTATATTTAAAACTGCACTCGAAGCAGTCAACGGTCATGACCGCGTGGCCTATTATCTCACCCGTCATAACGTCGATACATCGGTGTATGTCATCGCCATCGGCAAGGCAGCGGCAGCGATGGCCGCAGGCGCCCATGATATTCTGGATAAGCAGATCATCAAGGGTCTGGTCATCACCAAGCACGGTAATGGTATCCCTGCTTTACCTGATTCGGCACCATTCACAGTAATAGAATCAGGTCATCCCACGCCCGACGAAAACAGCCTGATGGCAGGCAAGGCCCTGCTGGAATTCATCGATGCAACCCCGCAAGGCGCACACCTGCTGTTTCTGATTTCAGGCGGCACATCCACACTGGTCGAGGTGTTGCCGGACGGCGTCACGCTCGACGACCTCGAAAAGATCAATCACTGGTTGCTGGGTTCCGGTTATCCCATCGCCAGTATAAACGCAATACGCAAGGCCGTGTCATGCATCAAGGGCGGCAGACTTGCAAAAAAGCTGGAGTCACGCAAAACGCTGCAGTTATTGATCTCGGATGTGCAGGGAGACGATCCCGCAATCATCGGTTCGGGTCTGCTGGCGGCGGATCATGGTCCCATGGCATCGATTCAGGATTTGACAATGCCCGACTGGATTAAAGACATCATAAAAAAACCGGAACCGATGCCGCAAAAAGATGACACGTGTTTTGCAAACATCCAGACGGAAATCATCGCCACCGCTGCGGATGCCAGAAAAGCGGCGGCGGCCAGTGCGGAGAAGTTGGGCTATCACATATACAAGCATGATGAACTTCTAACGGGTGATGTTGCAAAGGCAGCACACTATATAGAGAAAGCAATAGACTCAAATCCCCCCGGCCTGCATATCTGGAGCAGTGAAGTGACCGTACAATTGCCGGAATATCCGGGGCAGGGCGGACGTTGCCAGCATCTGGCACTTTCAATAGCACAGAAGATCAAAGGTCGGGATGACATTCTGTTGCTGGCCGCAGGCACGGACGGCACGGATGGCTCGAGCGATGATGCCGGAGCGATGGTCGATGGCGGCACGATCGAACGGGGATCGGAAGAAGGGTTGGATGCGCGACAGTTTCTTGAAACTGCAAACTCAGGGGAGTATCTTGCAGCGAGTGGGGATTTGGTGAATACGGGAGAAACGGGGACAAACATAATGGATTTGATATTCGGATTGAAGCTATAGGATATTTAATAGGTGGCCGAATATAAATTCACGGATTATTTTGAAAATGAGGTGTTGAGAAAGCGCCCCTATCTGAAAAAGGAATGGTGCATTTATGTAATGGAGAATGCCATTAAATCAGAGCCTCAGGAGCATAATCGATACAGATTCTGGGCATCTATCGCAGAATTGGATGGCAGATACTTGAGAGTTGTGACCCTTGACGATAAACTAACAATACATAATGCCTTCCCAGATCGAGGATTCAAGCCATGAAGCTTAACTACTATCCGGATACAGATTCACTTTATATAGATCTGTCAGAACGACCCAGCTCGGAAAGCAAGGAAATTTCCGAAGGGATTGTGCTGGACTACGATGCCGAAGGCAAACTGGTCGGAATCGATATCGATAATGCAAGTAATAAGGTGAATTTGAAGAAGCTCATTCTCAGTAAGATGCCTGGAAAGATAGAAACGGCGGCTGCATAATAAAGCACCAGCCGGATCCTCTTAGACCTTCTTTTTCAATCCAAGACCATAGATACCAATCCGCCCGGCCTGCATATCTGGAGCAGTGAAGTGACCGTACAACTGCCGGAATATCCGGGGCAGGGCGGGCGCTGCCAGCATCTGGCCCTCGCCATTGCTCAAATGATCAAGGGCCGGGATGATATTATTTTCCTGGCCGCGGGCACGGACGGCACGGATGGCTCAAGCGATGATGCCGGAGCGATGGTCGATGGTGGCACAATTGAACGTGGGATACAGGAAGGAATGGATGCGCGACAGTTTCTTGAAACTGCAAACTCAGGAAAGTATCTTGCGGAGAGTGGGGATTTGGTGAATACGGGAGAGACGGGTACCAATGTGATGGATCTGATATTGGGTTTAAAACTTTAGAGTGGTTATATATTTCTGGTAAACACTCCATATATATGGCAAAGCATCTATTTCAATTTCCTACGAATTATTTATGTATCCAGCGGGCTCAACACCCCCCTGCCGCCGCGGTTCAGGACATGTGTATAGATCATCGTCGTGCTCACATCCTTGTGTCCTAACAGCTCCTGTACCGTACGAATGTCATAACCACCATGCAACAAATGCGTTGCAAATGAATGACGCAAGGTGTGCGGCGTTGCTGGCTTGCTTATTCCCGCATCACGTACGGCCTGTTTCATCGCCCGTTGCAGATTTTGTTCATTCATATGATGGCGTCGTACTACCCCGGTACGTGGATCCGTCGAAACATCCTGCGCCGGGAATATGTACTGCCAGGCCCACTCCCGTCCCGCATTCGGGTATTTTTTCTCCAGCGCGTAAGGTAAATAGACACTGCCACCCCCCTTCGCCAGTTCTTCTTCATGCAGGGACTTCACCCGCTCCAGATGCTGACGTAACGGTGCCCTTAATGTATCAGGCAACATCGTCACCCGATCCTTGAATCCCTTGCCATCACGTATCAGAATCTGTCGTTGGGAAAAATCGACGTCTTTTACCCGCAGGCGGACACATTCCATCAGGCGCAACCCTGCCCCGTATAACAGACTGCCCATCAGCCAATAAACTCCCGACAAGCGAGACAATACGCCCTGCACTTCCTCCCGCGACAACACCACCGGCAAACGCCGCGGGACCTTGGCCTGCTCGACATTTTCCAGCCATGGCAGCTCTTGTCCCAACACCTCGCGGTACAAAAACAGGATTGCCGATTTGGCCTGATTTTGAGTTGACGCAGAGACCTTGCCTTCCACGGCCAAGTGAGTTAAAAATTGCTCTACCTCCCCCGCGCCCATCTCGGATGGATGACGTATCCCATGATATTTAATGAATCGTCGAATCCAGTCTACATAGGCCTGTTCAGTACGAATGCTGTAGTGCTTCAAGCGTATTTTTGCCACCACCCGATCCAGCAGGCGCGGTGATGTAGCTGAGGTATTATTATTTGGCATGTAGGATATACTAATATCAGGTAATCTATTGAAAATAAATATAGTAAATTATTTTGTTTACAGTTTAGAATGCGTTATGACGTCTTGCAATATGTATTTTAGGATATCTACTTTTAGTTGGGCAGACGCGAGAGGGCGTTATGTCGGAACGTGAGAAACACATTCAGCATCTCTTTACGGCGGAGCTTCAGTTCCGTTTCGCGTCGGCGGTTCGTATTGCCACGACAATGAAGTTGCAGCCCCTTGACCTTCCTATGGAGTGGACTCATGGCCTGCACCGTGTCACTTATGAGGAAATCGCACTTCGACAAGACCAAGCCGATTATGCTGCCAGCCACCTCCAACGATCTGCGACTTATTTAATGGCAGTGGCAATTAAAGACGCAATTCGGGCCGTTGTGCCTGATCCAAAAACTTCACCCGTTCCCAATATTCGAGCCTCGTACCAAATTGCCCGTCTCATTCGCAACGCGTTCGCGCACGATCCGTTTTCCCCAACATGGTCTATTGATCCTGATTGTCGAGGCCAGGTCTTTGCAATCCCGGACGTTATCTCTCTTGATACAACAAACCTTCACGGAGTTACTTTTGATTGGCGCCACTATGGTGGCTTGCTTGCAATGTTCCGATTCTGTCGGTTCGTAAGAACACAGATCATGAAGGAAGAGATTCCGCCGCGTAAGGTGGTTCCAATTCCGCAAGAACGCTACATACAACAAGGCGACCTCATTCTTCGGAAGGTAAATGAGATTCCACCAGATGCAGTGCCGGTAGAGTTCGAAGAACTTCCTGACGGAAGCATTCCCTTGGGAGGCGGGTATACTCTTCACCCTTCAGACAAGAAGTAATGGCATGACGCTGCCCAACAATTCGCTCCAGCCGACGTCGGCGCTAACGCGCCGCCGCGGCTGAGCGGCGCGTTAGGCAGCTCAGAACTGGGGGAAAAATGGACCTGATAAAAGACCTGTGGCGCGGTGACGTCCCCTTAGTAAAAACATACTGGTTGTTTGGGGTTGCCGTCGGAATCCTCTTCAACGTTGCCTTCATTTACATTGAGTATCAGCCCGCTGCATTTGCATCGGCTTTCGGACAAGTTTTTGTTCTTGGATTAGCCGTTTTTGTTTTCGTTTACTCCGCTTTTATCTGCGTGGCCATCTGGAGAAGTGCAAACAAATATCAAGGACTCCAAAGGTACACAGTTCTCGCCAAGATCTCTGTAATCTTTGGCGTAATGGGAATCATAAAGACTTTGCTTGAAATATTTGGTTCTACACCTCCTACTTAACGTCTGCTGGGATTATTGTGTTAAAAGAAACCCAACTGCCTAACAATCGGTTCGAGGCGGACCGGTTTTCCCGGCGCAAGACGCCGGGAAAACCGGCCGCTCAACCGGAGCGTTGGGCCTCTCGAAGGTATCCGCAATGACCAAGCGCATCAATTATCGAAAGCTGGCATTCGACGCATATGATCCGTTCTGTGCGCACTGCGGTTTCGGCATTCCCTCTGTACTCGAAGTTGCGCACATCGATGGTCAACGTACCAACAACGATATCGGCAACCTTGTAATCCTCTGTCCGAATTGTCACAAGATGCTCGACCTTGATTTGATATCGAACGAAATCATCATTCATATGCGAGATCGTCCGAAGGTGGTCACGTGGTCAAAACGAATGAAAGATGCCGGCCAAAAGGCTGCACTTACTCGCAAGCGTAGTGCGGCCGCAAAGAAAGCGGTGGCTACGCGTAGACGCAATCAAGGTGCGCAATCGTGAGGCCCAACCCGGCAGTCGAGAGGGACGGCGCAAAAGCGCGCCGCCCCTCACTTTTACGTTGGGCGGTTCAAGGTCCTTAGTGCAGGAGGCATATATCGTGAAACGGTTATCTATTGTTTTTGCGGCACTGATCTTGGTGTTGGCATCTCATAGTTTTGCAGATGAAAGGCTAGGTCGCTACCGGTGCCAAGTGAATGAGGTTTATGGGGTAGATGAACTCGGAAAGTTTTGGAAGAACGGTGATCTGCTCTATGACGCGGATGCTGGCACCCTAGACGGCTCATTCGATCCCGGCGGACACCTAGAGAAAGAAGGAATAAGAATCCCGTCGGGTCGACTCTTTTCCAGACTTAAAGTTGATACGGTTCCGTCGAAGGTGAACAACCTAGCAGCAATCCAATACGATCCCGCTGCTACTCCAGGATCTCAACGGGCCATTGTTGCTTGGCTGATGCTCGAAACCATGGAATCAGCTGTGACACCGCGATTCCAGTTCTTTTCGAATACGATACGTGGCGTCGCAGTTGGGCGGTGTGCACGAGATCTTTGATATGAGGTGTTCAATACGCCCAACAAGGCACTGCACCGGACGGAAATTCCGCTACGCTCCATTGCCGCCGGTGAGCTTGGCCGTTAGGCCGACATCCGAACATGCGAGAGGAAAATCATGAGCAAAGTATTCGTCAACATTGGACTTAGCCTCGATGGCTACATGGCACCGGAAGGAATGACCATGGACAATCCTGAGCACAAGGGCTGGGGCGCTAAGTGGGGGGCGCTTATGGCCTGGATCATCAATCAGCAGTACTTCCGCGAGAACCTCAAGTTCGGAACAGGGGGGGAGACCGGCCCGGTCAATGACCTGGTTCGCAGCACCACGGAGCGCATCGGTGCCAACATCATGGGCAAGCGAATGTTCGACCAAGGCGAGGTCGCCTGGCCAGAGGAGGCTCCGTTTCGCACACCGGTATACGTTCTTACCCATGAGAAACGCGAACCCTGGGCGCGCCCCGGTGGGACGACCTTTTACTTCATCAATGACGGGCCGGAGCGTGCCCTGGATCTGGCTCGGGAATCCGCAGGCAGTCGTGATGTTCGTATCGCGGGTGGAGCGGATGTGATCCAGCAGTACCTAAACCTGGGTGTCGTTGACGAGCTGGAAATCGCCTTGGCACCCGTGTTGTTCGGCGGCGGGCGGCGTCTCTTCGAGAACCTACGCGAGCCAGGGCCGCAGTTTCGCATTGACAAGGTTCTTGCTGGTCCAGCCGCCACACACTTGCGCTATGTGCGTCAGTGAGGGCGGCCTAACAATCGGTTGCAGCCGACGGTCCGCTGCGCGGCCCGCCGCTGAACCGGAGCGTTAGGCGGGTAAATTTATGAGCATAATTGATCGCATCCGAAAGTTTTTTGGGCACAGCGATGAGTTGATCCCACTGCCTGAAGGGTTCGACTCCCAGATCTTTAGCCAGGTAATGGTGCGTGCCAAAACACCTGAGCAACGGACTAAGGTCGCACAGACCGCCTTTTATTTGGCGCGTCTTTGGAAAGACGGAGAGTCTGCGCACATACCACAAGTAATGGTCATGGTTGAGGCAACTTATCCCCATCTTGAGCAAATGGCGAACCTTGAACCTTTGAGTTCCGATTGGTTGACCGAGTTGGCAACCGTAATGCAACTAACAGCCGATTCTGCCGATGACCTCGTCCGTGAAACTGAAGAGATTAACCAGCTATTGCAGGCGGCGCTCGATAAGCCCAAATCCGATTGATCAGCCCGCCTAACAATCGGATCGAGAGGGACCGCGCTAACCGCGCGGCCCCTCATCCGAGCCGTTATGCCCTCACAAGGAGCATCATGAAACTAACATTGCGTCTGATCGCTGTTGTTCTCCTAGCCGCAGCAGGCTCGGTGTCCGCGTTGGATGTAACGAAGCTCCACGCCCGCGCGGTGGACCTGTCGAATTCAAAAGCGGTCCTTAATACCCATGAGTCCGTTCTCCTTGGCTTGTCCTGTAAGTCGGGGCCGGTCGGAACAGTTCAGGGCGTTTCAGTAGTAAAGCTCGGAGACACGGTTACGGCAGGGGGCAAGTCGTTCCGGGTCGGGATCATCGAAGTGACGAAATACAACGAAGATGCAAAGTGGGGAAAAGAGATTTTGGCTAGGAAAGGAGATGTAGTTTGTGTCTTGGCGCCAGATGAAAAGTCCCTGCCCTATGATGACGACTGCGAAGCAATTTGGGTAAACGCCCCAGGATGTCGGGTGTTGGAATGACGTTCGGGCATAACCAGCAGTTCCACGAGACGTTGCCACCTCGCGCCGCAACCCGTGAACTGCGGCGTTATGCCCCATGAATTTCTGTAACGTGACCGAAAATCTCGTTTCCACAATCCTCTCTGCTGCCATTATTGCCGCAGTGGCGTGGATATACAGCTTCATAAGAAATCTCAGGCTCGAGGCTCAGCTATCGGACGCCATTAACCCTAATGGAGTGGGTGTTGGTTTTGATCAAAGTACCTACCGGGCTTCGTTTACATTGCAAATCCACAACTACGCCAACGCAACAATCCGCGTGC
>Ga0214472_10006461_pt1 | contig 12274 bp, 8 predicted proteins | sample RVTome_6_FD_207662 | JGI IMG/M metagenome (GOLD analysis project Ga0214472, IMG submission 207662) | Soil microbial communities from uranium-contaminated site in the Upper Colorado River Basin, Wyoming, United States - RVT140D175 | ecosystem: Environmental > Terrestrial > Soil > Contaminated >... | reverse complement strand
GCCCCGAAGAACGTAGCGGAGAGCGTTGACAGCGGATCACGGTCTTCCCGCTGGAAGGGGCTGGCGGCCAGCAAGAACAGCGCTCCTACAACGGCGAGCGGAAGGGCTAGCGGAACCAGCGCCCTGACGGCTACCAGCGTACCGATCATCAGGCCGGCCGCTTTCCTGGGCTTTAGACCCCCCGCCTCCATGAGCCGATACAACTCCAGTTGTGCAATCACAGCGGCAAACAGGAGCAACAGCGCAAAAGGCCACCCTCCCAGGTAGGTCAACCCCAGCACTACCGGAATGCCGATCAGGGCCGTGAGGATTCGAAGGACGGCGTTTGACACGAGTAGCTTCCCGTTTGGATATGCAGATTAGCCCCGGTACCGATCAGGTGGTCTCCTCCTCTTCATCCTCAATGGCCCCCGTAAACCTGATTTCATCGATCCCCGAATCCAGCATCGACTGCTCGCTTAGGGTATGGGCATCCGGGGCATCCGGGTTGGCCATCATCGCCGCGCCTGATAGTTCTTCATCGGTGAACGGCTGGCTTTGCAGGAGGGCCATCGCCTCCTTTTGCCGCTCAGGCTGCACCATCACATAGACCGGCGAAAGGTCGCCTACCGTCAGGTTGAAGGCATGGTCGCGCTGGGTCAAAACTACGGCGGGTATCCCGGCATCATCCAGGCGATGCCTCACCAGGTCGGCCTCATAATCCAGGCCCGTCGTGAGGATGGAGACCCAGCCTTCATAGGTTTTGTTTTTCATAAGATTCTGAGCCTCAACAGCTAATATTATTCTTCAACATACGGAGCGGAGCCGATAAGAACCCCGGCCGTGCGCTGCATGGCCATGATCAGCAGGCTGAAAAGTATAGGAGCGATGATGATGAGAAACCAGGGCATCTCAATTTGTTCTAGGTCGGCCAGTTCCAACTCAGGTTTAGCCTTCACATATTCACCTATGAAGACGGCCGCGGCGTTGTTGACGAAATGAACCAGGATGGCAGGCCAGAGGCTTCCCGTACGCCACACCAGGTAAGCCAGGTAGATGCCCAGCAGAGAAAGCGGAAGGGCCTGCGTCAGGCGAAGGTGGTAAAGGCCGAAAATCACCCCCGAGAAGACGATGCCCCAGGCCACCCCCATGCTCCGCTCCGCCTGGCGTTGCACATAACCGCGAAACAGGAGCTCCTCACAAAACGCAGGGGTAAGGGCCAACACGGAGAGGGTAAAGAGCAGCCCCATGTCCTGGCTCAGCACCTTTTCGATCAGCTCCAATTGCGCCTGCTCGAACCCTCGGATGGACTCCGGCCAGGGCAGCCCGTCGCTCCATTGTCCAAACCATTGTACGATCGGGTAGAGCAGCAACAGGCCAACCACCGCCTGGATAAGCAACGTCCACGGCACCGATCGAAACCGCAAGAAAGCGGCTTTTCGAGAGGAGTGAAGGGTAGCCAGCAGGAGCGCAGGGAGGGCGAGGCCGAAAACCTGCCCTACGGTATTCGCGATCAGGAGTGCCCCGGCATGCTCCTCGATGATCTGCGGCAACTGTGTCAGCAGGTCTCCCAGTTGAACCCCCTGGTAAAGCAACAGGGCAACGGTCACGACTGGACTGATCAAGACCTGGAAGAGGATGAAGGCAATGATGAGGCCGAACAAAGCCGTTAGCCAGGGGGGAAACCGGCTCCGTTCCAGACGCCCGTCCAAGGGAATCGGCAGTCCTGGCTCCCAGCGGTCGGAGAGCACCGGATCAGCAGCGACGGGAAGGGTCGCAGGCAACGGTTCTGACAAGGGCTCCATATAAAAAAGGGGTGTTTGAACACCCCGATACATCCGTTTATTGAATACACGCACCGGTAAGATAGGGAAGGACGGCTTCTATTAACATACCGCCCAGACCGCTCCCTTTCTAATAACAAAACGGCCTGGTAAGGATCGCTACGGCTCAATCAGTGAGTTGCCGCCGCAGGCGGTTGACGATGGTGCGGAGCCGGGTATAGACGTACTTGTGGTTCTCGAACCGCATGACCTGTGCGATCTGTGTAGCCTTCATGCCGTGCTCAAATCGCAGCAGGACGAGCAGCTGGTCCTCTGGATCCAGTTCCCCCAGGGCCAGGTTGACGCGCTGAATGAGATCGTGGTTGAGGGGATGCTCCATTTCGGGGTGAACCTGCATCGCCGCGGGTTGAACGCCGACTTCTTGGAGATCTTCGATAGAGAGGACGGCTCGGTTCACGTTCAGCGCCGTCAGCAGGTGCCACCGTTTACTGACGGTCAACAGGTCATTTATTTTCTCGATGGCATGCATCACATCCAGCGGCGTTGTCGGGAGGCCATGCTTGCTGCTGACCGTCTCGGCGATGTCGTTGTGCTGATAATGCTGCTGGTAGTAATACTTGAAGATCAGCTGCTCCCGCTCATCGAGTTTCTTTAGAACGGTCTGAGGGGCTGACACAACCCTTCTCTTCCGGAAACGATCACGGCAAGCATTAGCGACGACAACGCTCAACCAGGGCGTCAATTCGCTGTTGATGCGAAAGCGTTGAAGGGCTTGGAAGTTGTTAGCCCGCAACCTTTCGCAGATCGCCGTGTAGGTTTCCATGACTTCATCCGGATCGTTGATGAACCGTCTTATCATGCGGAGGATCACCGGCGTAAACCGGTCCAACAATTCCCGGTAGGCCCCTTCAGGATCCTCAATGAACCGTTCGATTAACGCTTTATCATTCATACCAGTGCGGACGGAGCGCAAAGCTCTCATGCTACGGATCGGATTATGGATGCTTTGGGTAGCCACGCTGCTTTCAATCAATCCTGTTCTGGAATAATGGACGGTGAAGACAAGTAGCCTTCTTAACGCTAGGGGTGATGCGTTCTTCTATTAGCACAAACTTCGCCCGCTCTTTGTCCCGATACCTTGACCAACGTCTGCCTTCCGTATTATATTTTCCTTCTTGGCGCTTGTAGCTCAGTTGGATAGAGCGTTGGATTCCGGTTCCAAAGGCCGGGGGTTCGAATCCCTCCAAGCGCACGTTACCTCTGAAGGGCTTTTGCTTTTCAGAGGTTTTTTTGCGCCCAACGGAGATTCATTTTGTTCATAGCGGGTTTACACGAAGATGATGCCAATCTTTGGCCCACCGGTTCTATCTGCCCAAAATAGCCTTTTCTTGCGTCATCCCCCTTTTGATTCTCACTTTATCAGGTGCTTCGTCTCGATTTGTTTTGAAATGAGTCTCTTTGCGTATGAAACAACCTCGCGGCAAGCCGAGAGGGTTCAGGCTAAGGAATGGGTTCTTATCCAACGCATGCAGCTTGGAATGCGATTGACAAATCTCCGGCCGGATTGGGTGCTCCTTCGTTATAAATCCTTGAGCATCGTCAGCGCGTGTTGGGCTTTTTTCTCCAGCACTTGATGGTAGTCATAGGGAGGCGTATATCCTATTACCGCTTCGAAGGCTACGCGTGCGGCAAGGGCGTTCCCTCGGGCCCATTCAACTTCTCCCATGTAATAGCGCGCCCAGGGGCCCCATTTGGCGAAAGGATCTCCGGGCGCATCGGCAGCCTTCGAATAGGCCTGCAAGGCTTCCTCCCAGCGCCCATCCGTATGGTAGACGCGGCCCAGCCGGTATGAAGCCTCCCCTCGTTCCGCAGCCGTCGTACCCGACCCTGACATCACCTCTAAGAACAACCGTTCCGCTTCTCTGTTTTGGCCGGAATCGAAGGCGCTACGCCCAAACATGAGGGAGCGTTCCCAAGCAGACAGGGGCCGGGCAAGGCGAATGTCTGCTTCGCGTTTGGCCGATGCATCACTGTCAAAATCGCGGGCGGCCTGCACATGCTGATAGTGCACCACGGCCTCCGCTCGGCGGTCTGTCATCTCTAGCGCTAGACCGAGGTGGAGATGGGTGAGGGCTTTGAGGGCCGGACCTTCATGCCGCGCCAGGTACCGCTCGTAGTCAGGTATAGCCACCGCAAACCGCCCCAACCTGAACCGCGCCTCCGCCAGTTGATAGTCGATGTAGTCGATGTAGAGATAGGCCGGGTCTTCGGCCGTTCGAGCGGCCTTGAGCAGAACGGTTTCTGCTTCTGCAGTACGACGGGCTGAGATAAGGGCGAAGCCGTAGAGGAAGGCAAAGAAGGGGCTCTCGGGAGAGGCTTCATATAAGGCCCCTAATTGCATCGCCCCGTCCTCCTTGGCTTCCTGCAACAGGATATCCGTCAACGAGAGATAGATGCGCGCTTCCGCCCGGTTATACCCGCTGCGGCTCGCCGCGAGGCGGAGTTCTTCAAGCCCCTCCTCCAGTTCTCCTCCATAGCCGATGACACGCAACAGGCGGCGATAGCTCTTCGGCAGGGAGCCGATGGCCAGGTGAAGCAACCCGAGTCCCTTGTAAGACTCATAGAAGCCAGGCGCCTCCTCTACGCCTTTGTTGAAGGCCCTGTAGGACAGACGGGTGGCTAGCGCTGCGCGGACGTAGTGGCCCTGTTTTGCCCGCACGATGGCCCGCTGCAGATTCGCTTCGGCACCGAGAAACGTGCGCCAGGGAGAGGATGGCAGGTCGTCCAGGATGGCTTTGAACGAGTCGGACCGCTCGAAGAACTCGTCGAAATAGGGATCCTGACCCGTTAGCAAGACCTTGAGCATCGAGGCTGCGGCGAGGTGGTAGTAGGCTGCCGGTGCGCCTTCCGGATGCGATGCCAGGCGCCGCAAGGTACGCTCGCCCTCCGGCATACGCAGCGCAAGCAGTTGCGTCCGGGCCGAGTCCAGGCTCATGCGAGCACGGGGGTCCGACAGCAACATCGGCGCTTCCTGGGCAGCCAGCGGAGCCGGAATCGCCCCCAGGGCACAGGTCAACAAGACGAATAAGATCCCACGCATATCCACTTCACAGTCACTGGCACGGTTTCCTTTCAGACCGCCTCAACGCTAAGGGTGGCCTGAAGTTGCTCAGGGGGGATCACCTTTCCCTCACTGGTGGCTATGACCGCCGCCACGGTAAGATCACCGGTGATATTGGTGACCGTGCGACACATATCCAGGATCCGATCCACGCCGAGGATGAGGGCGATCCCGGCACCCGGGATATTCACCGCTTCAAGGATGATCACGAGCATCACGATACCCGCGCTGGGGACGGCTGCCGTCCCGATGGAAGCAAGGACGGCGGTCAATACGATCGTGATCTGCGCGCCCATGTCCAACCCGAGGCCGAGGGTCTGTGCAATAAAGACGGCGGCAACCGCCTGGTAGAGCCCGGTCCCATCCATGTTAATCGTAGCACCAAGGGGCAGGACAAAAGAGGATATCTCCTCAGAAACGCCCAACTCTTTCTCCGCAACCTCCATGGTAACGGGCAGAGTAGCACCGCTGGATGAGGTCGAGAAGGCGACGAGTTGCGCAGGCGCAATCTTCCTGTAAAAGTCCAAGACGGAGAACGGCGTCATGGTTTTGATCAGCGTGGTATAGGTAATCACCATGTGAAGGAAAAGCCCGAGCAGAACGGCAATGCAGTAGTAACCGAGGGCGGCAAGGAGTTCGGCAATCTGTGCGAGGTTATCCTGGGCAATGGTGTTGATGGTATCGGCCAGCAGGGCAAAAACCCCTACCGGGGCCATCCACATGATCATCCCCACGAGCTTGATCACCAGTTCGTTCAAGCTATCAAAGAAATCGAGCAGCGGTTTCGCTTTTGCCGCAGGAAGGAGCAACAGGCCAATGCCGGCAAAGATGGCGAAGAAGACAATCTGCAACATATTCCTGTTGCTGGACGCAGAACTGAACAGGTTATCCGGCACCATGTCGACGAGGGGTTGGAGCGGGCCTCGCTGTTCAGCCTGCTGGGCTTCGAGCGCACGGGCAGCGGCATCCCCTTCATACGTAGCCTGCAGCTTCTCTCGCATTTCAGGCGGCACCGTTTTTCCCGGTTGCAATACGTTCACAACGGTCAGCCCGATCAAGAGCGCTACAACGGTGGTGGCAAGGTAGATCCCGATGGTTTTGCCACCGATCCGGGACAGCTTGTTCAGGTCTGAGAGGGAGGCCACGCCGGTAATCAGGGAGGCGAGGATCAGCGGGACGGCGATCAGCTTCAGCAGGTTGATGAAGATCGTTCCGAAAGGCGCCACCCAATGGGAGGTGAATTGCCCCCACCCCATCCAGGCGGCCACTACACCGAAGATGAGCCCGAGCACAAGCCCAATCATGATCTGCCAGTGTAATTTGTTATACCAGCGCATTGACTTCTTGATTTGTTGAACGAGCTACGGGCTCTCCTCCCCTGAACCGAGCGTGTCAGGTTAATACCTGCCGGGGGATGACGCAAGCCATTGATAGGGTTTACCACGGAGGAAAGCAAACCAGCACCACCACAGCCCCGAAAAGCGTCCCAATCAGGTTCACCCGGTCGTTGTTGACGAAGCGAACCCCCCGGACAAGATCGTTCGGGCGCCCGGCATGAAAAGCATGTTCCGTCTCGCCGCCCGAGGCCGGGTCGCGATAACGGCCCTGGAGGGTTGCGCCGACCAGGCTGTCGATAAAAGAAGCCGCCGTGCCGGCTGAGACGACGAGGCCGAACGCCGCCCAGGGTTGAATACCCGGCGCCATTTCCGGCAGGAAGGCCACTGCGCTGATCCCAACGCTCCAGGCGCCTGCCAGGGCGCCGAGCGATCCCGTGATAGAGATCGCGCCGGAGGTCCCTCCCGGAACGCGCCGTCCGGTCGTGATGAGCCGGGGCATGCGCCTGGAAAGCGTCCCTATCTCCGTAGCCCAGGTGTCGGCAGCAGCGGCGGCGAACGCGCCCAGGTAGGCGAGGTACCAGGCAGGACGTGGATCTATGGCGTAGAGCAACAACAATAGCCACGCTACGCCGCCGTTCGCGAGGACCTGTCCCGCATCGCGGACGTTGCCTTTCACGGCACGGGCGGCAGCCTCCGCTCTGCGCCTGGAAGGCAAATGGGAAAGCAGACTTGAGAGCAAGAAAAAGACCACCGCAGGCGCGATCCAGGTCCATCCACCAAGCCCCACGAGGCTGAAAGCGAAGAGACCGCCCGCCACAGCCCCTGATCCGTTCAGGAGCCTGAAACGATAGCTGGCACCCCAAAAAAGAAGGCCTGCGATCAGCGCAACAAAAAGGAGCATGGGCGCCCTCAAGACGAATAGGCCGACGCCTAGAACCTGATCGTAAGCGTCGCAACCGGCTGGGCTTCGCCGTCAGGCCCGTAGGCCAGCCCCATCTGCGTGGAGAGGCGGTCGTTGTGAAGCTTGGCCGACACCGCCGCATCGACCGCCGCCAACACGTGGTTGATCACGAAGAAGGCAGAGAGGCGAGAGGCCTTCCGCAACAGCCCATTTGCATGCTTGTGGTCCGTTGAGTATTCCCAGAAGGTATCCGAAACATTGGGCTTGGTGTTGCCTTCCCCTGTCAGTTCAGGATCGATGGCCGCAGTGAAGCCATTCTCCGCATCTCTCCAATCGGGATAATCGTCCCAGCCCGGTGCAAACTGGAAGTACTTGCCGATGAGTTCGTAATACTGCTGCTCCCCAAAGCCGGGCAATTGGTGGGAGAAAGACGCTTTGGGCCCCTCCAGGTGCTCCGACTGCCGCTCTATGGCCTGTATCTCGCTAAAAAAGACCTTCACCGTGTTTCGCTCGGCCACACTCCAACGCTCCGGCCGCATAAAGTCGATCCCTTCCGGAATGGTGACATCGGGGGCGGTGATGTTTTTCTGCCCGATCTCTGCCAGGTAGGCTTTGTAGTCATTGATCCAGGAAGCGTACTTGCGCGGGTCCCACCGTGCATGGGCAAACAATTCATAGGCATCAACCCCGTTCAGGCCGTCCTGGCGCCAGAGCGTATACCCTGCGATCAACCCTGCTTCGAGGGCGAGGGCAACGCCGACTTTGATCCACTGCCGGTTATACGCCTGGCCTAGCCCCGGAACAACCGCCGAGAGACCGAAGGCGAGGGGAATACTACGCCCGCTCACCCGAGGCGAAAACGCGGCGCTGCTGCCGTTGACCGACAAGCCGTTTGGATAGAGCAGCATTGTTCTAACAGCCTGCCGGCTCCCCGGTCCCTTTTCGCCTCCTGCCATGACGCCCGCCGGAAGGAGAAGAAACAGCAGCCAGACCGCCCCCATCAACCAGCCCTGCCCATGCCCTTTTTCGCGTAGATCATTCATTAATAACGACTTCAAATATAGGGGGTTATCGCCGACTCAAAAAAAGCATAGCTCCGATTCCCCAGCAAGAAACGCCTGATATTGCCATCCCGGTCGATGATATACGTAGCAGGACGGACGTTGAGCCCTCCTCGGAAAGTCCGAGGGAGTTCTATGGGCATCGGCATATAGCCGCTCACCGTGTTCAGGGGCAGTTGCTCATGGAAGGCGAGCAAGTCCATCCGAAGCTCATCAGAGATGTTCAGCACCACCAGGCCCCGGTCTCGGTAGTTGTCCTGCAGGCGGTTCAGTTCAGGCAGTTCAACCAGGCAGGGCGCGCACCACGTCGCCCAGAAGTTCAGCAGGATGACCTTCCCACGAAAAGCGCCCAACTCTGCGGTCTGGTCATCAGCCACAAGGCGGAACTCGAAATTGTCTGCGGCCACATTAATGACCATATCTTCAACGGGAGGCGCCTCGATCGGCGACCCGGCCCTAGAGACGTACGAGGGCCCGCCCCCCTCCAGTTGCATCGCCATGACCAGCAGCGTACCTGCGGTGGCAATCAGAAGGCCGGAGAGGACCGTGCCGAACCATTCCATCGGCCCACGCGGTCGATAGCCTTCGTTGCGGCCGATGAGGATGAAGAGGAAACCGAGCCCCACAACGATCATTGTGATCGCCGTACCGTAGATCAGTGTCAGGTTCATGACAGGATGGGTTGAAGGTGTTAGCGACTGCTCTCTGCTTGCTTGCGCAAACTATAACTGATCAAACGCGAAGAGGATGCCGAAGTGCCAGAGCCATTCTCCCCCATAGCGGACAGAAGACCCGCCATCCGGTGTAACGAACCCTTCATCGAGCTGATAATCAAAGGCATCCAGACCGTACGTCGTACTCAAGAAGACGGCTGTTGGGAGCAAATAATAGGAGCCCAGACCAAGGCGTAGTTCTGCCCCCACATCCTTTCGAACCTGCCCACCTCCCGGCCATCCCCCGCTCCAGGCCATCGCTGCATCTGCATAAACCCGGGCGTAGAGTTTGTCGAAGTAGGTAAAGAGCACTTGCCTGTTGATGCTGGAGAGGAGGGGAAACAGGTACGAGGTCTGCAGCCAGAGGGTCTCATTGCCACCGAGCGCATAAAAAGGGTAGCCTCGTGCACCGATCAGCCCGCCTGCATAATCGTCAAAGAAATCATCTACCGGATCGCCGAGGATGGTGCTGCCTCGGAACCGAATTTCGACGCCGTGCGCCCCCCCGAGCGGCTCGCCCGGCAGGTTCAGTCCGAACCGGGTATCAAGGGTCAGCCGGTGGTTGCCGGTGCTCGAATAGATGGGCGCAAGAATGCCGTCCTCGATGTCGAAGCGTTCTAAGAGCCGCCCCCGCTCATAATCGTACCCGACCTCCAGCCGGAGCCCGTCCGGGACGACATTGCTGTTTCTCCGGGGATGGAGCATCTCAAGGTAGGCCTTCACCCGGTAGGCGCGCCCGATGTAGTAGCGTGAAGAAGAGCCGTCAATGCTCTGGTTCAGTTCCTTGGAGAAAAACCGTTCGGTGGTTACCCGGTACGGGCTGTAGCGGTAGCCTGTTTCCAGCAGCAGGTGGCGGTTGACCTTGCTTCGGGCGCTCAGGTTGATCTCCCAGAGGTTGTAGGAGAGATCGGCCAGGGTCGTATCCGGGAAGCAGGCCGTGCAGGGGAATTCCTCGATCGTGAGCCCGTTCTCAACGTTGCGCCGGATGTTGAACAGCTCCACCGAGAGCTGCGGTGACCACCGTTTCGGCACCAGGCCGATTCCTTTGCTGTAATCGAACTGCAGAAACAGGTCCCGCTCCAGCTTGAGCAGGTTGGACGGCGACAGGTAATCCCCCGCCGAAGAGGCCTCGCGTGAAGCAGGCCCCACCAGCACACCGCCCAGGACACTCAAGCCGTTGAAGATTTCCCGCGAGGCCATGTACACCCCGACTTTGGTGTTCCTGAGCAGGGTCTCCCCTTTGGTCCTCGATTTCAACCGGACATCGGCCAGGCTTCTTTTCCTCGACACGTATTGGTCCAGCCGGACAACCGGGAAAAAGCTATAGGAGGTGAATACGTTGCTGTAGGGTTTCACCTCCAGGTCATCGTCTTCACCAGGCTTGCGGATCCCCTCAACCGGCAGCTGCCCCTGCGTTCGAACCCTGTCCACCACTTCGCTGCCTAAAGGGTGCAGGTCGGTATCATTATAGTCGTTCAGCCGCCCCCAGTCCGCTGAGGCGAGCACCTGTTCATTCTTCTTCATCAAGATGGACGGCGGGGTGTACGCAGCGAGGGGTCTTGAGATGGGCACAGCCTTTTCCGCTGCCAGCAGGGCGATTTTGTAGCCGTCCCAGGTGTACTGGGCATAGGCGATCCGGCCGTCCGCCGCAACGGCCGGCATGAAGGCGCCGCCGAGCACATTCGTGACGGCCTGTGGCGATCCTCCCTCGACGGGCATCCGGTAGAGGTTGTAGATGCCGGATTGGTCCGAGGCGAAGTAGAGGGTCGTGCCGGTCTGATCAAAGGAAGGAGAGCGTTCGTCGGCGTCTGTTGCCAGGACGGCTTCGAGGGCGGTGCCGTCCGGCTTGATGCGATAGAGGTCTCGCCCACGCCCCCGCATCAGCCCGAAATAGATCCAGGTGCCCGAAGGGTGCCATTGCGGCTCCGTCACCTGCGATCCGTCCTGGTAGCCGGTCAGGGCCGTCACGGCCTCCGTCTCCGGATCGAACACGAAGAGGTTGGTGGTGCCGTCGTGCTGGCCTACAAAGGCGATCCGGCCGCCGTCGGGCGCATAGGCCGGGGCGGCAGCGCGGAGGTTATGCGTCAGGCGCTTCTCCTTCTTGGTCTCCAGATCCCTGACATAGAGGTCCGAATAGAGATAGCCTTCGGAGGTTTCTTGGATGCGCGCATACAGTAGCCCTTTGCCGTCCAGGCTCCAGGAAAAAGCACCGGTCGTCCCGCTCGTGACGCGGTGGCCAAGTGAGCAGGTGTACCCGCTCTCCCCACCCATCTGCAACCCCTCAATGTCCAGGGCTGCGGTCTCACCGGTCGCCAGATCCCGGATATAGAGGCTCATCAGGTTGAAGTCTTCGCCGCGATTGGAGAGGTAGGCGAGGCGGTCTCCTTGGGGCGAAAAGCGCGGGTAGAAGTTGCTGAAGCCGTCCGGCTCAATGCGTTCGCCCTCGACCGGTTGCGCCCTTATGCCGGCAGTCTGCCGCTCATACCCTTCCCGCAATTCCGTCATCCATGCGTCATAGAGGTTGCCCCCCGATACCCCGACGGCATCTTTGGCCGCCTGCTCGAAATTCCAGTTGCTCCAGCGTGCCAGGTTCTCGCTGATGGTGCGAAGGGCATCCTCACCGTACGTCCCCGCGATATACCGCGTGAATGCATAGCCATGGTTGTAGACGCCCTCGCGGAGCAGGCTGGTATGGGAGTAGAAGCCGCCCATCTCCGTAAGCGTCATCTCCTTCCCCGCCAACACCCGCGTCCGGAGGAGCATGTCGCGGTGGGCGTCCCATTGGTCATAGTCCAACGCGGTTCGCTGGTACTGGGCCGTGCCTTCAGCCAGCCAGGCCGGGTTGTTCAGGATCGGGATCGGGTACGTGACGATCTTGTTGGGGTACCCGTACAGGACGTCCGGGCGACGCACGTTTTCGTAATCCAGCAGCTGGAAGTAGAGGAAGGGCATCTGGCGCGACGCCTTCATGGTCTTCTGGACCTGGATGATGTGGGTGAACTCGTGCGTGATGACGTTGCGGAGCCAGTTGTGATCGCCACGCAGCGGCGTATCCAGCGCCGGCGCCCAGATCTCGATCATGTTGTCGAAGAAGTAGGCCGCCCCGTTGGAATAGTCTTCATAGTCCTTCAGGACGAACGAGACCTTCGTCTCCGGTTCATGCTGGTAGAGACCGGTCATCGGCCCGTAGACCTCCTCGGCGATACGCGCCACGACCTGGGCCGTCCTGCTACTGCCGTTCCCTTCTTCATCGGCATGAAAATGCACCTTGAAGTGTTCCGTCTCGATGGTATACCAGTCGAGCTCCGTGCGCGTGAAGTCATAATAGGAAGGACGAACCTGCCCGAAGAGGACCTCCGGGAGGAAAAGGCCGAAGCA
>Ga0214472_10006459_pt1 | contig 12277 bp, 12 predicted proteins | sample RVTome_6_FD_207662 | JGI IMG/M metagenome (GOLD analysis project Ga0214472, IMG submission 207662) | Soil microbial communities from uranium-contaminated site in the Upper Colorado River Basin, Wyoming, United States - RVT140D175 | ecosystem: Environmental > Terrestrial > Soil > Contaminated >... | reverse complement strand
GGCGTGCGCACTGGCACAAAAAGTCGATAAACGATGGCTGATGACAGTGGTGGTAGGCTTCTACCCCCACCAACCCCATGCGTCCAAAGGTGGTCAGTAAACGCTCAATCTCCACGGCATCGGAGCTGAGCGTACCGGGGTGTGCCAAGGAGCAAATGCCACCCGCTTCCGCCACCAGGCGAAACGCGTCCTGCGGACTCAGCGTGGCTTTGGGCACATCGCACGGAATTAAATATTCTTGAAACGCATCTTGAAACGTCTCCACGCAGCCTTGTTCGACGAGTTCCTGCGCCAGATGCGGACGGGCCACCGCCCCCTTGGCGCGCGCCAGCACCCGCTGCTCGTCAATGGGCGCTTTGCCCACCTCGCTCAACATCCGATTGACGCGCCGCAGGATCTCCAATCCGCGTTCGAGACGGGCATCCTGCATGCGTTTGATACAAGCGGCGAAGGCGGCATCCTCCGGGTCGAAATCGTATCCGAGGATATGAATATCTCGGTAGTTCTCAAACTGGACGGTCAGTTCGATACCACTCATCACATGCACCCCGTAGCGCTGGCCCGCTTCGATCCCCTCAGGCAACCCGTCCACAGTATCATGGTCGGTGATCGCCAGATTCCACACCCCCAGCTCGCTGGCCTTCGCCACTAAGGCCGTCGGGGTATCGAGGCCATCGGAATAGGTAGTATGCATGTGCAAATCGACACTTGGATATAACGGCATGCGGGATCAACCCTCTCCTTGATGGAACAAATGGTAGCACCGAAATCGTTAGCTCCTAAACAGTAATGGAAACACCGGTTAAAGGCAAGTCTCTCCCTCGGCAGGGAGAGAGATAGGGAAAGAGATATTGTATCTTTAAGGCCCGGAGCGCTACACTTAAGCGAGGTGAGATCGGCCTACTGTAAGCGATCTGGCGCAGCCGGGAATCTGGCACAACCGGAGCTTGTGACAAGGACAGATAGAGGTCATGCGGCAACAGGCACGCAACATTCGTCTTTTGGCCATGGACATTGATGGCGTCCTCACCGACGGGCGCATTTGGCTGGATCTGCAAGGCAATGAACTCAAAGCGTTTCACGTGCACGACGGCCAGGGGATCGCCATGGCCCATCGGGCGGGGTTGCGCACCGCATGGATCAGTGGCCGCGCCTCCGCCGCCGTCCGGCGTCGTGCGACCGAACTCGGCGTAACTTGGGTTTACGAAAACGTCAAAGCCAAAGTGCCTGCCATACGCGAGATTATGCAACACGCCCAGGAGCCAGCTTCTGCAGTCGCTTATATTGGGGATGATTTAATCGATGTACCGGTGTTTCATACGGTAGGGCTCTCCATTGCGGTGGCGAGTGCGCCGCCGGATGTGCGCGCTCAGGCGGCATGGGTGACGCGCTGTGCCGGTGGTGCGGGAGCAGTGCGTGAAGTCATCGATCTCATCCTGCGTCTCCAAGGATGCCGGGACGCGGTCATTCAAGACCTGTTCGGTCTAGAGCTTTAGAGGAAATCGACAATGACACGGCGGATACGGTGCAAGGCTGGGTTTACCCTCATTGAAGTGATGGTAGTCATTATCATCTTGGGCTTGCTGGCGGCAATCGTTATGCCACGCTTGGTCGGGCAAACCGATAAGGCCCGGTACGAGCAAGCCAAAATACAGATGCGGATTCTGGAAGATTCCCTGAAACGCTACAAACTGGAAAATGGCCGTTTTCCCACCACCAGTCAGGGTCTACAAGCACTGGTGCAGAAACCTTCGTCGCCACCGATACCCCGGGATTGGCCCGATGGCGGGTATCTCGACAAACCGGAAGTGCCTCTGGATCCATGGGGCAATGAGTTCATCTACATCTCGCCGGGACAGCACGGCCCGGATTACGATATGATCTCGCTCGGCGCGGACGGTGTCGAGGGTGGGGAAGGCTTCGATAAAGATGTTCAAAGTTGGAGTCTCTAACCCGCGTGGCTTTACCCTCATCGAACTGGCCATGGTGATTCTGGTCATGGGGCTTGTGGCCGCGATCACCATGCCCCGCGTCGGCATGCTCGACCGTCGACAGATGGAACGCTCCATCAACGTCCTCCGGGGTATGACCCGCTATCTGCAATCGCGCGCGGCAACGACCAAACGCATCTACCGGCTCACCTTCGACTTGGACGAACAGGTAGTATCGGTGTGTTATCTCACCCCGGAAGGCTGTCAGATCGATCGCAACCGCGTCACCAGCGACTATCACTTTCCCGATACGGTCGAAGTCCTTGATATCGTCAATGCGGCCGGAGAAAAAATACAAGAGGGTGAAGCCGGCACCCATTTTCACCCTTCGGGGCTGGTCGAACCCAGCCTCATCCACTTACAGGGGGTGAACGCAGCCCGCTTCACCCTGGTGATTGAGCCCCTCACGGGCCATTTGAAAGTCATTAATGGCTATGTCGATCGCCAGGGCGGCTAAGCCCACATGGCATCTGCAGCCCAACTCAGCGGGTTTTACTCTCCTCGAAGTGATGGTTGCGGTGGCCGTGATCGCCATTGCCTTAGTACCGCTTTTGCGTCTGCATTTATTATCCTTAGACGCGACTTTATATGCCCAAGATCTCACCATCGCCGTGGGGTTGGCCCAGGATAAAATGGCCGAACTCCCCTTCAAGCCGGAGTCGGGCGACACCCATGGAAAATTTGACGCGGTGGTTTATGAACGGTTTAGGTGGCAAATATCAGTGGGGGAAAAAGAAGAAGTCGCCATTCCCACTCTCGAGGCACCGTCTGGTGAAGCACCGCCTACATTTGAAATTCAACACATCGAAGTGACCGTGATTTGGGCGGACGGAAAGCGCGAGAAACTCTACACCCTGGAATCCTATGCGGTACACTAGCCTTCATGAGGATCACAAATGCAAGGGTCTCCCCAGTCTAGGACACCTAACGGTGGTGGGGAGATCCTTCTACAGACTTGACGTCATCGCGACGTCCCGGCATTGGCAGCAGACGGGTTTCACCCTGATCGAGCTACTTTTAGCGCTTCTGATGTTCGGCATTGTCACCACAGTGGTGTTTGCCACTTTTTCCGCTATTTCCAACGGAGTAGAGCATGGGCGAAAACGCATCGAGCGGCTCCACGTGAGTATCGCCGCGCGGCAGCGGTTGCTACAAGAAATCAGCTCGGCCTACCGCATACAACACAGCGAGTGCAATCGGGAGCGTCCTAGCGATGAGCGTCCGTCCTACCTATGTGAACCCCTTAAAGGCGAAGACGGCACCGGGCCGAAGGGTCTGCCTCGCGATCGCATTGCGTTCCTCACCATACCCTTACAGTATTTTCCGGCCGCGCAGGCCAGAGGCGAACTCTGTCAGATCTGCTATTTCATTGACCAGAATGCCGAAGGGCAGCCCGCCCTGTTTCGCTACGAAGACTGTCGTTTGGGAGGCGAAGGAGCAAGTGACGATCGTTGTAGCGGCAAGGGTTCACCGCTGGAATTGACCGACGCCATTGTGGGCCTGAACTTCCTCTACTACGACAGTGATGATGAAGCAAAGGACGTCTGGCCATCGCCGGACCTCGAACCAGCTGAACCGCTTCTGCCCTGCCGGGTGCACTTCTCCCTGATCCTGCGCGATGCGCCACCTGAGGAGACGGTGGAAGCCACCGTGACCCTCCCCATGCAAAACGTCTGCGAGGACACCGACGAGAGCCAAGCGAGAAGGTAACACGAGAATGGGAAGACAGCCTTGGCAACGCATCGGCACACCACTCCACCATGACCGAGGTGCGGTCTTGATCCTCACCATTTTTGTGGTCGCCTTGGTCACCATTCTCGTTCTGGAATACCACTATGATGCCGCAGTGGAAACCGAACTGGCCGAAAACCATGCCAACGACGCCAAGGCCTATCACCTCGCCATGGCGGGCTTGAACTTTGCGCAAGCGGTCCTGGCCAATGACACCAACCGCTACGACGCCCCCAACGAGCTCTGGTACAATCTTGACACCTTTGGCTGTATCGCCCCCGGCGAATTGCTGACTCTTGCCAAAACGTTTATTGAATCACAGGTTAAACTTGGGGAGGACACACCTGAGGAACCGCCGGCGTCAGAGTCGGCGCCCCCAGCCTGTGTGGCCCTGAAAATCGTGGACGAAGACCGCAAGTTGCCCCTCAATCGGATTCTGGACGAATCGGAAATTGAGACCCATTGGGCAGGGATTGCGACGCAGCTCCTCAGTCTGGTGTGGGAGGGCGAGGATAGCCGCGATCTACCGGCGGATGCCATCGGTGCCGTCATGGACTGGATCGACCAAGGCGATGGCAGCACCCGGGGCGGAGGGGGCGGCGCAGAAGATGACTACTATCAAACCCTGGATCCACCCTATAAAACCCCGGGACGCAGAATCGAAGTGCCGGGGGAACTCCGCATGATACGCTTTTTTACCTGTGAGCGATTGGCAAAACTCTTTGATGGCATCGAATGTGCCCAAATACCGAACGTGGACCTGGGTACCAATGTCTATTTTTCAACCTTCGACTACGAGCGCATCAACATCAACACCGCCCATCCGAATCTCCTTCTGGCCATGACCAACAACAGCGAGACCTGTCTCGAGGAGATTGAAACGCAAAGAAAACCTGTCGACGGCCAATCCCAGCTTTTAGCCGAGCCTTTTACCACAGACCCGGACGTGGACAATTTAGACTGCCTAAAAGGCCCCGTGACCGATCTCCCGGAACTTCAAACCAAAGTCAGAGCCCCCAACTCACCCAACCCCGATTCCTATATCCCCGGCGATTCACTTGGGATTTCAAGCACCTACTTTCGCGTCGAATCCCAGGCTGTCATCGACGGCATAGTCAACAAAAAAGTGGTCGCGGTCTTTCACCGCGAGCCGGGCAGTACATTAGGCACTCCGGGGGGTGATCAAGGGGGTGACCAGGGAGGCAACCAGGGAGGTAATCAGAGAGGTAATCAGGGAGGCAACCAGCCGGACAATCAAGCGAACGGTCGAGAACGGCTTAAAATGGTTTACTTCAAAATCGAGTAGATAAAAACCCACAAAAAGAGGCAAACGAGCAAACATGCGGCGTACGATCTTTCAAGTTTTGGGTTATGTCCTCTACGGCCTCGTGGCCTTTGTCATTTTTGTCTACCTCATGTTTCCCTACGATCTGCTGCGCCAACGCGTTATCGAACGCGTCTCCCAAGGCGATGTCGAACTCAATATCGCCAGTGTCAGCCCGACCTTTCTCCCCGGCTTGGCCATGCGCGATGTCCAAGTTGCGATCCGGCAGTCGCGCGCCTCACAGGAGGTGCTCCACCTGCAATCCCTTCGCACCTGGCCCCAGTGGCTGTCCCTGTTGTCTCCGGCCAAAAGTCTGAGGTTTACCGGCCAATTGTACAACGGGCAGATTTCCGGCAACGTGCGCTACACGCAGCACGATGGCATCTCCTATTGGGAAAGCCTGGCCAACTTTGACAATCTCGAGGTGTCCCGCCACGCCCTGTTGCAGGAGATGAAGCAGCATAAAAAGCTCACCGTCGAAGGCCGGCTCAGCGGCACCGTCAGTACCCGCCTCACCACGACAGGGCAACTTGAGCAAAGCGATATCGCCTTTCAGATGAAGCCCGCCATCTTCACCCCCGGCGAAGCCTCTCGCCTCTTGGTGCACAAACCCCTGCCGTGCGACGACCTCAACGGCGCCGCGGTGCTGACCCCACGCGAATGGCAAATCGAAGAACTCACTTGCCGGGGTGATGACCTCATGATCGATCTGCGCGGCACTTTTCGCCCGCGCCGCCCCTGGCTCTCCAGCGTGCCCAACCTACGTGTCTCCATCAAATCCGAAGCCGCCTTTCAATCAGAACTCAGTCTCCTCAGCCAATGGGCCCTACGACGACCGCTCGGCGAGGATGGCGCGGTCAAATTTGGCCTTCGCGGTCGTTTGGACAACCCCCGCCCGGTGCGATGACTTGCAGCGCGCCTCGTATTCGCTACAATATGCGCACAGACTGACACGAACATGGCCCATACGACGTTTGTCCCGTTTCGGAGTAGGAGCATGGAATGACCGGCAATGAGATCCGGAGCGCCTTTTTGCGCTTTTTCGAACAACGCGACCACCGACAAGTGCAAAGTTCGACCTTAGTCCCCAAAGATGACCCGACGTTGCTGTTTACCAACGCCGGTATGGTGCAATTTAAAGACGTGCTGCTAGGCCGGGAAAAACGTCACTACGTACGAGCCACCACGTCGCAAAAATGTGTCCGCGCCGGCGGCAAGCACAACGACCTGGAAAACGTCGGGCACACGGCTCGGCACCACACGTTTTTTGAAATGCTAGGCAATTTTTCCTTCGGCGACTACTTTAAAGAGGACGCGATTGATTTTGCCTGGACGTTTCTCACCCAAGAGATGCAGCTCCCCATCGACAAACTCTGGATTACCGTCTACGAAGATGACGACGAGGCGGAAGCGATCTGGAAAAAACAACCGCACGTGTCGCCAGACCGCATTGTACGCATGGGGGAAAAAGACAATTTTTGGTCGATGGGCGACACCGGACCTTGCGGCCCTTGCTCCGAGATCCACATCGATCAAGGCCCTGCGCTCGGCACCGGCCCGGGAGATGTCCTCGGCGGCGAAGGCGACCGCTTCCTTGAAATCTGGAACCTCGTGTTCATGCAGTACAACCGCGATGCCAGTGGCAACCTGACGCCACTGCCTCAAAAAGGCATTGACACGGGGATGGGCCTCGAACGCATTGCAGCGGTGATGCAGGGCGTGCAAAGCAATTACGATACCGATCTCCTTCGCCCCATCATCGCCACCGTGGAAGCACTCATCGACAAACCCTATGGACACGACGGCAGAGACGACTTATCGATGCGGGTCATTGCAGATCACATTCGCGCCACGTGTTTTCTCCTCGCCGATGGGGTGCTACCGGAAAATACCGGCCGGGGGTACGTGCTGCGCCGTATCATTCGGCGCGCCGCCCGCCACGGCAAGATGCTCGGTTTTGAAGAGCCATTCATGTACCGCATGGTCGACGCCTTTGCCGACCTCATGGGTCAGGCTTATCCCGAGCTGCGACAGCACCAGTCATTCATCACCAAATTGCTGCTCAGTGAAGAAGAGCGCTTTCTCAATACCTTGCATCAGGGTCTACACGAACTCGACATCTTAGTCGAGGCGCATCGCACTGACGGCACCAGCGTCATTACCGGGCAAGAAGCTTTTAAGTTATACGACACTTTTGGCTTTCCCATCGACTTGGCCGAGGAAGTGGCGGAAGATGCGGGCATGCAGCTCGATCGCGACAGCTTTGAGACCGTGCTAGACGCCACTCGGAAACAAGCCCGTGAGACCTGGAGGGGTTCGGGCGAAGTGCAAGTGGCCCCGATCTACCAGGAGGTGTTTCAACGCCTTGGCGCGTCACAGTTTACCGGCTACCACCAAATTGAGCGGACCGAAGCGGTGGCCGCGTTGATTGTCGATGGCCGTGAGGCCGAGCGTGCTGATGAGGGCCAGGCAGTCGAACTCGTCTTTGCCCAGACGCCGTTTTACGGTGAATCCGGTGGCCAAGTCGGCGACAAGGGTCAACTCCTCGCCTTGGCAGACGGGGTGGAGATTGAGATTACCGATACCCAAAAGCCGTTGTCGGATTTGATCGTTCACAATGGCGTGGTCAAACGCGGCAGCGTGGTGCCGGGCATGCCGCTGCAATTGCGCATCGATCACGAGCGGCGCGAGGCGATCCGCAAAAATCACACCGCCACTCACCTGCTGCACGCCGCGCTGCGGCAGATCTTGGGCGATCATGTCAAACAGGCCGGCTCCCTCGTCGCCCCGGATCGCCTGCGGTTTGACTTTACCCATTTTGCCCGCTTGAGTGAGCGTGAACTTGAGCGTATTGAGCGCTTGGTCAACGCACAACTGTGGGATAACACCGCCGTGCAGGTCGAGATCACCACGCTAGACAATGCCCTCGCCAGTGGTGCGATGGCCTTATTTGGCGAAAAATACGGCGAGGACGTCCGCACCATCGAAGTGCCAGGCTTTAGCAAAGAGCTGTGCGGCGGCACGCACGTGCGAGCAACTGGTGAGATCGGCTTTTTCACCATTACCTCCGAAGCCGGCATCGGCTCCGGCGTGCGCCGCATTGAAGCTCTGACCGGCCCAGGCGCCTATGCCTACGTCAAGCGAGATGAGCGCATCCTCAGCGAAATGCGTCAGATGCTCAAAGCCCAGCCCGAAGAAGAGGTGGAAAAGCTGGAGCGTCTCAGCACCCACCAACGCGATCTCGAGCGCCAAATTACCGCGCTACAACAGCGCCTGGCCTCGTCTCAAACTCAAGATTACTTTAGTGACGTCAAAGAGGTCAGCGGCGTTAAAGTCCTCGCCTTAAATCTGCAAGATTTTGACCGCAAGGCACTCCGCTCCTTTGTGGACACGGCCAAAGACCGCATCGGCTCCGGCGTGGTCCTGGTGGCTGCGGTCGAAGACGACAAAGTATCGCTAGTCGCAGGGGTGACTAAAGACCTAACGGACCGCATCTCCGCTGGGGCCCTGATGGGTAAAGTGGCGCCGTTGCTCGGCGGCAAAGGCGGTGGTCGCCCCGACATGGCCCAGGGGGGAGGGACGGACGTCGCTAAACTGCCCGCGGCCATTGCGCAAGTGCCGGCATTGGTTGCGGCCTTGTTGTAGGGAGCCAGTGAGCGATGGCTGAGTGGACGCATTTGGATGCCCAGGGCCATGCCCGCATGGTCGATGTGGGCGACAAAGACATCACCGCCCGCCGGGCGGTAGCTCGTGCCTTTGTGTATATGCAAGCTGAGACCTTACAGGCCATTGCGGAACAGCAAGTGGCCAAAGGCGATGTGATTCAGGTGGCCCGCATTGCGGGTATCATGGCGGCCAAGCAGACGTCGTCTTTGATTCCGATGTGCCACCCGTTATCGCTGACCCACATCAGCGTGAATCTATGGGCCGAGGCGGAGATGTCACGGGTGCGCATCGAAGCGGAGGTCCGCAATATTGGGCAAACCGGGGTGGAGATGGAGGCGTTGACGGCGGTGACAGTGGCCAGTCTCACGGTCTATGACATGTGCAAGAGTATGGATCGCGGGATGCGTATCGCCGACGTGGAATTGGTCTACAAAAGTGGGGGTAAGAGCGGGGAGTATATTAAGGACTGACTGAGAAAGACACGATAGATGCATCGTACGACGCATCTATCGTATACCCCCCGCACAAAAATACCGTGTCAGCCTCCCCTCTGGAACCGCTCCTCAATTCGTCTTGACAGCCGTGCAGCGGTTTCTATCCTCCCACTCTGCCGCCCGGCCTCCCCGGCTCGATGAGCAAGCGCCGGATATCTTCGGCAAAGACGATCTCCGAGTCGTCTTCCGGTTCGTAGCCCAGCACCTCGCGGGCGTTGGACAGTGACCAAAAGGCGCGCGTGTTGTTGCTAATGCCATATACCACCTGCCAGGGAATGCCATGTGCATTGTCGATATTTGGCGCTTCGATCGCTTTGACAAACAGTTGGGTCAAATCGCGAGGGCTGATATAAGCGCCCAGATCGCGCTTGTAGTTGGCCGGATCATTGGTGTACAAGTTTATATCGAGAGGGCGTGGCGCACCAATGCGCACCATCACCACCCCCATCTTGCGGCCCGCTGCCAAATTTGACGTGTGGCTCTGGCGGCCTGACGCCTCATTAAAACCACCTAGACCATTGGCAAACAGAAACCCCAGATGCTCGTAGGTGGCTTTGGCCCAGCCGTAGAAATTGTCCGACAACGGTAGCGTGTAGGGGTCTAACATCTCCATCTGGCGCGTGTGAATAAGGTTGTGCTCATACCAGTCGGCAGCGTGGTTTGAGCTGGCAATGGCCACCCGAGGGACACCGGCTTCGTAGGCACAACGCAGCACGTTATAGGCCATGGTCACATTCTGGCTCTCATCGTAAAAATGCTCCAGGGGCTCCCCCGAACGGCGCTTATATCCCAAGTGAACCACCGCATCGACACCGTCGAACAAATGCGCGTACTTGCTTCGATCGGTGTCGATGAGGTCCGTCACCGCGACGTCATCGACGCGTTTACCCTCTCGATTCTCCGACTTCACATCGACGAGAACCATTTGGTAGTGATCGCGAAACGTGGGCAAGAGCTGGTCGGCAATGTAGCCGGTTGCACCTGTCATCAGCACTCTGTCAACCATTTTTGTATAGGCCTCCATCGATTGGGCTTGGGTCGTGCGATATCCACCGTGACCTGCATGGTGCACACAATGCTCGGCGAAAGCAAGTGCCGGGACATTCTGCCCACCATTGGCATGGCAATCAGTTTGGTACGTTTTATAGGTTTTGCTATGGGGGCGTAGTCTGCCAATATATCACAAGCGTCGGTGACAGAGAGACCTCGTTACGCTAACATGGCAAAGAGGTACGACACACATCTTGTTGCCATGGGAGGGCGACATCGATGTACATTACAGAAGGCCGTTTCAAAACAAATCGTGCTCCTCAGGCATCACGTCCGGTGGTGGGGTATCGACGCGGTCCGAACAGTCCCGTTGGCTGATGTCGCAGAATTGGCACTCTCCATAGCTCGGCAGGCGGATGAGCGGCGCGGTCCCGCCAATCTGCGCCATGGTCTGGCGAAATCGGGAGCGGAAGCGATCATCTACCGCGCGCGAGGGAATGTCCGTACTATCATGCCGATACAGCAGGCGGCCATGTATCGGCAGCGCCTGCCAGAGGGGGCGGACGTAGGGCAGGATCAGCATGTAAATCAGCACCTGCATATGGTCGGACACCCGTGGTGAGCCGGTTTTACAATCGATAATGTATACTTCTCGATCCCGCTCGATCACGAGATCCGGCTTACCCGCTAGGACGACTTCGTTCTGACCGCGCATTTTAAACGCATTTTGATCCTCCACCCGCACGTCGTAGCCTTTCGCTCGGCTGGTGGCGGCACAATCTCGCACCAGGGCGGCATGATCTGACGTCCATTTCGCCAAGTTAAAATTGCTCGGGCGCTTGTCATACATGTGGTGCGCACGAAACCACGCCGCCCATTCACACTGCAATTCTCCCGCCATGAACTTACTCACCCAGGTGACCCAGACATAGGGCATTTCACGTGGCGTGGCCATCGGACGCGTTCCTCATCTCATGGATTTCCATCACTCTCATCTCGCCAGACATCATGACGCAAATCGTGGGCAAAGTGAAGCGGCACCGGGTTGTATTTCTGTCGTCGCCATGTTATCTCTGAGTCTCATCCATGATGACGTATGCCTCCCTATCAGGAGACCGATAAAATTCGATGAAATCTTTTTCCTCGTCAGCACTGAATCTAACCCAGCCGATCTATCATCGCGGTGACGCTTTTGATCGCCTGCTCTTGAAGTGACAAGAGGTGGGGAAGGAGTGCGTTTGGCACAATATCTCTTTGGTTACGGCAGCTTAATCGATGCCGCAAGTCGCTCCAAGACCGGCGATACTGGACCGGCTTATCCCGTTCGGGTTGCAGGCTTGCAACGTGCCTGGCACGTCGTGGCCCCTCGCAGTGGTTATACCGTGGCTGGTGTGAAGCCGCAGCGGGAGGCGTCTTGCAACGGGGTACTCATGGAACTCGCCCCGCATGCATTGCCCCACTTTGATGCTCGGGAACGCCGGTATCATCGCGTCATCATTCCACAGCAGGCGGTCACCTGCTTATCCGGGGAGAGCTTGTCGTTCGCGACCATATGGGCTTACATGACCTCTTGTCCTGGAGTCCCTAGCGATGCCTATCCCCTTGTCCAATCCTATATCGATGTGATCTTAACCGGTTGTCTCGCCATTGGTGTCGACTTTGCCGTCGAGTTTATCGAGACCACACACGGCTGGGGATCAGCCTGGCTCAACGATCGTATGCATCCGCGTTACCGGCGTGCCATGGCCGAGACCCCCCGAGCCGCGGAGATTGATCAGCAGCTACACGCACTCGTGCCACACGCGTTTTCACACCGCCGCGATCCTGTGAGATAAGGGATCTAGCATGACGAAAATTGGTCTAATTGCGGATTCACCAGGAATCCTTTCTGGAAGCCCCGGCGTTCAGGCCGGGGAGGAAAGAAAGGTTGCCCCAACGGGGCAAGAATCTTTCTTAGTCAAGCTTAATGGTAATTGACTGCCAACCACACCCGCGTATAATGCCCCCATTGGCACTGGCCGCCTCCGGGTGTGTGCTAGGGCCGACAGATACCCAATGTTTTGGGACGGGCTGGAGGCCAG
>Ga0214472_10006458_pt1 | contig 12279 bp, 10 predicted proteins | sample RVTome_6_FD_207662 | JGI IMG/M metagenome (GOLD analysis project Ga0214472, IMG submission 207662) | Soil microbial communities from uranium-contaminated site in the Upper Colorado River Basin, Wyoming, United States - RVT140D175 | ecosystem: Environmental > Terrestrial > Soil > Contaminated >... | reverse complement strand
CGGTCTACGTGCTCATCGAGCAGGCCGACGGGTTCCTGGGCTCGCCGACCGGAAGCCAGCTCCCCCGCATTCTCGTTCGAACCGACTCGACCGTAGCCTTGGGCACTGTCCGCGAACGACTTCTCGAGCTCGAGCCGCGCCTCCGTTCAGTCGATATCCTGCCGATGACCGGAGCCCGTGCCGACTCCCTCGCGCGGGAGCGTTTCAACGCGGTCCTCATGGGCATCTTTGGCGTCATGGCGCTGGTCCTGACCCTGGTCGGCCTGTACGGCATGCTCGCCGACGCCGTCGGCCGGCGCGTCCAGGAGATCGGCATTCGCATGGCGCTGGGTGCCCGCCCCGGCAGCATGCTCGGCCTCGTCCTGACCCAGGCCATGGCCGCAGTGGGTGCCGGCCTCGTCTTCGGCCTGGCGGGCGCGGTGGCCGCCGGAAACCTGCTGCAAAGCATGGTCCACGAGATCAGCCCGACGGACCCACGGTTGCTCGGCGGCGTCGCGGCAATGTTCCTCGTCGTCGCGCTGCTCGCCGGCGCGCTGCCGGCCCTGCGGGCCACGCGGATCGACCCGGTGGAGGCGCTGCGGGCCGACGGGTAGATCGACCCGGTGGAGGCGCTGCGGGCCGACGGGTAGATCGACCAGCACCCTTGGGGTCGATCTCTTGGAGATCAAGTGGCCGTTTCATGGACGCGGGAACGAACCCACGAGGGCCGCCCACGTCTATGCTCAACTCGAGACTTCGCTCAGGGCCCGGCTCAGCAGATCATCGACACCGAGCTCGACCGCCCAGCGACGCAAGTACTGGAGGTCCAGGCGGTTGCGCTGCACCCGCAGGACGCCCAGCACATCGGCCCACTGGCGCTCGGAAGTCTCGTTTCCGAGTCGGTACCACTCGAGCTTCGCCAGAATGACGTCCTCGGGGGCGGCGAACTTGATCTGTCTCGAGTCGGCATCGTCGACGAGCGTATCGTTCATGCTACGGGCGAGCGCCTGCCGGTCGTACCGTCGTTGCTTGGGCAAGAACACGTCGACCTTCATCATCGTTCCCTGATGGATCAGGTTGAACGAAGAGCAGTCGCGCACGGCGGAGCGAACCGTGCTCTCCTCGACGAAGTAGTCTTCTTGCAGCACCCCGACGAGTTTGCCGATGTGTGCCGCTTCGAGCTCGGCAACGATGTCGACGTCCATAGTGGCCCGCGCCATACCGTGCACCGAGCTGGCGACCGAACCGCCCACCTGGTAACGAACGCCGAGCCGTTCCAGAACATCGATCACCGGCTCGAGCGCGGCCAGCAGATCGGGCTTGCTCACGCTCCCCGCGCCCGACACCGACGGAGCTGGGCGGCGACAGCGTCGCCATAGTGCAGGGCGACGAACGCCAGGTCGATGTCCTCCTCCGAGGCGTCCGGCATGCTACGGCGTAGCGCCCGCCGCGACAGCGAGGCGACGGTGGTGCTCAACGAGCGCACCGCCGCGAAGCGCTGTGCCGGCGTGGCATCTCGCATCAAATCGACTTGTCGCTGCAGGGCGTTCGGACCGGTGTCGAGAAGCGGCATTTCGATGACTCGCGGCGGCTTTCGATGCGGTCAATCTAGCAGATTCCCGATCCCACTGATCGCCGCCGGCAGCTCCCGAATCTCCCCCGCTGGGCAGCGAGCTCGTCTGGTCGCGGCCGTCTCCTACCGTCGGATCTCCCCTGCTCAACAGCGAGCTCGTCCGGTGGTGGCCGTTTCCTACCGTGATGGAGAAACCGCCGTCACCTGCTTCTCCGCCCGCCGTCGCTGGTTCTCCTGCAGGTGCCGCTTGCGCAGCCGCAGGGAGCGCGGCGTGACCTCGAGCAGCTCGTCGTCCTCGAGGAACTCGAGGGACTCCTCGAGGGTGAAGCGGATCGGCGGGCTCAGGGCGATGGCGTCGTCCTTGCCGGCGGCGCGCATGTTGGTGAGCTTCTTGCCCTTCAGCGGGTTGACCGTCAGGTCGCGATCGCGGGCGTTGATGCCGACGATCTGCCCCTCGTAGACCTCCTCGCCGGGGCCGATCATCAGCTCGCCGCGCTCCTGCAGGTTGAAGAGCGCGTAGCCGAGCGCTTTGCCGGCCGCCATCGAGACCAGGGCGCCGTTGGGGCGGCGGGCGCGCGCCATGCGCTTGAGAGGGCCGAAGTGGTCGAAGGTATGCACGAAGATCCCGGAGCCCGAGGTCATCGTGCGGTACTCGGACTGAAAGCCGATCAGGCCGCGGGTCGGGATGAGGTAGTCGAGCCGCACGCGGCCCTTGCCGTCGGGGCGCATGTCCTGGAGGTCGCCGCCGCGGGCGCCGAGGGCCTCCATGACGGCGCCCCGGTGCCTGTCCTCGATATCGACGCTGAGCTGCTCGAAGGGCTCGTGGCGGGCGCCGTCGACCTCGTGCACGACGACACGCGGGCGCGAGACGGCCAGCTCGTAGCCCTCACGGCGAATTAGCTGCTCGGATTCCTGGCGCGCGATGTCGAAGCTCTTTACGCCTTGCATCCTTCCGTCCGACTTCCTACTATGTCGCTCGACGACTGTCGCATGCCGACCTAGATCAGATTCGCCGACCGGGAATCCCTCGACCGCATGGCCGCCACGCCTCCTCCGCTCCTGCGCCTCCTCCTGCGTCTCTACCCCCGCGCCTACCGCGCGAGGTGGGCGGAGGAGATGGAGGCCTGCTACCGGCAGGACCGGGCGCGCTCGGGAGGAGGCGTGCGCTTCCACGTGGGGGCGGTGGTCGATCACGTGCGCGCCGCGCATGCGGTGCGCCGCCGAGGGCGGACCCACCGCGACCGGTCCCAGCCTCACCCCACCCGGGAGGACCGCATGAAGACTCTTCTCGACGACGTCGGTCACGCCGCCCGCGCGCTGCGACGCGCTCCCGCCTTCACCGCGTTCGCGGTCCTCACCTTGGCCCTCGGCATCGGCGCCACGACGGCCGCGTTCACCGTGTTGGACCGAGTGGTGCTCCGGCCGCTGCCGTATCCCGGGGCGGAGCGCATGGTGGTGGTGGGGGCGACGTTCACCCTGCGCCCGGACGAAGTAGGCGGCGCCAGCGCGAACTTCCTCGACGCGCTCGTGGCGTCCCCCGGACCGGCCGAAGCGGTGGTCGGCGTGGGAGAGGGCTCGGCCGTGCTCAGAGGCGCGGGCGAGCTCGAAACGATCGGCCTCGCGCGGGTCACGGACGGCTTCTTCGCTTTTTTTGGAGCGCGAGCGGCCGCGGGCCGCCTCTTCACCTCCGCGGACCAGCGGCCTGGGGGCGAGCGGATCGCGGTGCTCGGCCACGCCCTGTGGACCACCCGCTTCGGGAGCGACCCGGAGGTCGTCGGTTCGATCGTGCTGCTCGACGACGTTCCGCACACGGTCGTAGGGGTGCTGAACCGCGACTTCGCCCCGCCCGAACGGCTGGTGTCGGCGGAAACGAGGGCCTGGGTGCCCCTCCGCAGCGCCGGGTTGAGCGAGGGCGAGCGGTTCTTGCACTTCTTCATTCGCTCGGCGGCGCGTCTTCGTCCGGGCGTCGAACCCTCTGCTTTCGAGGCACGTGCGGACGGGATCCTGCGCGCGACGTACGGCGAGAGGCTCCCGAGCTACATCGGAGGCGCGGCAGCCAGGGATCTTCAGGAGGCCACCGTGGGCGGCGTCGGGTCCGCACTCGGGCGTGCCGTAGCCGCCGTGGCACTCCTCCTCATCATCGCCTGTGTCAACACCGCCGGGCTGCTCCTTACCCGGGGATCGGAGCGAGCGCGGGAGCTCGCGGTCCGATCGGCTCTGGGGGCGGGGCCCGTCAGGCTGCTGCGCCAGCTTGCCTGCGAGAGCTTCCTCCTGGCGATCGCGGCCGCGGTCGCCGGCGGCACCGTGGCGTTTCTGGCCGTGGATGCGTTTCGAAGGCATGCGCCCGCCGACCTCCCGCGGCTCTCCGAGCTCACGGTGGACGGTCGCGGGTTTGCGTTCGCCGCCGCCGCCGGACTCGTCACCGCCCTGCTCTCCGGGATTCCCGTCGCCGTGATCGCGATACGGCGCGCCGGCCCCGGCGTCGGGCGCACCACGACCCCCGCAGACGGCCCCGCGCGGAGCGTCCTCGTCGTCGCCGAGACGACCCTCGCCGTCATGTTGGTGGTGGGAGCTGGCCTCCTCGCCCGCGACCTCGTGCGTCTCTCCACAGAGGACCCCGGGTTCGATCCGGACGGGGTGATCGCGGTGAGCGTCGATCTCCGTAGCCGGTCAATGGAGCCTGAGGAGCGGAGGCGCTTCTGGCGCGCCCTGTCGGACCAGGCGGCCGCCTTCCCGGGGGTCACGGCGGTCGCTCTCGCCAGCTCGCTGCCGTACGGAGGAACCGGAGTCATGCGACTCGGGTACCTTCCCGAGGGTTGGGAGAGAGCGGAAGACTTTCCGCTCATTGCGAGTACGTCGATCGGCGGCGACTACCCGACGACGATGGGGGTCGCCGTCGTCGAGGGACGGATGCTGACCGCGGACGACGCCGCGAGCGGCGGGATCATGGTCAACGAAGCCTTTGTGCGTGCCTTCTGGCCCGGCGAGGCCGCCGTGGGCCGTACCGTTGACGCCGACCGGAGCGAGGAGGTGATCGGCGTCTTGGCGGACACCCGCCGTCTGCCCGGAATCCCTGTCGAGCCGATCGTGTACCAGCACGCGGAAAGCGGTCCTTCCCTCGTGCTCCTGGTACGCGCGGGCGGGGCGGAGGCGGCGCTCGTTCCGGCGCTCCGCGATCTCGTGCAACGGCTGGACGCGAACCTGCCGGTGGGCGAGGTGTCGACGCTCGAGTCGCTCGCCTGGCGCTCCCTCGCTCGGCCGCGCTTCTACGCCGGTCTGTTCTCGAGCATCGGGCTGACAGCGCTCCTGCTGGCGCTCGTCGGCATCTACGGAACCACGGCGTACGCGACGCGCTCCCGGACGCGGGAGATCGGGATCCGGATGGCTCTGGGCGCAGGGACGGGGCGGATCGTCTCGGAAGTCGCGCTGCGCACGGCGCTCGCCCTTTCGGCCGGCATCGTGGCGGGTCTCGTAGCGGTGGCCCTGGCCGCCCGCGGACTGGACGACTTCCTCGTCACGCTGGAGCCCCGTGACGTCTCCACCTATGGCCTGGTAGCCGCGTTGGTCCTTGCCTCGGGACTCGCGGCAGCCCTCCTCCCCGCTCGCCGCGCGAGCCGGGTCGATCCGGCGTCGACCCTGAGAGAGGAGAAGTGACCGGTGACCCCGATGACCACGCGCACGCTCCAGATCCTCCTCGCCCTGGTGGACGGACCACTCCACGGCTACGGCATCAAGCAGAGCGTCGAGGAACGCACCGACGGGGCGGTGAGCCTGGGCTCCGGGACCCTCTACGAGACGGTGCACCGGCTGGTCCAGCAGGGCCACATCGAGGAGGTCCCCGCTCCCGAGAACGAGCCGCCCTCGGGCGGTCCTCCCCGGCGTTTTTACGCCATCACGACGGCGGGACGGTCAATGCTCCGTGATGAGCTCCGCCGCATGGACTCGGTAGTGCGCTTCGCGCGGGAGCGGAACCTGATCGATGAAAAGATCACAGGCTGACAAATGATACCAGGCCAGCTCTCGATTATCTGGCATCACTGATGCATCGCGTTCATAGGACGAACGGTTCCGACCTTCATCCTCGCCGCGCGCGCTGGCTCAGGGCGACCGCCGGTCGGCTGCCGCGAAGGTACGCGAAGGTGACCTTTACGTGTCCAGGCTAACGGATTGCGCGAGAAAGCTAGGGATGGCGCAAGAGCGGATATGCGGCGAGGAGTTCTCAATCATCCCGGCTGCCAGCCTCGGGATCGATGACGTACATGCCCTCCGCGCGTGCTGCGTCGAGCGACCGTCGGTCGCCAGCCACGAAGGTGACTTCGGTGTCCAGCAAGCTCTGCAACCGGAGAGCCGAGGCCACATGCACCGCATCCAGGGCGCGCAGCGGGTGTCGCCGAACGAGATCGCGGGCAAGATGCAGCACCTCGTCCCGGAGGTGCACGCGGACGTAGGACGGCCAGTCGTCCTCGAACTGGGCGCGAATCTCGTCGAACTGGCTGTTGGTGAGCTCGTCGTCGCGTCGCTTGCGCGAGAGTCCGGAGTACACTTCAACGTACGCCAGCGTTGCGGTGCTGGCGGGTGCTCGCTCCAGAACGAGCTTCTCGACTTGGGCCGACCCCGTCTCCTCTACGAACCGTTTGATGAGGGCGCTCGTATCGAGATAGATCAACCGCGTTCCTCGAGGATGACCTGGGAGACGGGGCGCCCCTTGACTTCGACGCGCCGGAGGCGGCGCACAGGGCGACGGACGGCCGCGGCCACCACGTCATCTGCGGCAAGGCGCGCGAGGCGTGCCTCGAGATGCGCATCTTGAGTCGCGGCCTCGACGCGATGGAGGATCACGACGGGCCGTCCGCGATCGGTGACGATCACCTCTTCGCCGCGGCGCACTCGGCGCAGGTAGTGCGAGAGCCTGTTCTTGAGTTCCTTGACGCCGACGGTGCTCATTTCAAGTAGCTACTGTAGCTACTACGACTCTGCCGGTCAACCGCGAGCGCACCTCCAGTGGGTGATGCTTGCGTCGCGGATCGCGTTGCGCGCCGCTGAGCCGTCGTGGGACGAGGACCTACGAAACCCCCGCGACCTGCTTCTCCGCCCGCCGCCGCTGGTTTTCCTTCAAATGCCGCTTGCGCAGCCGCAATGAGCGGGGCGTGACCTCGAGCAGCTCGTCGTCCTCGAGGAACTCGAGGGACTCCTCGAGGGTGAAGCGGATCGGCGGGCTCAGGGCGATGGCGTCGTCCTTGCCGGCGGCGCGCATGTTGGTGAGCTTCTTGCCCTTCAGCGGGTTGACCGTCAGGTCGCGGTCGCGGGCGTTCATGCCGACGATCTGCCCCTCGTAGACCTCCTCGCCGGGGCCGATCATCAGCTCGCCGCGCTCCTGCAGGTTGAAGAGCGCGTAGCCGAGCGCCTTGCCGGCCGCCATCGAGACCAGGGCGCCGTTGGGGCGGCGGGCACGCGTCATGCGCTTGACCGGGCCGAAATGGTCGAACGTATGCACGAAGATGCCGGACCCCGAGGTCATCGTGCGGTACTCGGACTGGAAGCCGATGAGGCCGCGGGTCGGGATGAGGTAGTCGAGCCGCACGCGGCCCTTGCCGTCGGGGCGCATGTCCTGCAGGTCGCCGCCGCGGGCGCCGAGCGCCTCCATGACAGCGCCCCGGTGCCTGTCTTCGATATCGACGCTGAGCTGCTCGAAGGGCTCCTCGCGCACGCCGTCGACCTCGTGCACGACGACGCGCGGCCGGGAGACGGCGAGCTCGTAGCCCTCGCGCCGCATGTTCTCAAGCAGGATCGACAGGTGCAGCTCGCCGCGGCCGGAGACCTTGAAGCGGTCGGGGCTGTCGGTCTCCTCGACGCGCAGGGCGACGTTGTGCAGCGCCTCGCGCGCCAGGCGCTCGCGCAGTTGCCGCGAGGTGACGTACTTGCCGTCCTGGCCGGCCAGCGGCGAGGTGTTGGTCTCGAAGCTCATCGAGATGGTGGGCTCGTCGACGGTCAGCGCCGGCAGCGCCTCGACGTGCTCGGGATCACAGATCGTGTCGGAGATGCGCGGCTCGGGGATGCCGCTGAAGGCGACGATGTCGCCGGCGGTGGCCGCTTCCACCTCGGTGCGCTCGAGGCCGTGGAAGCCGAGCACCTGCAGGATGCGCTCCTCGCGCTCGTTGCCGTCGCGGTCGATCACCGTCACCGGCATGTTGCGCCGCAGCGTGCCGCGGGTGATGCGGCCGATCCCGATGGCGCCGACATACGACGAGTAGTCGAGCGAGCTGACCTGCACCTGCAGCGGCCCCTCGGGATCGACGACGGGCGCCGGCACGTTGTTGACGATGGTCTCGAACAGCGGCGTCATGTCGGTGCCTGGCCGGCCCATGTCGAGCGTGGCGGTGCCGAGGATCGCCGACGTGTAGACCACCGGGAAGTCGAGCTGCTTGTCGGTGGCGCCCAGCCGATCGAACAGATCGAAGGTCTCCTCGTGCACCCAGTCGGGGCGGGCGGCGTCGCGATCGATCTTGTTGATGACCACGATCGGATGGAGGCCGTGCTTGAAGGCCTTCTGGGTGACGAAGCGCGTCTGCGGCATCGGCCCCTCGACGGCATCGACGAGCAGCAGCACCGAGTCGACCATCGACAGGACCCGCTCCACCTCGCCGCCGAAGTCGGCGTGGCCCGGCGTGTCGACGATGTTGATCCGGTAGCCGTTCCAGAGCACCGAGGTGTTCTTGGCCAGGATCGTGATGCCGCGCTCCCGCTCCAGGTCGTTGGAGTCCATGATGCGCTCCTGCAGCTCGCCGCGCTGCTGGAAGGTCCCCGACTGGGTCAGCATCTCGTCGACCAGCGTCGTCTTGCCGTGGTCGACGTGGGCGATGATGGCGATGTTGCGGAGGTGCGAGATCATGGCGGTGGCGTGCCTGCTTGCGCCCGGGGGCGTGCGATGGATGCGCGACAACCCCGGCGATTGGCTGCCGGCAGTCGGTTGCCGGCACATTCGTAGCGTCTGTTTGAAAAACGTGAGGGCCGCGTAGGGCCTGGGCTGTTGTCAGGCGCGGTCCGTTGGTGGCAGCGGCCGGGGGTTACCGGCTGCCGCGCGCCTCATGGGAACTCTCATTCTAGCAGCAGTAGCCGCTCCGTGAAGCACCCGAACCCTGTTTCCGAGCCCGGCCGCTGGAGAGGCGCAATTGGGCGCCGGGTGGACAGCAGCGGCGATCGTCTCCACACGCGAGGGCCGGGCAGCTTGGCCAGATCACGGCGGCGAGGGGGCTGAGCCCGTCGGCCATGCGGACGCGCCACCCGCGTGGCCGTCTAATGGAGGTGGAAGAGTCAAAAGGCTCCTGGCACATTGCCATGCAATGCATTACAATGCGATTCGACCGATTCGAGAGGATCTCCGATGCGCGATCAGCTCACCATTCGACTGCCCGCCGACCTGAGCCACGCGCTCGATGTGGCGGCCCGCAAGTCGGAGCGCAAGCGCTCCGAAATCGTGCGTATGGCGCTGCGGGAGTTCCTCGAAGTGGGGCCATCCAGGGAACAGCCGCCGTCGAGCCGCGTCAGCGGGCTCATCGGATCGCTCGAATCGGGCGTTCCGGATCTGGCCGAGAAGCATCGCGAGTATCTCTTGGAAGCGCTGCAGCGCGACGAATGAGCCTCTTGCTCGACACCGGGGCCCTGGTCACGCTGTTGGACCGGAGCCAGCCCAACCACCGGGCGTTCGCCGCGTTTTTCAAGGATTGGCGGGGTGCTGTGGTCAGCACGGAGGCTGTCTTGACCGAGTCGTCCCATCTACTCGGTCGCGTTGTCGGTGGGCGGGCTGTTTGCCTCGACTTTTTCATCGCGGGGGGCGCCCTCCTCGTCCCACAATCGCGGGCGGTACTCGGTCGATGTCGCGATCTCATCAAGCGCTACGCTGACGTACCGATGGACTACGCGGATGCAACCATCGTCGCGCTGGCAGAAGACTTGGGCACCAATCTCGTCTTCACGACCGATCGCAAGGACTTTTCGATCTACCGCATCGGCAAGAAGAAACGCTTCAAGATCGTTCCCTGATCACGCAGCCAGGCGAGATGTCGGGCGTCCCGCGCGCCGACGCGCGCCGCCGCCTTGACCTCGACAGCCACCACGCGCCCACCGCCTTCCAAGACCAGGTCGATTTCGAGTATCCATTTCCGGGATCCTACAGTATCCATTTCCGGATATCTGGAGTACCCGTTTTCGGAAGATCTGGGGTCGCATTTTCGGATCAACGCCTCCGCCGGGGTTCCTTGCCTGCAGAGGACCTCCGTCAAGCCGACTCCTCCGGCACGCCATTCTTCATCGACTCGGGTGCTCCGCGGGAGCATCCATGGCTGCGGCAGCGGTGGATATACGCCCTCGTGCAGTGCAACGAGTTCCTTGGGCCAGCATGCAGGAAGGGCTAGTGTTGCTCACACCATGTCCCGCGGAATCATCGTCTCGTCGAGCCGCATCGATTTCGGCACGGTTGCGAGATGCGTGCTCTTGGCGACCGCGGTGGCGCTGGGGGCGGGCTGTGGAGCCCTCGGCGAGAATACCGCCGACGTCGCCGATCCGTCAGCGCCGGCCGATCTCGTGCTGCGCGGCGGAGCGGTCTACACGATGGATCCGGAGCGGCCATGGGCTTCGGCGCTGGCGGTGGCCGGTGAGCGCATCGTCTGGGTTGGCGACGGCGAGGAGGCCAGCCGCTGGATCGGGCCCGCGACGCGGGTGATCGAGCTTACCGGGGAGATGGTGCTGCCGGGGTTTCAGGACGCCCACGTGCATCCGATCTCGGGAGGGATCGAGCTCGGGGAGTGCGACCTGAACGGCCTCGATACGGCCGCCGGCGTCCTCGCCGCGGTGCGGGCCTGCGCCGAGCGCACGCCGGCCGGCGAGTGGGTCCGCGGCGGCGGCTGGGATCTGCCGTTGTTTCCCAACGCCAACCCGCGGCGCGAAGCGCTCGACGAGATCGCCCCCGGGCGGCCGGTGTTCCTGAGCGCCGCCGACGGCCATTCGGCGTGGGTGAGCAGCCGCGCCCTCGTGCTCGCCGGCGTCACCGCGGCCACCCCCGATCCGCCCAACGGCCGCATCGAGCGCCAGCCGGGCAGCGGCGAGCCTTCCGGGACGCTGCGCGAGTCGGCGATGGGGCTGGTGTCGCGGCTGCTTCCGGCCCACGACGACGAGGACCGCCGCGCCGGCCTGCGGCGCGCCGTCGAGATGGCGAATGGATTCGGCATCACCTCGTGGCTCGAGGCCAGCGCCTCGGAGCGCTCGCTCGCCGCCTACCGGGCGCTCGACGATGCCGGCGAGCTGACGGTGCGGACGTCGGTCGCCATCGAGGTCGATGACGCCGGCGAGGTCGAGCGCGTGCGCGATCTGAGCCGGCGCTACCGGGGCGGCCGCGTGCGCGTGCAGACCGCCAAGATCTTCGCCGACGGCGTGATCGAGGCGCAGACGGCCGCGTTGCTGGAGCCGTACGTCGGCACCGGCGAGCGCGGCGACGCCAACCTCGAGCCGGAGGAGCTGACGGAGCTCGTCACCGCCCTCGACGCCGCCGCCTTCCAGGTCCACGTCCACGCCATCGGCGACCGCGCCATCCGCGACGCCCTCGACGCGTTCGCCGCGGCCCGGGCCGCCAACGGCGTTCGCGACGCCCGCCACACGCTCACCCACATCCAGCTCTTCGACCCCGCCGACATCCCGCGCCTCGCCGAGCTCGAGGTGGTCGCCGCCTTCCAGCCGCTGTGGGCCTACGCCGACACCTACATCACCGAGCTCACCGAGCCGGTGATCGGCCCCGGCCGCTCCCGCTGGCTGTATCCGATCCGCAGCGTCGCCGAGGCCGGCGCCACGCTGGCCTGCGGCAGCGACTGGTCGGTGACCTCGATGAACCCGCTGCTAGGCATCGAGGTCGGCGTCACCCGGCGGGCGCCGTTAGCGGACGCGGACGGTGCCGCCTGGATCCCCGAGGAGCGCGTCGACCTGCACTCGATGCTCGCCTGCTACACCACCGGCGCCGCCTGGTCGCTGTTTCAGGAGAACGAGACCGGCTCGTTGAGCGCCGGCAAGGCGGCCGACCTGATCGTGCTGGATCGCAACCTCTTCGAGATTCCCCCCGAGCAGATCAGCGACGCCCGCGTCGTGCTGACGCTGCTCGCCGGCCGCGAGGTCTACCGGGAATCAGGGTGGCAGGGGCCCGCAGCGGGGCGGTAAGGGAAGGCGCCGGGGAGGAGCGAACTGGGGGATCCTCTCCTGGTCCCGGCCTCGTGAAACCTCGCCGCCTGATCCCGGCCTGGTGAAACCCCGTCGCCTGAGCCCGGCCTGGTGAAACCCCGTCGGCGAATCCCCGTAGTTGATCCAGGCCGTGGCGCCCATGCGCCCGGCCGCTTCCGACACCGCACTTGAGGCTCCGATGCCCGCCAGCCAGCTCCGCTACGTCGCCCGCAAGCTCGTTCACTCGCCGATGTTCACGACCGTCGCGCTGCTGACGCTGGCGCTGGCGATCGGCGCCAACACGGCGGTCTTCAGCGTCGTCAACGGCGTCCTGCTCGAGCCGCTGCCGTTCGAGGACCCCGAGCGGCTGGTCGGCCTGTGGCACGCGGCCCCCGGATTGGGCTTCGAGGTCGTCAACCAGTCGCCGGCGCTGCACTTCACCTACAGCGAGGAAGGGCAGGCCTTCGAGGACGTCGGCATGTGGAACAACTCGTCGTCCTCGGTGACCGGCCTCGACGAGCCCGAGG
>Ga0214472_10006457_pt1 | contig 12282 bp, 9 predicted proteins | sample RVTome_6_FD_207662 | JGI IMG/M metagenome (GOLD analysis project Ga0214472, IMG submission 207662) | Soil microbial communities from uranium-contaminated site in the Upper Colorado River Basin, Wyoming, United States - RVT140D175 | ecosystem: Environmental > Terrestrial > Soil > Contaminated >... | reverse complement strand
GATCGCCTCGGGGGGCTGCGTGCCCCAGACGCGCACCAGGCCCGAGGGGGCCCCGAACGCGTCGAGGACGTTCCACAGCGCCCGGCGCCGCCGGGCCGTCGATGCGACGGGCCGACGCGTGGCGAGAGAGGCCCGCTCGATGAGCCCGATCGCGGCGCCCTTGGGGAGCAGGCTCCACTCGCTCTTCGAGCCCGCGAGCTCGTAGGTGGTCGCGCTCAGCACGCCGTGATCGCGCGGAAAACGCCCGGTCATCAGCGTGGTCCAGAGCGGCGGCGCCTCGGTGGGCCGCAGCGTCGCGAGCGCGCCCAAAGCGCCCCGGCGCGCCAGCCGCGCGAGGATCGGGGAGCGCGAGGGCTCCGCCGTCACGTCGCGCACGCCGAGGCCGTCGATCCCGACGACGAAGATCCGGCGCGACGGCTGGGCCGCGTCGAGCCGCACCGGCACCGCCTTGCGCGATGGCGGGGGCTCCGGTCGCAGCGCGAGCGGTAGCGCGATCGCCGCCGCCGGCGCGAGGATGGCCAGGACGCTCGCGAGCGGGCGATCGCGCTGCGGGTAGAGCCAGAGATCCAGCCCGATCGCGACGAACACCGCGGTCGCGGCGCTCACCATCACGGCCGAGAGCGCCAAGGCCCGCAGCGTCTCGATCGGCAGCGCGTGGCGGTAGGCGAGCAGGTTGGACCAGTAGAGCCCAGCCACCAGCGCGAGCGTCGCGAAGGCGAACACGGCGAAGAAGGGGCGCTTCGGGATCACCGGGCGGCCCGGTTGCCACCAGCGCAGCGCGCTCCCGGCCGCGGCCAGCAGGGCGAGCGCCAGTGTTCCGACGGCCGCCCAGGGCAGGAACAGGCACGCGGCGAGTGCCATGGTCTCGTCGCGCAGTCGCAGCGAGGGGTTCAGGTAGAGTGCGAGCGTCGAGAGCGCGGCGGCGCCGATCGAGGACACGAGGGCCGCACTCAGGAGCATCCGGCCGGACACGGGACCTGAAGCGTATCCGAACGAGCGACCCCGGTCGACGTGCGGGGCGGCGCCGCAGTAGGATCGGCCGGATGTCCGCCAACCGAACCTCGTTCCTGGTCGGCCGCGAGGGAATCGGCGGGCCGTACTTCTTGCTGACCTTCCTGCACCCCGAGACCGCGCGCGAGGCGCGCCCCGGCCAGTTCGTGATGATCAAGGTCGGGGTGTCGGCCGAGCCGCCGCTGCGCCGGCCGTTCTCGATCCTCGAGGCGAGCCCCGAGCGCGAGACCTTCACGCTGTTCGTGAAGGCGATCGGACCCGGGTCGAGCGCGCTCTGCGCGCTGCCCGTGGGCGGCGTCGCGCAGTGCCTCGGGCCGCTCGGCCGTCCCTTCTCGCCCCCGCCGGACGGGACCGAGGCGGCGCTCGTGGGCGGCGGCTACGGTGTCGCCCCCTTCAGCTTCCTGGGCAGCGAGCTCGCCCACCGCGGCGGCGCCGCGCGCCTTTTCTACGGAGGCCGCACGCGTGCCGAGCTGCCCCTCCTCGCGCGGCTTCGAGCGCAGGGCATGGAAGTGGTGCCGGCCACCGAAGACGGAAGCGTCGGAACTCCGGGACGCGTCACGCTTCCGCTCGAGGCTCACCTCGATGCGGCGAAACACCCGCAGCGCCTCTACGCGTGCGGTCCCGAGGCGATGCTGCACGCCGTCGCCCGGATCGCGGCCGCCCGCGGACTCGAGGCGGAGGTGAGCCTCGACCCGTGGATGGGGTGCGGGGTGGGCACCTGCCTCGGGTGCGTCGTGCGCGTTCAGGGTCGGGACGACGCCCGCTGGACGTATCGCTGCGCCTGCACCGAGGGACCGGTCTTCGACGCGGCGCGCGTGGTCTGGCCGGGCGAAAGCGAGTCCCGCGCGCGCCAGGCGGCCGGAGGCCGCACGTGAAGCTCGCGGTCGAGCTCGCCGGCATCCGGCTCAAGAACCCGCTGCTCGCGGCATCGGGTACCTTCGGCTACGGGGTCGAGTACGAGGGCATCATCGAGCTCGCGACACTCGGCGGGATCGTCTCGAAGGGCCTCTACCTCGAGCCGCGCGACGGCGCGCCTCCGCCGCGGATCGCCGAAACGCCCTCGGGCCTGCTGAATGCGATCGGGCTGCAGGGTATCGGGATCCACGCCTTCGTCAAGGACGTGCTGCCGCGGCTGCGGGCGCACGACACGGCTCTTTTCGTGAACGTGTGCGGCGACACGGTCGAGGAGTACGCCGAGGTGGCGCGGGTCTGCGACGGCGCGCCGGGGATCGCCGGCCTCGAGGTCAACATCTCCTGCCCCAACGTGAAGCAGGGCGGCATGGCCTTCGGCGGCGACCCGCGCATGACCCACGCCGTGGTGGCGGCCGTGCGCGCCGCGACGCGGCTGCCGGTGATCCCGAAGCTCTCGCCGAACGTGGCCGACATCACGCTGTTCGCGCGGGCGGCCGAGGAGGCCGGCGCCGACGCCCTCTCCTGCATCAACACGCTGCTCGGGCTCGCGATCGACGTCGAGACGCGCCGGCCCAAGCTCGGCTTCGGCACGGGCGGCCTCTCGGGGCCCGCGATCCGCCCCGTGGCGGTGCGCATGGCGTGGCAGGCGGCGCGCGCGGTGCGGATCCCGGTGATCGGCATCGGCGGGATCGCCTCGGCCCAGGACGCGCTCGAGTTCCTGATCGCCGGCTGCCACGCGGTGCAGATCGGCACGGCGAACTTCGTCGATCCCGGGATCTACGAGCGCGTGCTCGCCGAGCTCGGCGCCTACCTCGAGCGGCACGGCAAGAGCGACATCCGAGAGGTGGTGGGAACGCTCGAGTACCCGGGCGAGGCGAGCGAGTGCAAGACCGGAGGGACCCCGTGAACGCACGCGACCGACTGATCGTGGCGCTCGACGTGCCGAAGGCCGAAGCCGCCCGGGCCCTCGTGGACCGGCTGGCCGGCCACGTGGGCCTGTTCAAGGTCGGCAGCCAGGCGTTCACCGCGGCCGGACCCGAGCTGGTGCGCGAGATCGTGGCGCGCGGCGAGCGTGTCTTCCTCGATCTCAAGTTCCACGACATCCCGAACACCGTCGCAGGCGCCGTCGCCAGCACCGCGCAGCTGGGCGTATCGCTCGCCACGCTCCACGGCCTGGGCGGCCGCGCGATGCTGGAGGCGGCGGTCGGGGCGCTGCCGGCGATGGGCACGAAGCTCCTGGCGATCACGATCCTGACGAGCCACGACGAGGAGACACTCGGCGAGATCGGCGTGAACGGAGGGATGGCCGACTCCGTTCGGCGGCTGGCGCTGCTCGCGAAGGAGGCGGGAATGGACGGCGTCGTCGCCTCGCCCCACGAAGTCGGCCTGATCCGCGAGGCCTGCGGCGCCGGCTTCCTGATCGTGACGCCCGGAATCCGGCCGGCCGGTGCTTCGAGCGGCGACCAGGCGCGCGCGGCGACCCCGGCCGCGGCGCTCGCCGCCGGGGCCGATTACCTGGTCGTTGGCCGGCCCATCACCGAGGCCTCGGACCCGGCGGCGGCCGCGGACGCGATCGTGCGCGAGATGGAGCGTGCGGGCCGCTAGTTAATTCAGTTCGCGAGCCGCTCTGCCCAGGGCGTACGCGGGTGGTCGGTGCGGAGGCTGCGCCGCCAGGCTGCGGCGCCGTCCGCGTCGCCCGCGGCCTCGCGCGCGAGCGCACCCGAGTAGAGCGCCTGAGGGCGGTAGGGGCCGGAGCCCGCCTCGACCACGGGCGTGAAGGCCTGGCCGGCCAGCCGCGGGTGCCCGGCCCGCAGCAGCGCCTCGCCGCGCAGGCAGAGCCACTCGTTCCGCCGCGCATCCTCGGTCCCGACGAGGTCGATCGCGTGGCGGGCGTACTCGGCCGCCGCGTCCCAACGCTCCTCGGCGAAGGCGCGCGAGGCGCGCTCGTCGAGCCACGCCACGTCGACCGCGGGTTTCGGCCCGGGAGCGAAGCGCAGCGCGGCGAGCCCGGCGACGATCGCGAGCGGCAGGATCCGCAGCAGGGCGACGCGCCAACGCTCGTCCCCGTCGCTGCGCGCGCCCGGCGCAGGCGCGGCCGACTCCCCCGCCCTCCGACCCACGCTGCTGCGCGCCAGGGCGACGCCCACCGCGAGCGCCGCGAGAAAGAGAGAACGACCGAGGCGATCGGCCCAGGTACGCGCCGCGTACGTGAGGCGCACCTCGGTCTGGCGCGGGACGACCAGCATCAGCCCGGGCGAGACGAGATAGGGACCGTCGGCGCCCTCCGCCCGCCAGCGCGGATGGTAGGAGATCTTGACGAGCAGGGGATGCCCGGGCCGACTGGTGCTGATCCGGAGCTCCTCCGCGTCGATCCGGGCCGTGACAGAGACGCCGCCCGGCAGCGGGCGCTCGGGAGGCGGGGTCCACGGGTCCGTGAGAGCCACGTCGAAGCGCGGATCCCGGGTGAACACGAGCAGGGCCCGGTTCGCCGGCTTGCGTGAGAACCAGCGGTAGGAGGCGTCGCGCCACGCCGCGGGATCGGCGCGTACGGGAGCGAAGCCCAAGGCCTCGACGTAACCCGGCCCGGGATCCCTCAAGCGGTAGAGCGTGTAAGGCGGCAGCTGCGCCTCGCGCACCACGTCGGCGCGAGCGTCGAGCGCGGACACGAGCTCCGGGCTCACCGCCACGATCTCAGAGACGTTGAAGAGCCGCAGCCGCTCGAGCGCACTCTCCGGGTCGAAGCGCGAGTAGCGGCGACTGCGGAATGGATTGGGTGAGCGGGCGAAAAGCTCCGACGCGAGGTAGTAGACCGGGTGGGTGGTGGTGGCCGCCTGGTTATAGACGCCCTCGAGCGTCGATCGGCCCGAGAAATGAGGCAGCGTCTCGTACATCCGGATCGAGCCGGCGCGCTCGTGGACGGGTCCGTACTCGACCGCCACGCGCCCGTCGCCGAGGCCGCCGCTGAGGCGCGTCGTGAGCTCCCGCCACGCGGGCCACAGCTCCTTCGCCTCGAGGCCCGAGTAGTTCCAGTCCACCCAGTGCCGCAGCACGCGCGAACGCGAGTCGGCCCAGAAAACGGCGACGAGCACGAGGCCGAGCGCCGCGACGTCGGCGAGCGCGAGACGCTTGAGCGCCCACCCGAGAGTGGCCGCACCGGCGAGCGCCAGCGAGAGCTGGGCGAGCGGCACGAAGCGCACGTCGATCACGCCCAGCCCCGGTCCGGCCGCGGCCAGCGCTATCCCCGCGAGCGCTCCGAACCCGAGCAGCAGGAGGCGCGCGTCGGGTCGCCCTCCCCTGGCGCGCGTCGCGAGTGTCACCAGGAGGCCGAGCAGCCCCGCCGCCAGCAGCGGCTGCAGCAGGGCCGGAACGACGCCGCTCGTCGCGACGTCGATCCAGGCGTCGTCGTACGGGGTCGTCCAACCCCAGTCGGCGACGAGCGGCACGAGCGCGGGCGCCGCCAGGCAGAAGGCGAGCCCCGCGACCGCCAGCAGCCAGCCGAGCGGGCGCGCGGGTTGGCGCTTGTCCAGGCGGCGGCCGGCCGGATCGAACAGCAGCAGGCCCGCCGCGGTGAGGCCCGCCCACAGCACCGCGTAGCCGTGCGCGTAGGACGTGAGGGCGAGGGCCGTCGCGGGCCACCATGGACCCCGGCCATCGGCGCGCGCCCGCACCAGCACGCCCAGGAACAGCACCGCGAAGCCGATGCCGTATGTGTACGAGAATTCGCCCGCCAGCGTGCTCGCGATCGTGCCGCCCCAGATCGGCGTGTCCTCGACGTAGAGCAACACGAGCGCCGCCAAAGCACCCAGCAACGGCGCCGGAAAGGCGAAACGCATCAGGCGGAACGCGGCGTAGACGAGGAGCGGCAGCAGGAAGACGGGCAGCGCGGTGCCGAGCTTGAACGCGACCGGCATTCCCACGACCGGCGCGAGCGCCGACATCACCAGGAACGGGAACGGAAAGTAGTAGAGCAGCAGCGGATGGCCCAGGTAGGACCCGGGATACCAGCCGTGGAGCCGCCAATCGGGCAGCAGCCGCTCGTGAAACCAGACGGCAGTCGGGTAGTGACAGGGCGTGTCGCCCCCGGCGGTGATCGTCGGCAGCAAGAGCAGCGACGGCCGCAGCAGGTCGAGGAGGACGAGCAGCACCAGGCCGAGGCCAAGGGCGTCGGCCACGGCCTGGCGCCTCGGGGACACCCGCATCGCGCGACAGTCTAATCCAGCGTCTTTACGACAGGGGGCGGCTCGGACTAGGATTCCGGCTCTCCCCATGAAGGACGTGCCACGCATTCTCGTCGTGGACGACGATCCGGGCATCGGCCTGATGCTGACCAAGGCCCTGGCGCGGCACGGCTTCCAGGTCGACGCCGCAACCTCCGCGGACGAGGCGATCGAGAAGTCCGAGACCGCGAGCTACGACGCCGCGCTCGTGGACCTGGTGATGCCGGGCAGGGACGGTGCCGAGCTGTCGCAGACGCTGAGGCGCCGCTTCCCCGGGCTGCCGATCGGCCTCCTGACCGGCTACGGGCACTCGCCGCTGATTCCCGCGTTCGAGAAGTCGGGGATGGCCGTCTTCAAGAAGCCGATCCTGATCCAGGACCTCGTCGAATTCCTGCACCGCGAGATCGGGCCTTAGTATTCTGGGGGGTGCTGCGCCGCACCCCCCAGACCCCCCCTTCGCTCCGCGGGAGTGAATCCCGCTCCGCTCCGAGCCCGCTGCTGGCTGCCGTGCGCCGCACACCCCAGACCCCCCGCTGCCTCTTACCGGTTACTGCACCGTGATTGCCGACCGCAGGCCCGTCCTGGCTGAAGGTCAACGGTCGGTCTCACGGGCTTGCTTACGGTGTAGCCGCTGGCGGCGCCGCTCGAAGCCTTCGGCCTGGTGCCGGGCGCGCCGGTCGTGTCGCGTGTCCGCCTCGACGAGGCGCATTCCGCGCTCGACCGCCGCGAGCGCCTGCTCGAGGTCGCGGCTGCGGTGCTCGTGGTGCATGGCGAGCTCGCGCCAGCCTTCGACCTCGCCGGCCTCGCCCGCCTCGGCCCACAGCTCGGCGGCGCGCGCGTGGTCGCCCGCCCGCTTGGCGCGCCAGCCGAGCCGCAGTAGCGCCGGACCGCGAACGGCGGCCGAGCCGGCCAGGAGCGCGCGACGGTAACAGGCCTCGCTGCGCTCGTAGCGCCGGCCCCGCTCGAGCACGCGTCCGAGGCTGAAGATGTCGCGCGGATCCTCGGCGCGCGACTCCTCGACCCACTGGCACGCCAGCACCGCGAGCGCGGCGAGCGACACGATGTCCTGGCGGTTGTGCTCGAAGACTCGCGCCAGCAGCCGCGCGTCGCGGCGCCTGACCCAGTCGAAGTAGACCTGCGGAATCTCCTCGCCCGGGATGTCCCCGTGGCGCCGCAGGCCCATGAGCTCGGCCTCCAGCGACTGGAGGCGGCACGATTCGAGCCGAGCCTTCCACAGACGCCGCGCGGGGTGCAGCAGGTCGAGGTGGGGCACGCTCGTGAGCGGGAAGCGCGCGCGGTTGAGACGGAAGCGCGCGTCGAGCAACGGCACGTCGAACATCTTGCCGTTGAACGTGACGAGCGCTTCGAAGCTCGAAAGCTCCGAGGCGAGCCCGTGGAGCAGCGCGCCCTCCTCGTGGTAGTCCCGCATGAAGTACTGCCTCACGCGGAAGCGCTCGCCGTCCACCCACCCGACGCCGATCAGGAACGCCGCGGTGCCGGCACCCCCGGCGAGGCCGGTCGTCTCGGTGTCCAGAAAGGCCGCCCGCCGCAGGTCGAAGCACTCGAGCTCGGGCTCGGCCGTGAGCACACCGATCGTGTCGGGCGCGATCGCGTGGACACGCGACAGCGGCACGTCGCCGTGCCTCACCTCGAGGTGCACGGAGCTCTCGACCCGGAAGTACTCGCCCCGCTCGTTCTCGACCCGCATCCCGTCGACGAGCTCCTCGAGCGGCACCGGGGCGAGGCCGCGGCGCCGCTCGCGCAGCACCGCCGCCGCCACCAGCCGCTCGAGCCGGGCCTTGAGCGGGACGAGCTCTTCGTCGGCGGGCGGCCCGGCCTCGCCCAGCAGCTCACGCTCCAGCCGCTCCAGGCCGAAGCCGCTCGCCTCCGCCTCTGCGGGCCGCCTCAGCCGCTGAAGGCGGTCGTGGAGAGAGTGGGAGGACATCTCATCCCGAGGAGCGTTTCCCTGACCGGCGCGACGAGGGATCTTTCGTTGTCCGTCTCCGTCCGGCCCGTCTCCGTCCGGCCCGTCTCCGTCCGGCCCGTCTCCGTCCGGCCCGTCTCCGTCCGACCCCGTATCGCCCGCCTCAGTGCTGTGGATAACCTGTGGAAACTCGTCCTGAAACGAGTTGCCCGCCACGCACGACCCGGCCTTTCGGCGTGATCCAGCCCGTCCGAGTGCGAACTCCGTCTGGACGAAGTCGCCCGCCGTCGCACGAGAGCCGCACGCGTCGCGAACTCTGTCCAGACAGAGTCGTCCGCCAACCGACACGAGACGAGCGTCCCCCTCGCCCGACCCGCGGCGAGGCCGAACGACCCGGCCTCGGGCAAGGGGCGGCGACTCACGCCGTGCGCACCTGTACCGCGTCGAGGATCGCCAGTGCCACTTCCTTGCCCCTGCTGCCGACTTCCCCGGCGGGCCCGACGCACGAGGGGCAACCGTCGACACACGCGCAGGCCGCGATCAGCTTGCGGCTCTCGGCGAGCAGGCGGTCGTGGAGCCGGTAGAGCGGCTCGGAGAGGCCGATGCCGCCCGGGTAGGCGTCGTAGACGAACACGTTCGGCTCGTAGTCCTCGCCGGGGGGCGGCTCGTCCCGCCGCCCGCCCTTCCCCGCCCCGAGCCGCAGCAGCCCGCGCTCGATGCGCGCCTCCCCCTGGCCGTTGTCGCCGATCGCGACCCCCAGGTCGTGGCGGTCGCACATCAGGAAGAGCGCCGCGAGCTGCCCGAGCGTGTACGAGAGCGCCACCACACCGTCGCGCCGCTCCTCGAGCGTGTAAGGCAGCGCGCGCATCAGCTCGCGGGGCAGCGTGAGCCAGTACGCGGTCGTGTGCATCTCGTTCTCGGGCATGGTGAGCTCGCCCGCGCCCACGTTCTCGCCCGTGTGGAACTTGATCTTCTTGAAGCCGACCACCTGCGACGTGACGTGCACCTCGCCGTGGTTGCGCCGGCCGTTGCCGCGCGCCTCCTCCGCGAAGCGCTCGAGGATGCGCACCTTCGTGTAGGTGATGGCGTCGGTGTAGTAGTCGACCTCCGCCTCGCGCACCTCGGCCCGCCGCTCCTTGTGGTCGTACTTCTCCACGTAGTAGCTGCGGCCCTCGAGGATGTAGATCGCCTTCTCGTGGACCATCGACGGCGCCGAGTCGTAGTCCACCTCGGCGACGATGCGCGGCTCTCGCGTCACGTCCTGGATCACGAAGTTGTCGGAGGAGACCGAGCGCAGGCTGATCGCGTCGGCCGGGTAGCTGTCGCTCGTCCAGTGCCAGCGCTCGCCCGCCCGGTGCAGCAGCTTCTCGTCCTCGAGGTACTTCAGGATCTCGACCAGGTTCTCCTTGCCGAACGCCTCGTCGCCCACGAACGGCAGCTCGAAGGCCGCGCACTTCACGTGGTTGACCAGGATCTGCAGGTTCTCGGGGTTGATCAGGGCCCGCTCGACCGGCGCGCCGAAGAAGTAGTCGGGGTTTCTCGCGATGAACTGGTTGAGCGGGGTGGAGTTGGCGATCAGCACGGCGACCGAGGTGCCCGAGCGCCGCCCGGCCCGGCCCGCCTGCTGCCACGCCGACGCGACGCTGCCCGGGTAGCCCACCAGCACCGCCGCATCGAGGCTGCCGATGTCGATCCCGAGCTCGAGCGCGTTCGTGGAGACGACCCCGAGCACCGAGCCCTCGCGCAGGCCGCGCTCGATCTCGCGGCGCTTCAGCGGCAGGTAGCCCCCGCGGTAGCCGCGAATGACGCCCTCCGATCCCGGCTTCGTCTCGAGCGCCTGCTTGAGGTAGGTCACGAGCACCTCCGTCGCGAGGCGCGAGGGGGCGAAGACGATCGTCTGCAGCCCCTTGCCGAGAAACGACAGCGAGACGTCGCGCGCCGAGTTGAGCGCCGACTTGCGGATGCCGAGCTGGCGGTTGACGATCGGCGGGTTGTAGATCGCGAAGTAGCGCTCGCCGCGCGGCGCGCCGCTCTCGGCGACGAGCGTCATCTCGCGCTCGGTCAGGCCACAGGCCAGCTCCTTCGGGTTGCCGATCGTGGCCGACGAGCAGATGAACTGCGGCCGCGAGCCGTAGAAGTCGCAGAGCCGCCGCAGCCGCCGCAGGATGTTGGTGACGTGCGAGCCGTAGACCCCGCGCAGGCTGTGCAGCTCGTCGATCACGACATAACGCAGGTTCTCGAGAAGCTTCACCCACTTCGTGTGGTGCGGCAGGATGCCCTTGTGGAGCATGTCGGGGTTCGTGACCACGACGTGCGCGCGCGCGCGGATCGACTGGCGCGCGTCCTGCGGCGTGTCCCCGTCGTAGGTGAACGTGCCGATGTCGGCAGAGGTCGCCTCGATCACCGCGTGAAGCTCGGCCAGCTGGTCCTGGGCCAGCGCCTTCGTCGGAAAGAGATAGAGGGCCCGCGCGTCGGGGTCCTTGAGGATGCGGTCGAGGACCGGCAGGTTGTAGCAGAGCGTCTTGCCCGACGCGGTGGGGGTGACCACGACGACGTCTTTGCCGCCTTCCACGAGCTCGAACGCCTCGCGCTGGTGGCTGTAGAGGCCCTCGTAGCCCCGCCCGACCAGGGTCTCGCGCAGCTTCGGGTGCAGCCCTTCCGGGAAATCCACCACCCGCGCCGGCTGGGCCGGGAAGTGGCGCAGCGCCGCGAGCACCGGTTCGCTGCCGAGGGTCTTCTGGATTTCGAGGCCCTTCAGGACGGAAAGGAGGGCCGAAGGACCGTCGCCGCCACGAGCTGGGACGGACCGGGGCGGGGTGGGGACGAGCTGCTGGGCCAAAGGTCCTCCTCCGGGGGCCCGAGCGGTCAGGGCCCGCATGATGCTTCCGCATCATGCGGGAGCAAGGGGCCAGGGTAGGTCCGGAAAGCGGGAGGCGGGGGCCGGGTTATGCTGTTTTCTCGCAGGAGACAAAGGTGACCCCCAAGAATCCCATGCAGGACGCGGTCCGGACCCTCCTGTCCGGCCTCGGGGAGGACCCCGACCGTGAGGGCCTCGACAAGACCCCGGAGCGGATGGAGAAGGCGCTCCGCTTCCTCACCAAGGGCTATCACGAGGACCCGAAGGCGCTCATTGGCGAGGCGCTGTTCTCGGTCAGCTACGACGAGATGGTGATCATCAAGGACATCGACGTCTTTTCCATGTGCGAGCACCACCTGCTGCCGTTCCACGGCAAGGCGCACGTGGCCTACATCCCCGACGGCAAGGTCGTGGGCCTCTCCAAGATCCCCCGGCTCGTGGACATGTTCGCCCGCAGGCTTCAGGTCCAGGAGCGGCTCACCGTGCAGATCGCGGAGACGATCCAGGACGTGATCGGGCCGCGGGGCGTCGGCGTCGTGATCGAGGCCGTGCACTTCTGCATGATGATGCGCGGGGTCGAGAAGCAGAACGCCGTGGCCGTCACGTCCTGCATGCTCGGAGCGTTCCGCGACCGCCAGCCGACGCGCGAGGAGTTCCTGGCGCTGATCCGGCGCGGGAGCAAGTCCTCGTAAGTCGAGGGCGCGGCGCGCCCCGCCTACTCGGTCGGGTTCGTGCGGCGCAGGCGGCGGGCCATCACCTTCATGACCTCGAGGGCGAGGCCGGGCACCCGGCGCACCAGGTCCGAGAAGGCCGCGGCGTCGACCAGCACCAGCGTGCAATCGGGGCCGGCCACCGCGCTGGCGCTGCGCGGCGCGGGATCGACGAGCGCCAGCTCGCCGAAGATACCGCCCTGCTCGACGGTCTCGAGCACGGTCTCGCCGATGCGGAGGTCCACGCTGCCGGTCCGCACGATGAACATCGCCCGACCCGGGTCGCCGGTCGAGAAGATCAGCTGCCCGGGCTCGAGCTTGAGCGGCGCCTCGTCGAGCGTCATCAACGCCTCGAGGTAGGTCCTGACCCCGCCCATGCTCACCTCCGGCAGCGGGATCCTACCCCGGAAGTCCGAGCGCGCGCGCGAGGGTGCGCCGCAGCTCCGGACGGGCCGCCAGGCGCGCTTCGAGCGAGGGCCACTCGCCGCGCAGGTCGGCCAGCGTATCCACGTCGCGGAGCGGCCCGAGCTGGCGCACCACGAGCCGCGCAGCCGTCGCTCGCTCCAGCGTCTGCCGCATCACGGCGGGCGTGCTCCAGTCGATTCCGCGGACGAGCTCGGGGCGGGGCGCGCGCAGCGCGATCAGGTAGTA
>Ga0214472_10006456_pt1 | contig 12283 bp, 8 predicted proteins | sample RVTome_6_FD_207662 | JGI IMG/M metagenome (GOLD analysis project Ga0214472, IMG submission 207662) | Soil microbial communities from uranium-contaminated site in the Upper Colorado River Basin, Wyoming, United States - RVT140D175 | ecosystem: Environmental > Terrestrial > Soil > Contaminated >... | reverse complement strand
AGGCGGGACTGATAGGTACGGCTCATGAATTTGGCACTAAAGCAATGCACAAATTCTTCGACGGCGAGGTGTACTCGGTGCAGGGAAGATCCGTTGTGGATGCAATGAAGGAGTACGGAGAGCTGAACATCCTCCCAAGCAACCCCATCAAGACCGAGAGAAAAAATGAATCCATTTGAGATCAAGGGCCAGTCGTTGTTGACGGAGATCTGGAAAGAGATCGAAGTCGAGCCGAAGTATTACCGGGTTGGCGCGTACACGCTGAAGCAGGAGCACGCCTCCACGTTTACGAACGAGAAGGCAGAGCGTGTTGCGCAGCTGATACATGAGCACGCAACGGGCGGTCTTGCGGATTTCATGAATGCCGCATTGGGAGATATTTTAGACGTGCTCTACACGCGAGGGCTCCTGGTGAAACTATACGCGATCGTGCTTGAGTTCCACGATGCGACATGGGGCGACAGGATCCTGCGGAGGGTCCGGATGTGGTGGAAGCGGGAAACGATGCTGGACGTGGTGCAGAAGATGACGATGCAGCAGAACGGGCAGGTGTTTATGGATTTTTTCGTTTTGAACTTCAGCTCGATGCCGACATCAAACGCTTCCTCTGGGACAACGACATCCCCATCGACACAGGCGGAGAGCGGAAGTTCACCCTCGACGATCAAATCTACACCCTAACGCAAGGTCACGCCTGGAAGATTGGCGATGCCTCACGCATGAACCGCGTACAAAGCACGCACTGGTTGCTGCTGCGGGCGAAGTTGTTACAACAGCCGAAGAAAAAAAAGTAGCATGGCAAACGAGCAATTTGCAAATATAGTTCTGCGGCTGCTGGTGGACAACAAGGCGTTCGCCGAGGGGCTGAAGACGTCGCTCACACTCGTCGGGCAGATGTCCACGCAGGTGAAGCAACTGACGCAATTCAAAATTCCCGCACCCGACCTCGGCGCACTAGACATTACAGTCGATCTCTACAATCAAAAGATCGGCGAGATCATTGCCGCGAACGAGCAGCTTGGCGCTGCCACGAAGAAACTGCCGGCGGCTACTGCACCCGCCGGCGCTGCACTTGGCGGACTTGCCCAGCAGAGCGGCAACGCAAATCTTTTTCTTCAGCAACTCTCATTCACCGTACAAGACACACCGTTTTTCTTCCAGAACTTCCGCTTCGGTGTACAAGCCGTCTCGAACAACATCGGCTTTTTGATCGTGCAGTGGCAGAACCTTCAGAAGGATTTGAAGGCGGGTCAAAGCACGTTTAGCCTGCTCACACAAACGCTTAAAGGTCCGGCGGGAGTTGTGGTTGCTCTCTCGCTTGTGCTCGGTGCCGTGCAGGCATTATCGATACTGTTAGGGGACTTATCGCAGGAGGCGGAGGATGCGGCCGAGGGTGGAATACAAAAATTAGTAGACACACTGAATGAACTTCCGAAGCAGGCCACTAAAGGGATTATTGCCGGCTTGAGGAGCGAGCTTGAAGAGGTTGAAGCAAACATAAAGAAACTGAAGGCCCAGCGCGACCTGTTGCGTGAAGGCGACTTGCGACCAGGCACGGATAAAGCGGGAAGGGATGCTCTTGCAGCGGCGGTGAAAGAGCTCGCCGCAAAAGAAAAAATACGCGATACATTAGAAGAGACGCTCGATCTCTATGACAAACAGGTTGAGGCGGCCGGCGCGCTCGACCCCATCGAGAAACGACGGCGCGATGCGATCGCTGCACAGGGGACGGAGTTCCTGAGATTGCAGTTGGAGCTGGAGGGTATTAACGAGGAGCTGCGCACCGGCGTAAGCCTGACCTCGGGACTCGCCCTGGGAACAGAAGGATTAAGGGAAATCGCCGACCGGAAGGAAGCGATCGACAAACGGATCAAAGAGCTGACCTCTTCCACGAAGGCCATTGAGGAAGAGAGACTGAAGATCCTAGAGAAGGAGCTGGAGCTTGAAGGGAAGCGCGAGGCGGCAAGGCGCAAGGCCCATCAGCAGCAGGTAGACGATAACACGGCGGTGCTAAACATCATCACCGATCTCGAGATCGAGGCGATTGATGATAAGTTTACGCGGCAGCGGGCACAAAACGAAAAGGAGTTTAACGAGACTCTCGCGCAGATAGACGTGCTCCATGCCGATGAGCTGGACAAAGCGGAGGCGCGCCAGCTTGCACGCGAGGTGTTCGACAGAAAAAACCGCGACACGAATCAACAAGAGGTTGACGAGTACACGAAGGCATATTTAGATTCACTGAAGCTAATAGCGGACGAGCGCGAGAAGAACGAGCAGGAGGCCTCCACTCTGCGCATACAGCTTGCAGGCGGTGAACAGGAGCAAGAGATCGCGGAGATACAGGAGCGGTTCCGGGTGTTGCGCGAGGCTGCACGGCGACAGATACGGGACGAGGGAACACTGCGGCAGGCGGTTAACCTTTTGGATAGACAGGAAGCGGCGCAGATTGCGGCCGTGCGGCTGCGCGGAGTGCAGCAGGCCCTCGGCTCGGCACAGAACATCATGAGTAATATCGTTGGGATCGCTGCGCATTTGAGTCCGGCTGGACAGGCATTTGTGGATCAGTTACGTCGGGCCCTTGATATTGCCGTCGCGATCGTCACCATCATTTCCACCATTAAAACCCTGACTTCATTCTTTGGTTTTGGCGGCGGTACGCCTGGTCAAACAATCAATTTCGGACGAGGTGGTTTCACTGGGGCGGGCGCTTCGAGCCAACCCGCAGGTATCGTGCACGCGGGTGAGTTTGTGTTTGAAAAGCCGATCGTCGATCGGGCCTTGCCTTTCCTCGCATCGGTGCGGAATGCGTTTCGCTCCGGCAACGATTTGCCGGGGTTCGAATCGGGGGGACTCGTTGGGCCGGACGGCTCACTGCGCCTCCCAGCGGAGGTGATCAATAACCTGTTCGCGAGCGTCACCGGCGGCGGCGTTTCGCGCGAAGAGTTTGGCGTGTTGATCGACGAGGTGCGCCGAACGAACGAGCGGCTGGACTTCGTCGCACGGGGAATCGGCGACACGACCAGCGCGGTCGATAGAATAAAACTGAATCTTCCCCCGGAGATCACCGTGAAGGCCGATGGACGCGAGATCAAGAAAGTAATCAGGCTGGACGACGAGAGCTTGCAGTGAGATATTTTTTCCCACACAGAAAACTACCGGGCGGGACGCTGAAGTTGGAGATCCAGGACGAGCGCGCCGGACCGTATGAGATTATCGACAAAAAGTATTTCTCAACGATGAGCACGATACGCGAGTACGTGGAGGACAGGCTTGGCGAGCTGCGCGTTGCAGACGTGTCGCTGGAGGTGTACGACTTCGATCGCAAGTTCCGGGACACGATTCTTAAGCCGACGCTCGCGGATGAGAGCGACCGGCTGCAGCTGAAGGCCAGTTACGAGGAGAAGCAGGTGCAGCTCCTGGATCCCAAAGCGCTCGATCTCAATTCCGACGCGACGGTGGAATACGCGGAGAGCAGCTCTGCGGATTTCGATATGAACGGTCCGGAGGAAGTGAGCAACGCCGGCTTTGAAACAGACACAACCGGCTGGACGCTTAATAGCACCAGCATCAGAAGCTCGACCGTTGCGCACTCCGGCACCTGGTCGCTCAAAGACGATGGGCCGGGAACGCCCAACTACAACGAATTGATTTTCACGAACACGCTCCTGCACAGCGTAACGGCGGAGGTATGGGTATACATCGATGCGCACACCTCGGGCAACATTGCGTTACAACTGCTGGATGCGGCAAGCACTCTTATTGCGGAGACGCTTGCCGATACCGGCATTACCGGAGCGTGGCAAAAGTTGGTGATCAACACGGACAGTCACGCGGTGAAGAAGATCCGCCTGACGAGCACCGGCATAGCGCTTATCTTCTGGGACGACGTGAGCGTGACACGGGCGTATGATTTCACGATTGCTTGTTGGGTGAATCCGGTTACATGGCCGAGCGGTGTGACATATGTGTTCGAGGGCCTGGTAGACAAATCGGGAACGTCAAACCTTCTCTTTACTCTCGAAGGGACGGAAAGCTCGCACTCGTTAAGCGCTTACGTTGGGAGTGTTGCCGATCAAGTGGTCGTTGTTGCGCCATGGACTGGCCTGAATGTGTTTCGCCTGGCGATTGTTACGCTCGACCGGACGGGGAACTTGAAGTTGTTTTTAGACGGCGTTGAAGTAGACTCGGAAGTCGCGAGTGGTATTGGCAGGCTCGTGCTTGCGTCTGCACTTACGATTGGGCGGAGAAACACCGGCGCGGTTTTCCCGGGATTGTTGGGAGAGGTGATAGTTGTGAAGGGGTTGGCGATTGATGCATACGTGGCGCTGGAGTGGTACAACAAAGGGATCAGGGCTCCGAACGGAACGATCGGGTTCTACCGCTGGCTGCACAACACAGACATGTCTGTGGACTACAGCGGACGCGGAAACAATCTGACGCTGAATAACATCGGCATCGATGACAGACAACGAGAGAGGACGGACGGGGAGTTTGCTCCCTACGTGCAACGGGCACAGGATGATGAGACGCTTTTTTACGGGTACATCGACTTCAGCAGGGTTGTTGAGGTCGATAAGACAGACGTCGTGCGGTTCACGGCATACTCACCGCTGAAGCGGCTTGAAGAGGTATCGATACTCCAGCTCTACAATTTTATCCAGGCGAATAACTACGAGCGGTACAGGGAGGTGGATGCATACTTCGGGCTCTACTTCGGTCGCGGCGTGAAACTGCGCGACATTTTATATTCGATGGCGAGGCTTGCGGGATTGGCGAGCGTCGAGATTGTTTCTTCGTGGCTCTTGCGGGATTGGCTGAACTACGAAGCCGTTGGTATTGACAAGCTCTGGGTGCTGACACAGGATTTTCCGATCGGAATCGGTGGAATCACCCGCAGCGTGTTCGACGAGGATCTACAGAGATCACCCCTTTCCTTCTTCCGCTTTGGGAATTGCAAAGAGCTGTTGAAGGATTTCCAGCTCTCCTTGTTTTCTTTTGCGCACGTGCGCTATTACCCGGAGACGGATGTTGCGAATTTGATAATGAAGCAGCGTGGATCGAGCGTGTACCAGGTGAAGCCAAACGGTAGGCTGCTGGATCACGAGAACGCATACGAAACCGTTCCGGGAGTTCTGGTGCAGGGAATTTACCAAGTGGATATTCCGGATTGGTCGCCGGGGAGAACACAGCTGGGTTCCTTCACCGAGAAAAAGGGATTCCAGCACGACCTGGCGTTGAAAACGGCAGAGCAGGGGAACGGATCTACATTAGGTTTGCACATGTACGAGTACTGGCACGTGGAGATTACGCCGACACAAGGACGAGGCGACATACAACTCGCGCGGAATGTGGTTGCAAACGGCTGGCCAGAGTACGGGGAGACTTTTCATACTCTGAGTGCGGCCCTGGCAAACGCTTACTTCAACTCGCAGGGTGGGCGCCGGCAATTCCCTACGCGGAAATTCCACCGGCTGACGGGGACAAGGAACGGTGATTCATCCGTACAGAACATGCGGCCGTTGGAACACGAGGAGTATCTCTACCGCGGTGAGTTGAAGAGAATGGAAATTCGTGGGACAGATCTCGATCCATTCAAAAATGAAGCGACGCTCACCGGGATTGTGCTATGATACAAAACGGTACGGATATACCGCGCTTAGAGATAAAGAAAGTGAACGGCACTACGGTTACGATCAATTTGCCGATGCCCTCGAAGAATACGGAGGATCCCAATCCGCAGCAGACGCGGCACAACGATATTGACAAGAGCGACCTGGTGGATTACGAGGGCTTCAAACCGCGTTTCATACTGGATTATTCCGCGTTCATCGACGGCTCGAATTACCTGGATCTGCGTCATTTGTTGGAGTCTGAAGTTGAGGAGGTGACGCTTGTTCCGCACGTCGATTTTCCGAACCGGAAGTTCAAAGTGCGGTTGGTAAACTTCGGAGAGATTTCGCGGCTCGGGGCGGACGGCGGTCACCGGGGCATACGACTGCAGTTTGAGAGCACGGAGATTTTAGATGCGATGCCGTTTCCTGCTGCGGCGTACAGCGGAAAAACGTGGGGAGACCTGACCTCTACAACTTGGGCGGATCTATCGGGCGTGCCGTGGCATTTTTTTAGATGATAGACGGATGACACCCCCCCTGAGAAACAGGGGATTAGTAAAAGGAAAAAACGATGGCAACACTGGTAACGATACTCTCGACGCACCTCATGGAAACCGAGACGCGTGTGAATTTGAACAACAATTTCACGGCGTTGAACAATGAGCTGGCGACGATGCTGCCGAAGGCCGGCGGGACGATGAGCGGCGTCTTGAATATGAATAACAACGCCATCACGAACATGCCCGCTGGGATAATTACGACTGCAACAATTAACGATCTGGCAGTGACAACTGTAAAGATTGCGGACTTAAATGTGACGACCGCGAAGATTGCCAATAATACTGTGACGACCGCGAAATTGGAGTACAAGGAATATGTGGCGCTCGGATCTCAGGCAGCAACTTCCGCTCCTGCCGTTACAGTAGTTAAAAATACTTTAAGCGGAACGCCAACCCCTTCGAGGAGCAACACGGGCACGTACATCTTCACGCTGACCGATGAATTCGTCGCGGATAAAACTACCGTCCACATCACGAATGGGGCAATTGCCGGAATCTTTCTGGGCGTGAGAACCACGGTTCACGATTTCACAATATATACTTTCGACGCAGCAGGAACACTCGCAGATTCCCTTATGGTGGGAGCAACGATAACTGTACGAGTGTATCCCTAAAGGAGGAAACAATGGGACAGATTTTTGTTGAGTATTTACTGGAGAACCTGCTCACGGTGTTGATGCTGGTTGCGCTATTGATCGTATGGTTGTCGCGCAGGGAAATTGTGGTGGATGCGATCAAATGGCTGGCGGCAATTCTGACGGAGGAGGGGAGCGGGAAGCCCTCACTCTCCCGCGTTATCGGAGTTTGGCTGACCTGGGCGATTGTCGACCTGACTTATAAAGAGCAAGAACCGGGGGTTTTGCAAAGCCTCTGGATGCTCTCGATCGGCTACATGTTTCTTTCGAAGGCGCTCGGCTCGGTCTCGCCTGCGATACTGGAGTTTGCCAAGGGCTACATGAGCAAGTGGAGTGCACCGAAAGCGCCCAAGGAGGGGTAAGCGAAATGACGAAAAGATTTATTATCGCGTTCCTCATTTGCATTGCGCAGATCGGTTTCGCGCAGCTCGATCCGATACGGAACAAGGCGAAGACCACCCTCTCCACTACCTACGACGCATCTGCGACAACGATTGTGCTGAGCTCAGGGGGCGCTGCGAAGTTTCCGGATCCATCGGTGGATGGTGCGTTTAACGTTGTCTGGTACAACTCCACGGACTATCCGGACGCGGTGAGCGATCCGAACTATGAGATCGTGCGGGTGACGAACGATCCCGGTACGGATACGTGGACGATCACGCGAGCCCAAGAAGGCACCTCCGCCACGACGAAGAATACTGCCGGCAAGACGTACACGATCTTCCAGGCGTTCACAAAAAAAAGCTACGACGATATTTCCGCCATAGCGTCGTCTGCCGTGACCGGTGCGGGAACCGATTTGGTGAAGGTTGCCGCTGCGCTCGCTCTCAACGATACGATCACACAGAATTTGACCGTTCTCGGTACACTACAAAAGGTTCTGGCTCCTACAATTCTGAACCCAGGCAGAGACCGAGTAACAGGATCGGTGTACGTTTCCGATTCAACCGAGGGCACGACTCCGCACGGAGTGCTTAATGTCAATCGTTATGGTCCCGTGAGTTACAACGCACTGGACGATATTTCTGCGCTCAAGGCACAGGCGTTCGTCAACAGCACAATGCCGACCCAGCCGGCTATGATGACGGGGATCGTTGGTCGAGTGGAAGTTCGGCCAGGGGGTGATTATGCGCCCCCTCAAATCATCGGTGGCTCCTTCCAGGCGGACTACAAATCGAGCGATACAATTGCAAACGCGGATGCTATCGTTGGCAGCGTTATTATGAATGATGGAACTGCAACATCGCGAATGTCAGTTGCAACCGGTGTAAGGATACCTGCACATGCCAAAGTGTTGGGGACGGTTGGCGATGCCTTTAGTGCGTACTTAGCCGATCAGACGATTGGTGATGGTGAAAACGCGGCCATACGGCTTGAGACTACGGGACGAATAAGTTGGAACAATGATGTTAATCTGCAAAGAGCGAGTGCCGGTACTCTCCAGTTGAATGGTACACTCTATACGGATGAGACAAGAACTTCGGGTGTAGCGGTAATTGGTAGTTTGGGAAATCCAATAAGCAATACACAGTTGAGTCTCATTGCTCTCGATACAAACCCCTTTCTGTGGGTTGCAAGACAGACTACCAGTACTCTTCCACAGACAACATTGTATAACTTCGCTGATTCGGTCTACCTCTACGGCACAAAGCGAATGACATTTGGTTCTCCGCCTGTATTTTCATTCAGTCAGACGAACGATCCCGATGGTGGAACAAGTCCGGTACGAGTCGATCGCTCACTCCTGCTGAAACCTTATTTATCGCCGATCGACTCCGTCAAAGTAAACGGCACCGCTTTTGAAATCTACTCAGGCGGCAATGTGTTCAGCACGGAAGACGGTCCTGCTGGCAGTGGCATAACATCGTTGAATGGACTGAGTGCTGGTACACAAACATTCGCGACCGGAACGGCTGGGACGGACTTTGCAATCAGCTCTGTAACGAGCACTCACACATTCAACATCCCGTCCTCATCGGCGAGTAATAGAGGACTTCTCACATCTACCGATTGGACGACTTTCAACAGCAAACTTGGGACAGCACTGACATCGGCAAATATATTCGTTGGGAATGTCTCTAACGTAGCAACGGGAGTTGCGGTAACGGGTGATGTGTCGATCTCGAATGCTGGCGTGACAGCGATCGGGCCTGGTGTCATTGTTGATGCAGATGTGAACGCGAGTGCAGCAATAGCGGGGAGCAAGCTGCAAGCGGCAGGGGTATCCAACGCAGGTGCAATTACCACAGGAACGCAAAGCATAGCGGGGGCAAAAACCCTTACATCTGATCTTATAGTACCAGCGGAAGTATATGGCGTTGGCTGGGATGCAAGTAATGAAGTCCCGACAAAGAATGATGTTTACGATAAGATTGAAACGATAAGTGCAGGGGGAGAGGTAAATACCATGTCAAGCGTTGGTGGAGGACTGGCGATATTCAATGCCAAGTTTGGCGTGGATTTCCCAATGCTCAGTCTTAACGCACCCGACTTCGATGTTGTCGCCAATGTGATTGGGGTTGATGATGCGACCTGGATGAAAGACGCGGATGCATTTGTAAGCACAGCCTCCAACGGGGAGCTACTGTACCAACTCGACGCGAATACGATTGACGGTATTGCTGGCGTGACCACAACCGAAGTTGGATATTTAGCTGGTGTAACGTCTGCGATTCAAACGCAATTAGGAACAAAGGCTCCGCTTGCTTCTCCGACGTTCACGGGGACGGTAACTATTCCAACACCGTTTACTCTTGGTGCGGTCTCTGTTACGCCGACAGGGACAGAATTGAACTTTGTTGACGGCGTGACTTCTGCAATCCAAACTCAACTCGACGCAAAGCAGGCGACGATTAGTTTCGGCGCTGGTGTTGAAACATGGCTTGGGACTCCAACGAGTGCGAATTTCTTTTCAGCATTAACAGATGAAAGCGGAGCGGCAGGAGTTGTACCGAGGTTCTCGCTCACGACTCCCGCGCAGGGTGATATCATTTTCTATAACGGGACAAGCTGGGTGAATCTCGCTCCGAGCACATCGGGGTTGTTCTTGCAGACTCAAGGTGCAGCGGCTAATCCGATATGGGCTGCACCGGCTGGTGGCGGCACGGTAACGCACACAGGCGGTGCCCTCACACTCGATCTTCCCTTGCTGGGTGCGGGTGGAGATGATATTAAGACAAGCACGGCTGCCAATATGCGGTCCGTGCTGTCTCTTGTCGTTGGGACAGATGTACAGGCGTGGGATGCTGACCTCGATTATCTCGCCACGTTCACTCCAACGGCAAACGTGAAAAGTATTTTGAATGCAGCAGATTATGCAGCTATCAAAACATTGCTCGCACTCGTTATTGGTACAAACGTACAAGCCTTTGATGCTGACCTTGATACATGGTCTGGTGTTACTCCGGGGACTGGAGTGGGTACTTTCCTAGCAACGCCGTCGAGTGCAAACTTGGCTGCGGCTGTAACCGGAGAAACCGGAAGCGGCGCTGCGGTATTTGGCACATCACCCGATTTTACCACGGGTGCAACGATAGGTTCAGTCGCAATCCCGACAATATCGAGCACGAATACACTCACGAACAAGCGTTGGACTGCACGTGTTGGGAGTACAACCTCATCAGCAACTCCAACCATCAACACGGATGATGTTGACATCTATAAGTTGACGGCGCAGGCGGTTGATATTACGTCGATGACGACCAACTTATCGGGGACACCCGTAGACGGCGATATTCTTGAAATTCAAATTACTGGCACTGCCGCGCGTGCAATTACATGGGGAGCTTCATTTGTCAGTAGCACGGTGACACTGCCAACAACGACAGTAACAACAGCTACACTGAGCGTTGTGCTTCAGTATTTTGTAACATCATCCTATGGAGCAAACAAGTGGGTATGCGTCAACTCGTTCTAATCCTCTTTCTTTTTTCCTCTGTTGCTGCGACTGCCCGCCTGACCGGCGCAGTCGGGCAGGCACAGCCAATGCGTATGCTTATCGGCAAGAAAGCTGCGGCGGGTGGTGCTCGTGTTGAGACCGACGACTTCAATCGCGCCAACGAAGATCCCCTCGGAAATGGTACATGGACAAATAGGAGTCAAAATCTTAACGTCACCTCTAATGCTGTGGGCGCAGGGACAAACGTTGATTCTTATGCCTTCTGGTCTGCGGGTGTTGCTTGGGGCAACAACCAGTATTCTCAATGCACCATAACTTCTGCTGCCGCAGATGTATACAATAGCGTTGGCGTGAGGATGGCGGCAACGGGAGATTTTGGATATATCCTATCGCAAAACGGGACTGGACTGATCCTATATTATGTCAACTCCGCTGAGAGTTGGTCTGTGATAGTCGATTATGGTACTGTGACCGGCTTGGGCGTGGGAGATGGTATAAAGCTGACAATTTCAGGTACAACTCTAACCGCTTATCACGATGATGGTGCTGGATTCGTGCAGGTAGGTTCCACTCAAACACATTCGAGTATTACATCTGGTTCTCCAGGTATTGCTGTATTTCGGACAAGCACCACTCCATGTCTTGATAACTGGGAGGGAGGGGAACTATGAGGATACCCCGCCTGCCGGTCGGGCAGGTTCTTCTGCTTCTCGTGCCGACAATACTTTTCGGTCAGACGTTTCCGCTACAAGTTAGTACCAACAATAGATACCTTGAGGATCAAGCCAGCAATTCATTTCTTATGGTCGGTGATTCTCCCTGGTCTTTGATGGTTGTACCGACTTATGCAAAGGCGGATGAATACTTGAGTGCAAGAGACACGCTTGGGTTCAACACGATTCTTGTGCAGTTGATAGAAAATGAGTTTGGAGGCCCGGCGAATGCAAACGGGGACAGTCCTTTTTCGGGAACGGCTTTCCAGTCGGCAGAGAATGAAGATTACTTTCTTTTCTGTGATAGTGTTATCGATAGGGCGACGGCGTTGGGCTTTACGATCATGCTCTTCCCCGCCTATATCGGATATGAGTGTGGGGCTGAAGGATGGTGTGCTGAGATTCAGGCGGCTTCTGTAGCTCAAATGAAAAGCTGGGGTGAGTACGCTGGGAATAGGTACAAAAACAACCCAAACATTATCTGGGTAATAAGTGGAGATGCTCAGGCTTCACTCTATGCGGGGGTGCGTGAGAAATTAGACAGTGTTGCCCGTGGTATTAAGCTCGCCGATACTGTTTACCCAAACCGAATAATGACGACTCACAATCAGCCGTGGTCAACGGCGGTTGACGACTGGGATGGAAGCGGTGGCAGATATTGGTTGACCCTCAACAGCATCTATCACTACGACTATGATTGGTATGATGAGGCAAACGCAGTTTATAGTGTATCGCCGACAATGCCATTCTACGCGCTGGAAAACTGGTATGAAGCAAGTGGTGATCTACCATCCGCGCAGGAGTTGAGGGCACAATCTTATTGGACGACATTGGCGGGTGGTATAGGGCATACATTCGGAAA
>Ga0214472_10006454_pt1 | contig 12285 bp, 5 predicted proteins | sample RVTome_6_FD_207662 | JGI IMG/M metagenome (GOLD analysis project Ga0214472, IMG submission 207662) | Soil microbial communities from uranium-contaminated site in the Upper Colorado River Basin, Wyoming, United States - RVT140D175 | ecosystem: Environmental > Terrestrial > Soil > Contaminated >... | reverse complement strand
CACGGGCGAGTGCCCTGTCACCGAGGACTCGATGGCACGCGCCGGGGTGCCCGGAGCGCGCGACTGGTTGGTGAATGCCGATATCGGCCGGGGTATCTTGTGAGTGCGGCCGATCAGGCTGGAGCGCGCGGAGCGGCGACCGCGGAGCGTGCCTGCGCAATCGCGATTACCGTCCACTAGCTGATGGGCTTCCCCAGCACCAGCATGCGTGCCGCGTCCGTCGCCGCTCCGATCTTGGCGGCGACGCCCTCTCCGCGGTCGAGGTCATCGTCGGTGACGTAGTGCACGTCGAGGAGGCCATGCGCGCGATGACCGGTCCGGAGGTAGTTCACCTCGTCGAGCGCCAGGCTCCAGCCATTGAGCCAGCTCTCGAGCGTGGCGCGGCGCCCCGCGACTCCGTCGCCGTGGACCAGCAGGTCGATGTCGCTGGCGGGACCTGCGGTGGCGTTCTTGGTGGAGCCGAAGACGTAGATCGCCTTCACCCCGAAGCGCGCGGGGTCCATGCACGCGGCGACGCGCTCGGCCATCCGCAGCCGCCAGCGCCAGTGATCCTCGCCGCGAGCCGGGCCGTCGGCGGGTCTTGCGAGCGTCGTCCCCCGGGGAGGACTGGGCTCCTCGAGCAGGCCCACTGCCTCGTCGAGATCGGCGTTCATCACGACGCGGAGGACCAGGCCCTCGGTCGCGCGGGGAACGTCGATCACGCGGAGGACCTCGGCGAGATGGACGGAGTCGGACAGGAGATCCCGCAGCGCGTTCGGCGCGCGTGTGAAGAACGACGCGTTGAACGCGACCAGGGGGTCGTCGGGATACAGAGGCAGGTACCGGATCTGTGACTCGACGAGGTCCTGGAAGAAGTGGGTGCCGAAGGAGAGGTCGGGGACGTAGCCGCCCTTGCGCCGCGCGATCTCTATCAGCATGGCGGTGTTGCTGATGTCCGCGTAGGTGACGGGAACACCGAGGCGGATGTCGCCGCGGCTGCCCCAGCGACCGGGGCCCATGAGGACGAACTGGCGCTTGGGGAGGAGCCGGTTGAGGCGTCCCACGGCGCGGGCGACCTCGCGCATCCGGGCGGCGTCGAGCGCTCCCCAGGCGTCCGGGTCGACGTAGACGACGTGGCTGAGGTTCGTGACGTGACCGTTCGACACGTATCGGTTCGCGCTGAAGAGCACGCGGTCGCGGGGGAGATCGGGAGGAATGGCCGGCGCGAGGCTGCCCGAGGCTTCGCCCTGGGGCCGGCACTGGAGCAGGTAGAGATCGCGTCCGTCGCTCGCGAACTCGATGTCGACCGGAGTCTTGAGCTTCTCCCGCAGCAGCTGGAGGAGCGCCCCCAGACGGGGCACGAAGGGTGTTTCGCCGACCAGTCCGTCGAAGGTGACGACGAGGGGATCGCGGAGGAAGTCTATGATTCCGACCGGGCGGCGCAGATGGTCGTGGTCGGCGATGGACACCATCTGGCGCACGAGAGGCATCTGGTCGCCGTGGCGCTCGAGAAGAGAGCGGAAGTCGACGGTCTCGAACACGCCGCGCTCGAGGTTGACGACGTCGACCTTCTTCGGTGAGTACCAGCTGGCCTCGTCGGGCGTCTGGTTGACACGCAGTCCCGGCTGCCCGGGGGCGACGAGAACGGGGTAGTCGTCGGCAAGGCGATCCACGGCCCGCGTCCCCAGTCCGGGCACGATTCGCAGCAGGCCGTCCTCGCGCCTGATCCGCGGCGACCAGCGGAACTCGTTGTTGCTGAACCCGACCCCGGCGAAGGCGGGCATCCAGTACGGCCCCACTCGCGTCCCCACCACCTCCTGGATCAGGATGCCCATCTCCTCGTGCAGGTCGAGCAGCCCGTGGTGGGCGCGGTACTCGATCGGATCGGGTCCGAACACGGACGCGTAGACCTCGGCGATGGCGTCGCTCAGGGCGGCCAGGCGCTCAGCCCTGGTGCCGACGTTGGCGAGGAAGAGGCTCTTGTACTTCCCGGAGAAGGCGGCGCCGAGTCGGTCTTCGAGGAGGCTGGAGCTGCGCACGATGACGGGCTGGCCCCCGAGCTCGTCGAGCACCGTCCCCAGCCCCCGCAGCGTCTCCGGGGGAAAGAAGGAGTTCTTGAAGAGCTGGACGATGTTGGGGTAGTCGAGGCGCACCCGGTCGGGGTCGTCGTACTTCCGGTTGTACACGTCGTCGAGGTCATTGTGATGGATGAACTCGAGGATGCCGTCGGAGGGCACGTAGAAGCTGCGCGGCACCCGGACGTCTCCGAGCAGGTCGCGGTACTCGGTCGAGCGGGCCACGATGCGCGAGGCGAGGAAGAGGCCGGCCGCCTTGCCCCCGATGCGCCCGTGGCTGCGGGGGGCGTACACGATACGCTGCGTGAGGTCGTGGAAGTCCCCGACCTCGAGCCACTCCCGGGCGACGTCGACGAACTCGAGCTGGTCGGTGAGGAAGCGACGCACGAGGGCCGCGCGGAGCACCATCTGGGTGGCGACCGAGAGGTCCCTCTCCTCGACCCCGCCGTGGCGGAAGCGCTGCAACGCCTCCGCGAGATCGGCAAGCGGCGTGTCGAGCCTCTCCAGGGCGTTCTTGAGGAACGCCGACTTGTCCTCCTTGATCCAGCTCTGCACGCAGGAAAGGATCTCCGCCTCGGGGAGGTGAGCGCCGGCGATGCGAAATGCCGCCTCCGTCGTCTCGGTGCCCGGCGCCGGGCTCGTCCTCGGGCGCGGGCGGTTGTCGTCCGCGCCCTGCTCCTCGTCGAGGGGGCGCCGCGGGGCCGCCGCCTTGAGCAGGCTCTCCGCCTCCTCGATCCCGTTCCAGCACAGGTAGTTGATCATCTTGCGGCCGAGGCGGGCGAGCAGCGCCCGGTCGGTCTGACGCAGGAAGTCGATGATCACCCACCAGCTCGGCGTCGCCGTCGCGGCCGAGGGCGGTGCCCCCAGGGTTCGCTGGATCCGTCGGCGGGAGACGAAGTGCGCGACCCGCTCGGCGATGGCGTCGAGGAGCTTCCGCTCCTCCTTCAGGAACGGGCCCTCGTCGGCGCGCGGCATCGGCTCGGTGTAGTAGACCTCGAGCTGGCCGATCTCCTCGTCACGCGTCTCGAGGAGCGCCGACATCACCCAGGTGGAGGGCGCGAAGCCGGGAGGCTCGTACGCCCGTCCCCCGACCGTCATCCGGGCCTTCGTCACGTCGGGGAACTGCCAGCCGGCGGGGAGCGTCTGCACGATCTCGTGCAGCACGTCATCGACGGGCGCACCCTCCCGGCCGAGGATCTCGTCGACGCGGTAGAGACAGTTGAGCTCCTTGGCTCGCTCCTGGAGGTCGTGAAGGATGCGGTCGACCGGTGTCCCGGAGGGCTGCGTCATGGCGCCTCCGAGCGCAGGACCACGCCGCGGCGTGCCCGCCCGTCCACCCGCATCACGAGGGGACGTTCGACGCGCACGTGACGGACGTGGTCGGTCCGCGCCACCATCTCCCGGCTCTCCAGCCACTCCCAGTCTATCCCCTCGTCCGGGTGGGGGACGGTGAAGTAGAGCACCCCGAAGCTCGAGAGGTTGTGGAAGAAGTGCGAGCCCTGGGAAGGCTCGGCGCTCCCTTCCGGCAGCGCCGCCTCCACGATCCCTCGTGCCCCGGCGATCTGGTCCCAGCGGACGGGGATGCCGAGCCATGGGTCGGCGGAGCCCCAGCGCCCGAAGCCGACGAGCAGGTAGGGGCGGGCCTCCTCGACCAACCGCCGGTTGAGACGCTCGATCTCGAGCGCGATCGCCGGAGTCAGGCGCCTCTCGAAGGAAGCGCGCTCGACGAACACGACGTCACCGAGCTCGCGAACGCCGTTGCCGAGCGCGCTCGCCGAGGCCACCACGACGGCGGGCCCCTCGAGATCCCGGGCGTCGACATCGGTCGTCTCGCGAGACACGAGGAGGGGGCGGATCTGGAGGAAGCCGAGGCGGGCCGGCTTCCCGGGAGGCATCGTCATCGCGAACTCGATCTCCACCGGGGCGCCCAGCGCCTCCTCGGAGAAGGCGAGGAGCCGGCGGAGCACGTCCACCAGCGGGATCTCGCCCTGGACGAGCAGGGGCGCGAAATCGAGGACCCGTGGGCCCGGGCGGGAGAGGCCCGCCACGAGGCGGTCCGACGCCGGGTCGTAGGTCGAGGCCGCGTGGCGGAGCGTGCCGTCCTTCTCGGCCGCGTCCAGCCCCGGCCGGACGAGGTACTCGGTCTCGGTCATCGGGTCGTAGGGCGGGGGCGGCCCCACGCCGATGGCCCAGAACGCTCCCTGCGTCACGTCGAGCAGCTCGCGCGACGACCCCACGGGCGGAGGGCGGCGGGGGTGGGCGGGAGAGAAGGTCCACCGCGCCTCTCCGTCGACGATCGTCTTGCCGAGGCCGAGGGCGAGGTCGACGACCCCTTCACGCGGCTCGGCGGGGCCGCTCGGATAGAAGTTCCACGAGCGGGCGACGCCCGAGACGTCGGGGTAGAAGCGCTCTGCGTGTCGTCTCCCGACGACCTCCTGCACGAGGACCGCCATCCTCTCCTCCGACGGCAGCTCCCCGGCCGCCCGACGGTAGGCACGGGCCTCGCGGAAGAACGTCGTGGCGTAGACGAACTTGATCGCGTCCACGAGGCTGCGAAACCTCGCGTCGGTGTCGGGCTGGTTGCCCGGGATCATCTTGGTGCCGTAGACTCCCGCGAAGGGGCGCAGAAGCGCGTCCTCGAGGATGCTCGAGGAGCGTATCGCGAGGGGACACCGTGCGTCCTGGGCCAGCGCGCGCAGATCGCCCAGCCACTCCGCGGGCAGGCTCGCCCGGGCAAAGGCGCGTGAGACCGCCTCGTCGGCCGGCTCTTCCGACACGAGGGGACGCAGGTCGTTGCGGTCGAGGAAGGAGTCGAACGCGTCGGCGGCCAGCACGACCAGCGCCGGCACGTCGGCCTCCAGGCCGGGGACGGCGATCTCGTCGCGGCGGGCGGCGAGGACCCGGGACGCCGCGACGAGCCCGGTGGCCTTGCCGCCGAGCGGCCCGTCCCCGATCCGGCTGATGCGGCGCGTGGGGTCGAAGAACCGGCGAGCGAAGCGCGGGACCTCGGGCGGGCTCACACCCACCCGCGGTCGTGGGAGGCCTGGGCGACCCTGTTGATCGCGATCACGTAGGCGGCGTCGCGCATGTCGAGCCGGCGACTCGCTGCGAGCTCGCTCACCGCGTGGAAGGCGGCGGTCATCTTGACGTCCAGCCGGGCGAGCACCTCGTCCTTCTCCCAGAAGAAGTTCATGTTGCTCTGGACCTGCTCGAAGTAGCTGCAGGTGACGCCGCCCGCGTTCGCGAGAAAGTCGGGGATGAGCAGGATTCCCTTCGCCGCCACGATCGAGTCGGCCTCGGGAGTCGTGGGTCCGTTGGCGCCTTCCGCGATCAGCTTCACCGTCGCCGGGATCCGGGGCGCGTTGTCCGCGCGGAGCTCGTTCTCGAGCGCGGCCGGGATCAGTATCTCGACCGGCTCCTCCAGCCAGACGTCGCCCGGCCGGACTTCGTAGCCCGCCTCGCGAGCCCTCACCTTGTCGATGCCCCCGAAGCGATCGGTGATCTTCAGCAGCTCGTCGAGGTCGATCCCCGACTCCTTTCGGAAGACGTAGGAGGTCTGATCCGCCTGATCCCACGAGGAGACGCAGGTGACGGTGCCGCCGATCTGGGTGTAGAGGCGGATCGCGTGCTGAGCCACGTTGCCGAAGCCCTGCACGCTCGCCCGGGTGTCGCGCACGTCGAGCCCCATCTCGCGCAGGGCCTCGCGGATCGTGAACACGACCCCGTACCCCGTGGCCTCCGCCCGGCCCTGCGAGCCGCCCATCCCCACCGGCTTGCCGGTGATGAAGCCGGGGTAGTGGCCCCCGTGCAGGGCTTCGAACTCGTCGAGCATCCACAGCATGTGCTGGCCCGAGGTCATGACGTCGGGGGCGGGCACGTCGCTGACCGGGCCGACGTTGCGGGCGAGCTGCCGGACCCAGCCGCGGCAGATCTGCTCCTGCTCCCGCTGGCTCAGATTGTGGGGATCGCACACGACACCACCCTTGCCGCCACCGAGAGGGATGTCGACGAGAGCGCATTTCCACGTCATCCACATCGCGAGGGCGCGCACGGTGTCGAGCGTCTCCTGGGGATGGAAGCGGATGCCTCCCTTCGAAGGCCCCCGCGCGTCGTTGTGCTGGACCCGGAAGCCACGGAAGACCCGGACCTGGCCGTCGTCCATCCGGACGGGGATGGCGAAGGTGTACTCGCGCAGCGGCTGTCGGAGCAGGTCGCGGGTCGAGGCGTCGAGCTCGAGGAGGCCCGCCACGCGATCGAACTGAGCCTGGGCCATCTCGTAGGGATTGACGCTGGTGCCAGCCATCCGTTGCCTCGCTTCGGTCCATCGTAACCAGAGGATGGAGTCCGGAGAAGATCTGGAGGCTCCGGATCCTTCGCACCATGAGCGCGCGCTCAACGGATGGCCCGCCCTAGTCCGCGTGGCTCATGGGCCCCAGGGTCGGATTCCCGTATCATGGGATTGATGAGGGTCGTTCATGGGTGCCGCCACGCCGGGCCGGCGCCTCTCGCGCCGGTGGCGCCCGGACGCGCCGCGGCCCCGAGCTTCACAGTCTCTTCCTGCCGCCGTGCCCTCCTCGTCTTCTTCTTCTTCAAGGGGAATCCACATGACTGAGTCCGTCGCCACCCCGGCGTCAAAGGGAACCCCCACGAGCGAGTACGTCTCCTCGCTCATGGCCGACGTGAAGGCCAAGAACCCGGCCGAGCCCGAGTTCCACCAGGCGGTCCAGGAGGTGGCGGACTCGCTGGCCCTCGTGCTCGACCGCCATCCCGAGTACCGCCACGCGAAGATCCTCGAGCGCATCATCGAGCCCGAGCGCGTCATCATGTTCCGTGTCCCCTGGGTCGACGACCAGGGGCAGGTCCGCGTGAACCGCGGCTTCCGCATCGAGATGAACAGCGCGATCGGGCCCTACAAGGGCGGGCTGCGCTTCCACCCGTCGGTCAACCTCGGCATCCTCAAGTTCCTCGCCTTCGAGCAGGTGTTCAAGAACTCGCTGACGACGCTTCCCATGGGCGGGGGCAAGGGCGGCAGCGACTTCGACCCCAAGGGCAAGAGCGACAACGAGGTCATGCGCTTCTGCCAGAGCTTCATGGGCGAGCTCCACCGGCACATCGGGCCCGACACCGACGTGCCCGCCGGCGACATCGGCGTGGGGGGACGGGAGATCGGCTATCTCTTTGGCACCTACAAGAAGCTCAAGAACGAGTTCACGGGAGTGCTCACCGGCAAGGGCCTCAACTGGGGCGGCTCGCTCATCCGGCCCGAGGCGACCGGCTTCGGCTGCGTCTACTTCGCGGCGGAGATGCTGGCCACCCGCAAGGAAACGCTGGAGGGCAAGGCGTGCCTCGTCTCCGGCTCCGGGAACGTCGCGCAGTACACCGTGGAGAAGATCCTCGACCTCGGCGGCAAGCCCCTCACGTTCTCCGACTCCACCGGCTACGTCTACGACGAGGGGGGGATCGATCGCGAGAAGCTGCAATTCGTCATGGAGCTCAAGAACGTGCGCCGGGGCCGGATCAAGGAGTACGCCGACAAGTACATGACGGCGGTCTACACCCCGGCCGACTCCAAGCTCGACTACAACCCCCTGTGGAACCACGAGGCCCAGTGCGCGTTCCCCAGCGCCACCCAGAACGAGATCGGGGCGAAGGACGCGGACAACCTGCTGAAGAAGGGCGTCTACGTGGTGGCCGAGGGTGCCAACATGCCCAGCACCATCGACGCGGTGAACCGCTTCCTCGACGCGAAGATCCTGTACGGGCCGGGCAAGGCGGCCAACGCCGGCGGGGTCGCCACCTCCGGGCTCGAGATGACGCAGAACTCCATGCGCCTGTCGTGGACGCGCGAGGAGGTGGACAAGCGCCTCCACATGATCATGCACGCGATCCACTCCGCGGCCTACGAGACCGCCGAGCGCTTCGGGACGCCGGGGAACTACGTGAACGGCGCCAACATCGCGGGCTTCCTCAAGGTCGCCGACGCGATGATGGACCAGGGAGTCGTCTAGGGTTCCGTCACCGGTTCCGTGGCGACAGGGTCGGGACGGGGGCGGCTTCGGCAGGCGGCGCGCCACCTCCCCCCGCGGCTCGCCCACCCTTCCCGTGCCGGCCTCGAGCCCTCCTCTCGCCGTGCTAGGCTCCACGCTTGGCCCGAACGAGCGTAATGGGAAGCCCGCCGCCCCGTCGTCGATTCCACGAGTACCAGGACCTGATGCGCCACCGCGTCATGGACATCCTCCTCGTGTCGAGCCCCTACGACACGTTCATGCTCGAGGAGGCGGGCGAGCTGTCGGAGCGGATGCTGGGGGAGTTCCGCAACCTCGATCTTCACTACACTCCGGGGCTCACCAGCGTCGCGTCGGGAAGCGAAGCGATCCAGCTCGCCCGTGAGCAGCGCCGCATCAACCTGATCATCACGACCCCGCACCTGCACGACATGGACGCGGCGGCGCTCGCGCGGCAGGTCCGCGAGGAGGGCCTGGACATCCCAGTCGTCCTCCTCGCGTGGGACACGCGGGAGCTCGCCGAGTTCCGGGCTCGGGCCGACACCTCGGGCATCGAGCGAGTCTTCCTGTGGCAAGGTGACGCGCGCACGCTCGTCACGATCGTGAAGTGCGTTGAGGACCGGCGGAACGTCGAGCACGACACACGGTCGGTGGGGGTGCAGATCATCGTCCTCATCGAGGACAACGTCCGCTACTACTCGTCCTTCCTTCCCGTCATGTACACCGAGCTCCTCCATCACTCGCAGCGCGTCATCCGGGAGGGCCTCAACCTCTCGCAGAAGATCCTGCGCATGCGGGCGCGCCCCAAGATCCTCCTGTGCACGTCTTGGGAGGAAGCCGAGCAGGTCTTCGAACGGCACGCGGAAGAGGTGCTGGGGATCATCTCCGACGTCGAGTTTCCGCGCGGGGGCACGAAGAGCGGAGAAGCGGGCGCCGACTTCGCCCGGCAGGTGCGCGCCGCCTACCCCGACGTGCCGATCATCCTCCACTCCTCGCGGCCCGAGAACGAGCGGCTGGCCCGCAGCGTCGGCGCGAACTTCCTGCTCAAGGGGTCGCCGCTCCTCTTGCAGGAGCTGCGCGAGGTGATGCTGCAGGACTTCGCCTTCGGGGATTTCGTCTTCCGCACCAAGGACGGCACCGAGGTCGCGCGTGCGGCCGACCTGCGGAGCCTCGAGGAGCAGCTCGCCATCGTCCCCGAAGAGTCGATCCAGCGGCACGCGAGCGGCAATCACTTCTCGCGCTGGCTCAAGGCGCGGACCGAGTTCGCCCTCGCCCACGACCTGCGGCCCCGGCGTCTCTCCGACTACGCGAGCGGGGAGGCCCTGCGGCAGAGCCTCATCGAGGCGATCGCCCGCTACCGGCGGGAGCAGAGCCGGGTGCTGGTCTCCGACTTCGACCGCGCCACGTTCGACCTCAGCGGCGACTTCTACCGCATCGGCGGAGGGTCGCTCGGGGGCAAGGCCCGGGGGCTGGCGTTCGTGCGACGGATGCTCGCCGAGCAGGACCTTCGCGATCGCTTCCCCGGGGTGGAGATCTCCGTGCCCCAGACGGTGGTGCTGGGCACCGACGTCTTCGACGCGTTCCTCGACGACAACGACCTCCGCAACTTCGCCATCGAGTGCGAGGACGACGCGGAGATGCTGCGCCGCTTCCTCTCCGCCCGCTTTCCGGAGGACGCCGAGTGGGACGTGGCCGCCTTCCTCGAGCAGGCGGTGTGGCCGCTCGCCGTGCGCTCGTCGAGCCTCCTCGAGGACTCGCAGCACCAGCCCTTCACCGGCGTCTACGACACGCTGATGCTGCCCAACAACGCCTGGAGCCTCGACGAGCGCCTCGAGCGTGCCCTCGCGGCGATCCGCCAGGTCTACGCGTCGACCTTCTCCCAGCACGCCAAGGCCTATCTCAAGGCGACGCCCTACCGCCTGGAGGAGGAGAAGATGGCGGTGATGCTCCAGCGGGTGGTGGGGCACGCCCGAGGGCAGCGGTTCTACCCCGACTTCTCCGGCGTCGTCCGCTCGCACAACTTCTACCCGGTGCCGCCCATGGACTCGCAGGACGGCATCGCCGCGGTGGCGCTCGGGATGGGCCGCACCATCGTGCAGGGGGACGCGTGCCTGCGGTTCTGTCCGCGACACCCCCGCCACATTCCGCAGTTCGCTTCGGTCGAGGAGGTGCTCGAAACGACCCAGCGCCGGTTCTGGGCTCTGCCCCTCGAAGGGGACACGGCCGGCGGGGGAATGCGCGAGGAGGCCTACGAGCTCTCCGCGGCCGAGGAAGATGGGGCGCTCGGCTCCGTCGCGTCGACCTACTCCCCCGAGAACGACGTCGTGTACGACTCGCTCGCGCGAGCCGGCCCCCGCGTCATCACGTTCGCGCCGATTCTCAAGCAGGGGCTGTTCCCGCTGCCCGAGATCCTCGATGCCCTGATGGAGGCGGGGGAGCGGGGGATGGGGACACCGGTCGAGATCGAGTTCGCGGTGGACCTTGAGGCGCCTGCGGGCGGCCCCCGGCAGTTCGGCTTCGTGCAGATGCGGCCCCTCGCCCTGGCTCGGGAGACCGAAGCCCTCGAGCTCGGAGAGGTCGATCCGGCGACCGTTCTCTGCCGCAGCGACCGCGTGCTCGGCAACGGTCGCGTGGAGGGCATCCGCGACCTCGTGGTGGTCGACTTCCAGCGCTTCGAGCGGGCCCGCAGCCGCGAGGCGGCGGCCGAGGTCGCCCGGCTGAACGCTCAGCTCCTCTCGTCGGGCCTGCGCTACGCCCTCGTCGGCGTGGGGCGCTGGGGCTCGCGCGATCCGTGGCTGGGCATCCCGGTCACGTGGGACCAGGTGGCGGGGGCGCGGGTGATCGTCGAGGCGGGACTTCGGGACCTGAAGGTCACGCCCTCCCAGGGCACGCACTTCTTCCAGAACCTGACGTCGTTCGACGTGGGCTACTTCACGGTCAACCCGGAGCGGGGCGAGGGCTTCGTCGACTGGGAGTGGCTCGATCGCCAGCCCTCGCTCACCGACGTCGAGCACGTGCGCCACATCCGCCTCGACCAGCCGGTGCTCGTCCTCATGAACGGCAAGCGCAACCAGGGCGTGATCCTCAAGGAGTCGCCCCCCCAGTAGGGGGTAGCCGCCGCCCGAGCCGCCGCACGCGCACCGCGAATGCCCGGCCGGGGTTCACCTCGAGAAGCGTGCGCACCTCGGCGTCGGTGACTCCCCGTGCTCGCAGGGCGGGGACGAAGGCGTCGAAGAGGAGGTCGTGCGGACGGTAGGTGCCGCCGCCGGGCTCGCCCACGTGGAACCAGCCCGCGTCCTGGGAGACGAGAACGCGGGAGAGCAGCCCGCGCCCCTTCATGTCCACGACCGCGTCCACGTGGTCGGCGAGCGACTCCTCGGCGATGCCGTCGAGCTCGACCCACGCGCCCTCGCGCGCGACCCAGTCGTGAGTGGGCCGGTCCTTCTCGATCTGGGCGTGAACCCACACGTACGCCTCGGGTGCGACCCCGAGCTCGCGCAGGGTGTCGAGGATGGCGAGGGCGGCCTGGCCGTCGCCGGTGTGGACGGCGATGGTGAGGCCGGTTTCGAGATGGCACAGCGCTCCCGCCTCCACGAGCTTGCGATCGATCTCGGAAAGCGCTCCCGCGTCCACGCCGAGCTTCAGGAATCCGGGTCGGATCCCGGTGCCGTCGAGGCCGCGGCGGAACTCGGTCGTCCACCTCTCCGCGAGCTGCCGCGCGGTCTCGCGGTACGCGTGCGCGGGCACGAAGCGGTCCCCGGCCGCGCCGTAGTAGCCGGTGTTGGTCACGATCCGCAGGCCGCTCGACTCGGCGAGGCGGCGCAGGAGCGTGGGGTCGCGTCCGAGGTAGGCGGGTGTCGCCTCGAACAGCGTCCGGCAGCCTCGCTCGCGAATGGTCACGAGGTGGGGCAGGATCGCTCGGAAGGCCTCGTCGGCGTCGTAGCGACCGGGGGAGGCCGACGCCGCTCCCACGAAGTCGACGAGCACGTGCTCGTGCACGAGGGAAGGGCCGAGAGCGTCGGCTGCCACCTTTCCCTCCACCGTGAGAACCGACGCTGCCACGGCCCCGTGGGCGGGGGGCGGGGACCGTCGCGCCAGCGGTGAGGCGACGAGGGCGAGGAGGATGGCTCGACGTTCCACGAGGAATCTGATTATGCTTCTCGGCGATGCCGACAGCCAACGCAAGACCGTCCGCGCCCGATCGTCCTCCTCTGGGTGCGCGGCGG
>Ga0214472_10006453_pt1 | contig 12287 bp, 10 predicted proteins | sample RVTome_6_FD_207662 | JGI IMG/M metagenome (GOLD analysis project Ga0214472, IMG submission 207662) | Soil microbial communities from uranium-contaminated site in the Upper Colorado River Basin, Wyoming, United States - RVT140D175 | ecosystem: Environmental > Terrestrial > Soil > Contaminated >... | reverse complement strand
GTGGGAATGACGAAAACTTTGACCGGAGAATCGGGAGTGGAAATCTCCACTTCGGCCTTCTTGGTCCGGGTCTTCAGGTTTTTCTCCTTGTCCACCTTGATGCCCAGCGGCTCGAGGCCTTCGAGGGCCTTCTGGCGGATTTCGCTGCCCATTTCGCCGACCCCGGCGGTGAAGACGATGGCATCAACCCGGCCGAGTACGGCCATGTAGGTTCCGATATATTTTTTCAGCCGGTAGGCTTCGATCTCATAGGCCAGGGCGCAACGTTCGCAGCCGCCGTCGATGCCTTCCATGATGTCGCGCCGGTCGGTGTACTGGCCGGTGATGCCGAGTAGACCGGATTTCTTGTTGAGTACCGAATCGAGCTGTTTGGGGGTCAGTCCTTCCCGTTCCATGATGAAGGCGGGGATGGCCGGGTCGATGTCGCCGCAGCGCGAACCCATGACGGCCCCTTCAAGGGGAGTGAGGCCCATGGAGGTATCGACCGAAATGCCGCCGCGGATGGCGCAATGAGAAACACCGTTGCCGATGTGCATGGTGATGAGGTTGCAGTCCCTGGGATCCTTGCCGAGCAGCACGGCGGCCCGCTTGGAGACATAAAGGTGGCTGGTGCCGTGGAACCCGTAGCGGCGCACGCCGTGTTTCTCGTACCACTCGTAGGGCAAAGGATAAATATAAGCCTCGCGGGGCATGGACTGATGGAAGGCGGTATCGAAAATCGCTATATGAGGCACGTCCGGCAGTACATGCTGGGCGGATTCGATGCCCATGATGTTGGGCGGATTGTGCAGAGGTGCCAGGTGGGCGCAATCCTTGATCGCCTCCAGCACGGCATCGTCAATCATCACCGAACGGGCGAAGAGTTCGCCGGCATGCACCACCCGGTGACCGACTGCGGCGATTTCCTTGATTTCGCTCACTACCCCGTGTGTCTTGCTGGTCAGGGTCTTGAGGATTAACTCAATGGCTACGGTGTGATCGGGGCATTCGTGCTCCTCGCGATACACTTCCTTGCCCGGAACTTCGTGGATGATGAAGGACCCCTCGATGGCCACCCTTTCGACAGCCCCTTTGGCGACCACTTCCTTGCGATCCCAGTTGTAAAGCTGATACTTGACAGACGAACTGCCGCAGTTTAGTGCAAGAATATCCATAATCCCACTTCCTCCTCTAATTTTTTAGCAGATTACCGGCAACCTGCCTAACCCTTGAACAAACAAACAGTTTTTTACCCGAAAAGACCCCTGGGCCCCGAGCACAAACGCAGAGATACTATTGCATGGCCATGTTAATTGCAAGGGGTTTGTTCCCCCTTGTCCGCGCGGTACTCCCGGTTAAAGGTTTATGGGTGGACAAGGAATCGATAGTTGGTGTATATACAAAACCAGTGGCAAAAAACGCTATCGATCCTATCCCAGAGTAAAGGAGGTGAATCCTATGGCTTATCATATCACTGACGATTGCATCAATTGTGGTGCTTGTGACGACACCTGTCCGCTCATGGCTATCTCCGAGCAGGGTGATGTCCGTGTTATCAACCCTGATGAGTGCACCGATTGTGGCGCTTGCGTTGACAGCTGTCCCGTGGACGCCATCAAATCTAAATGACAAAAAAAAGCGGGAGCGCCTCTTGGGCGCTCCCACCTTTTAATTTTCCCGCCACCAGCCGCCTAGTCTGCGTTGGGCCGAGGAGAAATCTATGTGGCCCGGGGCCACCGAACTGCTTCTGATACTTGCGGTGATTCTCGTGATCTTCGGCGGGCGCAAACTGCCCGAGGTTGGAGCTGCGCTCGGCAAGGGAATCCGCAATTTCCGCAAGGCCATCCAGGGCCGGGATGAGATCGATGTGACACCGCGCGACCCGCGGGACGACGAAGACAAGGATAAACAGTCTTAAGCGGACCAGCCATCGCCGGGCAGAAAAAAGCCGCACGCAAGTGCGGCTTTTGTCGTATGGAGACCGGTCCTCATCGCCGATTATTTTACGACCGGCTTGGAATCGATCACTTCCACGCCGAATTCCGCCACTTGCCCCGGCGCATCCCTGAACACGATGGTGAAGGGTATGGTTTTTTTCGGCTCGATATTGATATTGGAAAGAACCTCCCCGAACTGGTTATTCATGCGTTCCACCATGCGTTCGTAGGGGAGGGAGCGCAGTTCCGACCGGCTGAAGGGATTGCCGCAATATACGGTTTGCCGGGCAATGATTTTTCCGCCCGGAGCATAAACGATTCCGGCTACCAGTATCCCGGCCCGGGCCTCGCTTCCATCGTTGACGACCTCCCCCTGAACCACGAAAAGCCTGCCTTCTTCCTCGTTCATTACATGAAAGCCGCTGAGTTCCGCGGGGCGAAGACTTTCCGTCGGGGTAGGCACCTCCGCCTTCTTTTCCCAGGGCTTCAGTTGTTCCGGAAGAAGGTCCTGCCTGATGTAAAAAAAGCCGCCGCCAGCCAGAATCAGCAGCAGCACCAGCCAGAAAAATCCACACCCGGAACGCTTGGCCCGGGCGGAAGGTGGCAGAGGTTCGCCAATTGTCTCGACCCGGGGCAAGTCGTAATCCCGGTAGGGTTCCTCCGGCGGAGGGGGCGGCGTCACTTCGGCGAGGGTAAGACTGGGAATATCCTTACTGGCGGGTTCCCCCGTTTTCGGGTCGAGAGAGAAATCCCATTGCCCGGCGGAATCTTCCCGAAGAGGTTTTTCCGGGGGCGATTTTTCCGATACTTCGGGCTCCCCGCCCTCTTCTTCCCCGGTCGTTTCCGGAACCGGTTCACCATTCAGGAAAAAATCCTCCTCCCCCTCGCCCTGGGCGAAAAAATCGGCGGCGTCGAAATCATCGCCGAAAAAATCTTCCCCCGGCCCCGAACCGGAAAGTCCGGAGGGTTTCTGCTCCGCCTCCTGAAATTTCGCCAAATCAACATCGGAACCGGTCCCCGCCTTCTGTTCGGGGGCTTCTGCCTGCTGGGTTCCAGGGGCGGTGACGACAAAAATGCTTCTGCACTTGGTGCATCGGACCTTGGTGCCCCCGGCCTTGGTTTTATCCATGGGCAGCTTGAAGCGTGACTGGCACTGAGGACACTGGATGATCATGCCAATCCCTTCTCCGGCAAATCCCGGACCTCTTGCAGCAGGTAGATTTCTTTCAAGGTCCGGTAGCGCTCCTGATAATCGAGGCCATAGCCGACCACAAACCCGCTGTCCAGGGTGATGCCGACATAGTCCGCCTCGAAAGCCTCTTTCCTGGTCGATTTCTTATCCAGCAGAACGCAGGTTTTCAGCGTCCGCGGATTTCGATTGTGCAGATGATGATACAGAAACCGCAGGGAGCAACCGGAGTCCAGGATATCGTCGACCAGGATCAGATTCCGTCCCTGGACAGAAAACTCCAGGTCCTGGCGCAATTCGACCATTCCCGAGGACTCGGTGCCGTGGCCGTAACTAGCGACCCGGACGAAGTCGATGAGGGTCGGCACGGTAACTTCCCGCACCAGGTCGGCAAAGAACAGGAAGGCCCCCTTGAGGACGCCCACCAGGAGGACCTCTTCCCCGTGGAAATCGCGGCTGATTTCCTCTCCCAATCTTCGGACCTGCGCTGCAATATAACTTTCTGAGTAGAGTGTTTTAAGAATTGGTTCTGACATGAAGCTCTAGTAGGAAAAAGGGTTGATGGCGTCGCAAAAAATCCGCCCTGCGGCGTTACGGCGTTTTTTCAGGACCTCGACATACCAGATGTATGCCTTCGCCCCTGAAAAACCACCAAGCCTTGCAGGACGAAATTTTTGCTTAGCCATCCTATGCGTTTTTGGGGGGGCATCAGGCTTGAATAGCCGTTAGTTTATAACAAATTGCCCGGCCGGATGTCAATTTTTTCAACAGCAACCTTATGGGTGTCTCGACTCTGGCCAACAGTGGTAATCCTGTGCTATATACCACTAAGGAAAACCTGTCCGTGGTTCAATGCGATAACAGCTCGGCTCGGGTTACCCGGGCAGGCAATTCAAGTTGCGAGGACTCGTCAATGAAAATCATTACTACTCTTTTACTGCTGGTTTTTTCCATCGTACCCGCCATGGCCGCCGGCCCCGCCATTTCGCCGGAAAAACCGATTTTTCTTTTTGGACAAATCGCCGAAGGCGACAAGTTTGAACACACCTTTCGCTTCAAAAACATCGGCGACGCCCCGCTGGTCATCAACAAGGTCCGCAGTTCCTGCGGCTGCACGGCGGCCCTGCTTTCCTCCGACGTGATCGGGCCCGGGGAAACCGGCGAAGTTAAAACCGTCTTTGATTCCAGCGGTTTTTCCGGACCGGTGAGCAAAACCATCTATCTCCACACCAATGATCCCGTGCAGGAAATCATCCGTTTTCAGCTCTCGGGAAATGTCCAGAAGGAGATCCACCTCAAACCCTCCCGGGTGCAGTTCCCGATCCTGACAGCGGCCACGCCGAGCCGGGCTACCGTCACCCTGACCAACAAAGGGCAGAGCACGCTGTTTCTTTCCGACCTGAAAACCACCAGCAGCGAGATGGTTGCGGAACTTTCCGTCACTCGTCTTGAGCCGGAGGAATCGGCGGTGCTGGAGGTTACCGTTACCCCGGACGAGGGTAAGCTGCGTTTTGCCGGATACATCACCCTGCGTACCAGCAGCCCGCGCAATCCACTGCTGCGCATTCCCGTTACCGGCAACCGGGTTGAAAGCAGCAGCGGTAAATGAAAGAAGGTCCTCGGCCTGTTTCCTGGCTCCGGCTGAAAACGGGGGGGCAGGGCAATTAATCCCTGCGCCTTCGGGCTGGCCGGATATTGCAATCATCCGGGAATATGCTTTAATTAGCAGGCGTCCTGGCGGCCGGGCTTTTCCGCCGGTCGTTTCTCCGAAAAGTTGTCGGAAAGCCATTCAGCTCCGGCTTTAATTGTCATTCAATCCAATTTTTATCCTCGGAATGCCAGATGCTGCCAGCGATCCAGGAAAACATTCTGTTGCTGAAAAGCTTTCAGGTTGCCACCCAGATTTTGCTCTGCCTGCTGCTCGGCTACCTGATGGGCGAAGCTTTTTTCCGCTTGCCGGAGGCCTTGCATTCCCGGTCCGTCCCCCATCCAAAATCCCCTGTCCGGCCAAAGGGGCAACGGCCGAAATTACTTTCCGGCTGGCGCACCGGCCTGTTTCTCGTTTTGGGCCTTTCCTTCAATCTGCTCGCGTTGAAGATTGCTTACCGAATAACCCTGATGCAGGGGCTCTTCTGGGGAGCCCTGATGGCCGCCTTTATCCTCGGCATCTGTCTGCTTTTGCTGGCCCGGCAATACTCAATCCGGCAGGATTTCATCACAGGTCTTTTTTTTCTTCTCGGCGTGGAGGGAGAGGTTCTGCTGTTCGGGGTCGCCTTTCTGCTGCTCAACGCCGAAAGCCTACTGCTTCGGCCCGAACTCTGGCCCTTTCTCGACGCCCGGCCGATCCTCTTCGGTTCCTGGCACGGACTGGTCCGTTTTGCCGAATTCCTGCTGCTGGCCCTGCTGCTGGCCACGGCGGGCAGGCTGCGCCATGGCAGCCATGGCGATCAACGAGCCCATCCGGCGACCCTGGTCGCGGTTCTGCTGCTGCCCTTCTGCCTGCTTCTGGAACTGGCCATGACACCGCAATTGGCCCGCACCCCGGCCTTTTTCATCCTGGCGGGCCTTTTTGTGGCTACCACGGCGGCAATCGCCTTGCTGTTGGCGGCCTCCTGTTTCGGCTCCCGCCTGAAGGTCGCCAATCCGCTGCTGGGCACCACCTGCCTGCTGGTCGCACTGTGGGTTCTCGGCAGCTTCACCGCCAGGGAAAGGGTGCTCACCCCCGTCACCCTTGCTGGTCTGACCGGCCTCGGCGAGGGCGCACCAGCGGAGGACCTGGAGTCACTTTTTGCCCCGGATGGTGAGACGGTCGCGACAGCCCCGGCCGCAAAATCGGGCGAGTCCCTGTTCAATCAGAAATGTACCGTCTGCCACCGATTCGACCAACGCCTGGTCGGTCCGCCCCTTGATTCGGTGCTGCCCAAATACCGTGATGCCAAATCGAAGCTCCAGGCCTATCTGGGGGATCCGGTCAAGATCGATCCCGACTATCCGGCCATGCCCGATTTGGGTCTGACCGAGCAGGAAACAGCAGCCCTGGCCGAATTTCTCCTGAGCCGGGATAATGCCCAAAAGCCCAAACAGACACCCGACAACACATGATGCAACGAATTATCACCCTCGCAATAGCAGCCTTTTTCGGGCTTTGTTTGCTGGCCGTTGCCGCCTTCGGTCTCTACTGGGTTCGGGGGCGGAAAGAACCGGTCCAGCCCATCGCCTTTCCCCACACGGTCCATGCCGGGCAACTGGGCCTGGCCTGCGATTTCTGCCACGAATCGGTGAACGAAGGCCGGCACGCCGGTGTGCCGGCCGTATCCAAGTGCATGTCCTGTCACGAAACCGTGGCCGCCGACCGGCCGGAAATCGTCAAACTCAAACAATACCGGGAAGGGGAAGAAGAGATCCACTGGCAGCAGATTCATGCGCTGCCCGATTTCATCTATTTTTCCCACAAGCGGCACGTCAAGGGCGGCCTGGACTGTGCGGCATGCCACGGCCAGGTCGAGGCCATGGCTGAGATTCAGCAGGTCCGCTCGCTGAAAATGGGCTGGTGCGTCACCTGTCATCGGGCCCGAGGCGCGTCCCTGGATTGCGCCACCTGCCACAAATAAGAGGCTTTCGCAAGAAAGCAAAAAGAGTGAATGGCTAAGCAAAAAGCGCCAAATGCAAGGCGCGCAATTGTCGAGGAATGAGGCGTACTAAGGTACGCCGCAGTGACGAGAGCAATTGCAGCAACGCAGCAGTTGGTGAGTTTTTGCGACGCCATCAAGTAAGGAGGGTTTTCATTCCATGGACCGTCGGGAATTTCTGCAAATGCTCGGCCTGGTTTCCGGCGCTACGCTGCTTTCTTCCTGCGGCTCGGATACGGGGCAGAAAGAGCTGATTTCCTACCTGGTCCCGGCAGAGGACGGGGTTGTTCCCGGAGAGGCGACCTGGCGCCCCTCGACCTGCACCGAATGTCCGGCTCAGTGCGGCATCCTGGTCCGGCTGCGGGAAGGTCGCCCGGTCAAGCTGGAGGGGCTTCCCGAACACCCGGTCAGCCGCGGCGGCTTGTGCGTTCGAGGTCAGGCCGCCCTGGGGCGTCTCTACCATCCCGAGCGCATCAAGACCCCCCTTCAGCGTGACGCCGAGGGCCGACTGGCAAAGATTTCCTGGTCGCAGGCACTGGGGCGCATCGCCGAAGCACTGCAAAACGGGCGGGAACAGGGCCGGAGCAACCTGTTTCTGTCCGGGCGCACTACTGGCACCCTGGCCCGGCTCATCGACCAGAGCTGCCCACCCCTTTCCCTGGACCGATTGCCGGAGTTCGAGGCTTTTCCCCATGCCGCTCTGCGGCAAAGCTACCAGTCTCTTTTCAATCGGGGGGATCTGCCACATTACCGGATCGAACAGGCCGATCTGCTGTTGACGGTGGGCGCCGATATCTTGGAAACCTTCGTCAGCCCTGTCGACTACATCGGCCAATATTCCCGTGCCCGGCAGGAGAATGTGCTGCCCTGGATCCATGTTGAACCGCACATGTCGCTGACCGGCGCCAATGCCTCCCTTCGCCTCAATCTCAATCCCGGAGCCGAGCCGCACCTGCTTTCCTGGTTGTTGCAAAAGGTTGCCGCCAGTGAGCGCTACCGGAGCCGCTGGCCCGCCGCTCTGGACCATATCCTGCTGTCGCAGGGCACCGCCGCCGTGGCCTCTTCCACCGGCCTGACCGTCCAGCAACTGGAGGACCTGGCCGACAGGTTTATCGAAGCCAAAAAACCGCTGCTGATCGTCGGCGGCCTCGCCACCGCTCACGCCGGAGGACCTGCGGCCGCCCTGTTGGGCGCCCTGCTGCAGTGGCTGACAGCCGTTCCCTGGGGCGGTCTCGATTTTGAGTCCTCGGCCAATTACGGGTCGGTGGGCAACTTTCTCGATCTGAAAAAGGCGTCGGACCGGCTGGCAGCCGATGGGGTAGGGGTTCTGATGGTCAGCCGCTGCAATCCGGTCTTCCACGCGCCGCAATCCCTTGATCTGCCGAATGCCCTCAAGGAGGCCGGGTTGCGGGTCGGCCTGGCGGAACTGCACGACGAAACAACCGACCTGATGGACCTGATTCTCCCCCTGCCTCACAGCCTGGAATCCTGGGGGGATGCCGAGCCACGCCGGGGCGTTCGCGGCTTGCTGCAGCCGATGATCGCGCCCTTGTACGACACCCTCGGCGAGGGTGACATCCTGTTGCGCCTGCGGCGCCTGATGGGCGATTCGGGTGCGGCCGGAAGCTGGCAAGGTTTCCTGAAGGATCGTTGGCAACGGGACTTCAGCCGGAACGAGTTGCGACAATTGCTGGAGAAGGGCTATCTCACCGACCGGCCGGCGGAAAAACCGCTGCAACTGGATATCGCCCGCGCGTCCGCCGGGCTTCGACGCCTGCACTGGCCGGCCCCCCTGCGGAAACCGGTCGCCGTCCTTACCCCGTCGATCCGGACCTTTGACGGCCGCGGCCGTCTCCTGCCGCTGCTCCAGGAGGTCCCCGATCCCCTGACGACCATTTCCTACGGAAGTTGGGTGGCGGTCGCTCCCGAAACCGCGCAGAGACATGATCTGACCGACGGCAGGGAGCTGCGATTGACAAGCAGCCTGCTGGAAATCGCCCTGCCGGTCAAGATCCAGCCGGGACTGCCCCCTGACATGCTGACGCTGCCCATGGACTGCCTGGCCGTGCCGACAGTGGCCGTCGACGCCGTCTCGGGCGAAGCGGTGCGTTACCTGACCGACCTGCAACTGCGCCCCGGCCGCACCGTCCGGCGCCTGCCGATCCTCTCGGGATCCCTGTCCCAAAAGGGCCGCGGCATTATCCCGAAACCGACTCACCGGGAAAAAGCTCGGCACAAGCGCCCTTCCTTATACCCGGAACCGGCCTACGACCAGTATCGCTGGAGCATGGCCATCGACTTGGAACGCTGTATCGGCTGCGGCGCCTGTGCCGCGGCCTGTTACGTGGAAAACAGCGTGCCGCTGGTGGGCGCCGAGGAACATGTCAGGGGACGGGAGATGTCCTGGCTGCGCATCGAACCCTTTTATGACGAAGACGGCCGGGTCGAATTCATCCCGATGCTCTGCCAGCACTGCACCTATGCGCCCTGCGAACCGGTCTGCCCGGTATATGCCGCTTATCACAGTCCGGAAGGGCTGAACATCCAGGTCTACAACCGCTGCGTGGGAACCCGCTATTGCAGCAACAACTGCCCGTACAAGGTGCGGCGCTTCAACTGGTGGCAGCACGACCTGAAGCCGCCGCTGGACAAAATGCGCAATCCCGACGTCACCAGGCGCAGCAAGGGAATGATGGAAAAATGCACGTTCTGCATCCAGCGCCTGCGGGTCGCCCGCGATCGGGCCAAGGACGAAAATCGCCTGGTTCGTGACGGCGAAGCGACGCCGGCCTGCGCCCAGAGCTGCCCGGCCGGAGCCATCGTCTTCGGCAATCTGCTCGACAAAAATTCGCGGATTTATCGCCTGGTCCGCGACAAGCGGGCCTACCAGGTCTTCGCCGAACTGGGCACCGGACCGTCGGTTTATTACCTGCGCCCGGAAGGCGGGGCTAAACCGGAACCAACTGCAACCTGAAACCAGCGGATATCTGCCATGAATACCGGTCCCAGTTCTGCCCTGCAGGTGGAAAAAGACGTTCTAGCGGCCATGAGCCGGCCCAGCCTCCGCTATCTCGCCGCCGTCGCCCTGACCGCCCTGCTCTTTGCCGGCGGGCTGGCCCTCTGGGGACGCCAGATCGCCCTCGGCATGGGTGTCGCCGGCATCACCAACCCAGTCGGCTGGGGGGTCTATATCGTCAACTTCGTCTTCTGGGTCGGGATCGCCCATTCCGGAACCTTGATCTCGGCGGTTCTCTATATCTTCCGGGCCCGGTTCCGCACCAGCTTCAACCGGGCGGCCGAGGCAATGACCATCTTCGCCCTGATGGTCGCCGGCCTTTTCCCCCTGATCCATCTCGGCCGGGTCTGGCGCTTCTATTACCTGTTGCCCTACCCCAACCAGCGTCAACTGTGGGTCAACTTCCGCTCGCCCCTGGTCTGGGACGTGTTTGCCGTTTCCACCTACATGCTGGTCAGCCTGGTGTTCTTTTACGTCGGCATGATCCCCGACCTGGCCGTCACCGCCCGCCATCGGCCGGGATTCGTCGGCCGCATCTACCGCGTACTAGCCCTCGGCTGGACGGGCGAAGCCCGCCAGTGGCACCATTACGCCAAACTCTCGATGTTTCTGGCCGCCTTCGCCACCCCCCTGGTGGCCTCGGTGCACTCCATCGTTTCCTGGGACTTCGCGGTCAGCATCATCCCCGGCTGGCACACGACCATCTTCGCGCCCTATTTCGTGGCCGGGGCCATTTTGTCCGGCACGGCCATGGTCCTCACCCTGGTGATCCCCATGCGGCGCCTGCTCAACCTGGAGGAATACATCCCCGTCGACCATATCGAATCGATCGCCAAGATCCTGCTGCTGACCTCGCTGATCGTCGGCTTCGCCTATATCGTCGAACACGGCCTGGCCTTTTACAGCGGCAACCTGTACGAAATAGAGCAGTTCCGGTTTCGTGCCTTCGGCGACTACCGGATTCTGTTCTGGATCATGATCGTGTGCAACGCCCTGCTGCCCCTGACCCTGTTCCTTCGCCGTTTGCGGCGTAACCTGGTCTACCTTTTCGTCCTTTCCCTGCTGGTCAACGTCGGCATGTGGCTGGAACGGTTCGTGATCGTGATCGCTTCCCTGGCCCGTGACTTCGATCCCTACGCCTGGGGCAACTACTCCCCATCCCTGACCGAGATCGGCATCACCGCCGCCGCCTTCGGCCTGTTCTTTCTGGCCTTCCTGGTGTTCGTCAAGGTCCTGCCGGTGTTGTCCATCACCGAATTGAAGGAGCGCTGATCATGGCTGAGCGGCTGGTTTTCGACCATCATCAGGAATTCATGGAGGAGCTTCGCGCCATCCTCGCCCGGGGCGTCGACCCCAGGCAGGTGCGCGTTCGTACCCCCTACCACGTCGCCGAAGCGGAAGAACTCCTTTTCGAACGCCCCAGCAGGCTGCGCTATTTCGCGCTGGTCGGCGGCCTGGGCGGCTTCGGCGGCGGTTTCGCCTTTGCCGCGTTGACTGCCCTGGACTGGCCGATCATCACCGGCGGCAAGCCGATCGTGTCGGTACCGCCCTTCCTGCTCATCGGCTACCTGATGACCATTCTGTTCGGTTCTTTGATTTCCTTCGCCGGTTTTCTGCTGCTGGCGCGGCTGCCCGACGCCCGGATTCTGGACGAAACAGAGGAATTCGACCACCGTTTCGTCATCACCCTGCGGGACGAGGTTTCACCATGACCCAGGTCAAATTCAACACGGTCGGCATCTATATCCTGCTGCTGATCCTGACCGTTGCTATCGCCTTGTTCGAATTCGGCGGCTTTTTCGACGAGAAAGGCGCCCTGCTGCTGACCCTGACCTTCTGGGCGACCCTGATTCAGGGGACCATCGCGGTAGCCGCTGTCACTCTGCTGGTCAAGGCGAAGTGGATCGGCTCCCTGCAGAAAGAACTGCTGTCCTTCTATCCCCTGCTGCTCCTGCTGGCGGTGCTGTTCGCCCTGCTGTGGCCGCAGATCGATATCTATCCCTGGAGCAAACAGCCAACCGCCTGGCTCAACCGCGACTTTTTCATGGGCCGCAACCTGCTCTGCCTGCTGCTGACCTATTTCGCCGGTCGCTGGCTGGCCCGGCGCGCCACCAGTCCCGAAGGAGCCACCGACCGCCATGCCGTCATCTACCTGGTGCTGTTCGTCGCCAACCAGAGCCTGATCGGTTTCGACTGGGTGATGTCCGCCGCCTACCCCTGGTTCAGTTCCATGATCGGCCTGTTCTTTTTCACCGAAGCCCTGTATGGCGGTATCGCGGTGGCCGGATTACTGTTCTGGCTTTTCCACCGCACCCGCCTGGCTGCAGCTCCGGTTGAAACCCCGGCTCATGTGCGGGATGTCGGCTTGCTGCTGTTCGGCTTCAGCGTCCTCTGGGCCGGGCTGTTCTTTGCCCAGTACCTGCTGATCTGGTACGGCAACCTGCCGGAAGAAGTCATCTTTATCGTCGAAAGAATCACCGCTTCGCCCTACCGGGAGTTGAGCTGGTTCTTCCTGCTGGCCCTGTTCCTGGTGCCCT
>Ga0214472_10006452_pt1 | contig 12288 bp, 15 predicted proteins | sample RVTome_6_FD_207662 | JGI IMG/M metagenome (GOLD analysis project Ga0214472, IMG submission 207662) | Soil microbial communities from uranium-contaminated site in the Upper Colorado River Basin, Wyoming, United States - RVT140D175 | ecosystem: Environmental > Terrestrial > Soil > Contaminated >... | reverse complement strand
GCCATCCCGATCCCCGTCGAAGAGGCGGTCCTCGACTTCGTGCCTCTCGAGGAGTACACGACTCCCGAAGGCGACCTGATGATGTCGATCCTCGTCGTGGCGGCGCAGCGGGAGATGGTGGAGGGCCTGGTGCGGATCGCCAATGGTGCCGGTTTGAGCGTGCTCTCCATCGACCTGCAGGCGTTCGGTTTGGTGCGGGCGGCGTTCGGCTCGGATCTGCTCGCCGGCGGATCCGGTCCCCAGGCCCTCCTCGACATCGGCGCCTCCATGTCGCAGGTGGCGATCGTGCGGAATGGGATCACCCGCTTCGTCCGCATCCTTCCCACCGGCGGAGAGCACTTCACCGAGACGCTCATGACCGGGATGTCATTGAGCCGCGAGGACGCCGAGGAACTGAAACGCGAGGTAGGAGTGGCCGCCCAGGGGACCCCGGAGGGCGACGACAGCGCCGCGATCGGACGGCGCATCCTGACGCGCACCGCCGACGCTCTCATCGAGGAGATCCGGGGTTCTGTCAACTACTACCTCACTCAAGCGGGCGAGCACTCGCTGGAGCGTCTGGTGGTGTCCGGCAACGGGGCCCGATTGCCGCACCTGGCCAACCGCGTCGCCCGGTCGCTCAACACCAAGGTCGAGGCGGTGCGGGTTCTCGACCACCTCAAGGTGGGGCGGCTGCAGATGACCGAACCGGAGCTGCTGGCGCTGCAGCCGGTGCTGCCGGCCGCGGTCGGATTGGGGTTGTGGGGATCCTTCGTCGTGCCACCCTCGAACCGTTTCGCCCATGTGGCCTAGGAGTCTGCGATGAGACCCATCAACCTGCTGCCACCGGAGGTCGCCCAGCAGCGAACCCGGCGGCGGCGTGTGGCAATCGCCATCTTTGGCGCCATCGCATACCTGGTGCTTCTGGTCGTCGGCATGCTGTTTTGGGACACCAAGGTCGATGCCGCCCGCGACGATCTCGACGCCCAGACCGACATCAACCTCTCCTTGGAGCGGGAGGTCGCCGCCCTCGGTGACAGCGCGGTGACGCAGACCCAGTACCAGGCGAAGGCGGACCTGGTCCGCTCCGCCCTGGCGTCCGACATCGACTGGGGAATCTTCCTCAACGACCTCGCCCGGCTGATCCCCCCGCGGGTCTGGGTCGAGTCCTTCAGCGGATCGGTAGTCCCCCAGACCACCCCGGGGGTCGTCGGACTGGTGTCGTTCAGCGGCACGGGCTTCGACTTCCCCGACGTGTCGGCCTGGCTGCGGGCGTTGGAGTCTGATCAGTTCGCCGGCATCACCGGGCCGTGGGTGACGACCGTGGCGCAGGGTCTGATCGGTCTCGAAGAGGTCGTCACCTTCTCGTCCACCGCGGTTCTCACCACCGCCGCGGTCACCGATCGCGCCGAGACCCTGATCCCTGAGGTGCCCTGAGATGCGGCGCCTGTCGCTGTTCGTGCTGCTGGCGGTGGTCCTGGTCACCGTCGCTTGGTGGTTCTTCTTGATCAGCCCGCGCAACGCCAAGATCGGTGATCTCCGGAATGCGTTCACCGCGGCCCAAGACTCGGAGCAGCGGCTCAGGGTGCAGATTCGCCAGCTGCAGGACATCCGCGATCGCGAGGTCGAGTACGTCTCAGCCGTGGGCCGGCTGGATGCGCTCATCCCGGAACGTCCCCACCTCGAGGAGTTCATCGAGCAGGTGCACGCCCTGGCGGGCAGCACCGGGGTGGAGCTACAGTCGCTGACCCCGGCGCAGCCCGAGATCATTACACCCGACTCCGAGCTGCGTCAGATCACGATCTCGGTTCAGATCGAGGGCCAGTTCTTCGAGATCCTGGGCTTTCTCTTCGGGCTCAGTGACATGGAACGCCTGGTGCGGGTCGATTCCGTGACCCTCGCCTCGAGCGCCGCGGAGGGACAGGGGACGCTGCTCTCGGCCGGCATCGAGCTGCGGCTGTTCACCATGACCGACCTGCTCCCCGCCGACCCGGCGGCCGCCGCGGCCGCCGCCGCGGCCGCCGCCACAGAAGAAGGGACCGGAGGATGATCGGCGCCAAACGGACTCTCCTCTCGATCTTCGTCTCCCTGGTGCTGGTGGGGACCGCCGGTGCCTCGGTGTGGCTGATGGCCTCGGCTGGGGTGTTCACGGGCGCCGAACAGGCTCTGCCCTCGGCACCAGACCCTTCGGGTACCTCGCCCGCCGCACCGGGCGGAGGCGGGTCACTCACCCCGGGCGTCCAGGTGGCCCAGCCGCGGGACCCGTTCCAGCCCTTGATCACCGCCCCCGGAGGTGGTGACGGCGAGACCACCACCACCGGTGCCGGTGGGTCCACCACCACAGTGGCCGGGGGAACCACGACGACCGTAACGGGAGGATCCACCACCACGACCAACGGAGACGCCCCCGACGGCATCAGGGTGAAGCTGCTCGAGGTGCGCGACACATCCACCGGGCGCCTCGCCATCATCGAGGTGGATGGCGAGACCTATGCGGTTCGAGTCGGGGAGACCTTTGCGACCAGCTTCAAGGTGGTGAGCCTCACCGCCAACGGTGGCGTGTTCACCTACGGCGACAGCGCCTTCACGCTCGCCGTCGGACAGAGCATTCTCAAGTGAGCTGACAGCTCACAGCTCACCGCCAGAGAAGAGTCACCGTCCTGCTGTTGGCTGTTGGCTGTTGGCTGTCAGCTGTCAGCTCCCCGTACCATGGCTCCATGCTCCGCTTTCTCACTGCCGGCGAGTCGCACGGGCCGGCGCTGGTCACCATCGTCGAGGGACTGCCTGCCGGGCTCGAGGTCGACGCCGCCCGGCTCGCCGCAGAGCTGGCCCGCCGCCGCCTCGGTCATGGCCGGAGCAAGCGCATGGCGATCGAGGAGGACCGCGTCGAGATCGTTGGTGGGGTCCGTTTCGGGCGCACCCTGGGCGGTCCGGTGGCGGTGCTGGTACACAACACCGAGTGGCCCCGCTGGCAGGAGGAGATGGCGATCGGCCCCGGGGAGACCGACAAGCCCCTGCGGTCGCCTCGTCCCGGGCACGCCGATCTGAGCGGGATGCTCAAGTACGACACCCACGACGCCCGTGACATCCTGGAACGTGCTTCGGCCCGAGAGACCGCAGCCCGCACCGTGGCGGGACACCTGGCGCGCCGGCTTCTCGGAGAAGTGGGGATCGAGGTGCTGAGCCACGTCGTCGCCATCGGCACGGTGACCGCCGCCGATCTGCGGCCCGGCGCGGAGAACCGCGATGCGATCGATGCCTCGCCGGTGCGGGTGTTCGACCGGTCGGTCGAGGCCGCGATGGTTGCGGCGATCGATGCCGCCCACGACGCCCGTGACACCGTAGGTGGGGTGGTGGAGGTGCTCGGCTTCGGGGTTCCGGCCGGCGTCGGGAGCCATGTCCAGTGGGATCGCAGGCTCGACGGCAATCTGGCGCGGGCAATGATGTCGATCCCCGCCGTCAAGGCCGTAGAGATCGGCGCCGGCTGGGCGCTGGCCGCGACTCCGGGGTCGGTGGCTCACGACGAGATCGAGTACGGGCGGGAGGGGTTTCACCGCAGCACCGACCGCGCCGGGGGGATCGAGGGCGGGATGTCCACCGGCCAGACCATCCGGGTGCGCCTCGCCGCCAAGCCCCTGTCCACGCTGATGCGCCCGCTGGCGACCGTGGATGTGGTCACCAAGGAGGCGGCCGAGGCCTTTCGGGAGCGTTCCGACGTCTGCGCGGTGCCTGCCACCGGGGTGGTGGCGGAGCAGGCGATGGCGTGGGTGCTCGCCGTCGAGGTGGGGCGCATGTTCGGTGGCGACACGGTTGGCGACCTGAGGAGCGCCGCGGCGGCATATCGCGCCCGGCTGGCGGGGTTCTGAGTGGGCAAGATCTGGCTGATCGGCATGATGGGAAGCGGCAAGACGACCGTGGCACCGCTCGTTGCAATCCGCCTCGGCTGGCGGGTGCTCGACACCGACACCGCGATCACCGCGGGGAGTGGGCGTCCCATCACCGACTGGCTGCCTGCCGACCTCGCCGAGTTCCGGGCTGCCGAGCGCTCCCTCGTGGCGTCTGCCGCCGCCGATCCAGGAGACCTCGTGGTGGCCTGCGGGGGTGGTGTGGTGCTCGATGCCGAATCCGTCGCGCTGATGCGGGCGGACGGAATGGTGGTGTGCCTCGACGCTCCGCTCCCGGTGCTGGCGGTGCGGGTGGGTTCCGGCACCGGCAGGCCCCTGCTCGGTGGCGATGCCGCCGCCGGTCTGGATGCCATCCTGACGGAGCGCATGGATCTGTATCGCGCGGCCGCTCACACCGTGGTGGCTGCCGGGGAGGCACCCGAGGCGGTGGCCGAGGCGGTGGTGGCGGCATGGCGGAACTCGTCGTAGGCGGGGCCACCGCGGTCTGGATCGGCCGCGGGGCCGATGCCGCCCTCGTGCGCGCCGACTCGATGGCGCGCCGCATCGCCTACATCACGCAACCGGGAGTGCCGGCTGCGATCGCGCATCGCCTCGCTGCGGCGGATGGGCCCGCGGCCGCCGTCATCGTGGTTCCGGACGGCGACGAGGCCAAGTCGCTGGCGGTGACCGAGGAGGTGTGCCGGCGCCTCGTCGCAGCCGGGTTGGATCGCGGCGACCTGATAGTTGCGGTCGGTGGGGGAGCCGTCACCGACCTCGGCGGGTTTGTCGCCGGGGTGTTCCTGCGCGGAGTCCGGGTCCACTACTTTCCGACCACCCTGCTCGGGGCGGTCGATGCCGCCATCGGCGGGAAGACCGGGGTCAATCTCGGTGCCAAGAACCTCGTCGGAGTGTTCCGGCACCCCGCCCGGGTGGTGATCGACCTCGATGTGCTCGCCGCGCTGCCCCCGGAGGCGCTGCGCTCGGGTGCGGCCGAGGCGCTGAAAGCCGGAATGGTGGGGGACATCGCGCTGGTGGCCCTACTGGAACGGGACGGGCTCGGCGCTCCCCTCGCGGAACTGGTGGAGCGGGCCATCAGGGTGAAGGCCGCGGTGGTGGGCGAAGACTTTCTCGAGACCGGGCGGCGCTCCATCCTCAACTACGGCCACACGATGGGTCACGCCGTCGAGCTTGCGGCGGGACTGGGCCACGGCGAGGCGGTGGCTATCGGCATGGTGGCGGCGGGTCGCGCCTCGGCGCTGGTCTGTGGGTTTGCCGAAGAGCACCGCCAGCACACGGCCATCGTCCGTCTCGGGCTCCCGGTCACGGCCCCGGCGGTCGATCCGGCGCGGGTCCGGGAGCTCATGGGCGCAGACAAGAAACGGGCCGGTGGCGACCTGCGTATGGTGTTGCTGGCCGACATCGGCGACCCGCAGGTGGTGGTGGTGGACGACGCTACCGTAACCGCCGCCCTCACGGCCGTTGGAATCGGAGGACCGATCAGGTGAATCATGCCGCTCGTCTCGACGCGCTCCGCGCCGGCATCACCACGCCCCTGCTGGTAACCCGGCTTCCCAACCTGCAGTACCTCACAGGCTTTACCGGTTCCAACGGGTTTCTCCTCGTCCGACCCGAGAGTGCGGCGACCTTCATCACCGACGGACGCTACGGCGAGATGGCGGAGGGCCTGGTGGCTCGTCTCAACACCACCGAGTTGACGGTCTACACCTCGGGCCTGTGGGATGTGCTCCGGGCCGCCACCGCCGGGCTCGGGCCGGTCTGCCTCGAGGCGGACGGGGTGATGTGGTCGTTCGCCACCGACTTCGCCCGTGAGATCGGGGTGCCGCCGGTGGCAAGCCTCGGTGCCGTGGAACGTCTGCGCCGGAGCAAGGACGCCGAGGAGATCGCGGCACTGGCCGCCGCCGCTGCCGCCGGGGACTCCGCGTTCGGCGACCTGAAGAAGCTGGCGCTGCCCGCCACCACCGAGCGTGAGTTGGGGTGGCGGTTGATCGACGCGATGCGGGCCGAGGGAGCCGAGAGCGCCACTTGGGAGCCCATCGTCGCGGCCGGAGCGGGCGCCTCGATCCCGCACTATCGGTCGGGACGCAAGGCAGTCGGTAGTTCGCTGCTGCTGCTCGACTACGGATGCGTCTCCGACGGCTACCACTCCGACATGTCGCGCACCGTGTGGCTCCGCGGGGATCCGGATGGGGAGATGGGGAGGGTGTACCAGGCGGTGCTCGAATCTCAGGAAGCAGGCATCGCCGCGGTCGCTCCGGGCGTCGCCTGCACCGCGGTCGATGAGGCGTGCCGCGCCGTGCTGCGCAAGTACGGCTACGAGGAGCATTTCCTGCACAGCACCGGCCACGGGGTGGGCCTCGAGATCCACGAGGCTCCCTGGTTGCGCCGCGGTAACGACGACTCGCTCGCCGCGGGCGACGTGGTCACCATCGAGCCGGGGGTCTATCTCCCGGGCGTCGGCGGGGTCCGGATCGAGGACATGGTCGTTGTGGCCGGCTCCGGCCCGACCGTCCTCACCCGCTCGACCAAGGAGTTCCAGATCCCATGATCTCCACGAACGACGTCAAGCCGGGGATGACACTCGACCTCGACGACGGCATTTTCCAGATCGTCGAGTACCAGCACGTCAAGCCGGGCAAGGGGCGCGCCTTCGTCAAGATGAAGCTCAAGAACATCGAGAGCGGTGTGGTCGTGGAGCGCACGTTCCGCGCCGACGAGAAGGTCGAGCAGGCCATCATCGAGCGCCGCGCCTATCAGTACCTGTTCAATGATCACCTCGGCTTTCACTTCATGGACGTCGAGGAGTACGGACAGGTGACCCTCGATGCCACCCAGGTCGGTAATGCCTCCTCCTATCTCAAGGACGGCGATCAGGTGAACCTCGCCTTCTACGACGGGCGACTCGTCGGCCTCGACCTCCCGGTCTCCGTGGAGTTGCTCATCGTGGAATCCGAACCCGGGGTGAAGGGTGACCGGTCTTCGGCAGGCACCAAGCCGGCTCGTCTCGAGACCGGGCTGGTGGTGCAGGTGCCGCTCTTCGTCAACCAGGGCGATCGGATCAGGGTCGACACCAGGACCGGGGCCTATATGACCCGGGTGTCGTGAGCTCGGCCGAGGCGCGTGATCAGGCCCTGGTGGCTCTCTACGAAGCCGACCAGCGCCGCCAGGATCCCGATGTCGCCGCGGTGACCCGCCGGGCCGCGGACATGGCCGCTGGAGTGTGGGCCGAGCGCGACGCACTGGACATCGCGCTCGGAGCAACCGCCACCGGCTGGCGCGTCGAGCGGATGCCACCCGTGGACCGCAACATCCTGCGGCTGGCGCTTTGGGAGCTGCGCCATCGTCCCGCCACCCCGGTGGCGGTGGTGATCGCGGAGGCGGTTCGCCTCGCCAAGACCTATTCGACGGCGCGCTCCGGGGGCTTTGTGAACGGCGTCCTGGCGCGCCTCGTGGGAGAGCGCACCGCAGAGGAGGCTTGAGTGGTCGAACGGTACGTGCGGCTCAGCGCCCGAACCGCCGAGGAGGGCTACCTCCAGGCAAGATCCTGGGCGGGAGCGGCGGGCACGGCGATCGACGCCGCCCTGCTCTTCGGCGCAGGCCCGGCGGTGATCGGGGCGCTCGACGAACTCGGCCCGGTGATGGTGCTTACCCCATTGACGGGCTCTCCCGTCGCGGTGGGGGTTGCCGCGGAACGCCTCGCTCGCTTTGGGGCTTCCTGGATCACGGTGGCGGCGAATGCCGGTGGCGAGGTGATGGGGGCGGCTGTGGCCGCCGTGGCCGGCGCCGGTTGCCGGGTGGCGGTCGAGACGTTGCCGGTGGGGCTCGATGATGCCGCGGCGGCGGCCCTGGTGGGATCGGGGCGCGGACGCCACATTTCCCGGCTGGCGGGAGTGGCGGCCGCGGCCGGGGCGCACGGCGTCTTGTGTGCGTGGGGAGACCTCGGTGTGGTGGCCCAGGTGGCACCGAAGCTGACCCGGATCCTCGACTCCGGCGGGGGCGAGGTGCGGTGGACCGAAGCCGCGGACCGTGGTGCCGGAGTGCTCGTGCTCCCCGACGCCGGGGCGCTCGGTGCCCTCGGGCCTGCGCTGGGCGCGCCCATCGAGCGATCCGGACGTGGGCGGGGCCGCCGATAAAGTGAACTCGAGGGAGGACCGAAATGGCAGGACCACCGCATCTCTCCGACGAGGATCGCGCCCGGGCACTCACCAAGGCAGCCGAGGTGCGCCGGGTGCGCGCCGAGGTGCGTGAGGCGCTCCGCACCGGTGGGCTCACCCTTTCGGAGGTGCTCGATCGTGCCGACGAAGAGCACATTGGTGGCATCAAGGTGAAGGCGGTGCTCACCGCGCTGCCGGGGCTGGGCAAGGTGAAGTCGTACCGGCTCATGGAGGCAATCGGCATCGCCGAGAATCGGCGATTGCGAGGCCTCGGCCCGAAGCAAAAGGAGGCCCTTCTCGCCTCCTTCCCATGACCCGCCCCTCGGGCGGTTGATCGTCGTGTCGGGCCCCTCGGGGGCGGGCAAGTCGAGCGTCGTCGAGGGGCTGGCTGAACAGCTGCCATTCCACTTCTCGGTATCGATGACGACGCGAGCGGCGCGTCCCGGAGAGTTGGAAGGCGTCGACTATCGCTTCGTCGACCGGACGCGGTTCCAGGAAGCGGTCGCAGCCGAGGAGTTGGTGGAGTGGGCCGAATATGGGGGGAACCTCTATGGCACCCCATGGGACGAGGTGACCGCGCCGCGGCTGCGGGGTCAGGACGTCCTGCTCGACATCGAGCTGGTCGGCGCCCGCAACGTCAAGAAGGCCTATCCCGAAGCGATCATGATCTTCATCGCGCCACCGGATCTCGCCGAATTGGAGCGCCGCCTGCGGGCGCGCGGTGACACCTCCGACGCCGACATCGCCCGGCGGCTGGAGGTGGCGCGCCTGCAGATGGCAGAGGCACCGGGGCTATTCGAGCATCTCGTGGTCAACGAAGACCTAGGTGCCGCAGTGCGGCAGGTCGCCGGTATACTCGGGGTAGTTCCCGACCCTGGTGGCCCTTCATGATGATCGATCCGCCCATCGAAACCGTGCTCGAGCGCACGGGCGAGCGCTTCACCTTGGTGGTGCTCGCCGCCCGGCGGGCGCGTCAGATCAACTCGTACTTCAACCAGCTGGGCGACGGGATCGGTGGATATGTGCCGCCGCAGGTCCACTCCCTCTCGCGCAAGCCGCTGTCGATTGCCTTCGAGGAGATCGCCGCCGACAAGGTCGTCGTCGACACCGGCGAGTAGAGCGATGCTCGAAGGACGGCGCATCGTCCTCGGAGTCACCGGTGGAGTCGCCGCATTCAAGGCTGCTTACCTGGCCCGTCGTCTGGTCGAGTCGGGAGCCACGGTTCGCGTCATCATGACCCGTGCCTCCCTCGAATTCATCGGTCCCCAGACCATGGCGGCCGTGACCGGATCGCCGCCGTACACCGAGCTGTTCGGCACCGAGACTGTCTCCCCGCACACCGAGCTCGCGGCGTGGGCCGAAGCGATCGTCGTGGCCCCGGCAACGGCGGCGACGATGGCGCGCATGGCGAGCGGGGAGAGCGACGACCTGCTCGTGGCCACCATCCTCGCCTTCACGGGACCGGTGGTGGTGGCCCCGGCCATGCACACCGAGATGTGGGAGCACCCCGCCACCCGCCGCAACGTGACGGTGCTCGCCGAGGATGGCATCCATCTGGTGGGTCCGGTCCCCGGTCCGCTGGCCAGCGGAGACGAGGGGATGGGGCGCATGGCCGAGCCGGAGTCGATCCTCGAGGCCGTCGTGGCCGCCTTGCACGGAGGAGACCTCGCGGGCTGGTCCGTCGTCGTCAGCGCCGGGGGCACCCGGGAGCCGGTTGATCCGGTGCGCTTCCTCGGCAATCGCTCGTCGGGAAAGATGGGGAACGCGATTGCATTGACCGCGGCGCGCCGCGGCGCCAAGGTGACCCTCGTCACGACGGCCCCTGCTCCCACCCATCCCAAGATCTCCGTGGTCACGGTCGAGACGGCCGCCGAGATGGCCGCAGCGGTGTGGGAAACGGCGGCGGGTTGCGATGTCGCGGTGCTGGCGGCAGCGGTCGCCGACTTTCGGCCCTCCGACCCGGCGCCGACCAAGCTGCGTCGTGCCGCCGGACCCCCCGAGATCCGGCTGGAGTCGACCCCGGACATCCTGGCGGGTGTGGCGGCGATGACGCCCCGGCCCTTCCTCGTCGGGTTCGCTGCCGAAACCGAGGGGACTGCGGCGGCGGGCACCAAGTTCAGCGTCAAGGGTGTCGATGTCCTGGTCGCCAACGACGTCACCACTCCCGGGATCGGTTTTGGTGCCGACAGCAACGCGGTCACCGTATTCACCGCGAATGGGGGTTCTGAGGAGTGGCCGCGGCAATCGAAGGATTCGATCGCCAACCGGTTGTGGGACCTGGTCGTCGAGGCGCGGTCGCACTGAGCCGCGTCGTCCGCGTCGTTCCCGACGTCCCTTCGTTTGCCGTGGACGACGGCTTTGCCTATGCCGTGCCCGCGGGGATGGACGTCGAGGTCGGGGCGGTGGTGCGCGTCCCGCTGGGAGGACGGCGGGTGCGGGGATGGGTGGTGGCGGTGGGGGAGCCCCCCCGCCCCCGGCTCCGCCCGATCCTGGCTCGCTCCGGCGATCTGCCCGTGTTCGACGCGGCGCTTCTGGGGGTGCTGCGTTGGGCCGCGATCCACTATGTGGCGCCGCTGGCCGCGGTGCTGGCCAAGACCACGCCCCCAAATCTGCCGCGGGGGGTACGCGCCCCGGTGCCAGCCCGCGCCGGGCACCGCCGCGCCCGCCTCCTGGTCGGGCCCGGCCCCGGGTACGAGGCGATCGCAGCTGCGATTGCACCGGTTGCGGCGGCGGGACGCTCGACCATCGTCGTGGCCGCAACCGTGCCCGAGGCCGAGGCGACGGCCGCCGCCCTGTCCACCCGACTCGGCATCGAGGTGCCGGCCGTCTCCTCGCAGCGTGGGGGTGCGGCCGCCACGGCGGCGTGGGTGAGGCTTGCCACCGAACCGGGGATGGTGGTGGCCGGCACCCGCGAACTGGCGGCTTGGCCGATGGCGGCTCCCGGACTGGCCGTCCTGGTGGGGGAGGGTCGCCGCGGGATGAAGGACAAGGCCACACCCACCATCCATGCCCGCGAGCTGCTGCTGCGTCGCGCCGCCGCCGAGCGCTTCAGTGTCGTCATGACCGAGTTGGTGCCGACGGCCGAGGCGCTGAGCCGATCGGGCAGCGTGGAGGTGCTGGGCCGCCCCTGGGGGCTGGTGGATCTGGTGGACCGGCGCCCCGACCAGCCCGGTTCGGGGCTGATCGCTGCGGCTACGGCCGCAGTGCTGCGGGCGGTGGGTGGCCGCCGGGTGCTGCTGTTCACCCACCGCCGCACCGCGGCGCAGCGGTGCGTCCGGTGTCGGGCATTGCGTCGCTGTCAGTCATGTGGGGCGGCACCGGGGGACGCGGTGACCTGTCCCCGCTGCGGTGCCGCCACCGCGGCCTGCCCCTCCTGCGGAGGGCGGCGCTTCGAGGCACTGGGGGCGGCGGTGCCGCGGGTGCTGGCCGAGGTGGGCCGAATCGTGCCCCGGGACAAGGTCGGGGTGGCGGGATCCGGCTGTCAGTTCATCGTCGGCACCGAGCGGGACCTGCCGGGACTGCAGGTGGATCTCACGGTGATCCTCGATGGCGATGGACCGTTGCTGGCACCGTCGTATCGGGCCGCCGAGGATGGGTTGCGGCTGCTCGGGCGTGCCGTGGCTGCCGCCGGCAGCGGCCGCGGCCGCCGCGGCCTGGTGCAGACCGCCGACCCCGACAACCCGGTGCTGACGGCGCTGCGCGACGGTGCCCCGGTGCCGATGGTGAGATCGGATGCGGCGCGGCGGGCGTCGCTCGGGTTTCCCCCCGGGGGCGAGATCATCGTGGTCGAGGCGACGGGGACGGTGGACCCGGGAGAGCTGGTCGCCGCGCTGGCGGACCGCGCCGAGGTGCACGGTCCGGCCGCGATGCCCGGGGGCAGCCGGTGGCTGATCCAGGGCCGCGACCTGGGTGCCGCCCGGGTGGTGCTGCGCGACCTGGTCGGGCGCTGGCGCGAGTCCGGGGTGAGGGTGCGCGTCGACGCCGACCCGGTGGATCTCTAGCGGGCACCGGGTGCCGGGTGCCGGGTGCCGGTTACCCGTCGCCGGTCGCCGCTCGCCCGCTCACCGTGTGCAGTGACCTGTTATCCAGTGGCCGGTACCTCGGCGCTGTTACCTGACACCTGATGCCTGATACCTGATGCCTGAGACCTGATACCTGACACCTGATACCTTCCCCTATTCTCGCCTCGTGGCGATCTTCCCCATCCGCACCTATCCCGATCCCGTGCTGCGTCTCAGCGCGGCCGCGGTCGG
>Ga0214472_10006451_pt1 | contig 12288 bp, 9 predicted proteins | sample RVTome_6_FD_207662 | JGI IMG/M metagenome (GOLD analysis project Ga0214472, IMG submission 207662) | Soil microbial communities from uranium-contaminated site in the Upper Colorado River Basin, Wyoming, United States - RVT140D175 | ecosystem: Environmental > Terrestrial > Soil > Contaminated >... | reverse complement strand
GGACGTAGACTCGTTCAATGGGCAGCGCGATAAGCTCGACGCCAACCCAGAGTACTTCCGGCAGATATGGGCGGGCGATCATTTCCGGCTGGTCGAGTTGCATTACGATTCTGGCCGACCCTGGAATGAGAGCTATCGAACCTCTTGCGAGCGCCCCGCTCCGGTCTCAGAGACGACGCGATCCGTGGAGCTGAACTGGAGGGTCCTCCTTCACGATGCCACGGTTTGCATGGCGGACTCGACGAGCAGCGTATGGCTCATCGACGGCGATCTCGAGGCGATCGACGCGGAAGTTCCGGATCTGCTGCTGACAGTCCGACTGGACCGCGTGCCCAGCCCTGTTCCTCCTGCATTGCGGTGGGTCGAAAAGCCCGTAAGAAAGATCATGCAGATGATGCGGCAGCAGAGCTACCGCTATCGCTGGACAGTATATCCGAGTGGAGGAAGATGCCCGACTTGGACCCTCGCTCGTGGCAAGCTGTTGCCGATCGACGTCAGAATTCCGGCACCCAGCGATCTTCGACCGGGCCGCTACCGCCTCGGGCTTCAGCTCAGTGATCGCTCGATCTTCACTCCGTTGCACCCGGCCGACATCCTGCGAGATGCCGATGCGTATAGCGGGCCTGCCCTCGCGCAACTCGAAGTCGATCCACGTGGCCGCATGCGATGGACGGCAAGCGACGTCAACGATCTCGCAGCGGGGGTGAGTCCATGAGTACCTCGCTCCCACGTAACGTGGCGATGAATTGGATCGGCCTCGGCCTGAAAATGATCGTTTCCTTCTTCCTGCTGCCCTTCATCGTTCGGCATCTCGGCACGGAGTCCTACGGTGAGTATGCCGTCCTGGTCGCACTGTTTGGATACAGCGCCGTGCTCGACCTGGGGTTTCGTGCGGCGATTCTCCGCTACGGCGCACTTTTCTCCAGCGATGACGACACTCCGCGTCTCAACGCCGTGCTCGGCACGATCTTTATCTACTATCTCGCCGTCGCCTTGATCGTCGTCGCACTTGGGGTCACGCTTTATTACGTGGCTCCGAAATGGATTGTGCCCGAAGGCAGCGGGCCACACTTCACACTGTACATGCTACTCTTCTCCATTGTCGCCGCGACCTTCTTCTTTCGAATTGGCTGGAAGAGCGTGCTCTGCGCCCGAGAGCGCTATGATCTCTCGAATGCAGTCGATATCAGCGCTTTTTTTCTCCGCACCTTAATCATCGTCGCGGCTCTGGAGCTGGGCTACGGAATCGAAGCCCTGATCGCCGCCGACATCGTCGAAAATCTGGCCGTATCCATCGGACATCGACAGGTCCTGCGTAGGCTCTTTCCGCGGCTGAAACTGGACTGGGCCGGCGCTCGGGGATCGGATCGGGTCATCGTGGCGCGTTACAGCCTCTGGGCCTTTCTCAATAGCCTCTCGAACAACCTGCGATTCAGGGCGCCGAGCCTCGTGATCGCGTGGACGCTAACGACGACTGATGTTGCCTTCTACAACATCGCGGCTCGGCTGCAGTCCTACCTCATGCAGCTCACGACCGCGATGAGCTCGCCCTTCCGTCCGCGATTCTCGGCTCTTCAGGCCCGGGATGAGTGGGACGAACTGACGCGCCTCTTCATCCGAGGCACACGCTGGATTTCGATTTTTGCTCTGGGAACCACGGGAATCCTCTTCATCTATGCCGACCGATTTATCTTGGCCTGGATGGGGCCAGGATTCGAGCCCGGCGTGATCGTCCTGCGCATCCTGATGCTTGGACTCTGCGTGGAACTAGGCCAGATGTTGACCTCGGGGCTTCTCTACGCAATTGGCAGGCATCAGCTGCTTTCAGCTTTCGCACTGTTCGAGGCGACATTCATCCTGCTTGGCGGGATTCTGCTCGTGAAAGGGTACGGGCTGATGGGGGTCGCCATGAGCGTTTCGGCACCCATCATACTGAACAAGGTCATCTTTCAGCCGCTCTATGTGTGCCATGTCCTGAAACTCCCCGTGGGGCGCTACGTGAAGAGCGCGTTCCTCAAGCCCGCTCTCGCGGGCATGATCTCTCTGGCCGTCGTTTTCGTCATGTACCGCATCCTCCCAGGGCGCGGCCTGCCACAGATCGGTCTTCAGATGCTCATGGGTTTGATTCTGCACGCCGGAGCTGCGTGGTTGATCGCGCTCGAGGACGCAGATCGGGATCGAGTGGCGCTCATCGCCCGCCGCTACCTTCCCCGACCAGATTGGAAAAGCTGAGGCTCAGTCCGGTCGGCGGCCAGATAGCCACGCAACCTTGCGCGCCAGTCGTGCGACCTGAAGTTTCATGGAATCGCCGCGCCGCCCCTCGGACCTTCCGAGATGCCATAGAAACTCGGCGCCTGTCACGTTGCCGAGGTCGCGAGCGCCCCACCACACACGGCAACCACTGCTCACACGGGAGAACATATCGGTTTCGACGACGGGATCTCCCACGAGCTGGCGAGGAAGTGTAAATCGACGATAACCGATCTCGCGGGCGATCCGGACTACATCCGGCGTGACGCCGCCGCCGGGCCAGACCAAGGCCTGCACCTCATGGCCGAGTCCTTCCTCGAGTGTTGCCTTTGAGGCCGCGAGTTCGCTTCGCACACGATGATGGAACTCCTCCTGGGTCTCGAAACGACCCCGTCCTCCAGGTCCCTCGCGCACCTTCTCGACGACCGCGTTCAAGACAGAGCGCCAACCCTCTCGAGTGAAGAAACTTGCCCCCCCACCGCGCCGCACCCTCTCGACGAGCTCCGCCTCCAGGGCGGGCTCTTCCGGATGCCAGCGGCGGGTCTCGAGTGCCTTACCGCACTCATAGATCGGCGTGCCATAGGGGATTTGGCGCTCCTGTTCCGCGGCCTCGGAGAGATAGAACGGCTTCCCCTCGGGAGAGTGGTTCCAGAGCATCCATACCGGACCGCCAGGCCGTGTGGCGGCACCCGGACGCCAGTAATCAACGACTCGTGGGCCCCGGAACCAACGCGTGTGGGTTTTCGCATGCGATTGGATTTCCACGAGGCCGCTCCGCTCCATGGCTTTCATCTCCGGCCATGAAAGGAACCCTGCGCAGCATTCGGCCGGGTGGTGAGAAGAGTCATCGCGAAACTCGTAGGCGGCTCGCTGGCGAAGAACATCGCGCGGGTCGATGAAGTCCGTAGTCACAAAGATCGTGGCCTGCATCCCGAGCTTCTCGAGGATTGGAAATACGTGCACCCAATTATCGAGGTAGCCATCGTCGAAGGTCAGGCAGACCGCTGGCGCCGCGTCGGCGGAGAGGAACTCCGGGCTGCTGAACTGCACGGATCGATACCCGACGCGATGCAGAGACTCGATCTTGCATCTAAATACGTCGACATCCTCGGAGATCTGGGGCGACACCCAGTTGTAACGCCGAAGACCCACGCTGTGGAACATCACACCAGTCGCCACAAGCTCTCCTTGCCTTTCGAAGAGGAATCCCTAAACTCTGCCTAAACGTTGAAGCTAGGTGGCATCCGAAAGTCTTGTCAAGACCGGCTGCGCCGCCTGCGATGCCATCTTCGGTGGACCGCAGCGAAGCTTCAATCGGTTCTCGAGCTAGTCGAGGGTTTCGGCGTGCACAGAGTGATGCTCGTGATCGGCGCCAACCAGATCGGCGGCGCCGAGAGGCAGGTTCAACAGCTGGCGCGCGCTTTTCTCCAGTCAGGCGTCGCGGCCTCGATTGTCTTTCTGGAGCGCCCTGGGCGGCGGCCGCAGGGAGACCAGCTCGACCTCAGAGGACTCCCCCATCATTACCTCCATTCGCGCTCGCTCAGCCGGCGCTGGGCACGTTGGCGCTTAGCTCGTCTGCTGAAGAGTGAGCGCCCGGACATCCTCCACCTCTACAATCTGGAAGCCATGGAGCTCGCAGCCCCTGTCGCGCGGCGGCTTGGAGTCCCAATCGTCATCGGAAATGTCCGAGGCTTGCTATTCACTTTGGATGCAGGGATCCGTGAACGTCTCCGCTCCGTCAGCTCGCTCTGCGATGCAGTTACAGGGAACTGCACGGCTATCTCAGAGGCGATCGCGTCTCTGCATCTGCGCGGACCACTTATGACTCCGACGATTTCGAACATCATAGAGTTCGCACCACCCTCTACGACGTCGAGAAGGGCCGCATCCCAGCCCGCACGGGTCCTGTTCGTCGCCACGCTCAAGCCTGTCAAGGATCCGCAGACGTTCATCCGCGCCGGCCTTCAACTTCTCGCCGCCAAACGCTCCGTGGAGTTCCTCCTTGCGGGAGACGGTCCCATGAGAGGCGAGCTCGAGGAGCTTGTTGCCACTTCCGACGCTCAGAGTAAGTTCTCCTTTCTCGGACGCATGAACCCATCTGCGTTACCGTATTCGAGCTCCGCGCTTACGGTCAGCACTTCTCGGAGCGAGGGAGCGAGCAACACGATTCTGGAGTCCTTGGCGCACGGATGCCCAGTTGTCGCCACCGCAGTCGGCGGCTCCGTGGAAATCCTCCAAAATTCTCGTGCCGGAATCCTTGTCCCACCTGGAGCGCCTCAAGCGACGGCAGACGCGATCGCTCGCCTACTCGATTCCTCGGAGGAACGGGAGATGATGGGGTGCCTCGGACGAGCTTACATCGCGGAGAAGCACGCGCCAGCCATGGTGCTTGCGCAACAGCTGGAGCTTTTCCAGAGACTGAGATCATTGAAAAAGGCGGACACGCAGTGAGCGGAATCGCGGGAGAGCCACCATGGCCAGTCTGAACCATGCCGCAAGGGACTTCTGTTTTCGCGCGTTTCACGGAATCGTACGAAAGGATGGACTTATCCGGTGCCTCAACACTTTCGTCGTCAACGAGCGCCGGCCTCTGGTCGAATTGGAGAGAATGCAAAACCAAGCGGTCGACGAATTGCTACGGTGGGCCACGCACGAAGTTCCCTACTACCAGAGCCTCGCACAGCTGGGCGGCATTGACATCTCCCGAGCGGGCGGCATCGAGCGGCTGCAGGCGTTCCCGCTCCTCGACAAGAGCGCGATCCGCACAGCAGGTGACAGCATGTTTGCTCGCTCGCTGCCGCGCTCTCGCGGCGCGGCGAATGCGACAAGCGGATCGACGGGCGAAAGTCTGAGGTTCTATGTCGACATGCAGACGAAATCCTCACGCGCCGCTGCAACCTATCGCTTCTATCGCTGGTGCGGCGCCTCGCCGGTCTCAAAGCACGCGAAGCTCTGGGGTGCACGTTTTGATGAACAGAAATCCGATGATCCGCGCTCGCGCCTACGGCGCTGGATGCACCCGGAGCTGTTTCTCTCGAGTTATCGCCTTGCTGAACACGAGATGGAAGAGTACGCTCAGCGGCTGCTGACCTTCCGCCCCGCATTACTCACGAGCTATCCCAGCCCACTTGAACATTTTGCAAGGTATTGCCGCGACCGTCGGATTGTCTTTCCCTCACTGCGCGCGATCATCACCTCGGCGGAGCAGCTGCTGCAGGATCAACGGCGGCTCGTTGAAGAAGTCTTTGGAGTGCCCATCTTCGATCGGTATGGTAGCCGGGAGTTCGGCAATGTGGCGCAGGAATGTGAGCGGCATGACGGCCTCCATGTCGCGATCGATAACGTCTTTCTTGAAGTCGTGGATCAGAATGGTCGCCCATGTGCACCAGGGTCTGCAGGTGAGGTCATCATCACGGATCTACGGAATCTCTTCATGCCTTTTCTTCGATATCGGACTGGCGACATCGCGGTCCTTTCAGGGGAGAGCTGTCGTTGTGGCCGATCACTCCCCCGGCTCGTCAAACTCGAAGGCCGCGTCTTCGAGTTGATCCGAACGCCCTCGGGTCAGACAATCTCCGGGACGTTCTGGCCTCAGGTCGTGAAACAGGTGTCCGTAGATGTCCGCAACTTTCAAGTTCGTCAGGACCGAGGTGACCACGTGCGCATACTCCTTGAGACCTTCAGCGGACTGCCTGTCGATGATCAATGCATCGCCGCACTAGAGAAAAGGATTCTCCAATTCGCTCCAGACCTGGCGATCGACGTGGAACACGTCGCGGAGATCCCACTCAGCCGCGCAGGCAAACGGCTCCCAGTCATTGTCGAGACAGGCGCGCAGGGAAGGCCAAAATAAGAAAGCTGCGTGACCGATGCAGACTCGACTCACTGTCACAAGACGACTCACGTGTCCTCGCCCGTGACAACCATGGGCTCGCCGAACGCGGCGCGTCTCTCGCGACTCCACAGAACGAGGATGAGCGCGAAAAGCGACCATACCGTGTGCATATACATCGGCTTTCGCGAAAACTTGATCTTCACCTCGTCCACCATGAAGATGACGAGTGCCACGTGGAGACCCAGCCGTAGTATCCGAAAACTGTGCGCCGTGCAAAGGCGGCGACTTCCAGTGTGTGCAAGTCCCACCCGGCGACGGGTCGCTCCAGCCGGAAGCAGTCGGAGCGGTGGAGGAGGTAACAAATCCATCGAAGCCTCTGATGTAACGGGTCACTTCAGGTGATCCAGCGAACATGCAGGCCGAAACGCGAGTGAACGCTGAGAAGGCCTCGAAAGTTGCAAGATGCGGGAGCCTTCCCGTCAGGACCGAGACGGAAATCCGCCAGTTCGTCGCATTCCTGGAGTCGTTGACGGATACCGAGTTTGCCGCGCGGCCCGAACTCTCGGATCCTCGGGGCGAATAGGTCTTCACGAGATGCTTCGACGGGGCGAAACAAGGAGCCATCTCGAATCGTGTTCGAGTCCACCCGTCCGCCGAGCAGCCGTTACTCATTCCATGCCTGACGGCCTCGGTTGCTCGAAGGCCGAATTCATAGTAGGCTTCTCAGTTATGCCGATATCCACGAAACAGAGACCGGCGTCCATATTCCTCGAATAGGCCCTCCAAGAGTGACTCACAGGCGTGTATCCGGGAGGTTGATCTCCATTGGCTAGATCGAAACGCAAGATGATTCTCCGATTCTCGATGCCGGTCTTGGCTCTCTTTGTCAGCTTTTCTCTCGGCTTTCTCTCCAGTGAAAGACAACTCCCTCCTTACGAAAGTATGAGAAGGGCATCGAGTTGGGCTCAGCAGCAGAAATCCATGCAGAATGTGTACGTCTGGTTACATAAGAATCTATTCCGTCGTGGTCGAACGAAGGGAAGGTGGAACATACCCAGGACACACCAAGAGGCAGCGGGATTGACCGATCGTCAGCGCGAATCTCTGTCAGAACTTCTCTCACTCGGTTATTTGAGTGGTTACGAAGAAGCTTCAGACCTGGTGAACGTCACCGTCCATGAACCAGATCTGACGTTTGAAGGGTACAATCTCTACACATCCGGTCATGCTCAGGAAGCTGTTCTGATGGATATGGAGGGTAAAGTCCTACACAAGTGGAGTTATGAATTCCGTGACGCCTTTCCGGAACTCCCTGATCCGGAAGGGTTGCCAAATCTGGACTACTGGCGGCGGGTCTACTTGTACGAAAACGGGGACATCCTCGCCATATACGAGGGTTTCGGGATCATCAAGCTGGACAAGGATTCCAATCTCATCTGGGCGAACTCACGCAGATGTCACCATGATCTTTTCTTGGACGAGAACGCCATCATCTATGTCCTCTCGAAAGAAGCCAAGATTGTGCCCAGAATTCATGAATATGAACTGATCGTCGATGACTTCATAACGATCATCGACCCCGAGGGTAACGTAGTTCGAAACGTTTCTATACTCGAAGCATTCGAAAAATCTTCTTATGCGTCCTTTCTCAGAAGCGGGCCGAAATATGGAGAACTCTTTCATACGAATACTATCGAGGTTTTTGACGGATCCTCATCACATAGATCACCTTATTTCAAGAATGGTAATGTGCTCATCTCGATCCTCAAAACCAGTGTCATAGCGATCCTCGACATGGAACAGGAGAAAATAGTCTGGGCCTTGGCTGGTCAGTGGGTGGGGCAACATCAGCCTACGTTGTTGGAAAACGGGAACATCCTTCTCCTGGACAACTACGGCCATCGCCACAGTATGTCCAAGGTGGTTGAAATCAACCCCTTCACCCAGGAAATCATCTGGGCCTACGAGGGAACTCTCGAAAACGTCTTCAGCACCAAGACGTTGGGCTCAAATCAACGCCTGCCCAATGGGAACACACTCATTACCGAATCTGATAGTGGAAGAGCGTTTGAGGTTACACCCGACAAGCGGATTGTATGGGAGTATCATAATCCGGCTCGCTCGGGGGCGAACAATGAGCTGGTGGCTTCACTCTTCGAAGTCATACGCCTGGAAGCGGAATATCCAATGAATTGGCTGAATCGATGACGCCCACCCAAACGATCATCGGGAACCGACCGTGTCTTCGGACTGCATGACCTCGTAAACTCGGTAAGCGTTCACTCAGGAGAGCCTTGTGCTCGTAAGCGTTCTGCCTGAATCGATCGGATGGATTCCCCCTGTCGAATTCGAAGCAGCGTACTGGCGCAGTCAGGCCGCCGAGGCCGAAGACGGAGCTGGTACTCACGTAACGGAGTCTCCGGTCAAACCGGGGGGATTCAGTCTCTCCAAGCGCCAGAGCACCATCATCATCGCGAAGAGGGACCACACCATGTGCATGTACATTGGCTGACGCAGGAATTCAATCTTCACCTCGTCCACCAGGAAGATGACGAATGCTACATGCAAGCCCAGCGCGAGTTCGCGCAAGTCCCGCGGGAGGGCGCTCCTTCGCACGAGCCTCCACGAGTTCCGAAACAGAATCGCGAGCAGGCTGCAGAAGGCCACGAGGCCCGGAAGACCGATCGTGTAGGCAAGGTGCAAGTAGAGGCTGTGAATGTTCTTGCTGACTCCGCCCCGAAATGTCCCTGCCGGGATGGAAACCCCGTGCCCAAGAGCGGGTGAGTCAACGACTCCGGTCAGAGCTTGCCTCATCACGACCTCTCGGTGCTGCACGCTTCCATCGTCCATACCGATGGTCTCCATTCGCTGCATCAGAAATTCGACAAGAGGTTCGACAAACCCCAGGGCCAAGTAGAAGACGGCTACGCCAAGGAAGAGTACTTTCATCATCTGAAATCGGGGTATTGCCCGGCCACCGACCACGATCATGTAGATGAAACCACCGACCAGTGCGAGAAAAGCCCCACGAGTTGCCGTCGCAAAGAGGGCTGACAAACTCAGTAGCGCGGCAAGCGCCCAGAAGATCTTCCGATGTAGATCCCGTTGGTGCCGAAACAAGATGTACTGGAGGATTACGCTCCACGCAACATACTCGGCATAGAGTTCCTGCCCATTGAAGGTCGCTGTGACTCGTACCTGTCCACGGCGGATCTCCTCCATTTCCGCAACTTTTTGCGAGAATTTGAAGAATGCCGGGAGAATCTGCTTATCCGGGAAGTTCCACTGGAACATGGCGAGCACTGCAAGGGAGACCGCCATGATCTGTGTTATTTCGAGGAGCTTCCAGAGCCGCTCCGGAGTGTTGATGATCGTCAGGATCAGATAGTACATCGCGATCCCCGAGAGGATGCCGAAATAGAGGAACCGCGCCTCCGTGTAACCCGCTCTGGGTTGGACATACCAGCTCAATGTGCACATCAGCAGATAGCCGAGGATCGCAAGATCCGCGTCCCGCTTGAAGAAGGGAGACGGAAGATTCAATTGCGGCCCCTTGAGCAGGACGAGCCCACCCACGGCGGCGATCAACAGCATGGATGTCGATCCGACCGTCGTGTATGCCGGATAGGGAATCAGGATCGTCACGAAGAGCAGCGCCCGAAATGGATCTGCCATCAACGCAAACCCGAGAAAGAGAATCGCCGCCAAGATCTCGAGATTTCGTTTCGTTGGCGCCGTGACAATGGATGCAATCAAGACACCGGCGCCAACGGAGAGCAGGGCGCCACGAAGGATGCGCAGGGCCAGCGGGTCTGTTCGCTCGGCGTGCCCTTTGATCGCGCGCCGACGACGTCGAAAGATTCCGCTGCGCAGTCTCAAGTTCGATTGACCCCGGCGTTCGTGTAGCTACTTCCCTTCTTGACCCGCGTCAGAAGCCAGAGGAAGCGTGGAAGAAAGCCCACGAAACGAATCGTGTTGATTGGATGCTTCAAGTAGTTTCCGAGACCAAAGTAGAGCGGATGCATCACTGGCACGAACACTCCACCGACGTCAGCCGCCGCTGACAACTGCTCGACGAAATTCGCCGTGAGGTGCTCGCCAAATCCAGCATCGGCGGGAACTGATATATCGGCGAAGTGCTGGCCGATCGACAGCGTCTCATACGCTATCCCTTCTCGAATGAGATGGATCGGATGATAGTAGCGATTGCGATACATGGTCTCGTACAGGTACGTTGCCTGCTCGATCGCCGCCCGACTGTATGGCGTCGTGTTGCTCCGAAGTTCGCCTCCGTGCATGCAAACTCCGTACACATCGCGGCCGATGAACGACTCCAGACGGCGCTTCTCCATTCGAGCAGCAGCAAATTCGTCGCCAAAGGAGGTCTCCGCAGTCGTGACGAATTCGCCGTGGAGGGCGATTTCGTGCTCGAAACCGTATTTCACGTATTGCTGAATTTCGGGACGGCCATAGAAGAGGCCCATCGGTCGCAGGTAGACTGTGCTCCGCGCTCCGAACTCATGTTCGATCGCATGGATATCCGGAAGATTCACGATGGCCTTGTCCACGTCGAAGCGCGGCGATAGAGCGACACGGTAGGGCTGCTGCGCCCGATGCGGCAGGGTCCAGACTCTGATGTCTGGAAGTCCGACGCGATGATGGGCCGCTTGGAACAGAGTTCGGAGTGTCGCCAGGTCCGCTTCCACGAATCGCTGGTGCTGCTCCAGCGAAGCCGCGAGCCGCCCGAGCAGTTCGGGCAGGCCAGGCGCGAGCGAAGGCCCGATCCGCCACTGAACGTGACGATATCCAAGATGCCCCAACAGTTCGGAACAGAGAGCGCCATGGCGGGCGAGCAGCTCTTCGGTCGCATCGATATGTGGCTGCGTGCCGGAATCGCTGCCGATGGGTATGCGAAGAGGCGGAATCTGCAGCTCACCATCGATCTCGAGGACGGCCCGGGCGGAGGACTCCAGGCTGACACTCGCCGACCCATCTTCAAAGACGATCTCGACGCGCGCAGAATTGCGTTCGCGCCACCACGCCGCGACCTCTGACTGGGTCGCCATCCAGCAGTTGCCATGCGCCCTTGCGGTGGAGAGTAGAGCCCGATAGCTCTCCTTGTCCCGCATGTAGTGGTGGCGCTTCAGAGCACGGGTGAAGAGACTCGGGTTCATAGGCTCAACTCGTGCGGCGGAAGGGAATTGCGATTCGTGGTTCGCTGTGCAATGGAATGGATCTGGTTATTGGTTTCGTCGGACCGAGTATTTTACAGTCGTGCGGTACCGAGGTCAACGTAGCCGCACCGCGACTCATCGCGTTCCCCCATCCTGAACCGTGAACTCCGCCGACAGTTCCGAGCTGAATCGATCCGACTCGCTGAAGAACTCTCGAATCCGCCGTGTGTACCCCCACTCCAGTTCATGAGCCGAGACTTCGACTCGATAGCGCCCGGCGGCGGTACCGGACGGAACTCTGATACTCAATCGCTCGACCACGCCTTCAGTCGGCCATTTCCGAGTGTCTTGGAGACCGGCGAAGGGTATCTGCCAGCCTCCAAAGCGGCTCCGCTCCATTGGCCGGAGGCTCTCCATGATCTTGCGGATCGGCTTTCCCAGGTGCCGGCGGATGCCGTCGCCGCTTGCCCCGACAGACTCCGATCGTAGATAGACCGCTTGCCATCGCGCGCGGACCGTGTCCCGCTCGAGACGAAGCAACACATGCAGGCTGTCGCCTGGAGATACGGACGGACTCAGCACCTCCAGGCCAGTACATCGATACGCGGGAGCCGGAGGCCGCCGGGCCGTGTCGGGAATCCCCTGCCCCCGGTCCTCGACCAAGCCTAGCTCCCGGATATCGAAGAGAGCCCAGCCATCCCCCTGGTGCAGCGGCGCACCTCCAAAACTCTCGAGTCGCTGTCGCAATCGCGTCTGGTCACTCTCGCGCGCGACGAAACCGTACTCCCTTGCGCCGTAGAGACTTTGCAGATGCTCGTTCACGACCAAATAGCGCACGCGCAGCGCGCGCGCGGCAGCTTCCCATTCTGCGTCGGTCGAGACCGGGCTCAGCATCGTTCGATAGTCGGCGAGTCGGTCGACGATCTCCAAGTCGAGCGGACTCGCATGGGCCACCGGATAGAGTGCAGTCGGCCCCCCTCTCAGGGCCCGGACGCCATAGGATGTCTGGGGATCGCTGACGAAATTCTC
>Ga0214472_10006450_pt1 | contig 12289 bp, 7 predicted proteins | sample RVTome_6_FD_207662 | JGI IMG/M metagenome (GOLD analysis project Ga0214472, IMG submission 207662) | Soil microbial communities from uranium-contaminated site in the Upper Colorado River Basin, Wyoming, United States - RVT140D175 | ecosystem: Environmental > Terrestrial > Soil > Contaminated >... | reverse complement strand
ACGGTCTTCATTCGCTTCTTGCCCTCTTTTTGCTTCTCGAGCAACTTTCGCTTACGCGTTATATCGCCGCCGTAGCACTTGGCGGTGACGTCCTTGCGGAATGCGCGAATCGTTTCCCGGGCGATGATCTTTGCGCCGATCGCCGCTTGAAGTGGAATCTCGAACATGTGGCGATCAATTTCCTTCTTCAAACGCCCGATTAGTTTTCGACCACGATAAGGGGCTTTATCTCGATGCACGATAACGCTCAGCGCATCAACCGGAACGCCATTGACCAAGATATCCATTTTGACCATGTCACCGGTGCGATAATCGCAAATTTCGTAGTCGGCCGTACCATACCCGCGCGTGCAAGTTTTTAACTTGTCGTAGAAATCATAAATGATCTCGCCGAGCGGCATTTCGTAGGTCAACAGCACGCGCGTGGGTGAAAGATACTCACTTTTCTTCTGCTTGCCGCGCCGTTCCATGCTAAGCTGCATAACCGTGCCGACGGAGTCGGCGGGAATGATCATTTGGACGATTGCAAAGGGCTCCCGAATCTCCGCCACCATGGACATGTCCGGAACTTCGCTGGGGGATTCGATCCGCATGATCTTTCCGTCGCTTGTCAAAACCTCGTAGGTGACGGTGGGTGCCGTCTGCACGACGGCCACGGCGCTCTCCCGTTCCAGTCGTTCCTGGATGATTTTCATGTGAAGCAGCCCGAGGAATCCGCAGCGAAAGCCGATGCCTAAGGCGTCGGAGCTGACCGTCGAATAGGTGAACGAGCTGTCGTTGAGCCAGAGTTTCTCCAACGCCTCACGCAGGTCCGCGGTGCTGGTGCCGACGCCGGGGTAGAAATCGCAGAAGACCATTTGTTGGGGTGCTTGGTAACCGGGAAAGGGGCGATCTGTTGGCTGTCCGGAATGCGTTACGGTGTCGCCGATGTTCACGTCGGCCAGGGTCTTGATCCCGGCGACGAAGTATCCAACTTCGCCGGCGCCGAGGGACGCAACGGAAGTGGGCTTGGGGGTAAACTTGCCGACTTCCGTGACCAGGTACTTCCGCTGAGCCGCCATGAGATCAACCTCGTCACCTCGTTTGAAGCATCCATCCATGACGCGCGTATGGCAGATCACGCCGCGGTGTGGATCGGCCTTGGCATCATAGATCAGGGCACGCAAGCGCCCTTGGGGATCACCCTTTGGTGACGGGATTCCCTTAATGATGGCTTGCAGAAGATCCTCAATGCCGGCGCCGGTTTTTGCGCTGGTGAAGATCGCGCCGGCCGCGTCCAAGCCGAGCACTTGCTCGGTTTCCAATGCGATGTCTTCCGGGCGAGCCGAGGCTAGATCGATCTTGTTGATGACGAGAATGATCTCGAGGTCCGCCTCCATGGCCAGGTAAGCGTTAGCGACCGTCTGGGCTTGAACACCCTGGGTGGCATCGACCAACACGAGAACGCCCTCGCACGCCGCCAGCGAGCGCGAAACTTCGTAATGAAAATCGACATGACCGGGCGTGTCGATCAGGTTGAGCATGTATTCCTTCCCCTCGAAGGTGTAGGGGACGGTCGCTCGATTCGCCTTGATCGTGATGCCCATTTCGCGTTCCAGGTCCATATCGTCCAGGAACTGATGGCGCATGTCCCGCGCAGTAATGGCACCGGTCCGCTCGAGGATGCGGTCCGCCAGAGTGCTCTTGCCGTGGTCGATGTGGGCCACGATGCTAAAATTTCTGATCAAACTCATGTCGGCCATTATGCCAAACATCGACCTCCAAGCGGGAAAGCGGCTACAAAACGTCCTTCATCGGGTGCGGATCTCGTGCGACGACCAGCCGATCAGGCCTCCATCGGGATCGCCCGAGCACCGTAGTATAGGTGATTTCTCTTGTGAGCGGAACGATGTTGGAATTGCCAGTTCGGCGCATACCGGTTCCAATGCCGCAGATCATGACGAATAACGAGCCACGGTACACTTTCGATAGCGTTGTGCGGATGGTGCTGACGACCGTTTCGCTCGTCGCGTTTTTCATGTTGTTGCGCTACCTTTCGGACGTATTGCTGCCCTTTGTCGCAGCGGTGGTCCTGGCGTACTTGCTCAATCCCCTGGTGACGCAATTCGAGATGCGAACCAAGCGGCGTTCGGTGGCCGTGGGACTGACCCTCGGTGGGTTTGGCATCCTTGGATTGGTGGTATTGATGATCATCGTGCCGCTGATGATCGGGCAAGTCCGTCAATTCGGGTCGGCCATCGACAAGCTGCGTGATGATCTAGCCACCTCAGCCAGCGTAGCCGCCGGTTTTCTCGATCCCCCCAGTCGCCATGAGGACGAGGGATCGGCCGATTCAGGTGATTCCGAAAAGTCACCCGTCGGGTGGATGGAACTGAAGGCGGGATGGGCTCGGTATCGATCGGACGCGGGCCAGATTGCTCGGTCCCAGCGTTTGCACCGTCTGCGCGATACTGTGAGGGGGACGTATTTGGGTGATCTACTCGATCGCGGCATTCGATACGCCGAATCTGATGAATTCGATCGTCTGTTGGTCGATGCGGCGAAGCGCCTGGCCGTAGGTGGGTGGTCGGTGGTCTCTTTTGCGGTCAGCGTTTTACTGGGGTTGACCGGATTGATCGTCGTCGTCTTGTATCTCGTGTTCCTGCTTCTCGATTACCCGGCCTACGCGAAGGCATGGACCACTTTTCTGCCGCCCGCATATCGGGATGCGATCGTGGACTTTGGGGCGCAGTTCGAGGTCGCCATGCGGCGATACTTCCGAGGCCAGTCGGTCGTTGCGCTGTTGGTAGGGACGATGTTTGCGTTGGGTTTCATGATCATTGGGTTGCCCATGGCGGTCCCGTTGGGTTTGTTCGTTGGCTTGCTCAATATGGTGCCCTATCTGCAAACCGTCGGACTGGTCCCGGCAGTGCTCCTGGCTGGTTTGGGGGCGATCGAGGGAGAATCGAGCTTTCTGTTGTCGGTAGTCTTGGCGTTTGCGGTATTTGCCGTGGTGCAGGTGATTCAGGATGCGCTCATTGTGCCTCGGATCATGGGGAACGCAACGGGGCTGCGGCCGGTGGCGATTTTGCTCGGCGTGTTTATATGGGGGAAGTTGCTGGGATTCATGGGCTTATTGCTCGCAATCCCATTGACATGCCTTGGCATTGCGTACTATCGAAGGTTTGTTTTGCAGCATGAGTTGCAAGAGACGCAACTAACTGCTTCACAGTAATAGCCCAAGCCGCATGTTTTAGCTAGCGCGAGTATGTATGCTCGACGACCCGTAATGGCCGATCAATCGCGCAGGCTCCGCCGAATGGCGGAGTCTTTTCCGCCGGCGGCTCAGGCAGATTGCGCGTGCTACGGTGCGAAGTCGTCGACCGTTTCGTATCCGTCGGGTACGTTGATCTTAAACGTGTCTTTGTCCAGCTTGGGGTCGATCTCGAGATCGGATACGAAATACTGTCGGCCACCGTCTTTGCCGTCCGGCGTCTTAAACATGACATTTCGACCGCGTGGTAGGAAATCTTCCTTGGAGAAATGCCAAATCGAACGACCTCGCCCGCCCGCGTAGGTCACATCAATCTCGTAGCAATCAACGCCGCCGATTTTCTTATTGCCTGTGACCTCCTGCTTGTCGCCATTGAGTTCGTCGGAAAAAGGCGTCGCATGAACGAATTCCACCACAACGATCAAGGAAGCGTCGCGACCCGCGCGGCCCAGAACCGCCGGATCGATATCCACATACGCCTTCTTTGTGGTATGGTCAATTAAGGCAAATTCCTCGCCGTCTGAAATGACCGTAACCTTCTGGGTGTCGCTCGAACCGGGACGATTGATTGTCGCTTCGATTCGGTACTTTTCGGGAGCGTTACCCTTCAGACCTGTAAACACTGCGGTACCTTCCATCGAAGGGACCTGCGACTCGGCAGCGCCGGTCCCCTTAAACGTTGCCTTATACTTCACGGCCTTGACCGCTTTCGCGGCGGCGTCAACTTTCTTGAGAATCTCCACTGCCTCGTTGGTATCGCCGGACGGCTTATCTTGACCGTAGGCCACGGTCGAGGCGACCCACACGCAGACGATCATTGAAATGCGTCGTTTCATCATCATTTCTCCTTGTTGAGATTGTTTTCGATCGGGCGCGGAACGCTGACACTATGTCAAGACATTGCGGACGCGCAGTCGACCGAAATAATTCTACCACCTGCCCTGGCCATAGGATAGCGAATAGGCCGGAACCGATCTATTGGGGAATGTACGATTTTGTCACCCTCAACCATCACTACCGGTTCCGCGCGGCGGCTCGGCGGCGTAGCTCCGCGTCGATGAATGCTTGGATTTCGCCGTCGAGCACGGCGTCCGTGGCCGACGTCGTGACGCCGGTTCGAGCGTCCTTGACGCGTTGTTCGGGATAAAGGAAGTAGCTGCGGATCGCGTTCCCCCAACTGATCTGCCCCTTTTCGCTGTAGATCTTGGCAAGCTCACTATCGCGTTTCGCTTGTTCGGCTTGAAAGAGTCGGGCCAGGAGCATTTTGCGGGCGGTCGCCCGGTTCTTGTGTTGCGATCGTTCGCTTTGACATTGAGCGACCAGATTGGTGGTGAGGTGTGTCAGGCGGACTGCGGAGGAAGTCTTGTTGACGTGCTGGCCACCCTTACCGCTAGCGCGATAAGTGTCTTCGCGCACGTCTTCGTCCCAATCCACGTCAATGCCGATGTCCTCCAACTCGGGCTGGACGTCGACGGAGGCGAAACTGGTCTCGCGTTTTCCTTGGGCGCTAAAAGGGGAGATACGTACCAAACGGTGGACGCCCATTTCGCACGACAAGTAACCAAACGCGTATGCCCCTTTGACATGCAGGCTGCACGACTGAATGCCCGCCTCCTCGCCATAACGCATCGAAAGCTCTTCGACCGCAAATCCGTTGCGTTCAAAGAAGCGCAAATAGAGCCGTAGAAGCATCTCCGCCCAGTCACACGCATCGGCGCCGCCGGTGCCGGCTTGGATGTTGAAATAACAATTCTTGCCGGCGTTCGGATCGGACAGGAAAGTAAGCCGCTCAGCATGATCGATGAGGCGCGTCAACGTGTCGAGCCCTTCGATCAATTCCGTGCGTACGCTTTCGTCTTCCTCTTCGGAAAGCAATTCGAGCATGGCGCGGAGATCGTCCGACAAAGATTCGGCGCGGCGCACAGGGTCGATCAACGCCTTGAGCGATTTGAGATCCTGCACGATTTGCTGGGCAGTCTCGGGGTCGTCCCAGAAATCGGAGGCGGCCATCCGTTGCTCTACGTTGGCCAGTGACTCGAGCTTGGATGGGAAGTCAAAGAGAGTCTCGAATCGCGATAAGGCGGTCGGATAAATCCTGTAAGGCTCTGCCGGGGTCTTCGTAGGTCATTTTGGTTTCGATCGTAGTGGACTCCTGTTCTGTCGCCGACATCGGATGTGCCGACCAGCTTGTATGATAACACGAGCGGCGCAGGGAAGCACGTCAATGCAGCGCCGGGGTTTATCCCCGGCGAATGGGCCACTATGCGCCACCCATAAAGGGCGGCGCTACATTACCGGGCGATTCTAGCCCAACAGGGCGAAATCGTTACAATGGTCATTTGCGGAGCCGGTGGTCAGCTCCAAATCTCGACATCTGCCAAAAGGGCCGACTTATGCCCAAATATGACGGGTACGAAACACCACTCGTGACGCGATATGCGTCGGCGGACATGTGTGAGTTGTTCGGCGCACGCTACCGCATCGTAACCTGGCGGAAACTGTGGTTGGCGTTGGCCAAGGCGCAGCAGCGGGCCGGGTTGAAGATTTCCGCCCGACAGATCAAACAACTCGAACACACGTTAGAGGATATCGATTTTGCGGCCGCGGCGCGCTATGAGAAGAAGTTACGGCACGATGTGATGGCTCACCTGCACACCTGGGGCGACGTTGCGCCCGACGCCCGCGGTATTCTCCATCTGGGCGCCACCAGCGCCTATATCGTTGATAACGCTGACCTGATTATCTTGCGTCAGGCCATGCGCATGGTGGCCGACTGGCTGGCTTGTACGATTGACGCGCTGGCGTCCTTTGCCAAGAAGTATCGGGCGCTGCCCACACTGGGGTATACACACTATCAACCGGCACAAGTCACGACGGTGGGCAAACGTGCGGCACTATGGTGCTATGATTTCGTCCGCGACCTACAAGAAATGGAATACCGCATTGGTTTGTTGAGGTTTCGCGGGGTCAAAGGAACAACGGGCACCCAGGCGAGTTTCCTGGCATTGTTCGATGGTGACCATCGAACCGTCCTGAAGCTCGAAGCGGATGTGGCCAAAGAGTTCGACTTCAAGCTGGTCGAACCCATAACCGGGCAGACTTACTCGCGTAAGGTAGACGCCCAAGCGGTTTGTGCGTTGGGCGGTATAGCGACCAGCGTCCACAAGTTCTGCAATGATATTCGACTGCTGGCCAATCTAAAAGAAGTCGAGGAGCCGTTCGAGGGGAAGCAGATCGGCTCAAGCGCCATGCCGTACAAACGCAATCCTATGCGCTGCGAGCGGGCGACCGGGTTGGCACGATTGGTCCTGTCGCTGGTCCAATCACCCCTACAAACGGCGGCCGAGCAATGGTTCGAGCGCACGCTGGATGACTCGGCCAACAAACGCATCAGCACCAGCGAATCCTTTCTGGCCACCGATGGCATGCTCCGTGCTGTGACCAACGTCGCCCGCGGATTGGTCGTGTATCCCAAGGTCATTGGGGCACGATTGGAATCGGAACTGCCTTTCATGGCCACGGAAAACATCTTGATGGCCGCAGCGTCGGCTGGTGGTGATCGGCAGGCGCTTCACGAACGCATTCGCCAACATGCGCACGCCGCCGGTGCCCGCGTCAAAATGGATGGCAAGGACAATGATTTAATCGAACGCCTGAAGAATGATCCTGCATTCGCTCGCGTGGATATGAAAGACGTGACCGACCCCAGACGATACATAGGCCGCGCCCCGCAACAAGTGGACGATTTCATCAAGGAGTTCGTAACCCCCATTCGACGTCGCTATCGACCCGCGCTGCGCAATGAGAGCGAGCTAAGCGTGTAGTGCTCCGTCAAGCGAGATTGACGGTTGACCGAGCCGTGCCTCGGAGCCTAATCTGCGCGAGTGCCCCATCCTTTCCATCTGGAAAGGGTAGGGGACGGACCGAGGCATTCTTGTATTTCGGCGTGCCGATCGGTTGTCGATGTCGGTTCCCCACCCTTGCTGCGCAAGGATGGGGCACCCAGCGTTTCTGGTGTGGAGATGTTATTCATTGATCCCGGCAAACTGGACCGGCAGGGACAAGCCCGCGAAATCCACCATGTGCCCGTCGAATTTGACGTGGGTGTCGTAGAAAGTCGTTGTTCGAGCTTCTTGAGTCATTGCGGGCATATCATCCGGGCTCCGGCATGTTTAACTTCCAGCGGGGCTACGTGATGAAAGCCTCAACGGGGTATCAACGCGGACGGAGGGGGGGTTTGGGGGCTTTTCAGGCAGATAACGCCCTATTGGAGTTGCTGATGGGGCTCAAGCGTAGTGGGAGGCATCGCCGATGTGATTTGTTCGTGTTTAGGCGCGTGGAGTTGCGTTCTGCGAGGTGTAATACCGCTTTCCTCTGGGGAGCATAGGGTTTATTCGTGAGTGAAAGGATTCGCGATGATCGACGCATTTAGTTCCGTCATTGACTACATTTGGCTGCTTGTTTTATTAAGTCTGTTCTCTACGATTAGTCCTGTTCTTGGCCTTTGAGTGTTCTTTTTCCGATCAATCCAATTTGTTCGATAGATATCCGGAGTTGATTCCATGCCCAATTTGTTTGTTCTGTTCACCGGTTTCGTATTTGCTCTGATGTTCGGCTTACTCGACTTCTTGACGCAGACCGTCTAACAGACCCTTTTCGCGCGCTGCTGGAGTGCTCTGGGGTTGTGGTCGGCGGGTTCTTGCTATAGAACCACCCGACTCATGTTCGATGAATCGGGCGCCCGGCAACACAAACCCGATTCGAGAGCGGGGCGTGTGCCCGAGTTGGCCAAAGGGGACGGGCTGTAAACCCGTTGGCGAAAGCCTTCGAAGGTTCGAATCCTTCCGCGCCCAGTAGAAGCTATGTCATGCGAATCATCGACCTGATCCGGGAGAAGCGACCGGCTCTATCGTTCGAGTTTTTCCCTCCTAAAGACGACATCGGCTTTTGGGATTTGTATCGTACGATCGAATCTCTGAAAGCCGTCGAGCCTACCTATGTCTCTGTGACCTACGGTGCCGGCGGGGGCACACGCCGCAAGACGCTGGACCTCGTCGCCCGAATCAAGAGCGACATCGGCATCGAAAGCATGGCCCACCTGACGTGCGTGGACGCCACACGAACGGAATTGGGTGAAACCGTGGATGATCTCAAGGCACGCGGGATCATGAACATCTTGGCCCTACGCGGCGATCCACCCCAGGGTCAAGAAACGTTCCGGGCGACGGAGGGAGGATTTAGTTATGCCAGTGACTTGGCATCGTTTATTCGTGAGCGCCACGGCGATATCTGTCTGGGTGGGGCGTGTTACCCGGAAGGGCACCCTGAAACGCCCGACCTCTCGAAAGATCTCGACAACCTGAAACGAAAGGTGGACGCGGGGGTCGACTTTCTCATCACCCAATTGTTCTTCGACAACGACGACTTTTTGAAGTTTCGCGACAGAGCCCGAGGCGTGGGGATTGATCTTCCGATTCTGGCGGGCATTATGCCGATCGTTAGCGTCAAACAGGTCAAGCGGTTCACGCAGATGTGCGGTGCCAAGATCCCCGCCGGTTTATTGAGGCGAATCGAGGCCGTCGAGGATGACGCCGAGGCGGTTCGCCACCTGGGCATATATCATTCTACACAACAATGCCAGCATCTTCTAGAGCAGGGCGTCGCCGGCATCCACTTCTATACCCTCAACCGTTCCACCGCCACCCGCGCCATCTACCAGCTCATCAAAGTCGGCCTTTAGCTAGATATCCCTGGTGCGAGACGCTCCACATTCTTACGCGGATCCAATATCAGCTTTTCTTCGGAGCGGATCAAACCAGCCGTACACCGCAGGAATGACGAAGAGTGTCAGCAACGTTGACGTGGTCAGACCAAAGATAACCACGACGGCCAGGGGGCGCTGGACTTCCGACCCGATCCCTCGGGCGAGCAGCAGCGGCAGCAGGCCGAGTATCGTGGTGATGGCAGTCATGAGTACAGGGCGCAACCGCAGTAGCGCGCCCTCGACAAGTGAGTCGTGGAGGGAGTTGCCTCGGGTGCGCAGCTCATTGATGTAACTCACAAGGACAACGCCGTTCTGTACGGCAATACCGAACAGTGCAATAAAGCCGACGGAGGCGGGCACCGACAAGTATTCACCCGTTACGAAAAGTCCAAAGACCCCGCCAATGAGTGCCAGGGGCACGTTGACGATGATGATTAAGGCGTGTCGCGTCGAACTGAAGGACAGCCAGAGCATTAGAAATACGACTGCGATCACAATGGGTACGATGATTGACAGGCGGGCCATGGCGCGCCGCTGGTTTTCGAACTGACCGCCATACTCGATGTAGTAGCCCGGAGGCAAATCAACCTTGTCCGCGATACTCTGCTGAATGTCCGCGATGACGCTGCCCATATCTCGTCCACGAACGTTGCCTTGAACGATCCAACGTCGTTGGTTCTTCTCGCGATTCACCTGAATGGGCCCTACAACATCCTTTACCTCAGCGACCTGAGACAGCGGGATGAGTAAACCGTCATTTGTGTGTACCAGTGTGTCACGTATCGACTGCGGGTCGATCCGCCGATCCTCCCTGAAACGGACGTGAATGCCGAATCGGCGAGTGTTGAGGTAGAGCGTATCGATCACTTCGCCGCCGATGGCCAGTTCGACCATCTCCTGTATCTGGCTCACTGCAATGCCGTATCGTGAGCAGGCGGCGCGATCCGCGATGATCTGCACTTGCGGTTGGCCGAAGCTTTGCTCGACCGAGAGATCGACTAGCCCCGGTACGTCTTTGATGGCGGCACTGATTTCGTTCGATTTGTCGCGAAGGGCATTCAGATCCTCGCCATAGAGTTTGATAGCTAGTTGCGCCCGGATCCCGGAGAGAAGCTCGTCGAAGGCATTCTGGATGGGCTGCGTGAAATTGAGTTGGATTCCCGGCCAGGAGGACAGATCGGCGCTAAGGGCTGCAACCAACTCCTGCTTGTCCCCGAACCGCGTCCACTTGTCCGGTGGATGAAGTTCGATGTGGATTTCAGCGTAGTTCACGGGATGGGGATGACTCCCGGCCTCGGGTCGGCCGATCCTGGAGATTATTTCTTCGACTTCCGGGTATTTCATGATCAGTCGTTCGAGTTTCACGACCGTATCGGTTGCCTTCTCCAGGGAGATAGACGGGGACATGACCACACCGATCAAGATCGAACCTTCTTCCAGCGTCGGAATGAACTCCGTTCCGACAAATGGCAAAAGGCCAAGACTTCCGACGAAGCCGAGCAGAGTGATAGCCAAGACGACGCCTTTTCGCCGGATGGCCTGCTCCAGCAAGGGGCGATACAGACGCTTCAATCTCGTAATGAGCAGGAGTTCCTTGAGTCGCCCCTGTTTGAGGAGAAAAGATGACAATACCGGAGCCACGATGAGCGCCGTCGCGATAGAACCGAGAAGGGCGAAGGCGATCGTAAAGGCCATGGGAGAGAACATCTTCCCCTCGACGCCTTCGAGCGTGAAGATCGGTAGGAACACCGTGATGATGATTATGATGGAGAACAGGATCGGGCGGCTGACTTCCTGGGCGGCGCGAAGGATGACTTCACCCTTGTGCTTGGAGGCGTTATCGCTGTCATTGAGGTGGCGGTAGATGTTCTCGACCATCACGATCGCCCCGTCCCCGAGCATGCCGATCGCGATCGCGATTCCGCCTAGTGACATGAGGTTGGCGGAGATTCCGTTGAACCCCATGCAGATCACGGCGACGAGTGCACAAATCGGCAAGGACAGCACCACGATGAACGCTGTTCTGACGTTGCCCAGAAAGACAAAGAGCGTCAAGAGCACCAGTGCCGCACCCTGGAGTAGCGCCTTTTTGACCGTCCATGTGGCCTGTTCCACCAACTCGGCCTGCTCGTAATAGGGGATTAGTGACACACCCTCGGGGAGTGATGCCTGGACGTTTTCGACCTTCTCGTACAGGCGTTCAATGACCTCAGAGGTGTTCTCGCCGAACAGTTTTAGAACGATCCCGGATACGACCTCCTGTTCGCCGTTGCGGCTGACGACACCTCGGCGAATTTCGTTTCCGTAGACCACCTCGGCCACATCGGTCATTCTGATGGCGACGCCATTCTCCACCTTGATCGGAATACTACGAATATCATCCAAGGTCTCCAGTAGCCCAAGACCCCGCACCAAGGATTCTTCCGATCCGATGACAAGGAATTGGCCACCGACGTTTTCGTTGTTCTCTTGCACGGCCTCGACCAGATCATCGAGCGACAGGCCGTACCGGAGTAACGCATCCGGATCCACTCGAATCTGATACTGCAACACATGGCCACCGATGGACAGAATGTCAGTCACGCCGGGAACGGTCTTGAGCTGGAATTTGACGACCCAGTCGTTGAGTTCACGGAGATAGGTGTTGGGGTCCTTGCCTTCCGTGTCAACGTCTTTGTCGATTGTAAGGTAGTAGATGAATATCTGTCCCAGCCCCGTAGAAATCGGCCCGAGTGTGGGCGGTTCATCCATTTCGGGTAGCTCGGCCATGGCTGCTGCGAGCCGTTCCGCCACGAGTTGCCGGGCGAAGTAGATGTCCACACTGTCCTTGAAGTAGACGTAGATGACGGCCATGCCGAACGCGGATGTGGACTTGATCTGTGTCACACCCGGCAAACCGTTCATCGCGGATTCAATCGGATAGGTGATCAGGCGTTCGATTTCCTCCGGAGCCATGCCATGGCCCTCAGCGAACACCGGCACCATGATCGGGGAAATATCGGGAAAGGCATCCACCGGCATCTGCCTGTACTCGTAGGCGCCATATCCCATCACCGCGATGATGGCAACGACGACCAGACCTTTCGCCTTCAGCGATGCCTCGACTAACTTATTGATCATCTCGGCTCTTTCGATGAACGTAGCATGAAGGTCCGCCTCTACTGTGGCAACCTGTGGAACCGAACGGCCGACATCGCGACGCGATCATACCCTACCAATGTCAGTGACCGTGACCGGCATGGGCGCCGAGTCCGCTTGTTACGATCTTCGCC
>Ga0214472_10006447_pt1 | contig 12290 bp, 11 predicted proteins | sample RVTome_6_FD_207662 | JGI IMG/M metagenome (GOLD analysis project Ga0214472, IMG submission 207662) | Soil microbial communities from uranium-contaminated site in the Upper Colorado River Basin, Wyoming, United States - RVT140D175 | ecosystem: Environmental > Terrestrial > Soil > Contaminated >... | reverse complement strand
TGTGATTTGCGATTCGTGATTTTGCGAACTGGGCATTGGGGTGTGATGTGTTAACAGCGCTCACCGGCGCACTGGCAGGCTTGTTTCACGTCCTCGCGGGTCCGGATCATCTGGCCGCGGTCGGCCCTCTCGCCGTCGAAGGCCGCCGTCGGGGCTGGGTTGCCGGATGGACGTGGGGCATCGGGCACGCCTCAGGTGTTGTCGCGGTAGCCGCGCTGGCCGTGCTGCTGCGCGACTTGCTGCCGCCGATCGAGACGATCTCGGCATGGAGCGAACGGATTGTCGGCGCCGCGCTCATCGGCGTGGGGCTCTGGGCGCTGCGCCGCAGCGCGCACGTCGATCACGCGCCGCACGTCCACGGCGCCACTGCGCACGACCACCTCCATGTCCAGGCGGGACCCGCGTGGATCCGGCGCCTCGGCCATGCACATGCGTCGTTCTGCCTGGGCGTGCTGCACGGCGTGGCCGGCAGCTCGCACTTTGTTGGAGTGCTGCCGGCGCTGGCGCTGCCAACCCAGGCCGCCGCGATGACCTATATTGCCGCCTTCGGCGCCGGCACGGTCGCCGCGATGACCGCCTTTGCCGCTGCCGCGGGACGGCTGGGCGCCGCATCACATCATCCGCGCACCTATCGCCTCGTCATGACGTCTGCCGCGGCCGTCGCGATGCTGGTGGGAAGCTGGTGGCTCGTTATCGGCGCTACCTAGACCGTCCAGGGCGCCAGATCGGGCAGGTTCTCGCCTGGACGAACCGCGCTCGAATGCGCTCGGATTGTTTCAAGATCCACAGGAAGCGGATCGGGCCAGATTCTGGCACGTCTGCTTCGCCAGCCAGACGAACGGAAAATGCCTGCCAGTCGATCGCGTCGCTGTGCGCCAGAAACCTGTTCACGTTCTCGACCAGGTTCTCAGGACCGAATCAAGACGGTCACACGGCTGCCGTGACCGCGGCGCCGCTGACTGCCCTGCTATTGGGTGGGTGGCGGCTCGGCGCCTGAAGTGCCCAGCGAGCGCTTCGCGGCATCGCTCAGGTCAAAGGCTTCGCGCGCCTTGACGGTCCGATCGCCCGCGAATCCGGCCGACACGGATTCCGCCGCCTTGGTCACGGCCGCCACGAGGAACTCGTGGCTCTGGCGCCATCGGCCCGGCGGCGTGACCTGGTCGGCCCACGAGGCGAGAGCGCGCAGCGATCGCTCGAGGGCGTTCATGACATCCGTCGCCGGCGCGGCGACGGCCGACATCACGAACGGCTCCATCGCCTCCAGCCTCTCAATCACCGGGGCGATCGTCACGCGATAGTCTTCGATGACCTGCTCACGGCCTGCCGCGCCGGGACGGTCCGCCAGAGCGGACCGTCCAGCCAGTGCTCTCTGTCGGGTCGCTTCGCGACCCGACCTCGCGAAGGCGGGTCCCCTGGCCAGGACCGTTGATCCTGGCAGTTCTTCCGTGTGCGGCAGCGGCGCAGGTTTCGCGAGGTCGATGTAAATCCGGCGCCCTGACGTACGGACCGTCGCCTGCGTCGATCGCGGCGTCGTCACTCGCGCCCGGAGCGATCGAACGTTGCCGGCGGCCGACTCGTCAATCGACACGTGCCGAAGCAGCGCCACGCCGGCCGGCGCCTTCCACCTGATCGCCTGCAGGCGGGACGCGACAGGACCGGCGACGATTTCCATCTCGCTTTGGCTTCCCACCCTCGTCGCGACGTGACGCGGCTCCTCCGCCATTTCGATGACGATGGCGAGGCTGCCCGCGCCCGAGATGAGCAGCACGCTCGCTGCGGGGCTGAGCACCGGCTTCCCTTCGTACCCCGGCGGGCGGCGGACGCTCTCGTCCACGAGCACACGCGCCCGGAAGCCACGCTTCGCCAGGAAGCGCTGCGCGGCGTCGGCTTCATCAACGGAGACATAGGGGCCGGCGACCACCTGATACGACGCGCCGCTGCGCCGGGTAAACGCCGGCATCCCCGTGGCGGCCACTCGAGCGGCGATGGTGCGCGCCTGCGGTTCGGTCGGCGACTGCACGACCGCGACGGTGAATCCGGCGCCGGTCGGAATGGTCCGGGTTGTGATCGGCCCTGGAGGCGGCCGCAGCCAGAGCACGGCGCCAGCGCCGAGCACCCCCATCATCGCCACCGAGAAAAACCGTCGCGGCGTCAGGACGGCTTCCCCACGAGAGTAAGACGATCGCCGACGTTCACGTCGTACTCCCTCAAACGCCCCGCCGCCAGCTCGATCACCGCGCAGCCGCCAATGGACGCAGCCAGGCGCCACGGCTGCAGGCGGTGGACGAGCCGCACGATGCGCCCACCTGCGTCGACGAACGCGACGTCAATCGGAAACCCCATGCCCACGGTGTGAATCGCGACGCACGGCGCGATGAATATCCCCGCATCGCCGGCCAGCGAGTCGCGGCCGAGCAGTCCGCGCCGGCGCTCGTTCCGCGTGAGCGCCATGTCGACGGATGACGCGACCACGGCGCCGGTGCGAACGTGGACGAGGGTCACGGCAGGGTCCACTCCGCATCGGTCGAAGTCGTCTCGGCTTCCGGCTCGGTCCATGCCGGATCGGACGCGCCGTCATCGAGGAAGTACGAGGCACAGGCGGCGTCGAGCAGTTCCCTGGTGACGGCGGGTTCGGTGCCGCGATACCGGCAGAGCGCCGTCACCTGTTCGAGCAGGTCGCGCGGCTGACACGCGCGCAGCGGCCGGCCGGCGGGCCGGTAATGGCGCCGATGCAGGTAGGCCACCATCACCTGGTGGAACTTCAGCCCGCGCTGGCGGCAGTTCATCTCGAAAATGCGCGAGAACTCCTCGACCGACGGATCGCTCACGGCAATCTTGTAGGGAATGCGGCGCAGAAACGCCTCGTCGGCCAGCGACGCCGGCTCGAGGTTGGTCGCAAAGACCGTCAGCACATCGAACGGCACCTGGAATTTCTTGCCGGTGTGCAGCGTGAGGTAGTCCACGCGGCTCTCGAGCGGGACGATCCACCGGTTCAGCAGGTCCTCCGGCCGGATCCGCTGGCGCCCGAAGTCGTCCACCAGGAACACGCCGCCGTTGGCCTTCAGCTGCAGCGGCGCCTCGTAGAACTTCGACCCCGCATTGAACCTGAGGTCGAGCATGTCGAGTGTGAGCTCGCCGCCGACCATGACGACGGGACGGCGGATCCGGACCCAGCGGCGATCGCGTGGAGCGGCCGCGATCAGGATCGACCGGTCGTCCTCCTCGTCCAGCCGCTCGTGGTTGATCGGGTCGAACATCGTGATGATGTAGCCGTCGACCTCAACCGCGTGCGGCATGTACATCTCGCCGCCGATCGTGCGCCCGAGCCCCTCGCCGATGACCGTCTTGCCGTTGCCAGGCTCCCCGTAGAGGAACACGGCCTTGTTGGCGTTGACGGCCGGGCCCAGCTGCTCGAGGATCCGATCGTTGATGACGAGATGCGAAAAGCCGTCGCGCAGCCGCTCGCGATCGAGGTAGCCGCGCGACGAGGACAGCGCCCGCATCCGCGCGATGTACGCGGCGAGCGGCACCGGGGCTGGACCGGTGTACTGGCTCATCTCGAGGTACTGCCGCGCCCGATCGCGGCCAAGGTCTGTCAAACCGTAGCGGTAACTCGAGGCGGTACTGCCTGTGGCGCCGCGCACGTCGATCAGCCGTTCTGCGCGCGCGCGCTCGATGATCGGCTCGAAGACGCCGAACGACACGCACATGCGCTCAGCGAGCGCCACTCCCGTGGCTTCGCCGCCGTAGAGCGTCTTGAGCAGGAGTTGTTCGACGAGGTCGGCACCCAGCCCGGTATCGGCCAGCGTCTGCGGCGCAGGCGGTGCCGTCACGTGGCCAACGGCGACCTGGACCACGGTCGTCATCGATTTGCGAGCGGGAAGAGGACCTGGACGATCTTGATCGCCGCAGGACCGATGGTGACCACCCAGATGGCGGGAAAGATGCAGAAGACCAGTGGAAACACCATCTTCACGCCGGTCTTGGCCGCCGCTTCTTCCGCGCGCTGTCTCCGTTTGGTCCGCAGCGTGTCCGAATGCACGCGCAGCGACTGCGCGACGCTCGTGCCGAACTTGTCGGTCTGGATGAGCATCGCCACGAGCGACGACAGGTCATCGACTCCGGTCCGTGTGGCCAGGTTGTGAAGCGCATCGGCACGGGCCGTGCCGGCGCGCAGCTCGAGGTTCACCAGGCGCAGCTCGTCAGAGAGATCCTGATGGGCAAAGGCGAGCTCGTCGCCCACGCGCTGAATCGCCTGGTCCAGCCCGAGCCCCGCCTCCACGCTGACGACGAGCAGGTCGAGCGCATCGGGCAGCGACAGCCGGATGCGGTGCTGCCGCCGCTGCGCCATCCGTGCGAGCGCCATGCCCGGCAGCAGATACCCGAGCGCCGCGGCAAAAATGGCGAACAGCATGTTCGGGCGGCCGAATAACGGCAACACGAGCAGCAGGAACGATACGAGCGCGAATCCGAGCCTCGCGCCAATGAACACGGCGAGCGCTTCCGGACGGCGGTAGCCGGCGGCGACGAGCCTCGCGCGCAGCTTGCCCATCTCCCCTGCCGGCGTCGGCGCGTAGCGGCTCAGGGTGGCAAAGCTCGCGGCGATCTTCTTTCGATACGCGGGCACCTCGTCGCCGATCGGTTCGCCGCGAATCTCTCCCAGCCGCCGCTGGATCGCCACCGACGCGCCCGGGTACAGCGCCATGGCGCCGGCCGTCACCAGGAGCGATACGAAGAGGAACGCAAGGAGTGGCAGTAAGAACAGCATCGTAGTTTCCGTTCTGAGTTCCGGGTTCCGTCTACACCTCGATCTTGATGACCTGACGGATCCAGATGAAGCCGATCGTCTGCATCACCATGGCCGCGATGAGCATCATCTGCCCCATGCGCTCGCGGAACAGCGGCTGCATCTGCTCAGGGGCGAGATACGTCAGGACCACACCAAGCGCCGGCGGCAGCGCCAGCAGCACGTAGCCGGTGAACCGGCCGTGCGCGGTATGCACGCGGACCTGGCGTCGGATCTTGAACCGCTCGCGCACCACGTGCGCCAGGTTGTCGAGGATTTCAGCCAGATTGCCGCCGGTTTCCCGCTGGATGGCGACAGCGGTGACGAAGAAGCGCACGTCGAGAATCGTCACGCGGTCCGACAGTTCGTCCATCGCTTCCCGGAGCGGCAGGCCGAAGTTCTGGCGCTCGAAGGTCTTCTTGAACTCGGGCCCGACCGGCTCGGGGAGCTCCTCGCCGACCATCCCGAGCGCCGTCTGGAATGCGTGTCCCGCCCGGATCGCCCGTGAGAGCAGGTCGAGCGCGTCGGGAAACTGCTCCTCGAACTTCCTGAACCGCGACGAGCGGCGGTGGACGAGCCAGGCAAATGGCAGCACCAGGCCTATCGGCGCCGCAACCAGCGGCGCGAGCGGGTGACGCACGAAGAAGGCCACGATCACGGCTGCCAGGAGCGCCGCGATCAGGCTCATCACGAGCATCGAGCTTGGGGTCGTCCGGATCCCCGACTGTTCAATCAGCCTGGCCAGGCGCGATCCCGCGGCGGTGCGGCCGACCAGCCCATCGAGCTGCGGCAGCGGCCCTGCCGGCCGGTCCATGACCAGCGCGGCATCCGGAACGTCGGGACTCTCCCCGACCTCGCGCAGGCGGCGGGCCAGCTTGCGCCCTTCGATCGTGGCCGAGAGCCACATGGCCCCGAGGTACCCGCCGATCACGAGCGCCGCGACGGTAAGGAAGACGAGGATTGGGGCGACCATCACCGTATCTCCATGACCCCTTCGAACATGTGGGCCGGCAGCGTGATGCCGCAGGCGCGGAGCCGCTCGCAGACCTTCGGCCTGACGCCCGTGGCGCGGAACCGGCCGACCACTTTCCCCTCCTGCGTCACACCCACCTTCTCGAAGGTGTAGATCTCCTGCATCGTGATGATGTCGCCTTCCATCCCGGTGATTTCCGAGATGCTCGTGACCTTGCGGGTGCCGTCGCTCATGCGCGACTGCTGCACGACGATCTGAATGGCCGATGCGATCTGCTGCCGCAGCGCCTTCTCGGGCATGCTGGTCGCGCCCATGGCGATCATCGTCTCGATGCGCGACAACGCGTCGCGCGGCGCATTGGCATGGACGGTCGTGAGCGATCCGTCGTGGCCCGTGTTCATCGCCTGCAGCATGTCGAGCGACTCTTCGCCGCGGACCTCGCCCACGACGATGCGATCGGGCCGCATGCGGAGCGCGTTGATCACGAGTTGCCGCTGGCGGATGGCGCCCTTCCCTTCCACGTTCGGCGGACGCGTCTCGAGGCGCGCGACGTGCTCCTGCCGGAGCTGCAGCTCGGCGGCGTCCTCGATGGTGACGATGCGCTCGCGATCGGAAATGAAGCTGGAGAGCACGTTGAGCAGCGTCGTTTTGCCCGCGCCGGTGCCGCCGCTGATCAGGCAGTTCAACCGCGCGCGCACGCAGTGCGCCAGGAAGTCGAGCATCGGCTGCGTCAGCGCCTTCAGCGTCACGAGATCTTCCGCCTTGAGGCGCTCGGCCGGAAACCGCCGGATGGACAGGATCGGGCCATCCACCGCGAGCGGCGGGATGATCGCGTTGACGCGCGATCCGTCGGCCAGGCGCGCATCCACCATTGGCGAGCTGTCGTCGATGCGCCGCCCCACGCCGCTGACGATGCGATCGATGACGCGGAGCAGATGACGGTCGTCCTGGAAGGTCGCCGTCACGCGCTCCAGCACGCCGGCGCGCTCCACGAACACGTGGCGGTAGGTGTTGACCAGGATGTCGCTGATCCCCGGATCGCGAAGCAGCGGCTCGAGCGGCCCGAGCCCGAACACGTCGTCCAGCACCTCACCGAAGAGCGTTTCACGCTCGGCAATGTTGAGCGGGGTCGCCTCCTCGGACAGCAGGTGGCTGAGCAGCGTGCGAATCTCCGATTCGGCCCGGGCGCGATCGGTGTTGGCGAGCGCCTCGAGATTCAGGCGGTTCAGCAGCTTGCGATGGACTGCGGCGCGAAGATCGAGATATTGCTGCCGCGGCGGCGCCGCCGGACGCGCGGGCCGGCTGGCGTCGGGGCGCAGCGGGGTTGAAGCGGTCAACTGCATAGCCGTTTACCAGAGTGATGCGATCTTTTCGAGTCCGAGCCCGCCGAGCCGCGACGGCGCCGCGGCCTGCGGCTGATCCTCGGACGGGTCCAGGATGCGCCGGGTGAACCGATCGAACTGCTCGGCGATGCCGCTGTTGCCGGTCAGCGCCACCGGCACGCCCGAGTTCAGCGCCGTCGAGACGGTGCGGTAGTCGCTGGGGAACGTGTGGTGAATCGGGTGGCCGAGCGCGCTCTCGATCTGCGCCGGTGGAATCGGGTACGGCTCCGCCGCGCGATTGAGCAGCAGGCGCACGCGGTCGCGGCACGACCCCAGCTGGCCGATCCGCTCGAGCAGCCGCTGCGCGTTGCGGACGGACGGCACGTCCGGGTTGGCCACGAAGCAGATGTTGTCGGCCGTATAGAACGAGGCCACCGGGCACGGACCGATCTGACTGCCGGCGTCGACGACGATGTAGTCGTACTGGCGCGCGAAGAGTCGAAGGACTTCTTCGAGCCCCGTAACATCCGGCCCACCGGGACGCTCGAAGTGATCGGAGCCCGCCATGATGTCGAGGCCCGACTTGTGCTTGACGACCAGCTCGCGCAGGAATTCGCCGTCAAGGCGGTGCAGATTGTCGATGGCGTCGAGCAGCGTGAAGCGGCTGCGCATCCCGAGGAACAGCGACACCTCGCCGAGGCCCGGATTCAGGTCGACGATGATCGTCGGCCGCCTGCTGAGCCGCGCGAGCTCCACCCCGCAGTTGACCGCCAGCGTCGTCGTCCCCGAGCCGCCCTTGGCCCCGAAGAACACCAGCGTGGTGGCCTGGCGTGCGCCGGTCGTGGACTGTCGGCGTGCCGCCGCTCGAGCCGTCGCTTCAGAGAAGGCGGACTGCACCGGCGGCCAGGTCAGGAACTCGTTGGCTCCGGCGCGCATCGCGTGCAGGATGACGTCGGGGTGCGCCTCGTCGGCGACGACGAAGATCGCGACGGCGGGCGCCGCGAGCCGCACGCGCTCCACCGCCGCCATGGCGCGCACGAGGTCGCCCCGGGCATCGACGACCACGACGTCGGTCTGCGAGGCGTCGCGCGCATGCGAGTCGCCGCCGATGCTGACGGGGTTCGAAGAGGCCCGCAGCAGCGCTGCGATCTGACTTCTGAATCCGTCGTCTTCAGTAAGGATGGATCCGACCAGCCGTGCCATGGGTTATTCCACCAGCCTGATCGCCTGAGGAAACATGCCGGCAGGCGCCGGTCCGGCATTTTTGTCGATCACGCCCAGAATCGGGGTGATGCGGCCGAAGACGTTGTTGCCGTCGCGGCGCTCGACGAAGAAGCCGATCCAGTTGGCCATTCGCAGATCCGCGTTGCGGCCATTGGCTTTGCCCCACGCGTAGTACTCGGGGTCGTACAGGGGAATCGGGAATATGCGCGGACTCGGATTGTTCGTGCTGTGGACCTTGTTCTTGACGTTATCCCAGTAAGCGTCAGGGTCCTGCGCGATGAGATCGTCGATTCCCTTCATCGTCGGGCCGCTCATGTTGCCCGGCTCCTGTGTCATCAGGTACTTGTAGCCAACGACCGACGTGTTGCAGGCGACGATGTTCTCGTTATAAAAGTCGGCGCCGATGTCCTCTCCCGGCATCTTCCAGGAGTAGTACATCGTCGGCTCGATGTTGTTGCCCGTGCCCGCACGGATCATCAGGGGCACGCCCTTATCGGTAACTGAGTTGTACCCCTTGTAGCCTGGGGTGCCCGGCTCGTGATATTCGTCGGCGTTTTTGATCACTTTCAACTTGTTGTCGTAGCGCTCGTACGTGTCGCCGGTGTCCCAGGGCGGGTTGGTGTTCTCGGTCCACCTGTCCGGAATCGTGAACGGCCTGACACACGTCATCGCGTTCGCCGGCGATGCTTCGGCGGTCGCCGTCGCGCGGATATCGACCGTCGGCACGCCAAAGACCGGCCCGATCAGCGTCGGCACGGGGTTCTCGCGACCGCCTGTGCGGAAGACGTTGACACGGACGCGGTTCGCCGCGCCGCCCGGCCCCAGCGGGAAGGTCACGTCGGCAGGACCCACCGACACGGACGACTCCATGACCACGTTCGACAGCGCGGTACTGACGGAGCCCTGCACCGCCGGCCCGCCCGCCGATCGATCGTCGAAATCGTCGAAGACGAGCGCCGTGGCTCCGGCGAGCGCGCCGGCATCGGCCGCCGTCTGCGCCTGAGACCTCGCGGTCATGAACATTCCCACGTCGATGGCCAGCGTGGTGGCGGCCACGAACGCGAGGAAGCCCACGCCCACGAACACGAAGGACATGCCCCGCTCGTCGCGCCGGAGATGCTGAAGGCTTGGGCGCCGAAGCGGTCCGCGAAGGCGGACCGCGTAGTCAGCGCTGCCTCGTCGGGCCGCCAAGCGGCCCGACCGTGGCAAAGGTGGCCGCGTCATTGCGGGAACGCCGGTGGCGGCGTCGGGACCGCCTGATCCGGCGGGATCGGCGGCAGATACGGCTCGGCCATCCGCGGCGTTTGCGACGTGACGCCGGCAGACCCGGGCTTGAGGATGTGTGGCGTAATCATGACGACCAGCTCCGTTTGGTTTTTTTGCGCCGCCTTGCTGCGGAAGAGATAGCCGAGGATGGGGATGTCGCCAATCCCCGGGATCTTCTGCAGCGTGGAATTCATCGTGTTGTTCATCAGACCGGCAATCGCGAACGTTTGTCCGTCGGTAAGCGCAAGCTCGGTCTCCGTCCGCCGCGTCGTGAGCGCGGGAATGCGGAAACCGTTCAGAATGACGGCGTTGCCGAAGTCGAGGGTGCTCACCTCCGGCCGCACCTTGAGGTGGACCTGGTCGCCCTGGACGACCGGCGTGAAGTTCAACCTGATGCCGAACTCCTTGAAGATGACCGAGATCGCCAGGTTCCCGCCCGAGCCCTGCGCAACCGGGATCGGAAACTCTCCGCCGGCCAGGAAGCTCGCCTCCTTGCCGCTTTCGGCGACCAGGTTCGGCTCGGCGAGGCTCTGGAAGAGCCCGCGCTGCTGCATGGCGCGAATCATCACGCCGAGGTCGTAGCGCTGGCTGAAGACGAAGAAATTGAGGAAGTCGGTGAAGGAGAACTTCCCTTCGGCGCTGGTCACCGGGGCGCCGAACTCGCTGCTCTCCTTCGTCCATGACTGCTCGGTGAACCCCGGCGCGGCGAACTGCTGGGTGGTCACGCGCCCGACCGTATTGCGGACGCCGGTGGGACTGGTAAAGAGCGACAGCCCGAGCTCGGTCAGCGCGGCGCGGCTCACTTCGGCGAATCGCACCTGCAGCAGGACCTGGGGCGTCGGCGGTGCCGGCTGCACCTGCAGCAGCGTGACCACGTCGGCGCGCGCGTCCACGAAGCCCGCCGCGAGGTTCACGGCGCGCTCCGCGGCCTCCTTGCTGCTGACGTGACCTGACAGGATCACGTACTTCCCGTTGCCGCGGACATCGATCGGCTCACCCGGCAGCAGCTGCTTGACGTCTGCCGCCAGCCGCGCGAGGTCGCGCTGCACGGCAATCTCGTAGCGCTGAATCGAGCCCGCGCGATCCCAGACGAACATCGAGATGCGCCCGGGCACCTTGGCGTGCACCAGGAGCTGGCTCGGCGAGGTGACCAGCGCATCGGCGACGTCGGCGCTCGTCAGCGACACGCGCGCGATCGGCGAGCCGACTTCGACAATCGTCGATCGGCCGACGAGCAGGCTGAGGTCGGTGACGGCGGAGTCGATCGGCACCGGATCGATCGGCGCCGCGCTCGGCCCCGCCTGCGGCGCGGGCGGCACCGCATCGGTCTGCGTGTACACGGCGCGTCCGCTGCCGAGCACGCATATCACAAGGATGAAGATCAGAACGCGTCTACTGTTCATGATGCCTGGCTCCTAGCGGACGACTTCCTGTACGCGTTTATCGCCGCGAATGATTTCCACCGTCGGAAGGGGCGGCGCGGGGGCCGCGCTGACAGGCTTCGGGGCGGCCGGCGTGACTCGCCTGCGCGCCGGCGCCGCCGTCACGGCGGACGCCATCAGCACGCCGGGCTTGATGCCGGGCGTGGTGGGCGCCGTCTGGTCCAGCGGGTTCCGCAGCGCCAGCTGAATCTTGCCCTCGGTGCTCGCCAGCGTCAGGCGTTCCGCCTCAATCGGATCGACGAGCAGCGTCACCACGCTGACCTGCATCGGCTTGCCTTCCTCGGTGTCACGCTCGATCTTCGTGCCGGCTGCGAGCACCAGCACGTTGGTGAGAATCACTTTCGACGTCACGTCCGGCTGCTGCTGCGTCGGGTTGACCGTGGCCACCACGTCCACCCTGGTCCCCGGCAGGACGTAGCCGGCAACGCCGACGACGTCGTTGACGCGGACGGACAGGGCGCGCATGCCGGCCGGAATGACCGGCGGGAGGCCCGCGCCTGCGCCCTTCGGCGCCAGCTTGCTCGGCAAGATCGGCTCGTTCTCGACCACCGACTGGATCAATCCGCGGCCGACGACTTGATCGGCGCTGCCGAATGCCGCGGCCGGCACGGCGTTCGCCGGCCACGCGACGATGCGGAGGTCCTCGGGGCGCAGCTCGGCGCCGAGCTGCAGGTTGACGGCCGCGACGATGACCGGCTTCGTCGCGATCCCCTCGCCCGCGGGCGGGACCTGCTGGATATAACGATAGGTACCGAACGCGAACGCGCCACCCGCGGTCAGCGCCAGCACCAGCACCAGGAAGATTCGGATACGTGCCATGTGAGTCCTTTACATTTCGTTGCGCATCGTCGCCGTCGTCGTCATCGTCAGCGGTTCGCCAAGCGTGGACCCTTCCACGACGAGCGTGGCGATGGGTTGCAGCACCATGAACGTGAACGGGTATTCGACCTGCACCCTCGACGCCGAAGCGGTATCGTCGCCGATGTCGACCTCGGCATCACGGTCGATGGTCACGTCTGCCTCGTCGGCGGCGTCGAGCAGGCCGAGCGTGAGGTACTCATGGACACGCTCCTCGACCGCATCGTCATCGATGCCGGGCAGGACCGCGATCCGCGCGCCCTCGCGGGCGGCATTGGTCAGGATCTGCCAGGTCTGGTAGGCGCGCCCGAATTCGAAAATCCCGACCGCGACAAGCAGCAGCAGCGGCAGCGTCAGCGCCACTTCGAGCAGGGCGACGCCGCGTTCGCTGGTCGTCGGTGCGCGTCGGGTTCCAGTCA